>Ga0224500_10001174_pt1 | contig 15963 bp, 15 predicted proteins | sample SF_Oct11_sed_USG_FD_168126 | JGI IMG/M metagenome (GOLD analysis project Ga0224500, IMG submission 168126) | Sediment microbial communities from San Francisco Bay, California, United States - SF_Oct11_sed_USGS_4_1 | ecosystem: Environmental > Aquatic > Marine > Sediment | place: USA: California... | reverse complement strand
CGTCCTTTGCCGTTACACCGTTCGAAAGCTTGCCGTCGACATCGATCGACAAGGTTTTCGGCCGCCGTTGCAACAGGCATTGCGTAGCCAGCACGTGACCGACCTCAGTGGTTCCAATGCCGAATGCCAGCGCGCCGAATGCGCCGTGTGTGCTCGTGTGGCTGTCGCCACAGACGATAGTCTTGCCAGGCTGGGTTGCGCCAAGCTCCGGGCCGATGACATGCACAATGCCGCGATACGGGCTGTCGAATCCGTGAAGCTCGATGCCGAAACTGCGGCAGTTTTCCTCCATTTGACGGACCTGATTGGCCGCATTTTCGCCCACAATTGCGAGGTCTTTGAAATTGCGAACCGGTGTTGTCGGCGTCGAATGGTCCATCGTGGCGAGCGTCAGATCCGGCCGGCGAACGGATATTCCGCGCTCGCGTAGCAAGGTAAACGCCTGGGGCGTGGTCACTTCGTGGATCAGGTGCAGATCGATATAGAGAACAGCCGGCGTGTCCGCTGTTTCAGCCACAACGACATGGCTGGCCCAGACTTTTTCGAAAAGTGTCGTTGCTGAAGCGGAATTCATCGTACGACTTGTGGCAGCTCAGCCCCCGGCAGCTTTCGGAGTCTTCAGCTGGCCCAGTCCCTCCAGCCAGCCCTCGCTGTCTTCCGTCTTTCCATTGAACAAGCCAAAGAAGGCATCCTGCAGCTGCTTGGTTAAAGGTCCGCGCCTGCCGTTTCCAACTTCGATCCTGTCGACGGAACGTACCGGGGTCAGCTCTGCGGCGGTACCTGTGAAAAACATCTCGTCGGCCAGATACAGCATTTCACGAGGAATCGACATCTCCCGGACAGTCAGTCCGTGGCGTGCGGCCAGTTGCATAACCGTGTCCCTGGTGATGCCGGTCAGAATTGAAGAAGCGGCAGGCGGCGTATGCAATATTCCATTGCGAATGACGAACAGGTTTTCGCCGGCGCCTTCGCTGACCGTGCCGTCAGTGGCGAGAGCGATTCCCTCGGCGAATCCCAATCGCTTTGCTTCCGTGCTGATCAATTGACTGGAAAGGTAGTTTCCGCCGGCCTTGGCCAGTGCCGGCAATGTGTTGGGCGCAACTCTCTGCCAACTCGAAACACAGACATCCACGCCGTTTTCGAGTCCCTCGCTGCCGAGGTATGCCCCCCATTCCCAGGCGGCAATCGCTACATCCACCGGGTGACCCTGCTTGGGTGACAAGCCTATCTCGCCGTATCCTCGCAGTGCGATTGGCCGGATGTATGCGCCGTTCATAAGATTGTTGACGGTAATGATCTCCTTGCAGGCCGATATCAGGTCGCCGAGATCGAACGGGATTGGCATTCGATAGATTCGCGCCGAATCATACAAGCGCCGTATATGGTCAGTGAGCCTGAAGATCTTCGGCCCGTCGGGTGTTTTGTATACCCGGATTCCCTCGAAGACCGAGGAACCGTAGTGCAGGGCGTGTGCCATCACATGGACGGTAGCCTGATCCCACGGAATCATCTTGCCGTTCATCCAGATCAGTTTTGCGCCTTTGAAACTCATTCGAAACTCCACACGCAGCCGCATCAGCAGGGCTGCGTAGCTTAGCAAGCACGCAGGGGACCTGCATCAGGCCATTGCATCAGATTACCGGCTTGTCCTCAGATCGAGGCCCGATTGATATCCGGATGTTTCCGCTGCTCATCCGGACCCCGCTGCCGGCGCCGCAAAATCCGGTTGGAAACCTCCAGGTATGCTCGGCTTCCTGCCTCCACAATGTCGGTGCTTGTACCGAGTCCGCGGTAGCTCTGGCCGTCGTATTCGACGGTAATTGTGGCTTCCCCCTGGGCGTCGTCACCAACCGTGGCACTGCGAATCTCGAAGTCCTTCAAAACCAGCATTATCCCCGTAACCTGTTCGATAGCATTAAAAGCCGCTTCCACGGGCCCGTCGCCATTCGCCGATTCCGTACGAACATTTCCGTCCTCGTTCAGCAGCGTTACGTTCGCCGAGGCGACCCGGTCCGTGCCGGACCTTACGTCCAGTGCCTGCAGAGTCCACGGACCTGCCGATGTGCTATCGACATTCAGTATGATTGCCTCGATGTCCCCGTCGTACATGTCCTTCTTCTTGTCGGCGAGCTTCTTGAACTCCTGGAATGCGCGATTGGTTTCGAACTCATCCAGATCGAAACCCAGATCGCGAACGCGGTCCCTGAACGCATGTCGTCCACTGTGCTTGCCGAGAACAAGGCTGGATCGACTGATGCCAACATCCGCCGGCAGCATGATCTCGTAAGTCGAATGGTGCTGCAGCATGCCGTGCTGATGAATTCCGGCTTCATGCGCAAATGCGTTCTCACCCACTATGGCCTTGTTGCGAGGAACGTGCATTCCGGTAATCGACGAGACAAGTCGCGAGGTAGGATAGAGGCGTGTCGTTTCGACCCCGGTTTCCAGGCCGAAAAATTCCGAGCGGGTCTTGAGTGCCATGACCACTTCTTCGAGAGAGCAATTGCCCGCGCGTTCGCCTATGCCGTTGATTGTGCACTCTACCTGCCTTGCGCCTGCACTCACCGCTGCAAGGCTGTTTGCAACTGCCATGCCCAGATCGTCGTGACAATGCACACTCAATGTAATTTTTTCGATTTCCGGTACATGCGCGTTCAGATAGCGAAACAACTGATCGAATTCGGCCGGTACCGTATAGCCTACTGTGTCCGGTATGTTTACCGTTGTTGCGCCAGCCTCGATAGCGGCAGATACAACCTCGGCGAGATAAGCCAGTTCGGTTCTCGATGCGTCCTCAGGTGAAAATTCGACGTCCTCGCACAGCTCTTTCGCCAGCCGTATGGCGCCGACCGCGCTGCGAATAATTTCTTCCTTCGCCATTTTCAGTTTGTATTCACGGTGGATTGCACTGGTCGCGACAAAGACGTGAATTCGATGCCTGTCGGCGCCTTTTACCGCCGCGTGAACCTTTTGTATGTCCTCCGGATTGCAACGGGCAAGACCGCAGATTATCGGTCCGCGGTTCTCGTCGGCAATCGCTTTTACTGCCTCGAAATCACCTGGTGACGCGGCGGGAAATCCTGCTTCGATGATATCCACGCGCAAGTCCGCGAGCGCTTTGGCTACCCGCAATTTTTCTCGCAGGGTCATGCTGCAACCCGGTGCCTGCTCGCCATCACGGAGAGTGGTGTCAAATATTTTTACTCGCTCACTCACTGAATCTTCTCCGTGTTCGCGTCAGCTTCTATCGCCGTAGTCGAGAGTGGCCATTGGGAAATTGGGAACTGCGTGCGGAGTGTGTCGATCGGCATCGGCGCGAAGTGCAACCAGCAGCGACGCCTGATCGATATTGCTTCCGCTCAGGATGAGACCGACCCGCTTGCCCTCAAGCTGGGCCTTCATGCGCAACGCGGCAGCCAGAGGGGCCGCGCCGCCGCCCTCGACCAGGTGGTGAATTGTCTCGACGTAGCAGCGAATTGCGCCGCAGATCTCTTCTTCGCTTACGAGGACGAAATCGTCCAGGTCCTGCATCATGCTGAGCGTGTAACGAACCGGCACTCGGGTGGCTAGCCCGTCTGCAATGGTCCTGGCCGCTACCATCGGCAGGTATTTCTTGCTGTGCCAGGCGTGATGAAACGCCGGCGCATTCTCCGCCTGAACGGCAATTATTCTGGTATTGGGGGAAAGCGCCTTCACCACCGTCACCGTGCCTGCGGCAAGGCTGCCGCCTCCGACAGGTACGAACAGCACGTCCAGTCCCTTTGGACACTGCTCGAGCATTTCCATAGCAACCGTCCCCTGGCCGGCCACCAGCTCCGGTGTCTTCGCCGGGTGAATGGAAACGGCATCGTTCTGTCGGGCGTGTCGAACAGACGCATCCCATGCGGCATCGAAATCATGGCCGCAGACAACGATTTCCCCGCCCAGCGCCTCGACGGCGGCATTCTTGTCAGGGCTGTTTCCCTGCGGCACGAAAACAGTGCATTTAGCGCCGTACATTGCGCAGGCCTGCGCAAGCGCCGCACCGTAGTTGCCACGCGTAGCAGTGACGATGCCTTTACGGCGCCTGGCCTCGTCCATATTGGCAAGAAGATTGATTGCGCCTCGAATCTTGAATGCGCCGATCTGCTGAATGTTCTCCATTTTTACGTAGCTGTCACATCCCAGCCTGGCCGATAACAGGGGATGATTCAGTAACGGTGTGGGCGACAGGAACGGTCGGATTGTCGCTTGTGCCTGCCTGACTTCGTCGACGCTTACGGGGGATGGTGGCGTCCCGTGATCGGATCCCCAGTCTGTCGGTTCGCCGGTTTCCCGGCTCGTTGTCGTCATGTTCAGCTCCCGTCTTATGTGCTCAGAACCTGTCTAGAAATAATCGAACAGCTGCTAGTTCTCCAGCCAGTCCATGCGGCCGCGAAGATCGGCGCCGACTTTTTCTATTTGATGGTTCAAATCCGCATTCATCATTTGTCGGTACTTCTTCTGTCCGTGCTTGTTTTCGTCGATCCACTGCTTCGCAAAAGTACCATCCCTGACTTCCTCCAGAACTTGCTGCATGTTTTTTCGAACGTGTGCGTCGATAATTCTGGGTCCGCGGGTAAGATCCCCATAAGCCGCGGTGTCACTAATGAATTCGTGCATCTTCTTCAGGCCGCCTTCGTGCAGCAGGTCGACAATCAGTTTGAGTTCGTGCATGCACTCGTAGTAGGCAACCTCTGGTTGGTAGCCCGCTTCCACCAGGGTTTCGAAGCCCGCAACCACCAGCTCTGTCGCGCCGCCGCAAAGAACTGCCTGCTCACCGAACAGATCGGTCTCGGTTTCCTCGGCAAACGTGGTCTCTATGACGCCAGCCCGGGCACCGCCGATTCCCTGCGCATAGGCCAAAGCGAGATTCAACGCGTTGCCGCTGCGGTCGGTCTCCACTGCGACCAGGCAGGGCACGCCGTGACCTTCTTCGAATTGACGACGCACCAGGCCACCAGGACCCTTCGGTGCGATCAATATGACATCCAGGTCCTTGCGGGCTTTGATCTGCTCGTAGTGAATGTTGAATCCGTGGGCGAACAGGATTGCAGCGCCTTTCGAGATGTCTGCGAGCACACTTTGGTAAAGGTCCGCCTGAACCAGATCCGGCGTCAGGAAGGCGACAATGGCGGCTCCACGGACTGCGGCCGCCGGCTCTTCAACCTTGAGCCCGTCTGCCTGTGCGCGTTTCCAGCTGTTACCGCTTTTTCTTAAACCAACGACGACATCGTGGCCGCTGTCTTTGAGATTCAGCGCATGCGCGCGGCCCTGGCTTCCGTAGCCGAGGAGGGCGATGCGCTTGCCTTGCAAGCAGGAAGGGTCGACGTCCGATTCGGAGTACATTCGCATTTTCGTAATTCCAGGTTACCGTTCAGGGGGCCATCGAATGCCCCTATACCAAAAAAAAACCCCGGCATTCTTTATAGAAATGCGGGGTTTGCGTGATTTGTCCTGCTAACGACCGCTACCCGCGTGAGCCTCCGCCAAGAAGCAGCAGCAGCACGTAGCGTGCGACACCGATAACGTCAATCGCTGTAGTCGATTCTTTCATGCAAAAGAATGATGTTGCATGACCATATTGAAGTCAACCGCAGCAAAATCAGTTACTTGTGTTACCAACCGTCGACATCGGCATTGCTGCCAGGTTTTTCCCCGGTACTTGCAGCAGGCGCCGGCCGGGTCATGAACTTTGCATTAAGGCGATTTTAGAAAGCTGCCCTAAGTTGCGGAAACTTAAATAATCGATGTGACCGCGATGAACAGATTGCCGCGTCGCAAGCGGGCGGTCATGTCGCCGTTTGTTGCACGCTCCGTGCCCGCAGGTTCGAACAGCTGCGCGGATCACCTCATACTTGCGAACCCGGTGGTTGCGAAGCAACAACCCTACGTATCCGATTCGGGGACACAACTTGAACATGTCCGGCATCGACAATGCTGCTCGCAAGTCCCGCGTGCCGGTACATGCAGTGCATGAGGGATGCGCTATGGATGTGAAGACAGCCGTAACGATTGGGCAAAGGCCTTATGTCGCTGACGGGCTGGCGATCTATGAAGCATGTGGTATTCTTGATTCCCAATAAGGCGGGACCCAAGCTGGCCGGCATCGGGGGATCGGTTGCCCGGCGGGGCGGTCCAATAATTATTATAGACAAAGGGTCCAAACTAGAATTACACGCCGCGACGCAAGTGGAGAGGGTCGCCGGTGACAATGGGGGATTGCCTGAATTGCGGTGCGATCCGCTCATTTTGTGTGCTTGTATTCAGTCGAATGCATCGCACCCCTCTCCAAGAAATCAAATTACAAACACGCAAACTCGATCGTAAGGAGTGTCCATGAAACGGTGCATAAGCAGCAGTCGGAAGACAACAACTGCACTCATTATCGCAGCTGTTGTCGGCATAACCGGCAGCGTTTTCGCCCAGAGCGTCGACCAGGTGTTGCAGGCCGAACAGCGGCGCGTTCAGTTGGCGCAGGCCTCGCAAGAGCGTATTAACACGGTGGTCGAGGGAACTCGCTCCCTGGAAGATCAATACCGTGCAATCAACAAGGAAATCGACGGCCTCCGTGTCTACAACCGTTTGATGACCGCGCAGACGGATGGACAGGCGTCTGTTCTGGAAGACATCGCGCTGTCGATGGACCAGGTCGACGTGATCAACCGCCAGATTTTCCCGTTGATGGAACGCATGATCGATGGCATCGAACAGTCAATCGCGCTGGATGTGCCTTTCCTCATGGAAGAGCGTAGCAAACGCGTTGAAACGCTGAAGGAAATCATGGAGCGGTCCGATGTCAGCGTCGCCGAGAAATTCCGCAAAGTAATGGAGGCCTACCAGATCGAGATGGATTACGGCTCCTCGAGCGAGACCTATCGCCAGTCACTGAACGTCGAAGGAACGCCGCGCGACTACAATATGCTGCGAATTGGCAGAATCGGACTTTATTTTCAATCCGACGACTCCAGGGTCACTGGGTTCTGGGATCCCGAAACGCGCGAATTCACAATTCTTGGCAATGAATACCGGAATGAAATCAAGAAAGGAATTCGAATGGCCAATGATTTGATTGCACCGGAGCTGCTGCTGCTTCCGGTGTCTGAGTCGTCACCTGCCGGGGAGTCTTCATAAATGAAACGTCTAATATTGATAGTCGCTGCCGGCCTTCTGAGCATGGGCTCAGCATTTGCCCAGGATGACGCGAGCAGCATGGCCGATCTCCTCAAACAGATCGAGCGTGGTCAGGCAAGGGACTCCCAGGAGGCTCGTGAACGCGAAGCGCGTTTTGCAGCCCAGAAGAGTGAGCAGCAAAACCTCGTGAACCAGGCACGTGCGGAACGTACCAGGCAGGAGCGCAACAGCGAGCGCCTGGAGCAATTGTTCGAGACCAACCAGGCACAAATCGTGGCGGCACGCACGGCTCTGGATGAACGCCTCGGTGCACTGAAAGAGCTTTTCGGTGTTCTGCAAACCGTCTCCGGCGACGCGACCGGACGATTCAAGGAATCGCTGACCAACATCCAGTACCCGGATCGCGGCGAGTTTCTGACCGAACTCGGCAGCAAGATGGCCGGCGCCAGCGAATTGGCGTCGATCGAAGATATCGAGAAGCTCTGGTTTGAGTTGCAGCGCGAGATCTCGGAGTCCGGAAGAATCGTCAAGTTCGCACACGACGTCACATTGGCCAACGGTGAAATCGTCAAGACTGATATCGTTCGGGTCGGTGTATTCAACATCGTGCACGAAGGCGGCTTCCTTAAATACGACTCAACGACCAGCAGTGTCAGCGAATTGCAGCGCCAGCCAGAGCAGAGCAGATACACGAACTCGACCAGCGACATGGTCGAAGCTACATCAGGTCCGGTCAGGTTCGCAGTCGACGTAACACGAGGCGGCATACTGGCGTTGTTGGTCGAAACGCCGACTCTGATGGAGCAAGTCGACGCAGGTGGAATCGTTGGCTACAGCATCCTCGCACTTGGCGTAATTGGGTTGCTGATGGCGGTTTGGCGCTGGATCGGCCTGTCCAATGCGAGCCGCAAGGTGGCTGCGCAATTGAAATCCGATAGCGCGAATACCGACAACCCCTTGGGGCGCGTGCTTGCGGCATACGAGTCGAATCGCAATGCAGATACCGAGACTATCGAGCTAAAACTGAGCGAAGCCGCCTTGAAGGAAATGCCGGGGCTTACCAAGGGCCTGCTCTTTATCAAGGTCATTTCCGTTGTCGCGCCGCTGATGGGTCTGCTGGGAACAGTTACCGGTATGATCAAGACTTTCCAGGTAATCACTTTATACGGTGCGGGTGATCCGAAGATGATGGCAGGCGGTATTTCGCAGGCTTTGGTCACTACTGTAGAAGGACTGGTAGTTGCAATTCCCATGGTGCTGATCCACACGTTGGTGAGCGGGCAGAGCCGTAAGATCATCAACATTATTCATTCGCAAAGCGCCGGAATCGTTGCTCAGCACTCTGAGAAACACGGCTAAGAGCTCGGACCTCGGAGAAAGGCAATGCACTGGCTTCTTGACAGCTTCGAAGCGATCCGGGATTTCATGGAACTGGGTGGACCAATTCTTAACTGGATTGCGTTTACCATTTTCATCATGTGGGTGTTGATCATAGAAAGACTCTTGTATTTTCGCACGACGATGAAATTGCGTTCCGCGGAAATTCACGAACGGTGGGAGGCGCGCACCGAACGCCGCTCGTGGAACGCCCACCAGATTCGCGAAGGCATGATCTCGCAGTTTCAGATATCTGTTAACCGTTCGATTGCAATGATCCAGACTCTCGTCGCTTTATGCCCGCTGCTGGGCCTGATGGGTACAGTAACGGGAATGATCACGGTGTTTCAGGTCATGGCTGCTTCCGGCAGTGGAAACGTTCGCGCAATGGCGGCAGGTGTATCGCAGGCAACAATTCCTACGATGGCAGGAATGGTAGGAGCGCTTTCCGGAGTGCTGCTGGTGACATTGATTAGTCGGCGGGCAGCTAATGAAGTCGAGTTTCTCGAAGACTCGCTCACAATGGATCATTAAAGGATACGAATATGCGTAGATCAAGTGCGAGTATGGGCGGTGACGAGGAAGAAAATGAAATCAACCTTACGCCGATGTTGGACGTCGTTTTTATCATGCTCATTTTCTTCATCGTAACGGCCTCTTTCATCAAGGAGGCTGGTATCGATGTGAACCGGCCGGATGCGCCGACTTCGCAGCGCGTGGAGGATGCCAACATCTTGATAGCGATCAGTTCGAACGACGAAATTTGGATAGACCGTCGCCTCATTGATCCCAGGGCAGTCCGTGCGAACATCGAGCGCCTTCACGCCGAAAATCCGAAAGGATCGGTTGTCATTCAGGCGGACAAGAAGTCGACTAACGAAATGCTGGTCATCGTGATGGATGCCTCACGTGCTGCGGGCGTATATAACGTCTCGATCGCGGCAAATAACAACTAGGCGGAACCCGTTGAACTCCGGCTGGTCTGAGCTGCCAGGAAAGTGAAAATTTTGTCAGTTCGGAGCATGCCAGGCGGGATTCGGTATTGGAGACCTGAATCATGATAGGCAGATACGTTTTTGCCATTATTGTCGGAAGCATCGTTACCTTGACGCTTCTGTTTGTGATGCAATTGCTAATTGCGTTCGGTGAAAGTGCGCTCACGACTCCACGTGAACGGCATATGCTGGAATTCGTCCGCGTCAAGCGCAACGAGAATGTCAATACGGAAGACATTACTCCCGAAAAACCACCGAAGCCGCCGGAAGTACCGCCGGAGATGCCACCGCAGGACATGGACAGCATCGATCCGAATGCGCCGACCGTGAACGTACCGCCACCGACCGTCGCTACGGACGTGAATATCGGTGGGCCGGGCGGTATGAATATCGCCGAAGGTGACTACCTTCCGATCGTTCGCGTCGCGCCGGTATATCCGGCAAGAGCGCTTTCGCGTGGCATTGAGGGCTACGTAGATATGAGTTTTACGGTAACGGTGACGGGTAGCGTTAAGGACCCGCGGGTCGATTTCTCCACAAGCAGCCTGTTCGACCGTGCTGCCGAAAGGGCAGTGCTCAAGTTCAAGTACAAACCCAGGGTCGTCGACGGTGTGCCCGTAGAGGTTCCCAACGTAAAGACCAGAATTACGTTCAAGATCGAGGAGTAGTCAGGTTCGGAAGTTTTCTTCCGGCTTTCCTGACCGGGCGGGATACAAAAGGGATATCAATGATATGAGCATTTCTAATCGGATTTTGCCCCGGCTGGCCACAGTGCTGTTGTCCTGCCTTATCGGGGCAGTCTGCTTCGCACAGACCACTGAAGAAGAGAGTGCGGCGCAGAAGACCAAGCAGGCACAGGCCGTCAGCAAAGAAGTCTATGACCGAATTACAGTTGCCCAGGAAGCTATCGAAGCAGAAAACTATTCTTCAGCACTGAATATTTTAAATGGTTTGCTCGGCAAGAAAGGACTCACGGAATACGAGCAGCAAAACGTCCTCAATTATATTGGATTTGTTCAGTACAGCACTGATGACGTAAAGGGCGCGATAGCGACCTACAAGAAGATGCTGCAGATTCCGAGTATTGAACCGCAAATCAGGAAAAGCACGGTTTACACGCTTGCCCAGTTGTCGACAATGCAGGAAGACTATGCCGGTGCGCTGAAGCTCATGGATGAGTGGTTTGTACTGGAAACGAATCCTCCGCCAGAAGCCTACATCCTGTATGCGCAAAATCTTTACCAGATGAATCGCTACAAGGACATGATCAAACCGATCGAGACCGCGATGTCGGAAGCCAAGCGAAGAGAAACAGCGGTCAAGGAGGACTGGTATGTGCTGCTTAATTTTGCGTATTTCCAGCAGGAAGACTACGCAAAAGTGCGCGACATCCAGAAGATTCTTTTGGTGAATTGGCCGAAGAAGCGTTACTGGTTCTCGCTGGCCGGCGCGTATACCGAGCTTGGCGAGGAGAACAATCTGGTCAATGCTTATGCGGCTGCACATACGCAGGGCATGCTTGAAAAGGAAGCAGAATTGACGACGATGGCTCAGCTTTACATGCAGGCTGAGGTCCCTTACAAGGCTGGCAAAATGCTCGAAGAAGAGATGGCAAAGGGTCGGGTCGCCAAGGACGCGAAAAACTACCGGCTGCTATCGCAAGCCTGGACGCTCGCTATGGAAGATGAAAAAGCGATCCCGGCATTGAAGGAAGCTGCCAGACTGAGCAATGATGGCGAGCTGGACCTTCGCTTGGGTAACGCCTTCCTGAATGTCGGGCAGTATTCGGACTGTGTATCGTCTATTCGGACCGGAATTCGCAAAGGTGGAATCAAGAGCGCTGACAACGCGCAGATCTCACTGGGTATGTGCCTTTACAATATGAAGGAATACAACGATGCTATTGCTGCGTTTCGCGATGCCGCCAAGGCGGATCGGTCCAAACGAATCGCCAATCAGTGGATCAATGTCATCCAAAGCGACATAGAACGTAACGAGCAGATTCGACTTGCCGAAGCTGCGGCTCGAAAACAACAGGAATCGCTCGCTAAACGACGCCAGGTTACAGAGCGCTTCTAGTCGTTCGATTAAAGCAAATATGCAAAAAAGCCCGGTAAAATGCCGGGCTTTTTTTTCGGTTTCGTATTGCCAACTGCAGGTCGAAACAATCGACTATCGCGGGGTTCTCTGTCCGAAATTGACCCGCGACCGGCATGGTCCGTACAATGTCGCGCATTTTGCAGGCTACAGGAACCAGAAATGCCCAAGGTCACCTACATCACCACGGATGGCGAAAGTCACGAAGTTCAGTTGGAGAACGGATATTCCGTGATGGAAGGCGCAATAAACAATAATATTGGTGGCATCGTAGCCGAGTGTGGCGGGGCATGTGCCTGCGCGACCTGCCATAGCTATATTGACGACGCATGGCTGGACAAGTTGCCGGCAATGGATGACATGGAAGACAGCATGCTTGATGCGGCATACGAACGCCGCAACAACAGCCGCCTGACCTGTCAGATCGAAATGAACGACGACCTTGACGGACTAGTGGTGCATGTCGCCGACAACGAAGGGTGACGAGCGCCAGGATAAGCGCGAACTTATTTCAGTCCGGTTTCCAATCGACCGATTACCATTCGTTGAATTTCGCTGGTCCCTTCATAGATTTCGGTGATCTTCGCGTCCCGGAAATATCGTTCAAGCGGCAGTTCCTTGCTGTAACCCATCCCACCGTGGATCTGCAAAGCCTGATGGGTGACGAACATAGCAGTTTCAGAGGCAAATAATTTCGCGATGCTGCCATACAGCGTGTTGCGTGCGCCGGTTCTACGGCACTCCATCTTTTCCCAGGCGGCTTTGTAAACGAGCAGCCGCGTGGCCTCAATGCGAGTCTTCATGTCGGCAATCTTTCCCTGTATCGCCTGAAAACTGCCGATCGCGTTGCCAAAGGCATGTCGCTCCCGTGAATATGCGACGGCCGCCTGATAGGCTGCGTCGGCGATTCCTAGGCCCTGTGCTGCTATACCAATACGTCCGGAATCGAGTACTGTCATGGCGATGCGAAATCCTTGACCCTCATCGCCCAATCGGTTGGCAACCGGGCACTGGTAATCCACAAGATCGATCTCGCAGGTTGCCGAAGCGCGTATTCCCAGCTTGGGTTCCACTTTCCCGCGTTCGAAACCGGGTTCGTCGGTATCGAGAACGAATGCGCTGACGCCGGCGGATTTTCCACCGTGACTGTCTGTTTTTGCAAAAAGCACGACGAATTTCGCCACGGGGCCCGAAGTAATCCAGGATTTGCGGCCGTTGATCACATAGTACTTGCCGTCAGCCGACAGTCTTGCCGTGGTGCGCATAGCCGCGGCATCCGATCCGGATTGAGGTTCCGTTAGTGCGTACGCTCCAACTACCTTACCTTCTGCCACCGGCTGAAGAAACGAGCGTTTCTGCGCATCCGTGCCGAATTCCAGCAGCGGTACGCCATACAGCGAGTTGTTCACAGAAACAATGGTCCCATGCGCAGCATCTGCGGCGGAGATTTCGGCGATGACCAGTGCCGAGCAGATACTGTCCAGGCCGGAACCGCCGAATTCCGGCGGTACTTCTATACCCATGAAGCCAAGTTCGCCGGCAAGCTGCACCGTCCTGGCCGGGAATTCGCCACTTGCATCAAAAGTTGCTGCAACCGGGGCGATCTCGCTCTGCGCGAATTCGCGCGCAGCCTCCTGAATCATCTGCTGTTCTTCGGTCAATCGAAAATCCATCGGGATTCTCCTGTGGGTCAGAATCGTTGCTTCGCCCCATTCTAGTATTTCTGCACAAAATTGTGGCGAGTATGTCGGCGCGTGACGGGCAGGAGATTTCGTAATAGCATGCGTTACTTCGAAAACAGCACTAGGAGCTTATTAGATGACAATCAAATCCGGTGACAAAATGCCTGCCGGAACTTTCGGCGTAATGACGGAGTCGGGTCCGGGAGCGGTTTCGACCAAGGAGTTGTTCGCTGGCAAGAAGGTAGTTTTGGTTTCGGTACCCGGCGCCTTTACGCCTACCTGTTCAGCGAAACATTTGCCCGGATTCGTCGAAAAAGCGAGTGAGTTCCTGGATCGCGGAGTCGATACGCTGGCTTTCATGGCAGTTAACGATACCTTCGTGATGAATGCCTGGGGTAAGGATCAGGGCGTTGGGGACAAGATTGCAATGCTGTCAGACGGCAACGGCGAGTACGCCCGTGCTCTCGGACTGGAAATGGACGGTACAGCGTTCGGGATGGGCATGCGCGGCCAACGATTCGCGATTGTCGTCGACGACGGCGTTGCAACTCAGGTTGCGGTCGAGGCTCCTGGAAAATTCGAAGTCAGCAGCGCCGACGCCGTTCTCGCCAGGATCTAAACGTAACCGGCAGATTGGCCGACAATCAGGACCTGATGGCCTTTTCCAACTCCGGAATGATCTTGAACAGGTCACCAACCAGGCCAATATCGGCTACGTCAAATATCGGAGCGTCGGCGTCCTTGTTGATGGCTACAATCGTGCCGGCATCCTTGATGCCGGTCAGATGTTGAATAGCACCCGAAATGCCAATGGCAATGTAGAGGTCCGGTGCAATGATCTTGCCTGTTTGACCTACCTGCAGTTCGTTAGGCACGTAGCCTGCATCGACGGCCGCTCGGGAGGCGCCGACGCCGGCGCCGAGCGCTTCTGCAAGTCTGAAAATGATTTCGAAGTTTTCCGAACTGGCCAGCGCACGCCCTCCGGAGACGACTTTCGAAGCAGTCTGCAAATCAGGTCTGTCTGATTTGCCTGCCTGCAATGAAACGAACCTGGTGTGCTGTGGCAGGTCGGCGCTCACGGTGATCTGCTCGACAGGCGCCGCGCCACCGTTGCCTACCGCGCGATACGATGCAGTCCGGACCGTGGCGACCACAGCGGTACCCTCGGGGGCCTCGACCGTCAGAATTGCGTTGCCAGCATAGATAGGCCGTTTGAATGAGTGGCTACCGATAACTTCCATAACGTCGCTGATCTGATTGACGTCCAGCAAAGCGGCTACGCGCGGCATTAAATCTTTGCCGAACGTTGTCGACGGCCCGAAGATGTGCGTGTAGTCGCCGGCCAGCGAGACGATTTGCGGCGCAAGGACTGCGGCAAGCGCATGTTCGTTTGAAGAATTGTCGACGTACATGACCTTGTCGACAGACGCTAACCCGGCTGCGTCGGCCGCCAGCTTTTCTCCGGCGCTTGCAAAGATGACGACATGAATTTCCGAATCGGGAATTCCGCTAGCGCAGGCAACACATTTCGCCGTGCTTGCATTCAGTTTGTTGCCGTCGTGTTCGGCGATTACGAGTACTTTGGACATCAGACCAATCCCTTGTCTTTCAATGCGGCAACCAACTCGGGCACGTCGCTGACCATTATTCCTTTCTGCCTTTGCTGCGGCGGCTCATACGCGGATTCAACGAGAGCATTAACCGTTGCCACAGCCAGGTCAGCTGCGGAAATCTGCTCCAACGGCTTCTTCTTGGCTTTCATGATGTCTGGGAGCTTGACGTAGCGTGGCTCGTTCAGGCGCAGATCCGCCGTAATCACGGCAGGCAGGTCGATTTCGATGGTTTCGAGTCCTATGTCGACTTCGCGGGTTACCTTGGCCCGGTTTCCGTCGAACACAAGTTCCGAAGCGAAAGTTGCCTGCGGACGGCCCCAAAGGGCAGCAAGCATCTGGCCCGTCTGGATATTGTCGTTGTCAATGGCTTGTTTTCCAAGAATTACCAGGTCGGGGTTTTCCTTCTCAATCAGTTTCAGGAACATTTTGGCACTGGTCAGTGGATCGACTGCAGTGGTGGATTCAACGAGGATTGCACGATCTGCACCCATCGCGAGGCCGGTGCGCAGCTGTTGCTGTGCCTCGCTTGTGCCGATGGAAACGACAATGACTTCCTTCGCTTCGCCGCGCTCCCGGATCCGCAGCGCTTCTTCAAGCGCGATTTCATCGAACGGGTTGATGCTCATTTTGACGCCGTCGGTGTCCACACCGCTTCCGTCCGACTTGACTCGCACGCGAACGTTGTAGTCAACGACTCTCTTAAGGCCAACCAGAATCTTCTCCACTTATTCGAGCTCCTGCGACCGGATTGCCGACGAAATCTTCGCCGGAATTGATAATCTAAAAAAAGGTATTCTCCCTGACGGTATGCGCAGGTACAAGGCGTAATAGTCCGCAGGGCGGGCAACAGGTAAAATGCGGTGAATCATCATGCAGCGATACAGAACAACGATTTCTGTCGACGAACTCCGGCGCGGAATGGTGCAGCCCGATTGGTGCATCGTTGATAGCAGATTCGAGCTCAAGGCGCCGGAAAAGGGTCGCCAGGAGTACCTGTCCGGCCATATCCCGGGGGCTGTTTACGCTCATCTGGACAGGGATCTTGCC
>Ga0224500_10001173_pt1 | contig 15973 bp, 12 predicted proteins | sample SF_Oct11_sed_USG_FD_168126 | JGI IMG/M metagenome (GOLD analysis project Ga0224500, IMG submission 168126) | Sediment microbial communities from San Francisco Bay, California, United States - SF_Oct11_sed_USGS_4_1 | ecosystem: Environmental > Aquatic > Marine > Sediment | place: USA: California... | reverse complement strand
AACGAGCTCGAGGTCGACCGGTATCAAACATATAATCTGACGAACGTTGTTGGTCCGAATATCTTGATCGCTGGCTATAACGATACCATGCTCAAGGTTGGGCACCCATGGGGGTGGGAAATCTACGGCGGTATCCGTAGCGGCCTTGGGGATAGAAGTACTCTCGGTGGTTTCGATGGCGTCAGGCTCCAACGTGTTGTGAGTCCCGGGGTGGCGATCCCCCAAGATCTGCAAGGTTTCTATCCGCAACAAATGTTGATCATCGGCGGAGCCTTTAATCTTCTGCAAGGATTCATGGTCAACGAAGAGTTTGCCGAGTTTCAACAGGCGGAGATCGCCGGGCCGCAAGCCGAGGTGAAGGTGGCCCAGAAACGGCAAGATCTCTACCTCGCCGGGGCCGTGCAATACTGGGACTGGCAGGTCGCCGTCAAGCAGGCCGATGTGGTGAGGCGTGCGCTGGCCGTCGCGGAGGAGCGCTATCGCATGGTGGAGGGCAGATCCAAAGCCGGCGCGGTCGCTCCGATCGATGTAGTCGAAGCCAAAGAAGAAGTTCAGCGGCGTCGAGAGGCTGCCATTGCCGCGCAACGGAAGGTCGAGTACGAGCAGTATAAGCTGGCACTCTTTCTCTGGGAGGACGGAGATCCGGTGACACCGAGACCGGAGTGGGCCCCTGAATTTCATGGGGAAATGCCGTTGCCGAGCGAAGAGGATGTGGCGGCCTTCAAGGTGGAAGCCACGGAGGATCGTCCAGAAGTGCGGGATCTCTACATTGAAGCTAAATTAAACAATATCGAACTAAAATTGGCGAAGAATAAGCTACTTCCAAAACTAACGATTTCAGGGGGGCCGGTGACGGGCGGTATCTACTTTTTTGGAGGGTTCGCCTACCATATGAATGCTCTCTTCAGTATGCCCTTGTACAATCGGGCAGCCCGCGGGAAGGTCCTTCACGCGGAGGCTGAGCAAACACGGTTGGCCTATAAGCAGGCCTACACAGAGCGTCAGGTCCAGATCGACGTGGACAACTGGCTTTCGGCTCAAGTGCGGGCGAGAGACCGAGTGAAGGCTGCGACAGAAGCTCTGCGCTTGGCCAAGACGTTGGAAGAGGGCGAACGAGCTCGGTTTAATATGGGAGCAACGAGCGTCCTCTTCGTCAACCTGCGCGAGCGTACCGTGGTCGAAGCGGCCTATGAACTCTACCGCGCCCAGGCCGATTATGTAGTGTCTCGAGGAGGAATGCTGTGGGCTAGAGGGGCGTTGTCGAAAGCTGTGCCTGACAACATACTCGCCAAATACGGTGATCAATTACACGCCGCAGGGTCCTCAGGCCGTAAACTGCCGGGACGTGACTAAGTCGTGCGTAGGGTCGGTGGTAGAAGATAGTTCATTCGGTGGATTGGAAATAAACTCGCGAACATGATCTAGTTGGTGAGGGGTATAAGGGGCCAATGATTCACATTTTGACTTATTACTGGGGGTGGTCATGAAAGAACCTCAGGGCGAAGGTTCCAAGGGGCTGTTCGAAGCGCTGATGAAGCAGCTGTCCGTGGCCATGAAGGCTGAGAAAAAAATCATGAGTTTGATTTTTTCTTATGCGCTGGCCGTCGGGTTCTTCTCTCTTATCATCCCGTTGACCGTGCAGGAATTGGTCAGCACCTTTTCCTATGCGGTTCAGCCGCTCATGATCTGGACGTTGACCGGCATTATGCTGTCGGTGCTGTTGTTTGTCGGCCTGTTCAAGACATTCCACTTCTACGCGGTGGATGTCGTGCAACGCCGCATCTTTGCACGAGTCACGGTTGCGATGGTGGACCAGCTTCCTCGGAATCGTTTTAAAGGTGCACGGCCTGAAATTACGAACTACTTTATAGAAACGGTCTTCATGCAACGTGCCCTGTCCACGCTGCTGATCGACCTGATCAATGTTGTGGTGGGTGGTACGGTCGGTATGGTTGTGTTGGTCGTCTACCATCCCTATTTCCTCATGTACAACCTTATGCTTATGGCTGGGTTTGCCATCACGTTCTTCGTGTTGTCCCGTGGTGCTCTCAAAAAGACCCTCGCCATGTCTCACGCGAAATACGACGTCTTCAATTTCGTTCAAGAGGTTTCAAAGAATGCACTGCAGCTGAAGGCCACTGACAGCCGCCCGTTTCTCATGAACAAAACGAACGATCTGGTCAGTCGGTATGTTGAAGCTCGGAAGGCAAGGTTTGCGGTTCTCGTGCGGCAATATATTGGATCAGTGGGCGGACAAGCCATCGCACAAGCCGGAGCGCTTGGCATCGCAGCCTCACTCATGGCGTCAGGGCAGTTGACTCTAGGGCAGTTAGTCGCTGTTCAAGCGGTCGTGAGTGCACTCGTCATCAATTTCGACTCCCTGATCAAGAACATGGGGTCTGTGTACTACTTCTTCGCCTCCCTGACCCACCTTGATGAGGTCTTTAGTCAGGAGCAAGATCAGGTCTCAACCGAATCAACAGTGGCGTTGCCCAAGCACTTGGCTCAAGGAGTTCGGGTTACCTGCAAAGGGGTCAGTTTGGTTCATAGTGGGGTGTCGGTATTCGATGGCTTCAACCTGGATGTCGCACCAGGTGAGAAGCTCGGTATCTACGCTCGGACCACGGTGGCCAAAACAGCTTTGGCCAGAGTATTGGGTGGCCTGGAAGTTCCAACGAATGGCGTCGTTCAGTACAATGGGGTCGACCTCCGGTATATTGACGGCAATGCCATCAACCAATGCCGCAGTGTCATGATCGACTCCCAATTGTCGTTGGTGAAGGGAACGGTTGAAGAAAATATCGTGATGGGACGTTCCTATGTCACGTATGACGACCTCAACTGGGCGCTCCGCTTCACCGAACTTGAAGAAGATGTCGAAGGGTTGCCACGCGGAGTCAAGTCTGATATCTCGACGCTGGGAGAATCACTTTCGCCAACGCACATTGTGCAGATTCTCCTGGCCAGAGCCATTTTAGGACGTCCGCAAGTTCTGGTATTTGATGGCCTCATTCACTCGTTTGAGCCGTCGTTGCGTGAGCGTATCTTGCGTCGGCTGTGCTCGAAAGATGAAGCCTGGTCGGTGATTTTCGTCTCGACGGATCCCAATCTTACGGATCATGCGGATCGTCGCATCATGCTGCATCATGCTCATGCGTAAGCGATTGGAACGGCAAATCAACACCGGTAAATTAATGGAGGCTCCATGGCTAGCCTAGGTCGCGGTCTGGAAAACAGTGGAGAACGTGCGCTGGTCCGGCGAGGGATCGGCTTAGAGGCGATCTCCATCGATCAAGGGTCGGCATTGGCCAAGATGCCGTGCTGGGAGGCAGTACAGATTCCTAGCGGCATGTTCACGGCTTCTCGCGCCATTCTGACGATTCTGTTGCTCTTCCTGATCATCCTCGAATTCGTGCCCTGGACACAAACGATCCAGGCGTCTGGGAAAGTGTCGGCCTATACGCCCTATGATCGACCACAAAAGATTGAGTCTCGGATTACAGGCCGTATCAAGTCTTGGCATATTTATGAGGGTGTCAAAGTCAAAAAAGGCGAACTTGTCGGCGAGTTGGAGGATTACGATCCAACCTTTATGGCGCCCGAGATTCTCCCCCTCTTCGAACAGCGTAAGGTAGCGTTGGAGCAAACTCGCCAGGCAGCCCTGTCCAGGGCTGATCAGCTGACGAAAAGAATCGGGGAGATGAAAAAGTTGGTGCAGGCTGCTGTGCCCTCAGCTGAGGCCCGTGTGGTGGAGGCAGATAATAGAGTGCGTGAAGCTCAACAGAAGGTCGAGCAGTACAAGATCGATGTGCACACGGCACAGCTCAATGTCGATCGTCATCGACAACTTGTCCGGGACGGACTGGTTTCCCAGCGTGAACTTGAGCTCACGATTCAGACCGAAATCGGCACCAAGGCCGGTTTGCAGGCAGCTCAGGCCGCTTTGTTGGGTGCCGAGCAGGGGCGGTCTGCCTTGAGCTTTGGTCGTGATCAGGTGTCGGCAGATGTGAATCAGAAATTGATGGACGCCATTGCGTCACGTGATTCCGCGGTCGCAGAAGCTGCCAAGGCAACCGAATCGTTGGCTGACATTTCCTATCGCCAACAGGGAGTTCAACAACGTATTGAGGCTGCAAAACTGTTTTCACCGATGGATGGAACCGTTGTCAAAATGGCTAGAGTCGGAATTAACGAAACGGTTAAGCAGGGAGATGAGCTGGTTACCATTTCTCCATTAGCCTCTGATCCTGCCATTGAAATGACGGCAGAAGGATTGGATTCTCCACTGTTGAAGCCTGGGCGGAAGGTTCGGATCCTCTTTTTTGGAGTCCCGGCCATCCCATTGCCGGCCTGGCCTGGATTGATGGCAGGAACTCGTGGTGGCGTGATCAAGGTGGTTGACCAGATTGACGATGGAAAAGGCAACTACCGGTTCTGGGTCGTTCCTGATCCAGAAGATCCGCAACCATGGCCTGAACAAGCTCAGGTGAGGCAGGGCACCAGGGTGTTGGGTTGGGTGGTCATGAATCGCGTCCCTCTGTGGTATGAACTGTGGCGGAGATTTAACTTCTTCCCGCCGGACTACCTGGAGCGGGAGCCCAGTGTGTTTGAGATGTTCGCGCCAAAGGTGGCAGCACCGGGCGGTAAATAGTCGATCGTGCCGCACCATTGGTGCGGCACATCAACTCTCCTTCTTGAAGATGGCTCAGGGCATCCCCCTGGGCCATCTTTGTCTCCGTCGATTTTCCGGTGCATGTTCATTTCTCCAACGCACCGTGATCGGCAGCCACAAGTCCTGCGTCGGTCTCGTTGTGTGTGCAGACCAGCGAATTGCTGTTAGCGCCGTATCATGCTTAATTGTTCGAAGGGGTAATTGTCACACCTCCAATCTCCTTGACCCCAATAGTTGGACTCGCTAAGGTGCCACTACTTTTTCTCTGGAAAGAGACTGCATGATGGACATAGAAGGAGAGGTAGATGATGGCCAGAATACTGCAGGCAGCGAACCGCTCTCGGCAACGAGCGAGCCGAGAGGTCAAGAACCGCAAGCCGCTTGTCGGGGTCTTGGGGGGGAGTAAATCAGATTTTCCCATTTTGGAAAAGGCCGGAGTGATTTTGGACGAGCTCAATATTCCCTATGAGCTACTCGTTGTTTCTGCACATCGAACGCCGGACCGCCTCTTCGAGTACGCTGCCAGTGCTCCAGGGCGTGGGATCAAAGTCATCATTGCGGGGGCTGGAGGAGCGGCTCACCTTCCCGGCATGCTGGCAGCTAAGACTCATCTTCCGGTGATCGGTGTCCCGATTCCTACAGAAAACCTTCGCGGCCTCGATTCCTTGTTGTCCATCGTTCAGATGCCCAAAGGCATTCCCGTGGCCACCGTGGCGATCGGAGGTGCCGAAAATGCTGGCCTCCTCGCAGGACAGATTTTGGCTGGAAGCCATCCTGAAATTGCCAAAAACATTAAGCGCTATCGGGCGGCTCAAACGAAGAGTGTTCTCAATTCTCCCGAAGCCAAGGGAACAGGTCTTGGTAACCTCGGAGCGGACGAGATGAGCCGACGACCGTGACGGAACGAGTCCTTGAGCCTGGTTCCACGCTCGGAGTATTGGGTGGAGGACAATTGGGGGCGATGTTCACTGGGGCTGCCCACCGCATGGGCTATCAGGTGGCTGTCTGGGATCCAGATGCCGACGCGCCAGCCCATCGACTTGCCACCCACTCATGTACTGCGCCATTCTCAGATCTTGGCGCCCGTGACCGATTTGCCAGTCTCGTTGATGCCGTGACTTTGGAATGGGAAAATGTGCCGGCTGAGCTCTGTGAATGGCTGGAGATGCGTCGCCCGATGCGACCTACGGGAGCTGTGCTTAAGATCCTTCAAGACCGGATTGAACAGAAGCAATACCTATTGTCACGACACCTCTCTGTCCCCGCGTTCGCCATCGTCGAATCGGCATCTCAACTAGTCTCAGCTGTCGACCGTCTCGGCCTTCCCGCTGTCTGTAAGACCGCAAAGAGTGGGTACGACGGGAAAGGTCAGTGGCTACTTCGAAAGCCCTCGGATGTCCATGAGCTCGAACACATCTTGGGAACAGTCAAGTCCGGTCAACGATGGATTCTCGAACAGTTCATTGAATATGTCCGAGAGCTCTCGGTGCTCGTCGTGCGAAGCGAGTGTGGGGCGTCCTGTGTGTATCCAGTGGTCGAGAATCGGCATGAGCTGGGCATCTTACGAGAAACGCGGGTGCCTGCTGCTATTCCACTTGACGTTGCTGAGCAGGCAACAGAACTTTCGAAGCGAGCTGTCACGGCGTTACAGGGTGTAGGTGTATTTTGTGTGGAACTCTTTCAGACCAACGATGGGTCCCTGCTTATTAACGAGATTGCACCTCGTCCTCACAACTCGGGTCACTATACGTTGGACGTCTGTACGGTATCCCAATTCGAGCAACAGGTACGAGTGACCTGTGGGCTTCCATTGGGAGAAACGAGACTTTTGAGCCCCGCGGTTATGGTCAATCTCATTGGTGAGGAAGTAGGATCTGTGACATCCAGAGAAGGATCCTACGCACTCTATTCAACCGCAGGGGCTGTGCTTCATCTGTACGGTAAGCGGATGATTCGTCCTGGGAGAAAGATGGGGCATGTGACCTTTACCGCTCCTCAAGTGGCGACGGCAGCAGAAACGGCTCGTCAGTTCATTGCACGCGTTCGACGACCTGCCTAAGCTCGTTTCAATCCTTCACGTCTATGTGCTCAAAAAGATTCCTGGTAGCCAACAGGATCTTGCCGTTCGATTTTGTCAATGGCTGGTCCGAAAAGGATCGGGAGGAAGATAACAACCCTCGTAAATAACATGGTTGGCTGGGAATCCTAGGGTATGACACTTGCTGGCTCCCACGTCCTGTTGCAAGCGGGAGGCTAGAAAAACATGGGGCAAAATTTGGTCCAAGCAGGTTCCGGTCAGGCGTCGGCTAGACTCTGTCGGTTGCTTTCGAACCCAAGCTCCCGGTTCCTGGTTCTCCAGGGCCTCGTTACCATCATCCTTTCGTATGAATTGCTCTTCGGTGCCGAATCAGTCGTTAGTCGAGTGATGAGCAATAGTCTGGTGGTCGGGCTCTGGCTGGGAATCCTCGTCATCGCGATGTTGCCTCAAGCTCTACTGGGAGCGGCCTGGTTTAGTGCAGGACTTGTTGCAGCAGATACGCTCCTCGTGACAACGGTCATCTATCTTTCCGGAAACGCCCGGTCAGATCTGTACATTGCCTATTTTGTTCTTATGTTGGTGGCGGCGTCAGTCAGGCGGCTCAGTCATCTACTTGGCCTCTCACTGCTTTTGAGTGCTGGCTATGCGGTTGTGCTCTATGAGGGGGTACTGCAAACCGGAGTCATGGCTACCGGACAGCTGCTGGGCATCCCGGTCCTTCTCGTCATGGCGGTGTTCTACGGGGTCGCACTAGAAAACACGGCTGTCGCTCAGGAAGAAAAGACCTCGCTCCAGAAGGATGTAGAGCAGCTTAAGAAGACCGAGGAGGAATTGGAAGTCGCCAAAACTCACCTTGAAGCCAGAATTAAATCTCTGAAGGAGGACCTTGCAAAGGCGAATGTCAGTCTCCGCGAGGGGCATGTTGTCAGGAAGGGGCTTGAGCGACAACTTCATGAGGCACAGAAAATGGAAGCCGTCGGTCGAGTCACGGCCAGAATTGCCGTTGAATTCGGGGCGTTGTTTGCTGTCATTGGAAAACAGACCGGTGTCATGTTATCGGGTCTGCAGCCGAATGACCCTGTCAGGTCTTCTGCCGACGAGCTCTTTAGAGTCGGTGAAAGGGCTGCCACGCTCACCGCTCAACTCATTGCACTGGAGTGTGAGAGCCGGCACGTTGGACACATCTGGTCCGTCCAAGCAGTGTTGGCCGATTTGCATAGTATGATCGTGAGTCTTTTACCTGACCCTATTGAGCTGGTTGTCAAGGTGGATGAGCAGGTGGCCTATGCCGAGGTAGATCGAGAAGGCTTGGAAACCGTTCTTCTTCAATTGGTTGTTAATGCACGAGATGCCATGCCCAACGGAGGCCGACTGACGATTGAGATCAAGACCATTGAAGAGCTTCAAAAATTGGCCCGACCGATGTCGGTCAATGCAGCACATTCCCAGATCCTCATTCAAATCAGTGATACCGGAACCGGCATGAGTCTAGATACTCAGGCCCATATGTTCGAACCGCTGTTCTCGACGAAAGAAACCAACATCGGCCTTGGTCTCACTGCGGTCTTCGGGATTGTTAAACAAAACCACGGCCTTCTAGACGTCGAGAGCCGGCCAGGGCAAGGGACGGTTGTCCGAGTCATGTTCCCTGCGGCCTCGGCGCAGGAGGTACGGGAGGAGATGACTCCCAAAGCGATGTTAGCCAAAGGAGATGAAACGATCCTGCTTGTGGAGGAAAGCGAAATTGAGCGGAAGCTGGCACGGTCCATCTTACAGCGCCATCGCTATCGAGTCTTGGAGGCGGCCTCATCGGTCGAGGCGCTTATGCTCACTCAACACTATAAGGGGATTGTTCATCTCGCAGTGAGTCCCTTAGTGATGCGTGAGATCGGAGGGCGTGAACTTGCCCGCCGACTTCTGAGCCAGCATCCAACGATGAAGACGCTGTTTGTCTCGGGCTACGATGATGAAACGATTCAGCACCATCGGATCAATCAGCGGTTTGTCCTACAGCATCCCTACCGTCAGTCCGGCTTAGTTGAGAAGGTCAGAGAGATGTTGGATGCTGCCTGAGCAGTCTTCTCGGTTCAGGGAGGGAGCTCCTCATTAAGACCACGACGACCGGCTAGGCGAAAAAAAACGCACATCCTTCCGTTTGAAAAGACCAATCAGTGCCATGCCTGCGATGAATCCACCGATATGAGCGAAAAAGGCGACGCCCCCTCCTGTCGCACCTACGCTCATGCCTCCGCTGATCAGCTGCGTGATAAACCACATGCCGAGAACGATGCCCGCTGCCACTCGGGTCATCCCGATCGCCGGCAGCAAGACCAGCACGTGAGCGCGTGGAAATAACAGCAGATAGGCACCGAGTACAGCCGAGATGGCCCCGCTGGCCCCCACCATCGGGATTTGGGAGGAAGGGTCAGTTAAGGCATGGCTCAGCGCAGCCAGGATACCAGACAGGAGATAGAAGACGACGAACTTCGCGTGACCCATCACATCTTCGATGTTATTGCCGAAAATCCAGAGGTAGAGCATGTTCCCGAGTAGGTGCATCCAGCCTCCGTGAAGAAACATGCTGGTCACCAGGCTGAGGGATGCCGGAAAGGCAACGGCTTCCTCGGGAAGCGAAGCCTGGCCGAAGACAATGGCAGGGATGGCGCCGTATTGAAATGCGAAGAGCTCGGCAGCCTCATGGGGAAGATTTACTTGATAGAGAAACACCGCGACACAGATGCCGATAAAGATCATCGTGACGATGGGAGTCCGTTGAGTGGGATTATCGTCGTGGAGAGGAATCATGAGGGTCTGTGGCTATGCTGTCTGGCGACGTTCTCGGAACACACGAGGCAATCTAGGATCACTCGGAGGAGTCCCATCTGTCTCCAGCGGAACGGAAAAGCCGGCTGCATGGGTATGGCCCCCGCCGCCAAACGAGGCGGCAATGGTCCCAACATCAGTCCCGTCGGCTCGGGACCGCATGCTGAAATAGCGACGACCATCGCGGTCATGCCAGATCAGGCAAAAAGGATGATGCGGCGAGAGCCGTTCGCCGATTTGGCTCGTGAGAATGGCGCTTTGCACGGAGGGAACGACCACCCCCTGGAATTCAACCAGAGCGGCTTGTGCCGCGAGTTTGCCGACCAGTTCCTGTTCATACCGCAAGATGGCTCGGCCTTCCTGCTCGAGCGTCGACTGAGTAAAGCGATCCCATACAGTGAAATCAAATGGGTAGGAAGCCAAGGCCGCGTTGATTTCGCGACTGTTCGGCAAAGCCCAGGTCCATAAATCCTTGTCTTGAATGTATTGAAGCAGCCAGGGAGCCGGCGTGCGGTGGGTCCATTCCCAGCTTAGGACGGCGCCGGACTTTGTTTGATCGAAGTACGCGTTTGAAAAGCCGTCCAAGATCCGTTCGGCGGTGATATGGTGATCCAGAATGAGAAGTTCCTTGGTCTCGGAGGCCATGGCTTCCAGGATCGGTCGAGAGTAGCTGAAATCGACGATCACGACACGGCGATCCTTGAGATCGGGAGGGGGCGGGTGGCCATGTTTGACTGGTGAAAAACTCGCACTCGGAAACTTTTTCCAGAGGGCCCAGGCCGCCCCAAACCCATCGGAACATTCGGCATGGTACAGAACAATGTCCGGAGAACCATGGAATGGAGGTGCTGAAGATACATTACCCATAAGAGTTGGGAGAGAATAGCATGCCCAAGTCAGGACTAAAAGGCATCTGTCGCGTTCATACCGACCGGTGCGGCATGGCTCACAACTCGTTCAGGTGACTGATCAATTGGCGAAGTCGGCCGGCGTTGCGTCGATTAAAAGTGAACACGAGTCGAGGGAGATCACGCAGAGCCGGTTCGTCCAATTCTTCCGTGAGTGGGCCGCGAAGTTCGAACGTGCCGTCCGATAGGAGATCGGAGAATCGCTCCCGGAGCTGTTCGAGTTGCTCAGGCGTAATGGCCTGCTTGAGTCGCATTGCCAGCTCTCGTCCCACAAAGCGCATAGAATGATAACGGCGGTAAAATCTGATGATCTGGCTCACAGCTGCATCTGCGGTCGTGACGATTGAGAAGAGACTCATGTCCTCTTCATTGATGAGCTTGCGCTTCAGCAGTTGCCTCGTCACAAAAGCCGACCAATCGTCCCAATAATCGCAGCCGGGGGCCTGAAGACAGATGATCGGTTGCGGATCACTCTTGCCGGTTTGGGCGAGCGTGAGGATTTCAAAACCTTCGTCGTGCGTCCCGAACCCGCCAGGGAAGAGCGCGATGGCGTTGGCTTCCTTTTGGAACATCAACTTGCGGGTGAAAAAGTATTTGAAGGTAATCAGCTTTGGGTCATCGGCGATCGTGGAGTTCGGACCTTGTTCGAAGGGCAGCATGATGTTGACGCCGAAGCTGTTCTCGCGTCCGGCACCCTCTTGGGCGGCGCGCATGATCCCATCTGCCCCGCCGGTGATGACCATGAACCCTGCCCGGACGATGCCTTGGGAGAATTGATGGGCGAGTTGATAATTGGGATCGTCGGAGGGGGTTCGCGCTGAGCCAAAAATGCTGACTTTCTGCCGGTTCCGATAGCCGTTGAAGACGCCGAATGCATGACGCAGTTCTTTGACCGCACGGTTCACGATTTTCACATCCAAGAGATCTAAGTGTGCGTCATGGAGTTTCAACATTCCCGTCAGGAGCTCTCGCATGAGCGCGGCATGCAGGTCATCCTCTGGGCTATCAAGAAGGGTGCTGACCTGATGAAGAATCTCATCCCGCGATAAAACGGGGCGGGATCGACCCTGCGAAGACTTACCGGTTGTATTCATAGCTACCCTTTCCATTGAGTGAGACATGAAATTGTACCAATGGATCGGAGGTTGGTCAAAGATTGACGGGATCTGATCCAGTCTAGGAAGGGTCGAACGATTTAGGAAGCTGGGCCAGCACCCAGGCTTTGATTCTGGACTGATCTGCAGGAGAGAGGTCGATAAATTGTATCTCTATACCTCGAGGTGCGGCGGTGAGGGAACAGGTGGCGCCGGATATCGGCTCAATGCCTGTGTTATTCAAGATGCTCCCTCGGATGGTCAAGGGACTCATCATCTCAGAGAGAGAAAAGCTCAACAGCACTTTAGTTCCCGGCAGCACCAGCGCGGGAGATTCCACCGAGGCGCCTGCATGGCTGAGCTGTGAGATGGCGACCTGATGTTCCCTTCCCATACTCTCTCCATCCAGTATACTGATGGTGGCTGAGATGCTTGTCGCGCATCGCTTTGGAGAAAGGACCAGGTCTCTCGCGGTGAGGACGCCGACCGGTTGATTTTGTTTTGTAACGATGAGGATCGGTGTCCCAGAGGACATCATGAGCGCTGACGCCTCGTCCATCGCTCGATCGTACTCGATAAATTGGACTGGTCGTGTCATGATGGCTCGGACCTCAATGTCATCCGGCTCGAGGCCCTGCGCAACGACCTTTTTGACGATGTCGGTCGGTGTCATGAGTCCGAAACGAGACTCAGTATCCTTGACCAAGAGGCAGGGCATGCGTTCGCGTTCCAAAAGCGACGCGGCTTCAGTGACCGAGACGTCTCCCGGCACTTGGACTACGCCGGGTGTCATCATGTGTGCAACCAGTATGGTCTGGTGATCCGTGGCTTTTGGCCCTTGACTGTCCGTGTCTGCCATTCCTCAGCGAGGTCCTTTTTTCTCACGAATCTGCCCCCCTCCTGGCCGCAATGTATGCCAAGTATAGCAGAAGGTCCAAGGGGGCCATAAGAGGTTGAACGCCTTGTCATTCAAAGGTTTGCCGGCATACACTAGGAATGAATTTTGACTGTCGGCAAGAGAGAAATGATGGCGTCGAGTGGGCCTTATCATAGGGAGTTCATTCGTCGGCTCGGGACCATTCCGGTGCATGGGTTAGGGCTTTCCGTCGATATTCATGCTCCGGACCTTTCTAGCTTGCGGGGAACTCTACAAGAACGTCAAGTGCCGCCTGCCTACCTTGAAGTGTTCCGTACGACATCGATGGCGTTAGCATCCACCAGGAAAGCGGCCGGCGACGGTCTACTGACATATCATGGCGAAGGGTTGTGGGTCACTCAACCCCAGATGGCCGATTCGACGGCGTTTGGACAAGAAATCTCCGAGGCTGCAGAACAACTGGTAATCTTGCAGAGTGCCTGGCTGAATCATGAGTGTGCGACAAAATATCTCGCCGGCTATCACTACGGGACCTACCTTCCCCCGCTCTATACGCCGTTAAGCGCGAACGTGGTGGCTGATAATACACGATTGATCCAACGTCTGCTTGATCAACGGTGTCGTTTGGCTAATGGGAGCACGCCACTGATGCTCCTTGAAATGCCGCCCCTCACGTACTTTGTCGCTGGGACAATGTCTATCCCAATGTTTTTTCAGGCCATCAGCGAACAGGCTTCCTGTGGGTTGGTCTTGGACGTGGGCCATCTCTGGACGGTGTTTCGCTATTCCGGCGCGCATCGGACCATGTCGCTCACACGATTTGTCGAGGTTTTTCTCGACGAGTTTCCCATGGACCGTGTGGTTGAGATTCACGTGGCGGGTCTGGCCATTCATGAATCAGACCGAGCCCTCGCGTCACGACTGGTGGGTGATATAAGCGATGCCGCGCTTCCTGCCTGGGTCGATGCCCATTCCGCTCCGATTCCGGCCGTCTTGTTCGAGATGCTCGATCAGATTTTATGCCATCCACAGCTCACCAGCCTCAAAGGTCTGGCCCTGGAGGTGGATACGAAACCAGTCGAATTGATCGTGGATGAATTCATGACGTTCACCCGTCGTTATGGGGTATTGTTCCGCCAGCTGAGCAACAGCGAGCAGGTCGTGCCGGATTCCGAGGCATACGCACTGTCGGAAGGGCTAATGTCGACATCGAGCACACAAAATCTTACAGAGGCCTACGATCGATATGCACGAGTTGTGGCGGGAGCAATGGAGCCAGCGGGAGCAGAATGGAGCCAAGACAGCGCCAACATCCAAGAGTTGGACCTCTATCGTTCCGTCTATCTCCCATATGAGATTCTTCACTGGGGAGGAAAGGTAGAGGACATGTTTGTAGAATCCTGTCGTCGGCTTAGAGAGCACGATATGCCGCTTGATGGGTTTGTGGCATTCTGGTTCCGTGAGCCACGGACTTTCGTCGGTACGTACGATTTCTTCCTGCTGAAGGTCGACCGGTTTGTAGAGTTTGTCCAGGAGGTGATGCCAGAGTTGCACAGCATTGCCGAAGGAGAAGCCGAGGACCTTCGCCGAGCGTACCGCTTTGCCAACGAACCCGGTGTTCCAGTGTACGAGAGCTGATATGAGCTTTTGGTTGAATCTCCCACGTCCGATCATTGGATTGTCTCCAATGGATGGTGTCACCGATGCTTGCTTCCGATCGGTCATCGCGCAGCAAGGGAAGCCGGATGTCAGCTTTACTGAATTTACGCATGTCCATGACATCTGTCATGGACCGGAGAAGTGCTTGGAGACGCTTCGGTACAGCGAGGGAGAGCGTCCCATCGTGGCGCAGCTCTATGGGAAAGATCCGGAGCGTTTCTATTTGGCGGCACAGGTGGTGTGCGAGCTGGGCTTTGATGGGCTGGACATCAACATGGGGTGTCCGTCGAAGAGTGTGGCGTCGTCGGGATCCGGCGCCGGGCTGATCCGCACGCCGGAACTGGCGCGCGCAATCATGCAGGCAGCCAAACGGGGCATCGAGGATTGGGCCGACGGACAGACGCTTGAACAAGCAGGGTTGAAGCCGGCGCGCATTGCCATGTTTGAACGTCTCAATCAACAGCGCGGTGACACGAGTCCTTCCCCACGGCGGCGACTGCCGCTATCCGTGAAGACGCGGATTGGGTACGATTCGGTCACGGTTGAAGACTGGGTCGAACAACTTTTACTGGAATCGCCGGCCGTGCTCTCGCTCCATGGACGAACGCTCCAGCAAATGTATCGCGGCACGGCGGATTGGTCGGCCATTGCCCGCGCTGCCGCACTCGCGCGGGGAACCACGACATTGGTATTGGGAAATGGGGACATTCAGCGTCTTGACGACATCGCCGGACGAGTGTGTGACACCGGAGTCGATGGAGTGTTGGTCGGGCGGGGGGTGCTTGGCGCGCCGTGGTTCTTTCGCGCAAAGGAGCGGGCTCGCATAGGAGTCGGTGGTGTACGCGATCCTGAGGTTGGATCGGATGTCTGTGCGCGTCCGCTGCACGAACGGTTCGCGGTCTTAGTCGAGCATGCCCGTCAGTTCACGCAGTTCTTTGGCGCACAGCAATTTCACCGCATGCGCAAGCATCTGGGCTGGTATTGCAAAGGCTTTCCTCATGCTGCCTCCCTGCGCGCGCAGATGGTGCGAGTCTCGTCCGTCGAAGAGCTCCAGGCCCTCCTCGCAGAATTTCACGATCGCCCCGCAGCCGTTATTGACCTGCCCCAGGCTGAACCAACCGAAGAACCAAGCCTGTTGGTCTCACGATGCAGCTAGTGCTGGCGTCGAGTTCGCCACGCCGCAAAGAACTCCTGGCACTGCTAGGCCTTTCCTTCGAGGTGTGCCCGTCGGAGTTTGACGAACACCCCACGGTCGGGTTGTCACCCATTGAACAGGTCAGGCGTTTCGCGCGTGAAAAGGCGAGCTCCGTGGCATGTGTGAGGCCACGAGCCCTTGTGCTCGGCAGTGATACCGTGATCGATCTCGATGGCCAACTACTCGGGAAGCCAGTCGATCTTGCAGATGCACGCACCATGCTGGCACGTCTGGCTGGCCGTTCCCATCAGGTCCATACGGCCGTCGCCTTATGCGACCGAGAGCGGCATATTGAATCAGTAGAGGTGGCCACGGCGGAAGTCTGGATGAAAGCGGACCTCGAACACGCGTATGAACAGTATCTTGCATCGGAGGAGTCGCTAGGCAAAGCCGGAGCCTATGCGATCCAAGGACTCGGTGGAGACCTAGTGGAACGGATCATCGGTGACTATACGACCGTGGTCGGATTCCCGCTGAAGCTTGTGGCGCATCTGCTTCAGTCAACGGGGTATCCGCTTCTCGTGGACGTCGAGGGCTTGTATCGACGCAGGCCATATGCGAACTGGAATCGGTTCGTCTCCTAACGCACTATTCTCCGTAAATATCCGACAGTCCGTCCTGTTCTCCATCGCTTTGCGACAACGGTGGCCGCATCGGGGATAACCCGAGATGTGGTCGATGATAGTGATACCGGTCTAGAAACGCAC
>Ga0224500_10001172_pt1 | contig 15982 bp, 12 predicted proteins | sample SF_Oct11_sed_USG_FD_168126 | JGI IMG/M metagenome (GOLD analysis project Ga0224500, IMG submission 168126) | Sediment microbial communities from San Francisco Bay, California, United States - SF_Oct11_sed_USGS_4_1 | ecosystem: Environmental > Aquatic > Marine > Sediment | place: USA: California... | reverse complement strand
TCGGTGGAATCGAGCGTTGTAATCGGCGTGCTCTCGCCCCCGTTGGCGGACACCCGGTACAGCGGACCCTCCGAGAGCGGCGAGAACACGATGACGCCGTCGCGGTTCCAGGTGCCGCCGCGCGCGGCCGTGGTTTCGCAGATGAACTCCGGCTGGCCACCGTCCACCGCGATCTTCATGAGCCGGTTCTGGCGCGCGAAGTACCCGACGTACTTGCTGTCCGGCGACCAGAACGGCTGCTGGCCGAGGTCGGTTCCCGCAAGCGGTCGCGCGGAGAGAGATTGCATCGAACGGACCCACAACGTGGGCGCGATGGCGGAGTCCGCGGCGACAAAGACGATCATGCTTCCGTCTGGCGAGATCGCCTGGTGCACACCGTCTCCATTGAAGCGCATCCCGGGATCATCCGCGATCTCGAAGCGCGCCGCCGGCACGGGCGCGGGCTTGTTCAACATGCCCGTCAACTGCCAGGTCGCCGTGGCCGTTGCGATAACCAGCCCCATCGCCGCAGCGAACCGTTTGCGCGTCGTCCGGGAAGAACGCGGCCCGTGCGCCACACCCGAGCCCGATTCCCGGGTCGAAATCACATCCTCGATCTCGATGCGGGCATCCCCGATGTCGCGCAGGCGGCGCTTGATGTCCTTCTCAAGGCAGCGGCGCAGGAGGCTGCGGATGCGCGAGGGCGTGCGCGCCGGCAGCGCGTCCCAGTCGGGCTCGCGCTCGAGGATGCGCGCGATTAAATCCGAGACGGTGTCACCGGCAAAGCACTGGCGGCCGGTGAGACACTCGTAGAGCACACACCCGAACGACCAGATGTCGGTGCGTTTGTCCACCGCGCGCCCGCGCGCCTGCTCGGGGCTCATGTAGGCGGCAGTGCCGAGGATGACGCCGGCGCCGGTGACCTGGTGGGTGAGCGTGGGCGAATGGGTGAGGGTGACGTCGGAGCCCGAGGCGGAGCCGGTACCGCTCTTGGCGAGACCGAAGTCGAGCACCTTGGCGTCGCCGGCGGGCGTGATCATCACGTTGCCGGGCTTCAAATCGCGGTGCACGATGCCGCTCTCGTGCGCGGCCTCCAGGGCGGCCGCGATCTGCACGGCGATCTGGAGCGCTTCCTCGATCGACAACGTCCCGCGGTCGAGGCGCTGCGCGAGCGTCTCCCCTTCCACGAATTCCAGGATCAAGTAGCGGTGGCCGCCGACGTCTTCGATGCCGAAGATGCCGGCCACGTTGGGGTGGGTGAGCGAGGCGAGCAGCCTGGCTTCGCGCTCGAAGCGCGCAAGCCGCTCGGGATCGCGCGCGAACTCGTCGGGCAGCGCCTTGACGGCGACGTCGCGCGCGAGGCGCGAATCGCGGGCGCGGTACACCTCGCCCATTCCCCCCGCCCCGATCGGGGCGAGGATTTCGTACTGTCCGATCTTGCTGCCGGGGGTCAGGGGCATGGAATGCGGGCGCGCCCTACCACCGGATGATCAGTTTCGGGTGGGTGCCGATCTTCTTTTCGAACGCCGCCGGATTGAAGTCCTGCGCATCCACGATGGTGTCCTTGCCCTTGTTGAGCATGAGATTCCAGATCTTGTCCTGGATGCCGTTTTCCTTCTGCTCCAGCAGATTGCGCGTGATCTCCCAGGTCTCAAACAGACGCCGTCCGATCACGCTCTGGATGCGGATGCCCTTGACGATGGTGCGCTGGAAGTCCTGGATCTTGAAGTCGCCCGACTTGAGGCCGAACAGCACCACGTCACCACCGCGGCGCACCGCCTGGATCGCATTGTTGACCGACGAGTTGTAGCCCGCCATCTCCATGGCTACGTCCACGCCGTCGATGCCGCTGAACTTCACCACCGCCGCGACGACGTCCGGGTCGGCCTTCCAGCCATTGCGCTCGTCGCTGCTCGGCTTGAACGTCACCACTTCGTCCGCGCCCAGCTTGCGCGCGAGCTCCGCGTTGATGGGGTTGGGCTCGATGCCGATGATGCGCGAGGCGCCCAGCGCCTTGGCGATCATGATGGCGAACTGGCCGATGGCGCCGCAGCCGAACATGGCCACGGTCTTGCCACGCAGGTCCACCGCCGTGCTGGCGTGCACGGCATTACCGAACGGCTCCTGGATGGCCGCCACTTCGGGCCGGATCTTCCTGGGATCGGTGCGCCACAGCACGCTCGCGGGCAGTTTGATGAACTCGGCAAAGCCGCCGTCGCGCGAGATGCCGATGATGCGCTCGTCGGTGCACACGTGCCGCTGGTTGATGAGGCACTGGTGGCAGCGCCCGCAGGTGATGTGCGATTCGGCTGCCACCAGGTCGCCCCTGCTGAAGCCGTAGTGCGCGCCCGCCACCGCGCCCACCTCTACCACTTCACCCAGCACTTCGTGCCCGATGACGCGCGTGGTCTTGCCCTCCGCCTTGAGGGAGTCGTGAATCATGGCCTTGAACGAGCGCCGGAACCAGATGCCGGCGTCGGAGCCGCAGAAGCCGGTGTACTTCACTTTCAAGATCACGGACTCGGCGTCGCGCGGATCGTCAGCATCCAGCGTGGGCCGCAGCACGCGCTCGCGGCGGAAGCCGCGCGTCTTGTCCCAGCGATCCTTGTCGGCGTCGTAGACCAGCGCCCACATCTCCTCGCCCTGGCGCGGCATGGCTTCGCGATCGGTGCGCGCGGCGCCGGCGCCGCGCGGCTTGCTGGTTACACGCTGCGTTCGGCCCGTGGTGCTGGTTCGCGATGATGTCGACATTTTAGATGTTCCCTTCGGTTTGAAGTCGCTTCTATCCCGTGGCGGTGCGGCGCGCCGGTTCGAGTGCGCGGCCGTGGAGGGTGGCACCGTGCGCGTCTTCGATGACAACGCGAACGATATCGCCCAGCTCCACGCCATCCGCGGGAAGAATGGTGTGTTTGAAATTGTCGGTGCGGCCGGTTACGAAACCGGCCCGATGAGGATCGGTCTCTTCGACCAGAATCTCCTGCGTGCTCCCCACCAGCGAGCGGTTGATCTCGCGGGTGATTTCCTTCTGCATCTCAACCAGGTGGACGATGCGCCGGGTCTTTTCTTCCGGCGTCACGTCGTCGGCAAGCTTGCGCTGGGCGTAGGTGCCCTTGCGCTCGGAATACTTGAAAATGAACGCGGCGTCGAAGCGCACGTCCTGCATGAGGCGCGCGGTCTCGTCGAACTCGGCCGCGGTCTCGGTGGGAAAGCCCACGATGGCGTCGGTGGTGAGCCCCAGGTTGGGGATGGTGCCGCGCATTTCGTCCACCAGCGCGCGGAATTCGGCGTTGCTGTAGGTGCGGCGCATCAGGTCGAGCACACGGTCGTTCCCCGCCTGCAGCGGCAGGTGAATGTGCTTGCACAGGTTGGGGTGCCCGGCGATGGCCTTGATCAAATCGCTCGGGAAGTCCTTGGGATGCGGCGATGTGAAGCGCACGCGCTCCACGCCGGGGACGTCGCCCACCATGCGCATCAGGTCGGCGAAGCGCACGTCGCCGTGGCGGTACGAGTTGACGTTCTGCCCCAGCAGTGTCACCTGGCGGAAGCCGTCGCGTACAAGCGCCTCCACCTCGGCCACGACACCCTTCGGATCGCGGCTGCGCTCGCGCCCGCGCGTAAACGGCACCACGCAGAAGGTGCACATGTTGTCGCAGCCGCGCATGACCGCGATCCACGCGTTCACGCCACCGCTGCGCACGGGGTCCACGCCGCTGTAGGTCTCGGTGGTGGATAGCTTGAGCGCCGCCTTCTCCAGGGTGGAGGCATCGAGGCCGGTGACACCGCGCGAGGCGGCAATCAGCTCCGGCAGGTGGCGGTAGGCGTCCGGGCCGGCCACGAAGTCGATGACGTCGTGTCCGTCCATGAGGTCCTGTTTGAGGTTCTGCGCCATGCAGCCCAGGATGCCGACGGTGATTTCGGTGCGGCGCGCGGCGCGCTGGTGCTTCAAGCGCTGCAGGCGGCCGTAGATCTTCTGGTGCGCGCGCTCGCGGATGGCGCACGTATTAATGAGCACCACGTCGGCCCGCTCGAAGCGGTCGGTGAGCGCGTGGCCGTGCCCGACGAGGATCGACTTCACGAGCTCGGAGTCGTACTCGTTCATCTGACAGCCGTAGGTTTCGATATAGACGTTGAGATTCATTTGCGGCGCCCTCTGCCCGCACGGTCACCGCGGCGGTGGGTCACCGCAACGAAGTGGCGTGAAGATAACGTGTTAGGCGGTTCCCACTATAACAGAAGCGGCCCCGCCCGGAAAGGCCGGGAATCCCGCCCCGCCGGCATACGCCGGAGGGGCGGGAACTGGCGATCCTAGTGGGTTCCGCTGCCCGCGGGCGCGGGCGGCGTCGGGACCGGAACGAGGTTCTTGACGGGTGGCAACGACTTGAGATAGGCGAACATGGCCTTCAAATCGTCGTCGTTCACCTGGGCGAGGTTCTGCCACGGCATCGGGGGCAGGATGGGCCGTCCGTCGCCCATGTGTTTGCCGGTGTGCATCGCCTTGACGAAGATGTCTTCGGTCCACAGGCCGATGCCGGTCTGCTCGTCCGGCGTCAGGTTGGCGGCATAGGTCACACCCCATGGTCCCACAAACACGGTCAGGTGCTGCCCCATCAGATACCAGTAGCCGGGTGCGTAGGCGCGCGTGTCCACCGGCGGCACCTTGGCGTCCGACGGATGGCCCGACAGAAGCCGGGTTTCGTCCGGCGCCATGCCGGCGGCGCTGAACACCTTGGGCGAGTGACAGTCGTTGCACCCGCCGAGATTCACCAGGTAGCGCCCGCGTTCGATCTGTTCTTTCGACGCCTTCTCCGCCGCGGCGACAGACCCCGCCGCAGCGATAACACACACCACTACCATGCAAGCAATGCGGCCAGACATGGTCACGGGAAGTTCCTCCGAAATGTGAAGTGAGTGCCTGCTACAGAACGTAACGACGCGGAAATTCTATGAGGCGGTCCCGCCGCCGTCAATGGCGATCAGCGCGTGAGAACGGGGATTTTCGGCGTTTCCCCTCGGGGAGTATTCCTAGTCGGGGCGTGGCACTTCGCTCATGAGTGCTAGCGTGTTGCCGTCCGGATCGGGGAAGAACGCCAGCCACAGGTCGGCTTCCTGGCCACGATGGATGAGCCGCGGTTCGTGGGTGAACGTGACGCCGCGACCCTGGAGTTCGCGGTGGGCCGCCTGAATGTCGTCGACCCGGAAATACACGATCGACGAAAACCGGGCGCCGTCGGCCCCCTCGGGAAGCCCGAGCATCAGGCGCACGTCGCCGGCCTGGAAGAACGCCATGCCGGGTGCCTCGAAGAGCATGGGGACGCCGAGCACGTCGCGGTAAAAAGCGACCGCACGTGGCAGATCCTTGACGGTAATTGCAATCTGGCCAATCGTGGAGAGGCCGAAGGTGGCGTGCATATCGGGTCCTCCTGACGAGGAAGTCTGAACGCGGTGCGGTCCGGCGAGAAGAGGGTAAACAACCCGCGGGGAGTGGTCAATCCCGCGCGGCCTTGCTACCGGTGCCGGATCGTGTAACACTGTGGCTCCCTTATGCCTTCACCCACGCGATCCACGCCCCCGGTCATCTCCACCCGGAAGATCCGGGTCGGTCTGCAGCTGTTCCTGGCGTTCAGCATTGTCGGCTTCTTCATCGTCTTCCAGCGCGCCTCCATCGGCGAAACCATCCACAACCTGGCCCATTTCGACCCGCGCTACCTCGCCCTCGCACTGGGGCTGGTGGCACTGGACTGGATGGCGTCCGGCGCGCGCATCTATATCTTCGCCCGCAAGGTCTACCGCCCCATCACCTTCGGCGCCTGCATGCGCTCCTGCTTCGCCAATGTGTTCCTGGGCGGCGCCACGCCGTCGCAGACCGGCGGCGCGGCGGCGCAGGTCTACGTGCTCTACGCCGAAGGAATGACGGTGGTGGACGCCACCGTGGTGTGTTTCGTGGGCGGCTTTCTGGGGACCACCATCATCCTGCTCGCGTGCGCCATCATCTTTTCGTTCATGGTGCACCCGGAATTCGTGCCGGTGGGGCTGCGCACCATATCGGGGCTGTCGTTCACACTCTTCGCGCTGATCCTGGTGGCGGTTTTGCTCTCACTGCTCAGCCCGACGCGATTCAAGCGCATCGTGCACGCACTGATGCAGCGGGTGCCGAAGTACGGAAGAAGGTTGGAGCACTCCCACGTGGTGGAGAAGCTGTTCGACACGGTCGACCGTTACCACGACCTCATGACCGGTTTCCTGGTGCACAGCAAGCTGCTGTTTCTGGCGGGACTCTTGCTGACCGCGGTGATCTACCTAAACAAGTTCACCATTGCGTGGGTGGTGCTGAAGGGGCTGGGGGTGCACGCCGACCCGTGGTCGGTGCTGTACATGCAGGTGGTGCTGCTGTTGATCTTCTACTTTTCGCCCTCCCCGGGCGCGTCGGGGTTCGCCGAGGTGACAACGATGGCGGTGATGGATTCGGTGATCCCCAAGGGCTTCGAGGCCACGTTCATCCTGCTGTGGCGCTTCTTCACGCTGGTGCTGAACATGATGATCGGCGCGGGCGTGCTGCTTGGCTACATCTCGGGCCGCCGCGGTCGGCGTCGCGTCGAATGAGACTGGCGGACGCGATAGCGGGTCGCATGAAATAGCGCTCCTCCGCTCATGGTCCTCGCGCGAAGCATTTGGAATCGCGCTGCGGAAATCGCGTCGGAGCGCTGTTTCATGCTCCATGCGCATCAGCACGCTGAATGAATACAATGACAAGAAGACTTGCGCCTGTGACACATTGCGTCTTGCTGCAATGTTGATTGTTGCTATGTTGCAGTAGTGACTCCTCCCGTGGTGCAGCGGCTGTGCGCGTGTCACAAGGAGGACCTGCCATGTCCCTACGATCCCTCCCCGACAGGGTCATTCTCTCCCGTACTCTTGAATTCGTCAGACGCGAGCGTTCCGCGACGCTCGACGTGTTGCGACATCTTTCTGAAATAGAGCGGCGCAAGCTGCACCTCAAGCAGGGATACGCGTCGATGTTCGCGTACTGCACGCAGGCCCTCGGCTATTCGGAGTCCGCCGCGGTGCGCAGAATAAGATCGGCCCGCTGCGCCACCCGCTTCCCCGAGGTATACGAGCTCCTGGAAGCCGGCGACGTGAACCTGTGCACGGTCTCGATCGTGTATCGGTTCTTGAAGCCCGACACCAGGGACCGGCTTCTGGAGAGTATTCGCGGTTGCTCACAGGCGCAGGTAAGGGACATCGTCGCCGCCCTGCAGCCCTGTCCGATGCCCGCGGAGGTCATCCGACCTCTGGTAGTTCAGAAGGAGGCACGACCCGCACCGGCGTTGCTCGAATCGGGACTGGCATCCGCACCGGCTGCCTCGGTTCCGCATGTCGCTTGTGAAAATATTGCGTACCGCCGCAGCGGCGGTAACGGCCCCGGGCCGCTCGTGGCAGTCGCCACCGAGAAGCGCACGCAGCTCTCCTTCACGGTCGGCGAGGCCTTCATGGGCAAACTCAACCGCATCAAGTCGCTTGCGTGGCACCGGCTGCCGGTGAATCCATCGCTCGAGCAGGCGTTCGAGTTGGCGATGGACGTCTTTCTTGATAAACACGATCCCGCGGCGCGACAGGTACGTCGAGAGAATCGCCGGACGCCAGAACCGGCGCGCACACCGTCGCTCAGGGAGCCCAACCTGCGCCATGTCAGCGCGGCGGTACGAGACCAGGTGTTCATACGCGACCAGGGCTGCTGCACCTATGTGGGCGCGAACGGTCGTGTGTGTGGTTCGAAACGGGGATTGCAGTTCGATCACGTGGTGCCGGTGGCCCGGGGCGGCGGGGCCACGGCGGACAACCTGCGTCTGCTCTGCGCCTACCACAACCGGCTGGAAGCGGCGCGGCTGGGACTCCCGGCGGGCCCGTCGCACGAACGCCCGGAAGTGGGGCGGTCGCGATAGCGCTCCTCCGCTCATGGTCCTCGCGCGAAGCATTTGAAATCGCGCTGCGGAAATCGCGTCGAATCGCTATCGCGACCGCCCAACGGCCTCTGCGCGCCCCCCCCCAAAGGAACTCAGTCAAACACGTAGTCGCGCACCCGGGCGGCGATCTGCGGGTCCGTCATCTTGTCCGCGGGTTCGATTTTCAGCGTCACGCCGCTCAGTTCGTGCAGCGTCTGCGCGATCTCCGCGAACTCGTTCTTGGCTGTGGCCGGTCCCATCACCAGGAGGTGGTCCGGGCGGCCAATCTGTGAAGCAACATTCCGGTAGAAATTTGCGAGCTTGTGCTGGTGGGCCTCTTCGCGGCCGTGTTCCTTGACACCGGTGCGCGGTGCCCACGGCGTGCCGGTGCGCTTTCCACCCGACGGCGGCGATACCGGCTCCACTTGTGACTCGATGGTCCGCCGGTTCTCGACGCCGTCCGCGATCTCCACGACGACCGCACGGCGATGATCGATCCAGATTCCAACCTTCTTCATGATTCCCTCCTGATGTCTCCCACGGCCACCACCCGCTCCGCGTTACCGTCCAGCTCGACATCCTTCACCGCTACGCGGGCGATCCGGTTGCTGAGATTTTCTGGTGATTGTACGCGCACCCGAATATAACTATCCGAAAAACCCGTCCACAAGCCGCCGTCGCCGGTCCCCTCGAAGAGCACGTCCATAACCCCGTTCGTCCGTTCCAGATACGTCGCGTGCTGGCGCGCCAGCGCCAGCCGGCGCAGGTATTCGCTGCGCCGCTGGATCCGCGCCGCCGGCACCGGTTGGTCCATGCCATAGGCACTGGTGCGCGGCCGCGCAGAAAAACTGAACACGTGCACGTTCACAAACGGCAGCGCGCGCACCATCTCGCACGAACGCTCGAACGCCGCCTCGCTCTCGCCCGGAAAACCCACCATGACGTCGGTACCCAGGCCGATGCCCGGCACGCGCGCCACTGCGTCTTCCATGAACGCGCGATAGACATCGGCGTCGTAGCGGCGCCGCATGCGGGAGAGCGTGCGACTGTCGCCACTCTGCAGGGGAACATGCAGGTAGCGGCATAACTTGCCGCCCGCCGCCATCTCGTCCAGCAGGGCGTCTTCTATGGTAGTGGGCTCGATGGAACTGATGCGGATGCGGTCCAGCGGCTCGATGTCGCACAGGGCCTTCACGACATCGGCGAGTGTGCGCCCGCCATCATTATAAGTCCCGACGTTGACGCCGGTGATCACCAGCTCGCGGTGACCGGCGGCGGCGAGTTTGCGCGCCTCGCGCAGGATGTCCCGGTAGTCGCGACTGCGCGCCCGGCCGCGCGCGCGCGGGATGATGCAGAACGCGCACACGAAGTCGCAACCCTCCTGGATCTTCAGGTTGGCGCGCGTGTGCAGCGGATAGACACCGGTACCCGCAATTTCGAAACCGTGCTTCGTCGCCGGGTTGTTGATGACGGTGGGCTCCGGCAGCTTAACCGGCGCGGAAATGATATCCGGCAACCGCAGCTTATGGGCGGTGCCCACCACGAAGTCCACGCCCGGTATGCGCGCGAGCGCGTCGGCATCGGTCTGCGCGTAGCAGCCGATAGCGGCCACGCACGCGTCGGGGTTGCGCCGCGCCACCCAGCGCAGGCGGCGGCGCGACTTCGATGTAGCCTGGCCGGTGAGCGTGCAGGTGTGCAGGACGAAGAGGTCGGCGTCGAGGGGATCGGTGGTAAGCGCGTAGCCCTTCTCCGCGAAGCGGCTCTGGAGAATGGCGCTTTCCGCCTGATTCAGGCGGCAGCCGAGGGTTTCGATGGCGATCTTGTACAACGTCGATGGGCTCCACGAACGCCGGCGGCGAACCACAAGTCTAGCAGATTCGCCGGTGCGAGAAAACCCGTCATGATACCGGCCGCTACTCCACCCTGACGATCTTCACGGTCGCAAGGTCGTACGGCGTGGCCACGCGCACGAAGTACACGCCGGACGCCGCGCGCGCGCCGTTGGGCATGCGTCCGTCCCAGAAGACGGCGCGCGCCTCACCGGCCGGGACCCTGCCCTCGTCGAATCGTGTCACCACCGCACCGGTGGCGTCGTAGATGGTCACGCCAACGCGCCCCTCGCGCGGCAATGTGTAATTGATGCGCACGCCCGGGTTGAACGGATTGGGCGCGGCGGAGACCGCAATAAGGGAAGGGGTCCGGTCCTGAACGCCGGTGAGCGTGGTGGGAGTCAGGATGGCCGCCAGTGTGTCCAGTGCGGCCGGGCCGTTGAAACCGCCGCCGCTGGTGCTGGTCACCGTCGTCGCAATGGCGTCGAACTTCTTGTTCAGGAAACCCGGTGCAATGGGTGTTCCGACCTGCGGATCCACCAGGTAGTCCACCGGTGACAGCGCGGTCCAGCCAGTGCCGTCGTCCACCCACAGCGTCATCGCGGCGACACCCTGCTTGAGTGTGATGTTGCTGTACTTCACGCGCCCGGGCCGCTTGCGCACGGCACCCCCCTGCGCGCCGTCGGCGCCCACCGGCAACGGCAGCTCGTGGATGGTCCACATGGTGGGCGGGCTGGCGCGCTCCCACACGACGGGGAAGATCATGCCCGCGGCGTTCTGGCCCCAGCCCGCCACGAGGAGCGTGCCGGGCTCGTAATCGAAACCGGTTGCCTCCGCAGTGACCATGTTCATCGGCAGCGGCAGTTGTTCGTTGACCCAGGTTTCGCCGTCGTCGGTGGATGTCCACATCTGCGGCATCCATCCCCCGGCGGGGCTCTGTCCGCCGCCGAACGCCACGTAACCGTCGCTGCCCGCCGACCCGATGTCATTCACGTGGCCGTCGAGACCCACGCCGAATTCCGGCCTCAGGATGCGCTCGCCGGCCGCGGTGGTTTCCCAGATCATCGGCACGCGCAGACCCATCTGCGGTGCATCGCCGGCGGCCATGGGCGGAATCTCGTCCGCCCAGCCACCGATGAGCGCGCGCAACGGAACGCCATCCGGCTTGAATATCGCCCGGGCTTCCCCGGTGCCCGCGTTGAGCGCCGGCAACGGCACCACGTCGACCGGCTTGTTGGGCTGGATGTCCCACTTGACGGGCACCTTTCCGGCGGTGCCGTTGGTGGAGGAACCCACCACCAGTGTCCATTCGCCCAGGCCAGCGGGAACGTGCACCACCGCATTGGCGGCACTGTCCATGTTGGGATCGAGCCCCGGCAACACGATGGCTTCGTACTGTTGCGACACGCGCATCCAGCACGCCGCCTTGCACGGCGCGTTCTCCACCGTGCCCACGATGATGGGCCGGTCCCAGTCGCCGTCGGAAACGCCGCGCGCCGTGCTGGCGTTGTATCCGACCGGCAGCGGCATGAACTCGACGCCGTACTCCACCAGCCCCTGTGCGGCGGCGGGCGGGGCGCCGGCGAGCAGGAGTACGGCGGCTGCAATTGAGACGGCGGCGCGGGAACACGGGGGGCTGTGCATGAGGAGCCTCCTGGTCTGGGGTTCGGCGTCCAGCGAGGTGCGGCCTTGGGCTGCGGCCCGTAGCGGTAGATTCACCATCAAGTGTACATGATTGGCGCGTCCGCGACGACCCCGGGGCTTCGGCCGGATATCCGGCCGAGGCCCCCGAGACCACCAACTTTCACCCGCCTGCCGTGTATTACCCATGCGGACGACTGCGGCCGGTGGCCCTTCCACCGGCCGGGCAAATGTGATAAGATGTTGCCCGCAAGCAAGTTATACTTATTCGGGGTGGTTACCCAGAGGTGGTTACAATGACGCGACGGTTTGTCCTCATTTTCTCGCTCCTGGCCGTGACGATGATCGGCGTCGGCCAGTCGCCCACGCCCGCGCCGGCGGGCACCGACGCCCCGGCGGCCGTGCTCACGTCGTGCCGCGGCTCGGTGATGGTGACGCGCGCCGGCGGTCAGGCCACGGTGGCGACGTTCGGACTCTCGCTCAACGACGGCGACGAAGTGCGCACCGGCGCCGAGGCCGAGGCGGAAATCATGTTCGCCGCCGGCAACTGGGTGTCTGTGGGACCCAACAGCAACATGAAGATCAAGAGCCGCCCCGGCACCAGCGAGCCGGCCGCGGAATCGGGCAGTTTCGAAGTGGTGAGCAATTTCCTCAAGCTCAAGAGTTCGGAGGGAACCAGCTCCATCAGCGGACTGCGTTCCGGCGAGAAGGCCTCCACCCTGGTGCCGCTATCGCCCGTGCAGACCAAGGTGCGCAATGCGACCCCGACGTTCTCGTGGCGCATCGAGGACGAGTCGCTCGAGCTGCGCTTCACGCTGTACAACGAGTCGGGCGTCCAGTGGCAGTCCGACATCGTGGACGCGTCATCGCTGGCGTATCCGGCCAGCGCCCCCGCGCTCACACCGGGCGTGTCGTACTCGTGGACGCTCGAGACAACCGACCCGATGGTGTCGCCGCCGCTGCGCACCACCGCGGCCTTCTTTGAAGTGATCGCCCCGGCCGACGTGGCCACCCTCGACGAAGAACTCGCCGAGATCGACGCCGAGAAGCCGGGCGAGGTGACGTACCGCCTGATGCGCGCGAGCCTGTTCTTCGACCGCGGCCTGGTGGAAGACGCCATCGACGAGACGGAGACCGCCCTGGCCAGCGACCCCGACAACGCGTCGCTGCACGCCATCCTGGGCCGGCTCTACGCGGAGACGGGCCGCACGCAGGAAGCCATGCAGGAGATGCAGCGCTCCCAGAAGTAACTGTCCGGACAACCACCTCGTTTCGCAAGCCGACCGGCCCCGGAGACTCTCCGGGGCCGGTTTTCGCATCGCGGCGCAAGGCAGCAGCGTCTACCGAAGCAGCACCATCTTCTTCGTGCTCTTGAACGAGCCCGCGATCAGCCGGTAGAAGTACACGCCGCTCGACACGCGTGCTCCCCGGTCGTTGGTTCCATCCCACGCGACCCGGTGAACCCCCGTGTTCTCACGCCCGCTCACCAGCGTCTTCACCCGTGCACCCGTGACGTCAAAGATCGCCAGGGCGACGTCGGCGTTGCTGGCCAGCGAGTAGGCGATGGTCGTGGACGGGTTGAACGGGTTGGGGACGTTCTGGGCCAGCTCGAAGCGGTACGTGGGCTGGACCTCATTCTTCTCCAGCCGGATCGGCGAGAACGCGCGCAGCCCGCCTCCCACCACCTCGAGATCGGCAATAATGAAGCTCAGGTCTTCCTCCGAGAGCACCAGTGGCTCCTCACCCACCACCTCAAACTCCACCCGCCCGAACTCCACCACCGGCGCAAGCGGCTTGCTATCTCCAATGACACCCACAAACGCCTGGCGGACGCCATCCCGCGTCACCTCGGTGCCCATGGTTGTCGATGGGTAGGCGGCATCGGGTTCCCAGCCGATGAACCGAAGCCGCGGGTGGTCGCTACGCAGCGACACCACCAGGGCCTAGACATACTCGATAAGTGGCGCGGGCAATACCTGAATCATATGGTACTTCACGTAGTGTCCCTCCGCGGTGCGGAGAACATAGACGGGACCGAGAAGCGCGGGTCCATGAGCATCGTACGTCGCCAGGTCAGCCGGCGCCTCGACAACGTCCTCAAACGATCCTGATACTATGCGCGCAGATGCTCCGTTCCAACACCCATACACGTACCCAAGCGGCGGGTCGACTACATAAACAATCGACAGGTCTCCATCGTACTCCCCAACCAGTAAGGAATCACTGAAGTCCCATGAACCGAACGCGAACCATGCATAGCCATGAATCACGCCAGCGGACGCCGGCGCCGCTGAGCAAATCGCCATCATGATGGCGAGCAGCACGTTTCTTAGAACAAGAGGCGCCCGCGGGTGATTCGCCCACTTCTGAGAACGGGACTCAGAGCATCCATGCGACTGAACAGCGAGCGAACGGACAGACGAATGAGAAACACACATCACGGCAGGAATCACAGCATTACCTTGCTTGGCCGAAGAACTGCAAGGAGATGATCTGGCGGGGACGTCGCGCAGCGTTCTGCGCAAGAAGAAGCCGAGCATCCCGGAACTCTTGCCAAAATAGCACCCCCGTTGGCTAGAGCAATAAGGAAGGACTAACGCGGCGAGTATATCGCACCGTAGCCTCTTTTGTCTACCCCCCGCTTAAGGGTGCGGCGGACCTCGTCAGCGCCCGCCCATTACCCCGCTACAGAGCATTCCGGGTCTTCGGACGCCAGCACCAATATGATGCTAAACTGCTCACGTGACTGACCGCCTTGACAAGCGCGCCTCGATGATTCTCCTTGGGGTGATCGTCCTGGTTGCTCTCGTCCTTCGCCTGCGGGGCCTGGGCTGGGCGCTGCCGTACACGTACGAAGAGGCTCGCCCCCTGCACGTGGCCTTCCAGATGTGGGGATGGGACCGCGGCGGCGATGCAACGCTCAACCCGCACTTCTTCAACTATCCGAGCCTCCTGTTCTACGTTCACTTTGTCACCCAGGGGTTGACGTACCTCGGGCTGCAACTCGCGGGGCGGATAGAATCGATCGTCGACTGGCAGGTCCTCTTCCTCACCGACCCGTCGGTCATCTACCTTACCGAGCGCGCGGTGACGGCCCTGTTTGGCATCGCCAGCGTCTGGGCCATCGCCCGCCTCGGCACCCTCGTGGCCGGCCGCACAGCGGGACTGCTTGCGGCCCTGTTTCTCGCGCTGAACGCGTTTCACATTGGCAGCTCGCAACGCATCGACGTGGACGTGCCGCTCACGTTCTTTGTGATTGTGGCATTGTGGGCCGTTGTCAGGATTTCCCGGGGGCCCGTGCGCAGAGACTACGTTGTTGCGGGCATCGCCATCGGGCTGGCTGCGTCCAGCAAGTACACGGGATTCTTTCTATTGCTGCCGCTGGTGGTGGCGCACGTGCTGGGCGCAGGCCGGCACCGGCACCACGCGCTGTTCATCGCCGCGGGGATCGCGTGCGTCACGTTTGCGTTCACGTCGCCTTTCGTGCTCCTCGACTTCCGGGAGTTCTGGAGCGCACTGTCGTATGAGCGCTCGCACATGGCGGAGGGGCACTTCGGCGTGGCACAAACATCGTCCTGGATCGCCTATGGCAAGGCGCTCGCGGGTCGCGTGGTCAGCATTCCGGTGGTGCTGGCCGCCATGGCCGGCATGGGATGGCTGGCGTTTCGCAGACGGGACCGCGCTGCGATTGTGCTGCTGGTGTTTGCCCTGTTCTACCTGGTGATCATTTCGAGCTGGAAAATGCGTGCCGACCGCTACCTCCTCCCGGTGCTGCCGGTGCTGCTGGTCTTTGCGGCCGCGCCGATGGCGGCGCTGCTCCATTCAAAAACGCGGCTGCGGCGGGTGACGGCGGTGCTGCTGATACTGGCGGTTGGAGCCGTTGATCTCGGCCGGCATGGGCGGGCGGTGGCGGCCATGCACGCCGACGCACGCACCGAAGCAGCCAACTGGATCGACGCCAACATCCCGCACGGCGCGTTCATACTGACCGAGCACTATGGTCCCGATTTCATCGCGCCGCCGTTGCTCATGCAGTTCGACCCGTCCCTGCGCGTGCAGGTGCTCAAACGAATGGGCGCGCGGCCGGTGCACGCGGTGCAGCGACTCCCCATGTTCCAGACGCAGCCGGAGGAATCCGCCCCCTTCTACGCGCTGGCGCTCTACCCCTGCGCCGACTACGTGGTCACAAGCAGTGCTGTGCGCGGCCGCTACGAACGCGAACCTGCCCGCTTCCCGGAGCAAATTCGCTTTTATGAGCGCCTCGCTACCGAGACGCGGATGGTCCGGGAGTTTGCCCCTCCGTCCGGCGACGGGATCCGCCTGACGGTCTACCAGCGTCCGTCCCGGTCCACGCCCTTCTCCCTCCGGGATTCCATCCCGCCCCCGCCCATTCTGCCACCCGACGCGGGGAGCCCGGACCGGCAGGCATCGTTCTACTACGACCTCGGCGCCAACTACGCCTTCTTCGGGTTTCACCGCGAGGCGTACGTCTCCTATATCCGTGCGCTGGATCGCAGGCCAGGCGACCCGAGGCTGTTCATGCAATGTGCCATTGGAGCGGTCGGCGCCCTGCTGTCGCCGGGACAGACCGAA
>Ga0224500_10001171_pt1 | contig 15985 bp, 11 predicted proteins | sample SF_Oct11_sed_USG_FD_168126 | JGI IMG/M metagenome (GOLD analysis project Ga0224500, IMG submission 168126) | Sediment microbial communities from San Francisco Bay, California, United States - SF_Oct11_sed_USGS_4_1 | ecosystem: Environmental > Aquatic > Marine > Sediment | place: USA: California... | reverse complement strand
TGAAACCGCGTATCACGCCGCCATCGTCCTTGGCCCAGACGATCATGATGTCGGCAATCGGCGCATGGGTGATCCACAGCTTGGTGCCGTTCAAACGATAACCGCCGTCTACGGTGCGCGCGCGCGTCAGCATGCTGCCCGGGTCAGAGCCGTGATCGGGTTCAGTCAGGCCGAAACAGCCCAGCAGTTCGCCGGTGACCATCTTCGGCAGGTATTTCCTGCGCTGTTCCTCGGTGCCGTAGGCATAGATCGGCGTCATCGCCAGCCCGCTTTGTACGCCGCAGGCCGAGCGGAAGGCCGTGTCGACGCGCTCGAGTTCACGCATGATCAGGCCATAGGCGACATAACCGATGCCGGCACAGCCATAGCCCTGCAAAGGTGCGCCGAGAAATCCGAGCTCACCCATTTCACGCATCACCGTGCGATCAAATGTCTCGTTGCGGTTCCAGTCGCGAATGCGCGGCGCGAGCTGTTCCTGCGCGTACTGGCGCGCGGTGTCGCGGATCAGGCGTTCTTCGTCAGTCAGCTGTGCTTCGAGCAGCAGCGGATCGTCCCACTGGAAGTGGCCGCCGGTGAGGGTGACAGAGCCGAAATCAGTCGACATCGGTGACGCGTCCAAATCAGCGAGTGGCACGGTCAAGAAACAATTTGACTGCGCGTACCAGTTCGGTCTCGTGGCCCCGGAAGAAATGGTCGGCGCCGGCGACGTTCACCTGCCCCGAACCGCGCAGCCGCTCAATCGCAGCGCGGCGCTGCGTCACACCCGCGAGCACGGCCGGGAGATCTTTTTCGCCATAAAGGTCCAGAATTGGCGCCTTGAATGTGGCGGGATCGGTGTAATCACCGGATATTCCGATCGACACCCAGGCATCGATCGCGGGCGCCGAAGACTGATTCAGAAAATAATTGGTCATGCGCGCGCCGAGGCTGTGCGAGACGATGGCGATTTTCCGGTGGCCCTTGCCGCGCATCCAGGCGACTGCAACGGTCAGTCGTTCGGCCGCCTCCGGAAACAACGGCGGGTACTGGTCGCCGCGCGCATCGGCGGCCAGCACCGGCATCTGCACCGACAGCGTCGCATAGCCCTGTTCGGCCAACTGGCTGCGCAACGGATTGATCAGACCCCAGTCCGGATGCACGCCCAGCCCGTGCACGACGATGACCCCGGCCTGTGCTTTCTGATTGGGCGCATAGATGCCGAGAAACTTTCGCCCCGAAGGGGATGCGAGTGTCACTGGATCGCCGACCAGGATTGCCGGCGTGATTTCATCAGCCCAGCGCTGCTCGCGCGCATAATCGGCCTGGGCGAAACACGCAACGCTGACCAGTACCAGCACGACAGCCGCCAGCGCACGCATCAACGACCCCTGAACGCCGGTTTTGATTTTCCGAGGAAGGCTTTTACGCCTTCGCGGTAATCCTCGGTGTCGAAACAGGCGAAGCCGACATCCCATTCCTCGGGCGCTATATCGGCTTGCACCGTCAGCCGTTCGATGAACTGCTTGTGCCAGCGCGCAACCAGCGGTGCGCCATTGGCGATGCGCTGTGCCAGCGCGTAGCTTTCCGTCTCAACCCGGTCATCGGCGACGACGCGGTTGACCAGGCGCTTGCGATACGCTTCTTCCGCATCGAACACGCGGCCTTCGAGCAGGATTTCCAGCGTCGTTGCGCGCCCGACCAGTGCCAGCAGTCCGGCGAGCTCACCGTAGGCCATGGTCAGTCCAAGCTTGTTGATCGGTACGCCGAAGCGGCTGGAAGTGCCGCAGATACGCATGTCGCACATCGCCGCAATCTCCAGTCCGCCGCCGACGCATGCGCCTTGAATCAGGGCCACCGTCGGATGGCGGCACTGGGCAACCGCCTGCATGGTGCTGTGGATCACCTCGCCGTAGAGTTTGGCCTGGCGCGCATTGGCGCGCTCGGTGGCGAATTCGGCAATGTCTGCTCCGGCAGCGAAGGCCTTGTCGCCGGCGCCGCGCAGCACGATGCAGCGCAGTGCATCGTTATCGGAGAGCAGGCGCATGGTTTCGCCCAGGCGAGTCCACATCGCCTTGGTGAGGGCATTGAGTTTTGCCGGGTTGTTGAGCGTGACGGTGGCAATCGCGCCGTCGCGGGACAGAATTACGGGATCGGATTCAGAGGTCATGAGTCACCGGTAAAACAGATTGACCAAGGACAGCGGGATGGCCGGAATATACGTGACCATTAACAGTACGCCGAGCAGCACGCCGATGAAGTATATATTGACCTTGCTCACCTCCCATATGCCGGTCTTGGCGATCGAACATGCGGTCATCAATACGCTGGCGACCGGCGGTGTCTGCTGGCCGATCGACAGGTTCAGCGTGACGATGATGCCGAAATGCACCGGATCAATGCCGGCGGCCGTGACTACCGGCATCACAATGGGCACCACCAGAATGATCGCGGCGGCGGAATGCAGGAACAGCCCGATGGCGAGGAAAAACACGTTGAGCAGCGCGAGGATCACGTAAGAGTTGGTGGTCAGGTTGGTGATGGCCAGTGCCAGCTGCTGCGGCACCTGCGCCTCGGTCAGGTAGATGCCCAGCAGCGCGCTCGATGCGACCAGCAGCATGACCACCGCGGTCTGCACGCCGCCGTCGATGACGGCAGCCCTGAACAGTTTCCAGTTAAACTCGTGGTAGATCAGCGCGATGACGATTGCGGCGACCACCGCAAGCCCCGCGCCTTCGGTTGCGGTGACTACGCCGCCGAAAATGCCGCCGAGGATGATAATGGGCAGCAGGAAAGCCAGCGATGCATCCTTGAAGGTTTTCCACAGTTTCTTCAGCTGGAATACTTCTTCGACGGGGTAGTCGTGGCGCACTGCGAACCAGTAGCACAGCCCCATCATGAACAGGCCGCCGATGATCCCCGGGACAATGCCCGCAACAAACAATTGCACCACCGAGCTTCCCGACATCACCGCGTACAGAATCATCGGGATTGACGGCGGGATGATGATGGCGAGCGAAGCCGAGGACGAAGTCACGGCGGCGGCAAACGGCGCCGGGTAGCCTTTCTTTTTCATTGCTGGGATCAGGATCGACCCCAGTGCGGCGACGTCGGCAACGGCGGATCCGGAGATTTCGGCGAAAAACATCGAGGCACCGACGTTGACCATGGCCAGGCCGCCACGGACGAATCCGAAAAGCGCCGAGGCAAAAGCCAGCAGCCGCCGCGAGATGCCGGAAGTGTTCATGATCGCGCCGGCGAGGATGAACAGCGGGATCGCGATCAGCGGAAAATTGGTCGCGCCGTTGTACATGACGATCGGCAGATTGGGCAGCGTGTCCAGGCCCTGGGCGGCGACCATCGCAACTATGGCGGCGATACCCAGCGCCACGGCGATCGGCACATTCAGCAGCACCAGGGCGAGCACGCCGATGAACAGCAGGAAGATGGCCATCAGCGTGGCGACCCGGGTGCGATCACTCGCGGCACCGGATTCACGGGTTGACCTCGGCAGGGTGTGTGCGCTGCGTTCGGGGGTCGCGGGCCTCGGCCAGCACCTGTGGCAGATTGAGCAACTGGGCGATGATGAACAGTAAGGCGCCGATCGGTATTACTGATTGCGTGTAGTTGACCGACACTTCCGGAATGCTGACCAGGTAATCCGTGGCGAGTACGTCCATGATCGACCACCCAACCCAGGCAGTCAGCGCGAAGAAGCTGATGACGCAGGCCTCAGCAAAAATGACCGCGGGTACGCGCAAAGCCGGACGCAGGCTGTCGACCAGCCCGGAGAAACCGATATGGGCGCGCTTGTGGGCGGCAAGTGCGGCCCCGTAGTATGTCAGCCACGCGAGCAGTATGGAGGCAACCTCGTCGTACCATACCAGCGACTCTCCGAGCGAGCGGAATACGACGCCGACGATGACTTCGATGGCCAAAGCAGTCATCAGCAGAAACACGATGGTTTCCAGCAGGCCCTCGTAGGCGGCACGGATGCGCGACAGCGTCATGATGGATTCCGGTTCGGATCAGGGGCGGGAGCGGGCCGGACCCGTTCCCGCCTGATCGGAGAACTCGGCGGGGGCCTACTTGGCGAGGCTCAGTGCCTTGTCGATCAGCTCTTTTGAGCCTTTGACCGACTGGCCGAACTCTTCGTATACCGCTTTGCTCGCGGCGACGAAGGCCGGCTTGTTGGGCTCATTCACCTGTACGCCGGCGGCCTTGATCTTGGCCAGCAGGTCATCCTCGGCTTTTGCGGCCGTGGAGTAGACGAAGGCCTGGGTTTCCTTGGCAGTGTCTTCAAGAATTTTGCGTACATCGGCCGGCAGGCTTGCCCATTTCTTGGCGCCCACGGTGGCGTATGCGGGCGTGTACACATGCCCGGTCAGCGACAGGAATTTCTGTACTTCCTGGAACTTCGCGCTGTAGATCTGCGTGAACGGATTCTCCTGGCCGTCCATCACGCCGGTCTGCAGGGCAGTGAACACTTCGGAAAACTTCATCGGGCTCGGATTCGCGCCATAGGCCTGAAACATTTTCACGCGCCATTTGCCTTCGGGTGTGCGCAGCTTGATGCCCTGCAGGTCAGCCGGCACATTGATCGGCCGCTTGTTGTTGGTGATATGGCGATAGCCATTTTCCCAGACCGCAATGATCTTGAGCCCTTTCTTTTCGGCTTCCGGCGCGAGGCGCGGCCAGACCACTTCTTTTTCGATGGCCCCCATGTGCTTGCGGTCCTTGACCATGTAAGGCATCTCGAAAATGCCGAACAGGTCAACTTCCGACGACATCACGGTCGAAGGCAATGCCATGTCGACCGTACCGAGCTTGAGTTTCTGCAGCAGTTCCTTGTCGCCGCCGAGCTGGCTCGAGCCGAAGACGACAACCTTGGCTTTGTTGCCGAGTTTGGCGTTGGCTTTCTTGGCGAATTCCTCGGCTGACTGGGCGAACAGCGAGCCCGGCTCACCGACGTGCCCGAATTTGATCTCGGTTTGCGCGGCAACAGCCTGTGCGAACAGTGCGCATGCCAGCATGGACAGCAGCTTGAACGATTTCATGACGTACCTCCTTTGAACGCTCTTTGAACTTTGTTCCGGCTCTGGTGACTGCGGGCCGGGTCGTTGACTACTGGCTAATTACCGGCTTCATCTACGGACGACAAAACGTGCTTCGGTGCGGAATCATCATTGCTGCGGGATCTTCGCTTCACGGACAACTCTGGCCCACTTGTCGGTTTCTTCGCGCAGCAGTTTCACGAATTCCGCTGGTGTGCCCGGTGTGGCATCCATTCCCTGCCGGGCGTAGCGCTCCTTCATTTCCGGCGCGCTGAGTGTGGCAACCATGGCCTTGTTGACCTTGTCGATGATCGGCCTGGGTGTGCCGCTGGGGGCAAGCACGCCGTACCAGGTGGCATATTCGAATCCCGGGACGCCGGATTCAGCGACCGTGGGTACGTCGGGCAGTGGTGCTGCGCGGGCCTTGGTCGTGACGGCGATACCGCGCAGGCGGTTGCTCTTGACGTGCGGCAGCGCCGATGCAAACGTGGACATGAATGCATTGGTTTCATTGCCCAGCAACGCGGTGACGGCCGGCCCCGTGCCTTTGTAAGGGACATGGATCAGGCTGATCTTCTGCGACATCATCAGCATTTCCATGGCCAGATGCGTGCCCGACCCCAAACCGGCCGAGGCGTAGGTTAGTTTGCCCGGCTGTGAACGCGCCAGCGCGACGAACTCCTTGAAATTCTTCGCAGGCAGCGAGGGATGAGCGACGATGATGTTGGGCTGCTCGGTCGCCAGTGAAATCGGCGCGAAATCGCGGATGGCATTGAACGGCAGCTTTTTGTACAGCGCCGCATTGAAAGCCATGCTGATGTTGCCGAGAAAAAGCGTGTAGCCGTCGGGCAGAGACTTGCTCGCGATGTCCGCGCCGAGCACGCTGCCGGCGCCGGGACGATTGTCGACGACGATCGTGGTGCCCAGCGCCTGTCCCAGCGCATCGGTCATGGTGCGTGCGCTGATGTCGCTGCCGCCGCCGGGGGCGAAGGGTACGATCATGCGTATGGGTTTGGTCGGGTAGGTCTGCGCCTGCGCGGGGCAGGTCATTGCAGCCACGGCCGCGATGATGAAAGCGGTACTCCTGAGCATGGATGCTCCTCCGGTATAGGTTTGTTGCCGGGCTCTGCTCTCTGTGTCAGCTCGCCCGCTCCGGCTCTGCCGGAGCGGGAAGCATACCACCGGCTTCCTCGTCGATCATGCCGCTTTCGCCGTGCGCGCCTGTGCTTTGCCGCCCGCAGTCAGATAGTCCATTGCCGCGGCGACTCCGCCCTTCTTATGCGGCACTTTCGCGAGTTCCAGCCCCATCTCAACCCCGGCCAATGTCCCCATCAGCGTCAAATCATTGAAGTCACCGAGATGGCCGATGCGAAACACCTTGTCCGCGATCTTGCCCAGTCCGCTGCCCAGCGACATGTTGAAATGTTCCAGGACCACTTTTCGAAACGCGACTTCGCTGTGGCCTTCGGGCATCAGCACGGCGGTCAGCACGCCGGAGTATTCGGCCGGGTTCTGGCACAGGACTTCGAGCCCCCAGGCATTGACCGCGCGGCGCGTGGCGTCGGCGTGGCGCTGATGGCGCGCAAACACGTTGTCCAGTCCTTCTTCGTCGAGCAGCATTTTCAGCGCTTCGCGCAAACCGTAAAGCAGGTTGGTTGCCGGCGTGTACGGGAAAAAGCCGTTCTTGTTCGGGGCGAGCATTTCTTCCCATGACCAGTACGAACTCGGCAGCTCCGCGAGCTTGCTCGCCGCGAGGGCTTTCGCAGAAATAGCGTTGAACGACAGCCCCGGCGGCAGCATCAGGCCTTTTTGCGAGCCGCCGACGGTGACGTCGACGCCCCATTCATCATGGCGGTAGTCGACCGAGCCCAGGCCCGAGATGGTGTCGACCATGAGCAATGCCGGATGCTTTGCGCGATCGATGGCCTTGCGCACCTCGCCGATGCGAGAAGTGGCGCCGGTGGACGTTTCGTTGTGGACGACGCATACGGCCTTGATGGCGTGCGCGGTGTCGGCGGAGAGCCGCGCTTCGATGGCCGCGGGATCGGCGCCGTGGCGCCAGTCGCCTGCGATGAATTCCGGTTTCAGGCCCAGGCGCAGCGCGAGGTTTTTCCACAGCGTCGCGAACTGGCCGCTTTCGTACATCAACACGTTGTCGCCGGGTGACAATGTGTTGACCAGTGCCGCTTCCCATGCGCCGGTGCCGGAGGCGGGATAAATGACGACATCGCCCTTGGTCTTGAACACACGCTTCATGCCGGCCAGTACGTCCTTGCCCAGTTGCGCAAATTCCGGACCGCGATGGTCGATGACCGGCATGTCGATCGCGCGCATTACGCGCTCGGGCACGGTGCTGGGACCGGGAATCTGGAGGAAGTGGCGGCCGGCGGCGTAAGTCATGGTGGGGCTCCAGGCTGGAGTGAGGGCAACGGGCATGGTAACCCCCGCATCGCGGGTGTAGCAATCACTTTTTGTATGCAAATATAGCCGAGACAAGCTCTGAAAAAGAAATATTATGTATCTAATTGTTTTTATTCATATTTATTTATTGCCTCAATGACCGGCCGAAGGTATTATGCATACAAAAGGAAGCTTGCCATGCCTGAAGCCGCCGTACTGAATACCAACGTCACCTCGCTGGTCGATCGCCGCCTGCTGCACGAAACCGTGGTCAGCCAGCTGCGCGACCTCATCGTGCAGGGCGAACTGGCACCGGAAAGCAAGCTCAACGAACGCGTGCTGGCGGAGAAGCTCGGCACTTCGCGTACGCCCTTGCGCGAAGCGATCAAGTTTCTTGCCTCCGAGGGGTTGGTCGAACTGTTGCCCAACCGCGGTGCGGTGGTGGCGGCGCTCAAGCCGGAAAAAATGAAAGAGGTGTTTGTCGTGCTCGGCGCACTGGAGGCGCTGGCCGGTGATCTTGCCTGCCGCAACGCCACTGAAGCCGACATCGCCGAGATCCGCGCATTGCATTACCACATGCTCGCGCACCATGCCCGCGGCGAACTGGCGCAGTACTTCCGTTACAACCAGCAGATCCATATCAAGCTGATGGAATGCGCGGGCAATGCCACGCTGACGCAGGTTTATCGCGGACTGAATGCCCATGTGCGGCGCGCTCGGTACATGGCCAATCTGTCGCGCGAACGCTGGGACAAGGCGGTGCATGAACACGAGGAGATACTCGATGCGCTGGTCAGGCGTGACGGCGTGCGCCTGCAGGGACTGCTGCGCGATCATCTTGCAAACAAGCTGGTGCTGGTAATGGAAGTCCTGACCGCGACGCAGGGCGCGACGTCATGAATGCTCCTGTCAAACCGGTGCATTTGGCGCCAACGGGGCCTGACCGCAGCGCGCTGGCGCAAAGGCTGCGGCGCGAATTGCGCGGCGAAGTGCTGTTCGACGCCGCGTCACGCGGGCGATATGCCACCGATGCCTCGATTTATCAGATCGAACCGGTGGGCGTGGTGGTGCCGCGTGACGAGAACGACGCACTGACTGCGCTACAGATTGCGACAGACGCCGGGGTGCCGGTACTGCCGCGCGGCGGCGGCACCTCGCAGTGCGGACAGACCGTCGGCGCCGCGCTGGTGCTCGATGTGTCGAAACACCTGAACGAGATTATCGCGTTTGACCGGGACGCGCGCACGGTGACCGTGCAGCCGGGCATGGTGCTCGACCATCTGAATGCGTGGCTGAAGCCGTACGGCCTGTGGTTTCCGGTGGATGTTTCCACCAGTGCGCAGGCCACCATCGGCGGCATGACCGGCAACAATTCCTGCGGCTCGCGCTCGATTGAGTACGGCAACATGGTGCATAACGTGCTGGGTATTGATGCCTGGCTGGCCGATGGCGCGCAATATCGTTTCGCCACTGTGCCGCAGAATCTCGAGGAACTCGACGGTCCGCGCGGTTATCGCGATCTGGTCGGGCGTATCGCGGCGATCGCCCGGCGCGAGGCCGAGGAAATCGAGCATCGATACCCGAAAGTGCTGCGCCGCGTCGGCGGCTACAACCTTGACCTGATGCTGCCGCGGGGCGCCAATATGGCGCATCTGCTGGTGGGTTCGGAGGGAACGCTGGCGTTTTCACGCCGCGTCGAACTGAAGCTGTCGCCGCTGCCGCGTCACAAGACGCTGGGCATCTGCCATTTCCCGACGTTCTATCAGTCGATGGAAGCCCCGCAGCACATCGTCAAACTGAAACCGGCGGCGGTCGAGCTGGTGGATCGCACGATGATCGATTTGGCGCGCAGTAATCCTGCTTTCCGTCCAATCGTTGACCAGTGCGTCAAGGGCGAACCCGCTGCGATCCTGCTGGTGGAGTTTGCCGGTGAGGATTGCGACGAACAGATTCGCCGGTTGCGAGAACTGGTCGAACTGATGGGCGAGCACGGCCTGCCGGGCAGTGTCGTCGAAGTCATCGATCCGGCCGTGCAGCGTGAGTTCTGGGAAGTGCGCAAGGCCGGCCTCAATATCATGATGTCGATGAAGGGCGACGGCAAACCCGTGTCGTTCATCGAGGATTGCGCGGTGCCGCTGGAGCATCTGGCTGAATACACGGACCGGCTGACACAGGTCTTTCACAAACACGGCACCAGAGGCACCTGGTACGCGCATGCCTCGGTCGGCTGCCTGCATGTGCGGCCGATACTCGACATGCGCCGCGACGGCGCACAGAAAATGCGCGCGATTGCCGAGGAAGCAGCCGCCATGGTCAGGCAGTACAAGGGCTCCTATTCCGGGGAGCACGGGGACGGACTGGTGCGTTCGGAGTGGATCGCGCCGTTCTTCGGTCCGAAGCTGGTCGGTGCGTTCGAGGAAATCAAGGATCTGTTCGACCCCAAAGGATTGCTGAATCCGGGGAAGATCGTGCGGCCGTCGAAACAGGATGACCGTACTTTGTTCCGCTTCAAGCCGGACTACGCAGCACAGCCGCTGACCACAGCACTGGACTGGTCTGACTGGGGTGGCTTCGACAAGGCGGTCGAGATGTGCAACAACAACGGGCATTGCCGCAAGTTCGATACCGGCACGATGTGCCCGTCATACCGCGTGACGCGCGAGGAGCAGCACCTGACCCGCGGGCGCGCCAATACTCTGCGGCTGGCACTGTCGGGGCAACTCGGACCGGATGCGTTGACATCCGGTGCCGTGCGTGAAGCGATGGAATTGTGCGTGTCGTGCAAAGGCTGCAAGCGCGAATGCCCTACCGGTGTCGACATGGCGAAGATGAAAATCGAGTTCCTGCACCACTGGCGCCGGCATCATGGACTGACCCTGAAGGAACGCCTGATCGCCTGGCTGCCGCGTTATGCGCCGTGGGCTGCACGGTTTGCTCCGGTGGTGAATCTGTTGCAGGGATGGGCCAGGCCGCTGCTGGGTTTTGCCTCGCAGCGCACGCTGCCGGCGTGGCGCAGTGACGCGTTTGCCCTGTCTGAGACGCCGGCCGCTGCCGGCGGCCGCGAAGTCGTGCTGCTGGTCGATACCTTTAATACTTATTTTGAGCCGGACAATGCCAGGGCTGCCGTCAAAGTACTGGAAGCGGCCGGTTACACGGTCCACCTGCCCCGCGCTGTCGACGCGGGGCGGCCGCTGTGCTGCGGCCGCACTTTTCTCGCCAGCGGTCTGGTGGCCGAGGCGCGTGCCGAAGCGCAGCGCATGATTGCTGCGCTGCAGCCGTATGTTGTGCGCGGCGTGGCAGTGGTTGGCCTGGAACCCTCATGTCTGTATACGCTGCGCGATGAGTTTCTGTCGATGTTCCCGACCGGTGAGGCCGGGCCATTGTCACTGCAGGCGATGCTGTTCGAGGAATTCATTGCGCGCGAACACGATGCCGGAAGATTGCAGCTGGAGCTGAAGGCACTGCCGCAGACCAAGGCGCTGCTGCATGGGCATTGCCATCAGAAAGCGTTTGCTGCGATGCCAGCGGTGCGCAAAGTCCTGGCGCTGGTGCCCGATCTGAACGTTGAATTGATCGAATCGAGCTGTTGCGGCATGGCCGGCAGCTTTGGCTACGACGCAAAGCATCATGACGTGTCGATGCGCATGGCCGAAGCGTCGTTGCTGCCGAAAGTGCGCGAAGCCGATAAAAACACGCTGATCGTTGCAGACGGCACCAGTTGCCGGCACCAGATTCAAGATGGTGCGGCGCGAGAGGCTGTACACGTGGCACGGGTGCTGGCGTCGGCACTGTGTTGACGGTGCAGTGCGGCATTGCGGCGTTATTCATGTGCCACGGGTTGACAATTAAGTTCCGCGCCAATAGCCTGAAGTCCATATAACAGAATAATAGTTCGGAGGGGGATGGACCAGCCTGTACCCGCAACAGCCGCGGCTGGCGTGGCAACGCGCCCGTGGCTGCTGGAAATCGAAAACCTGCACGTGCACTTCGTCACGTCGCGCGGTGTCGTACGCGCGGTCGAAGGAGTCTCGTACAAGGTCAAGCCCGGGGAAGTCGTGGCGCTGGTCGGCGAATCCGGTTGCGGCAAATCCGTGTCATCACTAGCCGTGATGCGCCTGCTGGCCAAGCCCGCGGGCCGCGTGGTGCACGGCCGCATCCTGTTCGAAGGCCGTGATCTGCTGACCCTGCCGGACGACGAAATGCGCGCGATCCGCGGCCGTGATATCGCGATGATTTTCCAGGAGCCGATGACCTCGCTCAATCCGGTGCTCACCATCGGCTTTCAGATCATGGAGCCGCTCCTGATACACCTGAACATGACCGAGGCTCAGGCACGTACGCGAGCGGTGGAACTGCTGACCCTGGTCGGCATACCGGATCCGGATCGCCGTCTGGATCAGTATCCGCACCAGTTCTCCGGCGGCATGCGTCAGCGCGTAATGATCGCGATCGGACTTGCGTGCAATCCGAAGCTCATTATTGCCGATGAGCCGACAACCGCGCTCGATGTGACGATCCAGGCGCAGATCCTGGAACTGATGAAGAAGCTGTCGCGTGAACTCAATATTGCGCTGGTGGTCATCACGCACAATCTGGGCATCGTTGCGCGCTACGCTGATCGTGTGAATGTCATGTACGCAGCGCGCCTGGCGGAAACAGGGCGGGCCGCCGACGTTTTTGCCCAACCGCTGCATCCGTACACGGCCGGGCTGTTGCGGTCGGTGCCACGGCTCGACCAGCCGCGCGGCCGCATGCTGGAAACTATCGAAGGCCTGCCGCCGAATCTGCTTGAGCCGCCACCCGGATGCCGTTTCGCGCCGCGTTGCCGTGCCAGGCAGGATGCCTGTGTTGCCGCAGTGCCCGAACTCGAGGACGTTATGCCCGACCGCCACTCGGCATGCATCCGGGCGCGTGAAATGGCTGAAGTCGGTGCTATCGGCCTGGGCTTGCAGAGCGCGCAGCCCGAATCGCCCGTGGCAAAAAATCTGGACCGTACCAAACCGCTGCTACAGGTTGATCGGCTGAAAACCTATTTTGACGTGACCACGGGATTCAAGGCGTTCGGCGCCCGCAAGAGCCTGGTACGCGCTGTTGATGACCTGTCGATCAAGATCTATCGCGGTGAAACGGTTGGTCTTGTCGGCGAATCCGGCTGCGGCAAGACTACGGTCGGTCGCACGCTGCTAAGACTCGAGCGGGCGACCAGCGGCAATATTCAGTTCGACGGCATCGACGTGGTCAGTGCGGAAGGCGACGAGCTGAAAGCCTACCGGCGCAAGGTCCAGGTCATTTTCCAGGATCCGTACAGTTCGCTCAACCCGCGCATGACCATCGGCCAGATCATTGCCGAGCCGATGCTGGTCTACAAACTCGTGGCCGACCGCAAGGAAGCACAGGCGCGCGTCAAGGATCTGCTGACGCAAGTGGGCTTGTTTGAGTACATGGCGGAGCGCTATCCGCATGAGCTTTCGGGCGGGCAACGGCAGCGCGTGGGCATTGCACGGGCGCTTGCCATGGAGCCGGAGTTCATTATTTGCGACGAGCCGGTATCCGCGCTTGATGTGTCGATTCAGGCGCAGATCATCAACCTGCTTGAAGAACTGCAGCAGAAATTCAACCTGACCTTCCTGTTCATTGCGCACGATCTGGCGGTGGTGCGTCATATTTCGAACCGGGTGATCGTGATGTATCTGGGTAAAGTCATGGAAATTGCCGATCGTGACGCGCTCTACGCCAATCCCCTGCATCCGTACACGCAGGCGCTGCTTGAAGCAGTGCCCATTCCTGATCCGGCACTGGAGGCGCAGCGCGTACACAAAGTCATCGGCGGTGAGGTGCCCAGTCCGTTGAACCCTCCCGCCGGATGCGTATTCCACACGCGGTGCCCGCGGGCGACCGATGAATGCAAGAAAGGAGTACCTGAATTAAAAGAAGTGCAGCCGGGACACTATGCGGCCTGCATCAAAATCTGAAATGCAATAAATCCAAAGGAGGATGTCATGAAACTCAAGATATTGTTGTTGTTTGCTTCCGCGCTGGTTGTAGCATCAGGCGTCGTGCACGCGCAGAAGCGGGGCGGCGAACTGAAGTTCGCGGTGAGCGCCGAACCGCCCAACTATGATTGCCACGGGAATTCGTCGTTTGCATTCATCCATCCGGTACGCCCGCATTATTCGACCCTGCTGAAGTTTGATGGCGCCAACTATCCCAAGGTCAAGGGGGATCTGGCGGAATCCTGGACGGTGTCGAAGGACGGACTGACCTACACGTTCAAGCTGCGCCAAGGCGTGAAATTCCATGATGGTTCGACGCTCACGTCGGCCGACGTCAAGGCAAGCTACGAGCGCATTGTCAACCCGCCGAAGGGCGTAGTTTCGGTCCGCGGCAGCGCTTATTCCGACATCAAGTCGATAGAAGCGCCGGACGCAAACACCGTGGTGGTCAAGCTCGGTGCGCCGAACGCCGCGATGCTGTCCCTGTTCGCGTCCCCGTGGGACTGCATCTACAGCGCGGCGAAGCTGAAGTCGGATCCGAAGTATCCCAAGGAAGTCGTGATGGGTACCGGGCCGTACAAGTTTGTCGAACATGCCAATGGTTCACACTGGGTCGGCGTGCGCTTTGACGGCTATTTCGAAAAGGGCAAGCCGTATCTCGACGGTTTCCGCGCGATCTTTATCCGCAATACTGCCGCGCGGGTCAATGCGCTGCAGGCGGGAGAGGTGCTGGCAGAGTTCCGCGGGCACTCCCCGGCGGATCGCGACAAGCTGGTCAAGGCCGTGGGCGACAAGGTTAACGTCCAGGAAAGCTCATGGGTCTGCGCGCTGGTGGTGACGCACAACACGGAGAAAAAGCCGTTTGACGACGTGCGGGTACGCCGCGCGCTGTCGCTTGCCGTGGATCGCTGGGGCGGCGCGGAGGCACTGTCCAAGATTGCGCTGGTGCGCAGCGTGGGTGGTGTGCTGCGGCCCGGGTATGACCTCGCGGCCACGGAGCAGGAGCTGACCAGCTATCCGGGGTTCTCCAAGGACATCAACAAGTCCCGCGAAGAAGCAAAGCGTCTGCTGAAAGAGGCCGGTGTGCCGAACCTCAAGTTCAAGTTCACCAACCGCAATGTGCCCATGCCATACACGCCGGTTGGTGTGTTTCTGATCGACCAGTGGCGGCAGATCGGTGTGACGGCGGAGCACGAGCAGCTGGAAACCAAGCTCTATCAGGCCGCCCTGCGCGGCGGGAACTACGAAGTGGGGCTGGACTTCAACTGCGATTTCATGGATGAGCCCAACCTGCAGCTGCAGAAGTACCTGTCCACCGACAAGTCCACGATCGATTTCTCGCGGAGCATCGACCGTACGCTCGACGGGCTGTTCGAGAAGCAGGTGCGCACCAACAGCACCGAAGAGCGCCGCAAACTGCTGCGTGAATTCGAAAAGCGGGCGATGGAACAGGCCTACACGGTGCCCACAATCTGGTGGCATCGCATCATCGTGACCTGGAAGCAACTGAAAGGCTGGCATATGTCACCGAGCCACTATCTCAACCAGGACCTTTCTGAAGTCTGGCTCGACCAGTAAGACTGTTGACTGGCCGGCAATGAACGGGGAGGCGCGGTAATGTCCGCGCGTCCTTCGTTCATGTTGCCTTGCAACCAATGACAAATTACTAGAGATACACCTCATTAAAAAATGCTGCGTTATACGTTAAACCGCCTCTTGCTGATGATTCCGACGCTGCTCGGGGTTGCAGTGCTGGTTTTTATCATGCTGCGACTGGCGCCCGGTGACATCGTCGAATTGAAGCTGATGGCGGAAGGCGGCAGCGTTTCGCTGGAAACGCTGGCTGCCGAACGCGCCCGCCTGGGTCTCGACAAGTCGCTGTGGCTGCAGTTCGGCGACTGGATGGTGGGGCTGGTGACGCTCGACTTCGGTATCTCGATGTGGACCGGCAAGCCGGTGATCGAGGAGATCGGCTCCCGGCTGGAACTCTCGATGCAGGTCGCGATCATGGCTACGGTTCTTGCGATCCTGATCGCGCTGCCGCTCGGAACCCTGTCCGCTCTGTTCAAAGACACGTGGATCGACCAGGTCATACGCGTGTTCGCGATCGCCGGACTCGCCGTACCGTCATTCTGGCTCGGCATGATTATCATCCTGACGTTGCTGCTGACGTTCAATTGGATACCGCCGCTTACCTATACGCCGATTTACGAAGATCCATGGAAGAACCTGTCGCAGCTGATCTGGCCGGCGATGGCGGTTGGCTACCGATATTCCGCGGTGGCGACGCGCATGATGCGTTCCACCATTCTTGAAGTGCTGCAGGAGGATTACATCCGCACCGCGCGTGCCAAGGGTGTTTTTGAAAAGCTGGTCATTTCGCGCCACGCGATGCGCAACGCGATGCTGCCGGTGATTACGGTCATTGGTCTGGAATTTGCGTTTCTGATCGGCGGCCTGGTGGTGACCGAGCAGGTGTTCAATCTCAACGGCATCGGCAAGCTGTTCGTTGAGACCGTTACGCGCGGCGACTTCACCATGGTGCAGGCGCTGGTCATGCTG
>Ga0224500_10001169_pt1 | contig 16018 bp, 10 predicted proteins | sample SF_Oct11_sed_USG_FD_168126 | JGI IMG/M metagenome (GOLD analysis project Ga0224500, IMG submission 168126) | Sediment microbial communities from San Francisco Bay, California, United States - SF_Oct11_sed_USGS_4_1 | ecosystem: Environmental > Aquatic > Marine > Sediment | place: USA: California... | reverse complement strand
TGTTGCGGTAGACCGCCGCGAGCACGCCCAGCGGGATCGAGAGCGCGAGGGCGAAGGCGAGCGACAGCAGGCCCAGCGCCATCGTCGTCTCGAGTTTCGCGAAGATCAGCGGCGCAGCCGGGGTCTTGAAGTAGATCGACTCGCCGAAGTCGCCGCGCAGGGTCTTGCCGAGCCACTCCACGTACTGCACCGGCAGCGGCCGGTCGAAGCCGTAGGTCTTGCGGACCATCTCGATGTCTTCGGACCGCGCGCCCTCGCCGGCGATGGCGATCGCGGGATCGCCGGACAGGCGCAGCAGCAGGAAGGCGATCATCGAGACGGCCAGGGCGACGGCGATCGCCAGCCCCAGCCGCTTCAGGATGTAGCCGCCCACGCCGCGCCCGCCTGGCCTGACCCTACTTCAGCGACACGTCACTTCCAGGTCATCTCCCACAGCCGGACCATCTCGTCGGCATAGGCCGTGAAGTTCAGGTCCTTCGACGCCACGTAGTACACCGGCAGCGACCACAGGGGCACCGAGTAGGCGTTGTCGGCGATCTTCTTCAGCGCCTGCTGGTACGCCTGCTTGCGCACGTTGGGGTCGACCGAGTTGTTGCCCTTCTTCAGCAGGTCCTGCACTTCCTTGTCCTGCGTGACGTCGTCCGACTCGCCGCCGAACCACACGGGAATGGAGGCCGACACGTCGTTGACCGAGAACGAGCCCCAGGTCTGGTGCGTCAGCGACGCCTTGCCGGCGCGGATCGCGTCGCGCATGGCGGCGTACTGCGAGAAGTTCAGCTTCGCCTTGATGCCGACCTGCTGCAGGTTGTTGATGATCGCTTCCGTCTGGTTGCGCTCGCGGTACGCGAAGATCTCCGTCTCGAAACCGCCGGGGAAGCCGGCTTCGGCCAGCAGCTTCTTCGCCAGCGCCGGATCGTACGCATAGCGCGCCGCGCCCTGGTCGGTGCAGCCGAACTGCGACGGGAAGCACTGGGTGTTCAGCACACGCGAACCGGCGCCGACGATGTTCTTCACGATCGACTCGCGATCGATCGCATGCGTGATCGCCTTGCGCACGCGCGGATCCTTCAGCGCCGGCGTCGGCGTGCCGTCCAGCGAGTTGAGCTGCATGAAGGCGATGCGCATCGTCTCGCCGCTCACCACCTGCAGGTGCGGCACTTTCGCCGCCTGGTCGGCCTGGTCCTTCGGCACGTGCATGATCAGGTCGCCGTTGCCCGACAGCATCTCGGCCATCTGCGTCTGGCGGTCGGGAATGAAGCGGATCTCGACCCGGTTGATCTTCGCGGCGCCCTTGGGCGAGTCCTTGAAGTAGCCGGTGTTCTTCTCGAGCGTGATCGACTTGCCGGGAACGTAATTGACCACCTTGAACGGGCCGGTTCCGACCGGCTTGGTGTTCTGGCCCTTCGGGCCGACCTCGGCGTAGTACTTGGCGGGGTGCATCACCACCGGGCCGGCCAGGTACTCGATCGCGGCTGGAAAGACCTGCTTGGTGGTCAGGCGCACCTTGTACTTGCCGAGCTTGGTCGCCTTTTCGATCCAGTTGACGTTGGCCTGCGTCGTGACCTTGTTGGCCGGGTCGGCGACGAAGTTGAGCGTGTAGACCACGGAATCGGCGTCGAAGTCCTCGCCGTTGTGGAACTTGACGCCCTCGCGCAGATCGAACTCGATCGTCCGGTCGTCGACCTGCTTCCAGGCACGGGCCAGATTGCCCTTGTACTCGCTTGTGTTCGGATCGCGGTACACCAGCGTGTCCCAGACGTTGGCACCGATGATCACGCCGATCCGCACATTGTTGAAGAACGGGTCCACGCTTTCCGGGGCCTGGTCGTAGGCGAAGCGGACTGTGTCGTCCTTCTTGCCGGCGAGTGCCGGCCCAGTGGTGGCGAACAGGGCGGCGAGCAATACCCCGGCGGCGATTCTCAGGCCTGTTCGGCCGCGCGTGCAGTTTTCCATGGTCGCTCCGTAGTGTTCGATTGGGTGCGTTTCGGACAAGTCTGGAATGATAGGCGGGGGTACGTCCCGATGTCTCTTGATCCTTGATCCGCCAGTCGTAGGCTTGCTGCCTGCACGGCGTACCCGCGGACCAGACGGTTCGCATAATCGCTGGCACCCTGCCGATCCTGGCGTAGCCATATCGTAACGATCGAACAGCGAATCGAGCCTGCCTGCCGCTCCCGCGAGATGGTCTCGCGCCCAGTGGGCATGGCCCTCGACCACCGCCGGAAACCGTCAGCCGCCTGCGTCATCCCCGCCATCCTGATTTCCGGGAGTTTCCAGACGCTTGGAGGTCGCAAGGAAACCCGGCGCCAAGCGCGTTCCTTGCATCTGCCTCCCGACTGCGATCCCCCGCAGGCGCCCCGAAACTCGCTCCCCAGCCAGCCCGGCTTGCCTCGGGCCCCGTGCCTCGTACGACAAGCCACGCCGCTCGAATGCAGGGGGTGGGAACCGCATCGAGCCCACCGAGCCTCCGGCCGGAGCTGGCGCAAAACAACAACACCATGGCGCCAAATAATAAGAACCTTATTTTGGCGAACCCTACCCTCCGGACCAACATTGGACGCAGCGCGCTGGCTCGCGCCCAAGACAACGCTGCATCAGGTCAGCTTCGATTGAAATGCATTTGAAGGCAGGGGAAACGATATGTCCGGAACCAAGAAGGCGCTCAGCGGAAAGATCAACGGCGGGCATCTGCTGGCCAAGGCCATGGCAGACAAGGGAATCAAGCGCATCTTTTCCGTCTGCGGCGGCTTCATCAACCCGATCTACATGGGATGCGTTGAATACGGGATCGAAGTGATCGGCTGCCGTAGCGAACTGGAGGCCGGATTCATGGCGGCGGCCACAGCCCGGCTGACGCGCGAGCCTTCGGTTTGCCTTGCCGAGCCGAGCGGCTTCACCAATTACGTATCGGCCGTGGCGGAAGCCTTTCATGTCGGCGATCCGGTCATCTTCATCAGCGCCTCCTCCAACACCAACAATTTCGACAACGCCGGGTTCAAGGAAATGCCCCAGGCGGAAGTCGTGCGGTGCATGACCAAGTATGCAATCGAGGTCAATCAACCGCACCGCATCGCGTGGTTCTTCGACAAGGCGTTCGATATCGCAATCAATCAGCCTACCGGCCCGGTCCAGCTGGTGATTCCCACGAACTTCCTCTTCTCCGGCAAGGTGAACCTCGAGCAGCCAGCGGGCGGACGGACCTACGACACCCGGAGGAAGAAGGTGCACAAGCCGGCACCCAATCCGGCCGACGTCGATGAACTCAAGGGCTTGCTGGCCAAGGCGAAGAAGCCCGCCATCATCGCGGGCCCGGGAGTCTGGTTCAGTCACGCAGAGAAGGAGATGGAGACCCTCTCGTCGCGCTACGGAATTCCGATCTTCGTGCCGACGACCCATCTCAAGACCTATGACATGTCGCACCCCAACAACATGGGTATCGTCGACTATCACCAGAACCCCTGCTCGCATTGCCTGGGACAGGATGCTGATCTGGTGCTCTTTCTCGGCGGGCGCCTCGATTTCCCGCTCAACTTCGGCGAGGCGCCGATCTTCAATACCAAGCTGCACATGGTCGCGGTGAATCCGACGCCCCGCGAGCTCAGCGACAACATGCTGGTCGACACCCGCATTTGCAGCGACATCCAGGTCCTGCTCGAGGCCCTGAATGCGGAAAGCGGCCTGATGTCGGTCGATCCCGCCTGGGTCTCCTCGATTCGTCAACGCCGCCAGCAGAGCATCGATGAATTCAAGCCGTTCCTGGAGCGCAAGGAAGGCGCCGTCCATCCCGTCGCGCTGTGCTACGAGGCACTCTCGTCGCTGGGAGAGAACGACATCATGGTGATCGATGGCGGCGACATAGCCTGCTGGTTCGAAACGGCGCTCAGCATCTGGGCGCTCGAGGGCAAGAAGATCAAGGCCATCATCAATCCAGGCCCCTGGGAGCAGATGGGAACAGGACCGGCCTACGCGACGGCGGCCAAGATGGCATGCCCCGATTCGCGTGTCTTGCTGGTGACTGGCGACGGATCGCTCGGCCTCGCCCCGGGCCTTACTCCCCTGGAAACCTCGATCGACCACAACGCTCCGGTCACCATCCTCGTCGCCAACAACGCGCAATGGGGAATGATCCAGGAGCAGCAGAAGGAGATGTGGGGCGAAATTTGCGCCACCAGCCTGCGCAAGATGGACTACAGCAAGATCTTCGAGGGAGGCGGGGCCTTCGCCGCGCGCGTCGATGACGCTTCCGGGCTGCGTGCGGCGATCGATCGTGCCCTGCGCAGCAATGACAAGGTCTCTTCCCTCGTCGATGTCGTCACGCTGGGCGTCAAATCACCGCTCACGCAGGGCATGATCGAGATGCGGGTAAAGACCTCGGCCGAATAGGCCGGCGCCCACGACAACTCCGCGAGGACCTTACATGGACAGCTTGAAGACGATGCCCGCCGGTTATCCCGACCACTTGTGGCGCCCGCTTACTCAGCACGGCGCACTGCGTGGCGCCAACGTACCCATCATGAAGAGTGCCGAAGGCTGCACCATCACGACAGCCGATGGCTCGCGAATTCTGGACGGGCTCGCCGGCTTGTGGTGCGTCAACGTTGGATATGGCCGACGCGAGATCGCCGAAGTCGCACGCCGGCAGATGGAGCAGCTCAGCTACCTCGCTCCCGTGATGTCGTGCGAGCCGACGGTCCAGCTGGCGGAAAAGCTGCAGACCCTCCTCGGCCTTCCCTGCCACTGCTACTTCTCCGCCAGCGGATCGGAGGCGAACGAGGCGGCCTTCAAGATTGCCCGTCAGTATCACCTTCAGTCGGGGAAACCGGGAGAGAACCGCTACAAGATCATCTCGCGCTACCGGGCCTACCATGGCAACACGCTGGGTGCGATGGCGGCCACCGGACAGGCTGAACGCAAGACAGGTTCCGAACCCGCGGCGCCGGGCTTTCTTCATGTCATGCCGCCGTATCCCTACCGCGCCCACCCCAAGTTGACGGCGGAAGAACACGGTCAGGAATGCGCCCGGCTGCTCGAGGAAACGATCATCCACGAAGGCGCCAACACGGTCGCGGCCTTCATCATGGAGCCCTTGATGTCGGGGGGCGGGGTGATCGTGCCTCCCGCCAATTACATTCCGCTGGTCCGCCAGATCTGCGACCGGTACGGCGTGCTCCTGATCTTCGACGAGGTCGTTTCAGGATTCGGCCGCCTCGGCACGATGTTCGGCTACGAACACTGGAAGACGCAGGCAGACATCTTCACTTTCGCCAAGGGTCTCGCGAGCGGCTACTTTCCGATCGCGGCAACGGTTGTCAAGGACCATGTGTTCGAGGGATTTACCGGGTCGCCGGACAGCCTGCGCCATCTGCGCCAGATCAACACCTTTGGTGGCCATCCGGTCGCCTCGGCGGTCGCACTTGAGGCCATCAGCATCGTCGAGCGGGAGAAGCTGACCGACAACGCACGGGATGTCGGCAACTATCTCCGCGGCTGCCTCGCCGATCAGATCGGCAACCACCCCTACGTCGGAGACATCCGCGGTCTGGGCATGATCACCGGGGTCGAACTGGTATCGGACCGCAACGCCAAGACGCCGCTCGGCGATCCCGTCGTCATGAAGATTCTGGGCAGCTGCCTGGCTGATGGCGTGCTGCTCGGGCGCAACGCCAACACGGTGCCCGGGCGCTGCAACGTGCTGCTCATCGCGCCGCCGCTCATCGTGACCCGCCAGGAGGTCGACCGGATCGTGGCAACGCTCGCCAAGGCCCTCAAGGGCGCCCTTTAGGGAGAAAACGATGATTCGCCAGATCACCCTGATCAAGTTCAAGCCGGGCGTCACGGCTGAAGACATCAAGCGCTTCGGCGAGGGCTTTGCCGCGATCTCGAATGTCGTCGATGGCATCAGGCGCTTCGAGTTCGGACCGAACCTGAAGCTCATCGAGAACGCCTACGACTACGCGCTCGTCGCCGACTTCGACTCCGAGGCCGCCTGGAAAGCCTATATTGCCAATCCAGACCATGTGGCCTTTGCTCAGAGGTTTGCGCCGCTGGGTGAGGCCGTCGTTCGCGTGCACTACACCGTTTGAGGCGGCAAGCGCCACGAGCCGGCGCGACCGGCAATCTGGAAGGCTGCTGGGCCTGGATGGAACCGAGGCCGTCTCCGAATCCCGATCGATCGTCAGCGGCTTCTGCAAGTCGTCGCTCTGCCTGGCGGACGCACCGGATCGCTGAAGTTCCACGGTCACATTCGCCGCCATCTTGACTGGCATCCGTGCGCGGAGCGTTCGCCATCGGTCGACATGCATCGAGGACAACCGGCGCTTCCACGATCGCCAGCCGTCGGGATCCATCGCGGTCTATCGCTTCCTTGCATGCGGTGGCTCGCGCGGGAGCAGTCCGCCCGTTCCTGCAGATGAGATCACGATGACGCCGGCTTCAGATGCCATGAGCTGTCGTCGCATCAAGTCTCTTTGGCGACTCATTGCCGTCACGGCTGCGCATCACTTCGAGGACAGGAGCACCCATGGGGTCTGAGGTTCTTTCGGCCAGCCAGGTCGCCTGCAACCTGACTGCCAGCCACATTTCCTCCGGTCGCGTGAAAGCGATGCGCACGACGGCCGGATACGGGCTGGTTCAAGGTTCGGCGTCTGGTGTCACGATCAGCGATATCGACGGCAAGAGCTTCATCGACTGCCGCAGCGCCGGCGGTGTCTTCAATCTCGGCCACCGCCACCCCGAAGTCGCCCATGTGCTGGCAGCCGCCGCACGCGACACCGACATGGGCGACTGGATGTTGCTGTCTGCGATTCGCGCGCAGACAGCCGAGAAACTCGCCCAGGCGGCGCCGGGAAACCTGAACCACGTGCAATTCGCCGTCACCGGCGGCGAGGCCATCGAGGCCGCATGCAAGTTCGCGCGCGGGACCACCGGCCGCCACAACATCGTCACGATGGACAAGGCCTATCACGGCTTCGTCGGCTTCGGCCTGGCAGCGGCGCCTGCCAGTGTCAACGCGCACTATGGCCCGCTGACACCGGGCATCGTGCCCGTGCCTTACGGCGACGTGGACGCCGCGGCGCGGGCCGTCGACGGCAACACGGCAGCGATCCTGCTCGAGTCCGCCCAGGGTTCGGCTGGAGCGCTGCTGCCGCCCCCCGGCTACCTGCAGGCGTTGCGCTCGCTCTGCGACGAACGCGGCGTGTTGCTGATCTTCGACGAAGTACAGGCTGGCATGGGCCGCACGGGCAAGCTGTTCTCATTTGAAAACTGGGGAGTTGTCCCCGACATGGCCGTCGTCGGGAAGGCCTTGGGCGGCGGCTACTACCCGATTGCAGCCTGCCTGTACAACGACCGCGTGCTGGCGTTTGTCGACGAAGTTCCGTTGGCTCATCCCTCCACGTTCTCTGGCTCGGAGATCGGGTGCCTCGTGGCCGCCAAGGCGCTCGAATTGCTCTCTGCCCCGGCCCTGCTCGACAACGTGGTGGCGATGGGCGAGCGCCTGGACCAGGGGTACCAGTCGCTGCGACGCAAGTTCCCGGATTTCGTTACCGGCAGCAGGCAATTGGGGCTTTTTACAGGCATCGAGACGCCGTCTGCCGACACCGGAACAGCCTTGCGCCACGCGGCCGTGCGCCATGGGCTGCTCGCCTTCACGGCGCCTTTCCGCCCCGGGTTCCTGGTGATCTGGCCGCCGCTGATCATCACGGCACCGGAGGTGGACGAACTTCTGCATCGCCTCGAGCGCGCCGTGGAGGAAGCGGCGGCGAACAGCTGACTGCACCTGCCCCGAACGGAGCTTTCCGGGGCGTCGGGCGGTTTGTTCATGAATGCAGCGGCCAATGCCGGTCGGCAGCAACCTGCGCCGTAAGAGCCCGAATCCTTACCGGCGGTTCGCCGAGTTCGTCGATCGTTCGTCCCGCGGCCCGAAGCAGGCCTCCAGTCTGCAGGGCTGTGATGAGCAGCGCCGGCCTGAGCGGCTCGACCGACAGGTCATGGGCCGCGAACAGCGCGGCGACCCCCTGGGGAAAGAATGAACGCATCACCTTCAGGCCGCCGGCGGGACCCCGGAGTTGGAGGCGGGCCGCAAGGGTCGGTGGCAAGCCAAGCGGCGACGACCGGGTCCCCCGAGCCGCGCGCTAGGACACCGTCACGTAGGCAAATCGACGGATGCGGCCGCCCGGCCCAAAGTTTTGCTTCTTTGCGCCAGTAATTTAGTATTTGGCGCATCCTTAGGCTCCCCGGGGCACGGCGGCCGGAGCGCGCGAATTCAGGCCAGGGACGCACTCGAAGACGGGACCCCGAACTGGACGCGCATGTGCGCGGAGCTGCTGCCAGGGCATTCGCCTATCGAGCAGGTCCGGAGCCGAAGTCGGCGCGCTTGTCGATCGAATGCATCCTGAATCGAGATGATTGAACCTCTTGGGCGCAGCAGGGCTTTGCTCGGATTGACGGAAACCGTGGCCCGGCACGGCGTGGATCCGGCCGCGCTGCTTGCGAAGACAGGAATCACCTTCGATCCCGCCGGAGATCCGGAACGATGGGTTCCGTTCAGGGCCATCCTGGCGTGCTATGAACTGGCGGCGCAACAGACCCAGACGCTCGATTTCGGAATGGAGCTCGCTCAGTCGCGGGATTTCTCGTTCTTTGGGCCATTGAACCTGATTCTGAAATATGCCCCGGACTTCGAGACCGCCCTCAGGGAATTCCAGCGCTTTGCTTCAGTTCAGGTTTCAGGCGGCTACGAAACGTCGCTCGACATGAATGGCGACACGTACATCTACAAGTTCTTCCTCAATGAAGCGCTGAGGCCCATTTCAAATCAGTGGGTCGAAGAGTCTCTCCTGACGACCGTCAAGACCTCCAGGATGTTTCTCGGAGCGCACTACAAGCCGAAAGCAGTCCATTTCAAGCACTCGTCGATCAGTTCAACAAGGAAATACCTGCAGTACTTCGGCGTCGTCCCCGAATTCGACTCCGAGACCGACGGCGTCGCATTTCGCTCGAGCGCATTCAAGGTACGGAACCGCGCAGAGGATCTCGATGTTCTGGCGCTGGTTACGTCCGTACTAGGTGCGCAGGTCGGATGGAAACGGGAGGACCTGGCCTCGAACGTACGAAGTCTCATTCGTCGCTCGCTCCCGACCGGGCAATTTTCGATAGAAGTCGTTGCCGATCAGCTCTGCACCAGCAAGAGGACCGTACAGCGGCAGCTGGCGCAGAAGAACCTCACGTATGGCGGGCTGCTGGAAGACACGCGCAAGGCGCTGTCCGCCGAATTGCTCGAGGACGGCAATTTGCAGCTTTCGTCGATTGCCTACCATCTTGGATACCGAGAGCAAAGTACATTCAACCAGGCGTTCAAGCGGTGGTACGGCGTCACGCCCGGCGAGTGGCGCCGGCGGAGCCGCGCGACGACGCGCAAGCGCTCGCTCTGATCCGAGCCGCCACCGCGCCGAGGCCGCCGGTGCGGCCCTGTTGCCGCCTGCGTCATCGCCCGGCGGGAGACGACTTCCAGGCGACGAACGTGGCGCCATCCGACAAATCCATGACGCAAAAACGCAATCCGGAATCCCGGTGCCGCGCTAGCTTCGTGCCCTTTCTCGCCTCACGAACGGCAAGCGTGAGGCAGAGGCCTGGTTCGAATCGTCGCCTTCGAGTGCGCGGTGATGCGGGGCGGATTGACGCTGCCGGTACAGCGCCTCAAGACGCCGCGGACATCCCTTGACGCGCTCGCGGGCAGTGTCGCGACTTGACTCGAATGTGATCTCGGTTATCGAGCAAGTAGAACTCGGTCCTGCGTCAAACGGGCCACGGCAACTTTCGTTTCAGGGCAACGACAATGGCATCCTTTACCAGCTCCAGGTTCTTCCGGGTCATCGTGATTCCGGCGGCAGTCTTCCAGTCGGTGATATTCGGCGGCGCCTACGGTACGGGTCGGGAAATTGCCGAGTTCATCAGTGTGTTCGGTCCCAACGGCGGTCTGCTCGCAGTGCTGGTGCTGGCGCTCGGTTTCGGGCTGACCAATTTTCTCAGCTTTGAACTGGCCCGGATCTACAAGACCTACGACTATCGAGGATTCCTGCGACTTCTGACCGGGCGGGCCTGGATCACATTCGAAGTCCTGTTTCTGCTCGCGCTGCTGGTGGTCTTGGCCGTGAACGGCGCGGCGGCGGCCAGTGTGCTGAACGACCGGTGGGGCGTCCCCTCGCTCATCGGCGTCGGCCTGCTGTTTGCAGGGACTGTCGCCCTGAACTACTTCGGGCGGACGCTCCTGCAGGAGTCAATGGCGGTCTGCATGATTGCACTGACGGCGGTTCTGGCCATCTTCTGTGTGCTCACCTTCATCCAGTATCACGAATCGATCAGCACTGCCTTTCGCGACGCGCCCTCGAAGGGCAACTGGCTCGTCGGCGGCCTGCAATACATGCTCTACACAGTCGCGGTCATTCCAGCATTGCTGTATTCCGCGCGGGACATCACCACGCGGGGTGAGGCCCTCGTCAGTGCCTTCGCTGCGGGCGCTGTGGGCGCTTTGCCGGCACTCGTGTTCCATCTCACGTTCATGGCAGCCTACCCTCAGTCGCTGGACCAGGCTCTGCCGACGTACTGGATGCTTGGCAAGCTTGCCAGCCCATGGCTCACGCTCGCATACATCATCGTCTTGTTTGCCATGATCATTCAAACTGTGGCGGGGCTGCTGCAAGGGGTCAACGAGCGACTCGATGCCTGGTCAATGGAGCGGCGCGGTTGCAAATGCGCACCGATGACTCACGCCATCGTGGCCGGTGGCGCCCTGATAGCAAGCATGGCACTGGCGAGCTACGGCATTGCAGACCTGGTCGCAAAGGGCTACGGGAACCTTGCGTGGGGGTTTCTTGTTGTTTACATGGTCCCGCTGCTGACGGTTGGCGTCTACAAGATCTGGCGAAAGCCGGTTGATCCCTCCAGCGTCAGAGCTTAGAGACGACTGGCGGCCGTTCCGTCCCGAAGCGCGTCAACGGCTCTCGCCGCCAGTCGCATTGCCCGAAATGGCGTTAGGCACGATCGGTGCACACCGTACCGGGCGATGTCATCGCCGCGAACGGTAGCGGGGCCTCTTGGCCAACCGACGGGTGCCGCCGGTGGCCGTCGTCCCCGACGACCCGCCGAGGCGAGTGGGGGGGCGTGCGGATTTTCAGGATGCACGCCTCGCCTGCTGCAATGTCTCGTCTGCTGCACTGCAGGACCTTGTCCCGCTCCTGCCGGAGCGGTTGATTGCGGGCTCTTGCGGCCACGTTCCCGAGCAACCCGGGCAGTGCTGCGTTTTGCCCGTCTGGGTTTCCCGACGGAACCTCACCTCGTGAGTGCGAGGCTGCTGTGCGGAAACTGCCCCGTCAACCTGCGGGGCGTAGCGCTTCTGCAACGCATCATCAAGACGACGAACAAGCACGGGCAACGCCGGCCCGCGAACTTCTCCTCAGCGATGGCAAGCCAAGTCCATCGGTGGCGCCCAAAAACAAAACGGCGGCGCGAATTCGCAATTCTGTTCTCGTACTTCGCTGATACGTTCCCCCGCGCACTCGGCGATCAAAAGCGTCGAGGCATACCGGTCCTTGGCCACAAGGCAAGCGCGGACCTCTCTGAACATCAGTCAATTATTTGCGAGGAGACCATGAAAGACAGGACGGGCATCAAGGGCCGAGGAGCCAAGCGAGTTGAAGCGTTCGCGCTCAAGCGCAGCTATGCGAAGGTCCTCATTGCATTAGGCCTCATGCCACTCTTCCCTGTGTCGCAAGCAGCGGCGCAGGCAGGAGCGGCCAATCAGGAAGAAGTGCAGGCCACCCAGCAGGTAGCGCAGGCCAATCAGCAGGTAGCGCAGGCCAATCAGGAACAGGCGCCGGCCGCTAAGGACGCCCCCCAGGCGACGGGGCAGCTTGAGCAGGTCATCGTGACCGCGCAAAAACGTCCGCAGGCCGCCCAGACTGCGCCGGTTGCGATCACCGCCATCTCTGGCGATTCACTCGTGAAGGCGGGGGTTCAGACCAGCAACGACATTGCCGACATGACGAGTGGCCTGAAGATTTCGCCGGTGTTCGGCACTGGCAACATTCCGAACATTGCCATCCGCGGCGTCGGGCTCAACGATTTCCGCGACTATAACGAGAGCCCTTCGGCCGTCTATGTGGATGAAGTCTACAAGGGGGCGCTGGCCAGTCTCGATTTCCAGCTTTTCGATGTCGGCCGTGTCGAGGTGTTGAAGGGACCGCAGGGCACCCTGTTCGGACGGAACGCCACAGGCGGCCTGATCCACTACATCACGCAGAAGCCGACCTACGAGTTTGAAAGCTTTGTGCGGGGCAGCGGCGGTTCGTACGGTGATCTCAATCTCGAAGCAGCGATCGGCGGGCCCATCACCGAATCGGTTGCGACTCGCCTCTCCGTGATGATGCGCCGTAACGACGGAATTCAGCAGAACCAGAACACGGCGCCCGGCGCGGAAGACGCCAACCAGGTCGATCTCAAGGCGGTTCGCGGCCAGCTCAATTTCGACATATCGAAAGGTTCGAGCCTGCTGGTGTCGGTCGAATCGTCGAGCAACCGCAACAAGGGCGGCAACCCCTATCGCTACGCGCCTTCGTTTATCGGCTCCGACGGTCTGGCTCAGGTCGACGAAGCCAATCGCAATGTCGTCGTCGGTACAAGCAATCTCAATGACATCAACGTGAGTCCGGGCCTGTACGTCAACTCGGACTACAACGCGGGCACGGCGCGCCTCAATGTCGGCCTTGGAGGTGTCGAACTGATCTCGATCACCAACGCCCAGAACTTCAAGAAGAGGCAGCGTCAGGATTGCGACAGCGCACCCGCCGATTTCTGCTTCACGCTGTTCGACTCGAACACCCACCAGTTCAGCCAGGAATTCCGGCTCGAAGGCGGTGGCGCGGCGCTGAAGTGGAACGTCGGGCTGTACTACTTCGACCTCAAGACGGACGGCTCGCAGGCGCTCACCGGTCCGGTCGCCGGTTTCTTCTTTGGCACCCCGTCGGGGACGACTGCCTTCGATACTCAGACGAAGTCATGGGCCGCGTTCAGCCAGGTCGACTACAAGCTGACCGATAGCCTCTCCGTCATCGGCGGCCTGCGGTACACGGACGACAAGAAGGACATGTCGCAGACCTTCCTGCTCGGGGTCATTCCCGGCGGCGTGGTTTACGACAGTTCGACGATCGGAGACCTCGCGAAGCAGAAGAACACCGACACCTCCTACCTTGCCAAGCTGGTGTGGACCCCGACTCGCGACACGCTGGTGTACGGCGGCGTCTCGTCCGGCTACAAGGCCGGCACCTTCAACAGCGGCTTTGCCCCGATCGCCCTGGATGCGTACTCGGTCAAGCCCGAAAAGCTCACCAGTTATGAGGTCGGCTTCAAGTCGGAGTTCGACAACCGCCGCCATCGCCTCAACGGCGCCCTGTTCCACTACGACTACAAGGACTACCAGGCGTTCGTGTTCCGCAATCTTGACCAGCTGCTGTTCAACGCCGATGCCAAGATCGATGGCGCGGAACTTGAATACAGCGGTTACTGGACCAAGTCCCTGCTGGTCTCGGCCGGGGTGGCATTCCTCAATACCAAGGTGAAGAATGTCCAGGACGGGTCGGGCGCGATCTATGACCGCAAGATGGTGCTGGCGCCCGATTTCGCGGCAAACGCCATGGCACGCTACACGGTGGATCTTGCCAACGGCGGCAACCTGGCGTTCCAGCTTGACGCGAACTACAGCTCATCGGTGTATTTCGACAATCTGAATCAGCCTGGCCTGAAAGAGGGGCCCAGCTATCAGCTGAACGGACGCGTTTCTTGGATCCCCGTCAAGAGCTGGGAGCTCGCGGCGTGGGCCAAGAACATGACCAACCAGGTCTATCGGATCTATGCGTTCGATCTGACACAGACCCTGGGGTATATCCAGGAGGCCTACCATGCTCCGCGAACCATCGGCGCGTCGCTGACCAAGACGTTCTGATCTGATCGTGGCAGCCCGACAGTTGCAGGTGCCCTGCTTTGGTTCCTCGCCCTCGCGAGGAACCAAAGACCGTCGGGCGCTGCCGCCACGCGGGGGCCGAGCCTCCCGCGTGGCGACCTCGCAGCGCGCATGTGCGCGCCACACGCGCCGGTTCCTCCTCAAGAACTCGCCGCTCGCGTGGCCGCGTCGGCGAGTTGGAGCCGCGCCAGTGCAGCAGCTCCGCTCGACGATGGGCCGGTATGACCATGCGGGCGGATGGCACGTCGCACCCCTGGCCCTGTTGGTTCCGGACTTGACTCCAATGATGTCGGAGACGGGCGACACACCGGGCTCCGTGAGGTTGCGGCGGCGATGACCGCCAATGTGCCGGGGCTAGACGCCGGGCACGGAAGGTCTCGACGTGGCGCCGTTCCCTTGGCCCTAGCGGGCTTCCCGCTGATACTGTTTGCGAACCCGGGGGCATTCTCCGTACAGGACCGCCAATGCTGACCACACAGCCAGTCTTGCGCTACAAGCAACCGGAAAGACACTATGACGTGATCATCATCGGTGGTGGGCTGCACGGCCTTGCAGCGGCTTATAACCTTGCCAGATACCACCATGTAAAGCGCATTGCCGTCCTGGAGCGCCGCTATATCGGCTTTGGCGGCTCCGGTCGCAACACCGAAATGGTCCGTTCCAACAAGCGCGCGCACGAGACCCTGCCTTTCTACAAGGAAAGCCTGGAGATGTGGGACGGCTTGAGCGCCGAGCTGGAATGGAACCTTCTGGTTCAGAAGAAGGGTCTCATCGCGCTCGCCCACAGCGACGGGGAACTCGCCGCCATGCGCATGCTGAGCGATTCCCAGCGCCGCGCCGGCATCAAGATCGACATGCTGAGCCCGGGAGAGATCAAGAAGATGGTCCCATCCCTGGACGTCAGCGACAGAACTGCGCTGCCGATCTTCGGTGCCCAATTCCACCCTGAAGGCGGAACAGTCCATCACGACGCTGCGCTTTGGGGCTACGCGAAGGCTGCTGCCCGATGGGGCGTCGACATCTGCGCCGGGGTCGAAGTCACGGGATTCAATATCGAGGGCGGGAAAGTCACCGGCGTGAGGACGACTGCCGGCAACATCGCTGCCGGCAAGGTGCACGTTGCCGTCGGCGGCTACTCTTCCGAGATTGCCCGCATGCTCGGAGTGAAATTCCCGGTGGTCACGATCCCGATGCAGGTGATGACCACCGAAGTGATGGCGCCATTCCTCGACTACTACGTCGCCTCCCCGCGCCTGCATTGGTATACGCAGCAGACCCTGAAGGGCGACTTGATCCTCGGCGGCCAGCTGGACCCCTGGCAGTCATGGAACTCCAACACCACGTGGCAGGAGTGCTCGGAACGCGTCGCCTTCATCCTCGAATACTTTCCGGACCTTGCCCACGTCCGGGTCGTGCGCAGCTGGTCCGGTTTGTGCGACTGCACCGGGGACTCCGCCCCGGTCATGGGCCCAAGCGGGATCGAGGGCCTGTCGCTCGACATCGCATGGGGCTATTACGGATTCAAGTCGACGCCAGCCTGCGGGAAATACGCCGCCGAGTACATCGCGACCGGAAAAGTACCCGAGAAGATCAAGCACTTTGGACTCGACCGGTTCTACAACAGGCAGCGGGTTCGGAAATCATCATCTGACCGGTATTGCTCATGCCATTCCTCATTGACTGTCCCAACTGCGGGCGCCGCAGCCCCTATGAATTCAAGTTCGGCGGCGAGTGCAAGCAACCTCCCAAGCCGGAAGCGGATGTGAAGGCCTGGTGCGACTACCTCTACTTCAACGAGAACATGTCAGGCGTTCAGGAGGAGTGGTGGTATCACGCCATGGGTTGCCGGAGCTGGCTGAAGGTCAGGCGGAACACCGTCACTCATGAAATCTCCAAGGAATAGCCCCATGACCGGCCGCCTGCCAGAGAGCAAGACCCAGGTTACCGATCGCGGGAAACGCGTGAGGATCTTCTACCGGGGCCGACAGGTCGACGCTTTCGAAG
>Ga0224500_10001167_pt1 | contig 16043 bp, 18 predicted proteins | sample SF_Oct11_sed_USG_FD_168126 | JGI IMG/M metagenome (GOLD analysis project Ga0224500, IMG submission 168126) | Sediment microbial communities from San Francisco Bay, California, United States - SF_Oct11_sed_USGS_4_1 | ecosystem: Environmental > Aquatic > Marine > Sediment | place: USA: California... | reverse complement strand
ACAGGCTCTCGCAACAGCGGCTACCCACTGAATTTGCCCTGGTGGTCAGTCCAGGAACAGCTGGCCGAGTGAAAACGTGAATTAATCAGACCTTCCCTAGAGAAATAGAAACCGCCTCATGTATGTGCAAATTGACAGCTGCTCAGCGATCTGGCATGGATGGATCGATACTCCGGCTTCCAACCCCCCGGACTCTACCCACATCTCCCATGTAAGGAGCCTCGATGGATGCGTTGAAAGACATCATTGATTTCGGAGTTATCGGCCTGTTACTGGCCCTGAGCGTGTGGTCCGTGGCTATCGCCATCGAGCGCTGGCTCTTTTACCGACGCATCAATCTCTCTCAATTTCCAAACATGCAAATGCTGGAAATCACTCTGACTAAACGCCTCGTGATTATTGGTACGGTGGCTGCTAACGCCCCATATGTCGGCCTCCTGGGAACCGTCCTTGGTATAATGTTGACATTCCATACGATGGGAACGTCGGGGACGATGGCCGTGAGCACCATCATGATCGGCTTGAGCTTGGCATTGAAAGCGACCGCCATCGGTCTTCTGGTCGCTATACCCTGTGTCGTGATGAATAACGTGCTGCGTCGTCGTGTGAGTGAGATCCTGACCGAGTATAGGACACAACATGGAACGGAACATTGATCAGATCAACGTGATCCCGCTCGTGGACGTGATGTTGGTCTTGCTCGTCATTGTCTTGACGACCGCCACCTTCATCAGCACAGGGCAAATTCCCGTCAACCTGGCCAAGGCCAAGGAGGTGAGCGATCGGAAGGATGTTCCCATCGTGATTTCCTTGACGGCTGATGGAAGTCTATTCTTAAATGACTCTCCGGTCCCCGATGGAGGCCTCCCCTCTGTTCTCAGCGCGCAGCCGCGTGAATCGGCGGTGGTCGTGCGAGCCGACAAAGTCACGCTGCTCGAGAAATTCGTGGCCCTCGTCGACGAGATTCGCGGCTTAGGATTTCAGCAAGTCAGTCTGGAGGTCATCCGCCTGTGAGGGGAAAATCCATGACGCGTTCAGGCAGTCAGACTGGCCCTCTGGCGGCTAGTTGGCTGGTATCCTGCCTGCTGCACGGAGGCCTAGCCGTGGCAGCGATCTCTTTTGTCCAGCGTATGCAATTGGCGCCGCAGGCTGACCCGTTCCAGTGGGATGTGGCTATGGTTGCTCCGCTCTCATCCTTACCGGGAGCCACCTCAAGGTCTGGGGCAATGGCGCCACCAAGTCCGGCACTTCAGCAACAGGCTCCCCCAGCGGGGAAGCAGGTTCAAGAAAGAACGAGACCGGTAACACCACCTGCGCCAGTACCTATCGTTGAAATCAGTCCAGAACTGCATCAGGAGCAGGCTCCCCCTGATTCGGTACCTTCTGTCCCATCACCTCAAGTTGCTCGGCAGGATCTATCGGGTCCATCCGCTGACCTCGTCATGTCTGCACAGGAGCGTTTGACCGTTCTACCTGAATCCCAGGTGGCCAAAGATTCTCCGGTCGACTCTTCGTCTACGATGATTGTGTCTTCGGCACCTCCCAACCAACTCACGCCCACCAAAGCCGACTACGGATGGCTGACGGAGCTCATGGCACGGTGGATTGAAGATCTCAACAAACGATACCCGGCAACGCTACGAACGGAGGGTGTTCAGGGGAAAGTGACGCTGACTGCGATGCTGCATGAAGACGGACTCTTGAGCGATGTGCGTGTCGCGAAGAGCTCAGGCAATCCTGCGCTTGATCAAGTTGCCTTGGAGGATGTGAGAAGCGGCCCTCCGATCACGCTCTCTCGCCCACTGGAACGGCACCAAATGCCAGTAAAGTTTTCGATTAGTTACGATCTCAAGATGGCCCGGTAGTCCTCCTCGGCACCTCATGGTGCGTGCAGCCGACCACGGAGTCCGGACGAGACAGTGATCTTGCCCTCCTGGTCGATGATGATCGCTTCAACCCCCGGCAAACGCTCGACCAACGCCATCCCCTGTTCTGGTCCTAACGCGAAAATCCCAGTATCCAATCCGTCAGCCATCGTGCCTTCTTTGGCAATCACCGTGACGCTCTGACAAGCTCGTGCCGGCTGCAATGTTTGGGGATCTAAGATGTGGTGATACCGGATGCCATCTCGTTCGAAAAACCGTTCGTAATCACCCGCCGTTGAAATCGCTTCATCGTTCAGGTCGATTAAGGCAATCAATGCCCCTTTCTCACGTGGGTGCCTGATACCGACGGGAAACCTGTTTCGATCTGGCAGGACGCCGAATGTTTTAATATCTCCCGATAAGGCGACGGCGCCCCCTCTCGCCCCCGCCCGCTTCATCTCCTCCACCGCCCGATCGGCTGCGTATCCCTTCCCAATCCCACCAACATCAATACGCATTCCCGTATGAGGCAGATAAATAGTCCGCGCTTCTTGATTGACTTGAATGCGTGTCCAATCGACGAGAGGCTTCAATCGTTTCAACTCCCTCTCATCAGGGATGCGCTGCCGTTCGAGTACACTCCAAGCTTCGATGGCAGGACCGAGTGCAATATTGAACCCTCCCATAGTCAGACGCCCTAGCTCCAGAGATCGAGTGACCAGCTCAAGCGTCTCAGAACTCACCTGGACAGGCCGACGGCCGGCCTCTTGATTTACCCGTGACAGTTCGCTGTCAGAACGCCAGGTACTCAGTAACTGTTCGAGTCGCTTAATCTCATCGAATGCGACCTGCATCGCCCGGTTGCCCACATCTTGGTTGGGCGACACGGCCGTGATCGTCACCAGGGTCCCCATATGCATTTGCGCACGCTTTACGATGATGGGCAGAGGGGAGGGTGACACCTCGGCGCAACTCGCGAAGGATGCCAGCGCAAGACCGGCTATCGTTATGGACCTAGCATTTAGAAGGAGAGACTTCATCGCTAGATTATTCTCCTCCCCAATGCCGATGAACTATTCCGGGACATCGCAGAATACGCATCACTTCGTAAACCATTCTCCTCTCTGCACCGGATAAGGAAGGATCTCAACCATGGAGCACCCACCAAGGGTCGGATGTTTACTAACAGAAGCTCTTGGCAACAGAGCATATTCTCATGTGGAAATTATAAGACAAGCGCCCCCGGAAACGCACACGACATCCACCTTGCCAGTGATAACTTCCCACTTGACAGTGAGACACTGATCAGGATATTAATAATCGTTCTCAATTTCATTGTACGGGAAATCTGGCATCATGGCTATCGCGAAAGCTCCTTTGTTGGAACGTGACCAGACTCATGAGACCCGCTGTGAGTGCGGCCAGCTCATCGCCAAGGTGTGCGGGCAAGGCTTGGAACTGAAGTGCAAGCGGTGCAAGCGTATTGTCGTGATCCCCTTTTCTTCAATCGAAGGCTGGGGAACGGCAATCTGATAATCCGGTTCCAAGAGGAGAAACGACCGTCATGCAGTCGTCCTGTTTCCCATGTACCCGAAGGCCAGAGACCATTGAGTCCCGAGTCAGTCTACAACCATTACTTAATCAGGGAGGATACCGATGAAGATGCGGTTACTCCTCGGGGCTCTTTCAATTCTTGCGCTGTCGGTCACTCCGGTCTTCGCAGAAGAGAGCCTTGAGGAACGAGTGAAAAGACTCGAAGAAGCGTTACAAAAAGCACAGGAACGTGAATCTCGAGGGGTTCCTGCGGAAAGTTCGCAGCCTAAGCAATACCCAGTGCCGACCGGGCCTATGACCGATATTCGGGTGGGACGCCCTGGCGAGGAAAAAACCTCTCTCGGTTTCGGATCTACAGGATCGGGGAAACTGATCTACGCGAAACCGTTTTTAAGCATGCCCAAAGCCACGCTCGGCGGTTATGCAGACGTGATGTACAACATCCTCTCTCGCCAAAATTTGGACAATCCCAGCCGCAATAGTTTTGGTCAGCAGCGATTGGTGCCCTTCATTTTTGCCGATATCACCGATCGCGTAAAATTCGCGACGGAAATTGAAATCGAACGTGGGGGGACTAACTCACCGCAGGGGGATGGTACGATACAGGTCGAATTCGCTCAACTAGACTATCTGATCGATGAGAGGATCAATCTCCGTGGCGGCATTCTCCTGATGCCGGTCGGCAAATTTAACTTGCTCCATGACTCACCCTTGAACGACCTTGTCGATCGGCCGATGGTATCCAGGCTCATCATTCCGAGCACCTGGTTCGAAGCCGGTGCCGGAATCTATGGCACGTTCTATCCATCGGCTCTCTCCAAAATCGACTATGAACTCTATGCGGTCAACGGCATGACCCAAACCGCTGGTGCGGTCACGGACTTGGGCATCCGGGGTGCACGCGGAAGCGTGTCTCGAGATCGCGATGACAGTAAAGCCATCGTTGGTCGCCTGGCCTTTAGTCCTATGCTGGGTATTGAGATCGCCGGCTCTGGATACCATGGGCAATATAAGCCCTCAACTGCTACAGTTGGTTCAGGGAATATCGACATCTTCGCGGTGGATTGGACCTTACAACGAGGTCCATTCGAGTTGATCGGCGAAGCGGCCTGGACCAGAATCAGCAACAACAACGCCACCGGCGTGGCCGGCAACGCAATAGGCCCTGCAGGCATGTTTGGCTACTATGTTCAGGGGAACTATCACTTTATGCCTGAAATCCTGAAGAGACTGGCACCCAGCCACTTCTCTGATGCATCCACCTTCACGGCAACGGTGCGCTGGGAGCAAATCGATACCGACACAGACAATCGCACGGTGGGTGGGGCCAACACCCTTGGCAATCGGCGAGAACTCGACCGGTTGACAGTCGGTCTGAATTTCAGACCCGTCGAAGACATGGTTTTTAAAATCAACTGGCAGCATAACGCGCAGAACGGTGCAGTGGGATTAACCCCTGCAGGAGATTTGGGAACCGCCAGTAGTCCAATGGACGGGGACGGATTTCTGTTCCAGGCAGCGACCTACTTTTAACTGTACAGCTAGGGAGGCTCCCCGCCGGATCGGCGGGGAGCTCATGACATGACAAAGTTTCTGCAGCGAATGAACTTGCACATCCTCCCGCTCCTTCTGATTGGAAGTGTGGGAGGTTGCGCCTTGATGACCAGCGGTATGCACCAACGGACTACCACCTGTAACTATGACCAAGCCTGGGATGCGGCCATCGATGCCGTAAAGGATCGCCCGGCCGATACGAACGATAAAGAGGCTGGATTGATCGTTACGCACTGGCTCGAAGTTCCGATGCCAGGCCGAAAGTATGGTGCATTTCGACGGGAAATCCCAGACAGCAAAGACCGATCTCGCCTCACGCTCCGAGTGAAAAGGACGGACGACAGGACAAAAGTCTTTTTCATCGAAGAACGGCACAGCTGGGTCTTTCGAGGAGGCTCACGTCTCTTTGGCTGGGCTCCGACTGATCCATCCATAGAAGTCATGCGAGACATACAAGATCGTCTCGATGCCAAGTTGCAGGAACACGGATGTTCAGCCACCTAAGAGCAATTTTCACATGCTTCGCGATTGGGACGGCACTCTGTCTCACCATCCCCTTGTCGGCTAGTGCCGAAAAGGTGTGGGATAACGATCTGAAGCGCTATCTCACTGAGGCTGAGTTGAATCACGCTGAAGTCTTCATGCTAGAAGATGAGGCCGTGAAGATCGTCCTCCCGAAATCGCAACGCGTTCGTAAGGAAGTGATCCAGCTCACCCAAGATAAGAAAGATCTGATCGAACAACGCATCGGATGGAAATTCCCGGAACAAGCTTTCGAAGTCTATATCGGTGAAACAGGTGATACGATCGACGGCTACGCCATGGTCCACAATACCATCGGCAAGCATAAGCATATGACCTACATGGTCGGTGTCGATGCAAAAGGGGTCTGCTCCGACGTCGAACTGTTGGTGTTTCGCGAAGCCAGAGGAAGCGAAGTAGGACGGAAACGATTCAATGTGCAATATGAAGGCAAGTCAGTCCTGGACCCAATCCGTATCAACAAAGATATTATCAATATCACAGGCGCCACAATGTCCGTCCGTTCCATCAGCGCTGGTGTGAAGCGGGTACTCGTGTTGATTGACGAGTTCTACCTGAAGCCTGCCGGGCTCGGCAGTGATACTCTGGCTGCGAAAAAAGATAAAGGGTTTTTGCCTTCAATTTTCGGGAACTAGCGAAAGCGGACCCAGCGTCCCAAGCATGCGAAACTTTAATCAAAAATTCAGGCTCCGTGATTCAGATCGCCATATTCGGTTGCTCTACACATTATTTTTGCTCTTGATGCTGGCTGGATTTACATTTTCGTTTTTTTGGGCACATAGCATGACGGGATTGTCACCGCAAGGCATTGCTGAGCATTATCGAGGATCGGACGCGACGTTCGGGGAACCGATGTCGTTTCGCGAGCTGGCGGAAATTACCCACTTTCATCTCTTCACAATGCCAGTCGTCTTCATGATTTTGATCCACGTGATGTATTTGACCAGTGCAAGCCATACCCTCAAGGCCGTCACCACATGGGCGGGCTTCGGGGGCGTGATGCTCGATCTGGTATCGCCCTGGCTGATTAGCTACGTGTCTCCGATGTTTGTGATCTCAATGTTGACCGGAGATACCCTTATGACGATCAGTTTCTTAGTCATGATGGTGGTCCCACTGTATGAAATGTGGATACTGGGACAGCCTTTAATGGGAGGGAAGCACCCACCAGGGTCCTAACCATCTCAGTTGGCGGTATACCATCTAGCGGCCAGCGGCTATTCGCCCAGAGCCCAGGATCACGCGAGTGATTCTGGGCTCTTCGTTTTTGAGGAGGCAGCGTCATGCATGTCGACAGTACAGATCGGATCGAGCCGGCCGTCTTGACCATTCAGGGCATGCTCACAAAGGTCGATCGTCTCCATCTGCCATCCGCCATCCGCCTCGCGGCGCGATCTGGAGAGTATTCTCGTTCGGCAAGTGGCGAAAGAACTGGACCGGCTTCTACCGTGGCAAGCCGGTCATGGACAGGGAACAGCGGCGATTGCACTCCACATCGGACGGGCCGCATCTCTCACGGACGAGGAATTGCATCAGCTCAAGCTGGCCTCTCTGCTTCACGATATCGGCGTTCTCATGCTTCCACCCTGTTTGCAAACCAAACGCGAATGGGTTGAGCCAGACTCCTATGTGGCGATTCAAAACCACCCCCGGCTGGGAGCCACGTTGCTAGAACCTTTCTCATTCCTTCGTGAGGCCACAGTCATGATCGCCCATCACCACGAGCGATGGGACGGATCGGGATATCCCTATGGACTCAGGGGAACGTTCATCCCGTTGGGAGCAAGAATTCTTGCAGTTGCCGATGCATTCGAAGCTATTCAGGTCCCCGCAGTTTACGATCGACCCCTTCGAGATCGCATTGCGCTTCGAATTCTCCAGGTGGCGGCAGGAACTCAATTTGACCCCTCGGTCGTCGGTCTCCTGGATGAACTCATGAGAGAGCCGGAAACCATGTATGGAAGGGACAGACCTCACCGGTAGCGCAGTCGGCGTACGACCTACGCCGACTGCGAAGTGAGAGCCCCACCTCTCTCACTTTGCCAGGTACGGGCTCTCACCTCCCGAGGGCCCGTGCCTCCCCTACGGAACGAGGGACGACCGTTGATCTTTGAGGAGGGAGTACTGCCAAGAAGGGTCAAACTGATTCTATTGAAAGGAACCACGATGCCATGAATCTAACCTTGATTACACATGAATCAAAGCTCTCTCATGTCTTCACATTTTTGATTCTGTTCCTCACTGGACTCGTCGCCTGCTCAGGAAGTGAGAGTACTCCACCGCCTCTCGCCGCCACTGGTACGCCTGGGGCTGCAGAAGCCGTCGGCGAACGGCTGTTTCTGGAAACACGATTCGCCCAGGCATTCAAGGTGTTCGTAGATACCGGCGGTGACGTTAATGATCCAAAGATCGGTGACAACGTCGTCGATACGGTCGAAACCTTGGGTGCGCCGATCACCCCGGGACCGTTCAAGGGTCTCTCCATGAATTGCCGGGCTTGTCATTTGGTCGACGATGTTCTGGATGCGCCGAGAGGCGGCATGCGGACCTATGCTGATTTTGCGCGCCGTAGCCCCATCCCGGCCCGAGCGGACGGCAAAACTGTTGCCGTCCGCAATTCACCCCCTCTCGTCAATGCTGCGCTCGATCGACCAGGCGGCGTCTTGTTCCACTTTGATGCCGAATTTAATTCTATGGAAGAACTGATCGCGGCCACCTTCACAGGCAGAAACTTCGGCTGGCTGCCTGGAGAACGAACACAAGCCATCGCTCATATCGCTCGCGTGGTCCGGTCCGATAACGGCACCGGAGATCTGGCGAAGGAGTTCGATGGAACCCCCTTCCGAGTGCTTTTCGGCGGGACTGATGCGTCCATACCAGAGGAATTCCAGCTCACCTCGGAATTCCGCAAGACGATCGGCTCCGCGACCGACCAAGAAGTGTTCGATGCCGTCGTCAAAGTCGTTACCGCCTACGTCAACGGCCTCCTTTTTTCACAGACCGAAGACAGTGGAGCACCGATCCGCTCTCCCTTCGATGTCTTTCTGGAGATCAACGGACTCCCGCAATCGCCCAATGCCAACGAATCTCCGATCGATTACAGCAGACGTCTTCTGCAACTCTTGAAGTCACATGAGTCGGCCGGGACACTTCAGTTTGTCACCTCGAACCCCAACAGAACAGACGGTCAGTTCCAATTTCATACCCAGCCATTCTCGTTTGGGGCGCAGGAATTGGCTGGATTGAAGATGTTCTTGACGGAACCGGCGGCGCTCGCTACCTCACCGGCTGAACTAATAGCCGGAAAAATCGGCAACTGTGTTGCCTGCCATGCCGCGCCGAACTTCACCGATTTCAAGGCCCACAATACGGGGACGACACAGAAGGAATATGATGAGATCCCTGGTCATGGTGATGGGGCCTTCAGGAATTTGACTATTCCCACACTCACGGCACGAACCGCCGATGACCTGCCGGCTACCGAACAACACCCGCAGGCCAGCGAGCGATTCCGAGCCGTTCCCGCTGCCGGCACAACATTGACCGACCTGGGCCTGTGGAACGTCTTCGCCAATCCGGACATGCCGGCACCTCAGCCAAAGATCCGTGCGATTCTCTGCGACGATCAACAGCCCTGTCCACTACCGGATGCAACCCTGCTCGATCGTGCCATTGCGCGATTCAAGACACCCGGTCTTCGAGACCTTGGACATTCTGAGCCCTTCATGCACAACGGTCAATTCGACACACTTGACCAGATTGTGGATTTCTACCGTGAGGTATCAGATCTCCAACGTACAGGTGGTTTGCGGAACGGCGATCGTGAGCTGGGAGGGATTGCCCTCACAGTCCAAGACATCGTTCCACTCACGGCTTTTTTGAAGGCACTGAACGAGGACTATCAATAAACAGCCTTGGCTACCGGCCACGGCCCAGACACCATCACTTAAAAAAGAGGTAGAACCCATGCGATCAGCCCCACATGCATGTGCACTCATCACGACCTGCCTGCGCTGTCACGAACCGATCTGCCATCGCAATCCGCAGCTATAGTGCATCAAGTGCCGATGTTCCCAACGTCAACAGGGACAGGCCAGAGGGCTGGCACGATCGCTCAAGACGCGACGGCTGAAAGCATGGCTCAAGACTTTTCCCTGCTCGTGAGTGAGTCTTGTTTCGTTGTGCGTTGAGCGCGCGAGAAGTGGTGGAGGTTTCAGCCCACGGTTTATGGATGGCGACAGACTAGAGCAACTGCGCTTCGACTACAGGACTGACTTGAGCTAAGACAATGCTCGTGCTCACACTGAGTCAACCCATCGCTTACTTCTTGATCTGTTCAGAAAGGTATCGCTCAAGACCCACCTGACTGATGGCTCTGAGCTGAGTTTCAAACCAGTCGATATGCTCCTCGGTGTCAATAATCATATGTTCCAAGAGATGCCGCGTCGTGAAATCTCCGGCCTTCACGCAATGCGTAATCCCCTTTCGGAGCAACTCCGCATCCTCCCGCTCAAAATCAAGATCGGCTCGAAACAGAGCCTCGACCGTGCCTCCGTACCCAATGGAATCCAGATGTTCCACATCCGGCGCCCCTTCAAGATATAAGATATGGTCAATCAACCCACTCGAGTGCTGAACTTCTTCGGTCGCCAAATGGCTATAGTGCTCATGCAGCCGCTCGTATCCCCAATTCTTACACAGAGCCGCGTGCAACAAGTACTGATGCACTGCGGTCAACTCGGCTCTCACAACCTCATTGAGAAGCGCAACGACGCCTTCTTTTGCTTTCATGATCTCCCTCAGGATTCTTTTTTGATTTGCTCGGCAAGATAGTTCTCGAGTCCCACTTGCTTGATAGTTTCCTGCTGAGTCTCGATCCAATCGATATGCTCGTCGACATCCTTCGCCATATCTTCCAGCATGTGCCGAGTCGTAAAATCCGTGACCTTCGTACAATGGACAATGCCCTCATTCAGCAAGGTCAGCATCTCGTGCTCCGCTTTCAGGTCCAATGTGAACTGTTCCGGTACGGTCTCCCCTACCTGAACGGCGTTCATTCGCTGCACATTGGGCACCCCTTCCAAATAGAGAATATGGCCGATCAGTTCGTCGGCATCCTTCATCTCATCAATGCTCCGCTCCCGCACCTTATGATAGAGCCGGTCATATCCCCAGTTCTCACACATCTTGGCATGGACAAAATACTGGTTGATGGCAGTCAAATCAGCCGTCAGGATCTTGTTAAGAATGTTGATTACCCCTTCTTTCGCTTTCATTTTTGGCCTCCTTCCGAATAAGTCATCGCCGTCCGTCTCATTATCATCACGTATCGCGCTCGTCGTCAACTCGATAAATAGATGTATTCTGAATTCGTCTCTCAAATTCGGTGAAATGGATTCTCAATATTGTTCGAGCCACATCCATGCACGAGGTGATAGACCATCGAGACCGATCGAGGCGCATGGTTCGAGCACTTGAAACAACAGTCTGCGGGATGGTAAATTACTCGGGATCTAGGCTACCTAGACAATTCATTCAGTGGATGACGTCATGATTAAGTATGCGATCCGAATAAGCCTTCCCCTCCTGACCTTGGTCCTCGTAACCGTAATCGGCCCTACTGCCGCCATCGCACATGGGAATGTGTCGATGGAAGAGGACATTTGTGTGCGCAAAATCGGTGGGAATATGGTGCATTTCAGTGCCTACCAGCCCCAGATTGAGCCGAAGGCTCAGTACTGCACCGAGATCCCGGATGTGGGGGACACGTTCCTTGTGGTGGACCTTGTCGACCCGAGCCTGCGCACGATGCCGGTAGGGGTCAAGATCATTCAAGGAGTCAATGAAAACGAGCAGGACGAGGCCAAGACCGTGGCCTATTGGAAGCCGGTTTCTCACCCTGATGGGATCGTGCGGGGTGAAGCCACGCTGGAAAAGGGGCTCTACAAATTGATCATCACAGCGGAAGGGCTCAGCCCTTCCACCTACCTGCTGCGAGTGCAGCAGGCTGACTATTCAAAGCTTGGACGCGCAGCTCTTGGACCATTGGCATTGCTGCTGGTACTCGGGGTTGTCGGATATGAGCTCTCGAAATCGATTCGAGTGCGGGGATGGTTTGTATCACGCCGTCGCTCATGAGCAACCGGACGACGCATGCCAGTATCTGAGTATTCTCTTCACCATACCATTGCAAAAAAGAGGACACGCTCATGAAGTCTTTCGTATTGCTGAAACTGACAGTTGGATGTGCAGTAGTTATTCTGAGTGCTCTCTTGTCCTCGCAGGTCCATGCTCACGGTGGGCTCTCTATGGCCGAGGACATGTGCAAGCTCACGATCGGCCCCTACACGATGCACTTCAGTGGATATCAGCCTGAAAATACTCAACAAAAACAGTTCTGTGAGGATATCCCAGCGGTCGGCCAAACAATTGTCGTGTTGGATTACATCGAGCAAGAGCTTCGCACCCTCCCTGCCGAAGTTCGGATCATCAAAGACACCGGCACAGAAGAGAATATTGAGGCCAACACCGTGTTTAACCTTCCGCCCAAAGTATATCCCAATGGTTCTATCGACTTTGCCTATACCTTTGACAAGCCCGGAAAGTTTGTCGGCATCGTCACCGTCGGCGACAAGAAAGAGCATGTCTCCAAGTTTCCATTTTCGGTGGGAGAACCGAAGTACTATACCAAGTTCTTAAATATCTACATGTTTCCTGTGGCTGCAGTGCTCATTGTCTTAGGAATTATGTTTTTCATGAGAGACCGCAAGCCAGCGAAACCCGTAGCGTCCTAATGATTTAGACCATTGCGAAACCGTTTTGAATGCTGAGGATTAGAGAAAAACGAGGGTTGAACATGTCCGGTCATCTTCTCATCCGTGCTTGGGTGTGTTGTGTCTTCCTTTTGGTCGTCGCGCCTTTTTCGGCGATGGCCCAACATGGGCATGAATTGGCAGCAGATACATGCGTCCTCCACGCTGGACCCTATAAGATGTTTTTTGCAAGCTACCTACCTGACATGTACTACGATCGGAAATTCTGCCAGGAGCTTCCGGCGGTGGGGAGCACCGTTTTGGTGCTCGATTATGTCGAACAGGAGCTCCGTTCTATCCCGGTAGAAGTGAGGATCATCAAAGATACCGGCTCGGAGGATAATCTCGAAGCAGTAACAATCGCACACCTCCCCTCCAAGGTCTACCCCACTGGATCAATTGACGTGAAATACAACTTCGACACACCCGGAAAGTTCGTCGGATTGGTTTCAATAGGTCAAAGTCGCGAACATGTCGTACGATTTTCTTTTTCGGTCGGTGAACAAGGCATCATCTCTCATCTCTCGCACTACATGATGGTTATTGTGCCGGTCTTCGTAGGCATTGTCGTTGCCGTGTTCTTCGCCTTCCGCGATCCTCGCAAACCATCACGGGTCCGGGTACCGTAGGAAGCGACTTCTCAAGGGAACGCCAGACTAGACCGCCCGATGCATCACCGTAGGTGTAGCAATCGGGCGTAGGGAGAACTTATGGTCGGCCCAGCAGGCATGAATATGTTCACGCGCTTCATCTTGGTTATCATGTTCATCTTGGCAGCACCCGTAACCTCGGCTTTGGCGCATTCCATGTTAGTCAAGGCCGAGCCTCCACGCCGATCCGTGCTTACCAAGTCGCCGACACAAGTGAGGCTGTGGTTCAACGAGAAAATTGAAGGAGACTACGCCTCGCTCGTGGTCCTTGATGCCCAGAAACAGCCAATCACCGATGCCAAGCCCACCCTTGCACCGGATGACCAGAAATCGATCGTGCTGCCCCTTCCCGAGCTGGCTCCCGGTAAGTACTCCGTCAAGTTCCGTGTCCTCTCGGTTGACGGCCATGTGGTTGAGGCTACCTTCGACTTCACCGTAAAGGGCGACACTCAAAGGAAATGATCGAGGCCGTCGGTACGCTGCTTCGCTGTCTGCAACTCGCGTCCAACATGATGCTGATCGGGGGTTGCGTTTTTTTAGCAATCGCCGAGCCGAAGAGCCTTGAATCATGGCATTCTGGGCTAGCTCGTCTGAAAAAGACTTTCCCTTGGTTGGCCACCCTCCTACTGATCGGCCTAGTCGGTCTCTTGGCTACGACGACCGCGCAGGCTACCGGATCCCCTGAGAATGCCTGGAACCCGCAAGCCTGGTTGGACTTTATCCAGAAGACTCGTATCGGGTTTATCTGGACCCTGCGCGCTGCGAGTGCCCTTGCTGTCCTTGGGATCGTTCTGTACATACAGGTTGCTCCTGCTGCGCAATGGCGCTACGTCATAGGTGCATCAGCGGCGGCGCTGCCCCTGGCCCTCGGTTCTCTCGCTAGCCATTCGGCGGCCGAAGAGCAAGCAGTCTTGGCCACCGTGATCTATGCTCTACATCTTATCGTAGCTAGCGTTTGGTTCGGCGGTCTCCCGGGTGTAATTCTTGTTGCCTCCACCATCGCGACCGGATCAGCTGACGAAAGATCCCATATCGGTGACGTGCTGGCTCGCTTCTCGAGATTAGCCCTCGTCACAATGATCGTTGTTGTCATATCAGGCCTCGTCGTGGCCAATCGCATGTTTGAGACCAATTACGCCGGACTGGTCGCGACAGCGTATGGCTGGCTGCTCATCACAAAGCTCACGTTACTTGCCGTCATTCTTTCCATCGCCTCACGAGCAAAGTCTCTTTGGATACCATCGATTCGGCAACGCTCCGAGCAAGCCGCAACAAGTGGGCAAAAACTTCGGACATGGGTAACAGTCGAGTTTGGCCTCGCCATTCTCCTAGTCATCGTCGCGACCTTACTGGCCAACGCGGTCCCGGCTAAGCATGAGGTCATCGATAACTGGCCCTACCCATTCCGCTTCTCTATCGACGCAACATGGGACGACTGGCTTGTAAGAGCCATTGTGCTAACCGGCCTTGTACTCTTGATCGTAGCTGGAACGACCATCGTACTCAGCCGCAAAAAGCAGTGGGCAACCTCGTGGCGCATCGCTGTTCCAACCCTGCTGGGGATCCTCGGACTTGGTGCGACATTCTATCCCATCGCGATACAATCCTACCCGGAGACATATCGAAAGACCCCGGTTCCGTTCGATGCCATCTCGATTGCCAATGGCGTCGAGCTATTCACGGAGAATTGCATTCCCTGCCATGGCCCACAGGCTAAAGGGAACGGGGTATTGGCTAAGACGCTGCCGAAGCAACCCGTCGACCTGCTGACGGAGCCTCATACCGCCATGCACACGGCAGGCGACTTCTTCCATTGGCTGACCTACGGACGATTCAACGGTGTCATGCCGGCCTTCGGTGAGAAATTTTCAGAAGAAGAGCGCTGGGATCTCCTTAACTTTCTCCATGCCAATTCCCGAGGGTATCAATCCCGAATCATCACGCCCCGTATTCTGCCTGAGCAGCCGTTTATGGCCACTCCGAACTTTTCGTATACAGCGCACGATGGTTCAAGCGGCACCTTGAAAGACTTCCGAGGAAAACAAAACCTACTGCTCGTGTTATTCTCCTGGCCGGAGTCGCGTGTTCGGCTTGATCAACTTCGTACGGCTTCGACCGCGATTACCACAACTGGCACGGCTATCCTGGCAGTCTCACTGACCGACCTTCCTCCGGATGAACTGACCTCAATCGCACAGGGGATGCCGTTCCCCGTCATCACTCAAGGCGGACGGGAGATCTCCCGCAGCTATGCGCTGTTCCGCCGAACACTCTCGATTCCTGACTTGTTCGGCGAGGGCACTCGCCAGAGTCACATGGAGTTTCTCTTCGACCGATTCGGATACCTGCGAGCTCGATGGATTCCTCGTGGAGATGGACCAAGCTGGACAGACATGAGCCTTTTGACACAACAGATCACACAGCTCAATCAAGAGCGAGAGATCTTGCCTCCCCCCGGTGATCACGTCCATTGAATCAGGCTCTAAATCCAGCCCAACCCACGCTAGTTGATCGAGAGAGTTTCATTCGGACAAAAACGCACATCGCATGGCCCGCCGAGAGGGACAAACGTCATGGCACAGCCCTGCTGAGCTTGACTTGAACCATCCGCAAGAGTATACGTGTGGTCGCACGAACCACGCTTGCCACGTAGGCTTTATACGAGTATTTTTCGAGCCTAGCCCATAATATTTACCTTGACTCAACTCGGATTTTTGTCGGATACTTGTTCACATTTTAATCGGTCCTTCCACGTGAGCAAATGAGACGTAGTTGTGGGGAGGGCCTTTCACTGAAACGTGGTGCTCCGTAGTTTCACTATTTCATCCAAACAGAAGGAGGTAGGGAGTATGGCTGCAGACAGTTCAGGGCGAGGGTATGATATCTCGCAGTGGTACGATTCGAAGCCGGCGAAGCTCGGCTGGTTTGGGATGTTGGCGATCGGGGTGTTTTGGGTGCTGTACCAGCGGACGTTCGGGTACTCGCACGGCCTGGACTCCATGACGCCGGAGTTCGACTCGGTGTGGATGGGGCTGTGGCGGTTTAACATTCTGGCCAACGCCGTG
>Ga0224500_10001164_pt1 | contig 16052 bp, 15 predicted proteins | sample SF_Oct11_sed_USG_FD_168126 | JGI IMG/M metagenome (GOLD analysis project Ga0224500, IMG submission 168126) | Sediment microbial communities from San Francisco Bay, California, United States - SF_Oct11_sed_USGS_4_1 | ecosystem: Environmental > Aquatic > Marine > Sediment | place: USA: California... | reverse complement strand
GGTGCTTCTGATGCGGCGCGGTCCCCAGCACCGAATCGAACACGTCGGTGGCCAGCGGAACGAGGTCCGGGTGCGCGACCCACGTCCCGTCGAATCCGTCACGACTCTCGCGCTCCTTGTCCTCGCGGACCTTGGCCATCGCCCGCTCCGTCACCTCCGGATCGCGCCGATTCGGGATGAATGCCGCCATCCCCCCGATCGCGTGCGCCCCGCGCCGATGGCAGGTCTGCACCAACAGCTCCGTGTAGGCCCGCATGAACGGAACGGTCATCGTCAGCTGGGAGCGGTCCGGCGAACGCAGGTCCGGCGAGGCGTGGAACCGCTTGATGACGCTGAACAGGTAGTCCCAGCGGCCCGCGTTCAGGCCGGCCGCATGCTCACGAAGTTCGTACAGGATCTCGTCCATCTCGAACGCCGCGTCGATCGTCTCGATGAGCACCGTCGCGCGCACCGACCCGCGCGGAACGCCGAGCTGGTCCTGGGCGACGAGGAAGACCTCGTTCCAGAGGCGGGCCTCGTGGTGCGACTCGAGCTTCGGCAGGTAGAAGTAGGGACCGGAACCACGGGCGACCCGCTCGGCGGCGTTGTGGAACAGGTACAGCCCGGCGTCGAACAGGGAGGCCGAGACCGGCACGTCGTCCACGAGCACGTGAGACTCGACCAGATGCCATCCTCGTGGGCGGACAAGAAGCTGGGCCACCCGACTCTCGAGCCGATACTCGCGCCCGTCGGGCGAGGTGAAGGCGAGCGTGCCCCGGATCGCGTCCTGCAGCGCCGCCTGTCCGCCGACGACGTTCGCCCAGGTCGGCGACAGGGCGTCCTCGAGATCGGCCATGAACACGCGCGCGCCCGAGTTCAGGGCGTTGATCATCATCTTGGGCTCGGCCGGCCCGGTGATCTCCACCCGCCGGTCGAGCAGGTCCGCCGGTGCCGGGGCGACCAGCCAGTCCGCATCGCGAACGTCGCGCGTCGCAACCAGGAAGTCGGGGCGCTCGCCCGCATCCAGCTCCGCTTGCCGCTCCTCGCGCCGACGGAGCAGGTCCAGCCGGATCGGACCGAACCGGCGCTGGAGGTCCGCGACGAAGGCGAGCGCCTCGTCCGTCAGGACTCGATCGCTCCCCGGGACCGACGGACCGGTGACGACGACGCCCGGCGGCATCACGTCAGACCTCGCCGCGGCGGACGGTCGCCTCGATGAGGCCGTGCGGCTCGGTCGTCGCGACATAGACCTGACGATCGTTGTCGATGCCGAACGGCGCGAGATCCACCAACCAGTGGTGGAGGTTCGGGAGCACCATGCGCACCTCGTCGACCTCTTCGTGCCGCTCCAGCATCGCGTTGGCCATGATCCAGATGGAGGTCTGGACGCTCGGGCTGTCGTGCTCTGCGAAAACCTCGAGCAACGTACCGCTGACCGCCTGCCAGGTGGCATCGAAATCGATATCCGGGGCACCGTAGCGCCAGACCGCCGTCACCTGGGTGGCCATCAGCCGGTCGTCCGCCCCCGGTAGCGTCGTGTAGCGGTCGCGCGGGAAGCCGGTGAAGCCGGACCGTGTGGTCTTCATCACCACGAGGTCCTCGACACCGGCCTCGACCGTGATCTCGCCACGGGTCGCCGCGACCGTCGCCAGGCGGGTCCCCTCCCCGCTCCGGACCAGGGCATCCGTCGCCGGCGCCCCCGCCACGTCGATCGACCGCCAGACGTGCTCGCGGACGTTGACCGTCGCGCGCGCGACCTGCCCGAACCCGAGGAAGTGGGACGCCAGCGCGGCCGCGTAGGCCTCGATCGAACCGGTCAGGTGCTCGACGCCGAAGGCGTAGGCGGTGTTCTTCATCGTGTCGGTGGCGATGACGTTGGCGTTGTCGCCGTCCGTATGGGCGGCCGCGAAATCGCCTTCGAGGGCGATCGCGATCGTCAGGTCGCGTACGCGATGCGGCGTCGCGTCGCGATCGACGCGAACGAGCCGGATGGCGGCCTTGCCGTAGCGGTTGGCGGAGAGTTCGATCATGGGGCGGCCTCTGGTCGGGTGGGCGACAGGCTCAGGACGGAGACGACGGCGTGCCCGCCGACAGCTTCGCATGCCGGTCCACCGCGATATCGACGACGGCGTCAAGCGCACGGTGGATCTCGGAGGTCCGGTCGGCGGAGAGCGCCGACGCCAGGGCGGGGAGCAGTGCCTCGTGCGATCGGCCGGCCACGAAGACGCAATATCGGAACCCGAATCGTGCCTCGTAGGCTTCGTTGAGCCGACCGAGTTCCTCGGCCACCCATTGGGCATGCGTTCGGACGAGTTCTCCATCAGCGACCTCCGCTGCGGCAACGCGGCCGTCGCCCTGTTCGATGAAGCTCAGGGCCGAGAGCGTCCGAGGTGGCGCCCCAAGGCGCGGATGCGCGTCGATGAGTTCGATCTGCTCAGGCTCCGGCATCGCGTGAGCGATGGCACGGGCGGTCGCGAACAGGACGGTCTCGTCCTCGAACGGGGCGCTGGCGCCGAGCCGATCCAGGAACCGCGGGGCCCCCTCGAAGAGCCTGGCGAGGTGGCCCCGATCCGGGTTCACCAACCGCCGGCCTCGCGGATGCAGCGATGGAGGATCCGTGCGGCTGCCAGCCGACGGTAGCCGGCGGTGGATCGTACGTCGTCGATCGGCACCAGCTCACCCGCCAGCGCGTCTGCCGCGGCATCAGCGACGTCCGCGGTCGGCGCTGCGCCTTCCAGGACGGCCTCCGTTCGGCTCGCACGGATCGGCGTCGGGGCCACCGAACCCAGCGCGACCCGAACGTCGTGCCAGGGCCCGGACCCATCGATCGCATCGCTGCGCCAGGCGACGGCCATCACGACCTTGCTGATGGACTGCGCGCGGCGCGTCCCGACCTTCCGAAAGGACGCCCGTCGGTCCTGCAGCAGTGGGATCACGATCTTCAGGACGAGCTCATCAGGGGCCATGGCCGTCCGTCGGTAGCCGGTCCAGAAGGCTTTGGCGGGTACCTCGCGCTCGCCGCGGACCGACCCGAGCACGAACCGCGCGTCGACCGCCAGAAGGACCGGCAGGGTGTCGCCGGCGGGCGAGGCATTGGCGATGTTGCCGCCGAGCGTGCCGCGGTTCTGGATCTGCGCGGCACCGATGGAGGCGGCGGCCTCCACCAGCACCGGGAGATGTTCGCGGCAGAGCGCGGAATGACGGATCTCCGTGAACGTCGTGAGCGCACCGAGCGACAGCGCGGTGCCATCCACCACGATCCCGCGCAGCGCCTCCAGGCCCCACAGGTCCACGATCCGCGCCGGTGGGTCACCGAGGTCGCCGGCGAGGGTGACCATCAGGTCCGTGCCACCCGCGATCGGCCGGACCGGCGCGTCCGGCGTCCCGCCCGCCAGGGCGGCGTAGGCGTCCGCGATGGTGGCCGGACTGACGACCGGTGGCTCGATGGGCATCGGTCAGCTGCCTCGACGAAAGCGGCGCAGGAGGAGCAGGGCGAGCGAGGCGACCACGCCGAGTCCCACCGCAAGCCGGGCCGGCGTGACGGCGAAACGAAGGTCCGGCTCGCCGATCTCATCGACGCCGGCCGGGGTGCCCGTAGGCGCCGGTCGGTGGCCGTTGGTCGGGATGGTGATGCGATCGTCGTCGCGGCTCATCGACCGGCCTCGGCCACGAGGGCGATGGCCTCCACGATCTTGGTGTACCCGGTACAACGGCACAGGTTGCCGGCGATGGCCTCGCGGATGGATTCCTGGTCGGGCCCACCGCCGGCGTCGATGTAGGCGCGCGCAGCCATGAGCATCCCGGGCGTGCAGATCCCGCACTGGGCGCCTCCGGTCGTCAGGAATGCCGCCTGCAGTGGGTCCAACGCGGCCAGGTCGCCGGGGTCGGCGGACCCGGTCGCCAGACCTTCGACCGTGCGAACCGCAGCCCCGTCCGCCTGGCATATGGGCACGAGACAGGAGTCCACGGGCTCCCCGTCCAGGAGCACCGTGCAGGCTCCGCATTCCCCTTCCCCGCAGCCCTCCTTCGTACCGGTCAGGGCGAGCTCCTCGCGCAGCACGTCCAGCAGGCGTCGCATGCCGGGCACGTCCACCTCGGCGGGCGTGCCGTTGACGGTGAGCCGGTAGTGCGTCACGACGCATCCTCCGGGGGCGACATCCCCGGTCGGGGCCCGGCGACGTCCGGCATCGCTGCGAGCGCCGCCAGGATGCGCTCCGGGCTGGCCGGCAGGTCCGTGATCCAGGCACCCGTCGCGTCCGCGATGGCCGCCACGACGGCCGGCGCCCCGACGTCCATGGGAAGCTCGCCGACGCCCTTCGCACCGTGGGGGACCCCGTCGAACGGCGCCTCGACCAGGATGGCACTGATCCGCGGCGCGTCCATGGCGGTGGGGATGATGTACGTCGCCAGCCGGTCGTTGAGGTAGCGGCCGTCGCGCAGCTTGATCTCCTCGATCGTCGCGTAGCCGATCGCCTGGAGCGTCCCACCCTCCACCTGGCCCTCGGCCAGGATGGGATGGATCACCCGGCCGATGTCGTCGGCCGCGACGACATCGTCGACCTGGACCTCGCCGGTATCGAGATCGACCCGAACACTGGCGACACAGGCCGCCCAGCTGAACGCCGGGTAGGCGTCCCCGGTGTACGTCTCATCGTCGAAGGGGGTGCCGCCCGGGTATGGCTCGAACCGCTGATCGACACGCAGCGCCCCGTGATCGCGCGCGAAGGCCCGGTAGGATTCCGCGAACGGGGCTCCCATCTCACGCTCCACGGCCTCTCGAAGGCGACCCGCGGCCCGGATCACGAGCCCGCCCACGACCATCGAGGTTCGCGAGGCGACCGTCGGGCCGGAATCCGGGACGATCGCCGTGTCCTGCGGCGCGATCTCGACGTCGCGGTCCGAAACGCCGAGGGCCTCGCCGACGAGCTGCGGGAAGATGGTCTTGGTGCCCTGGCCCATCTCGGTGGACGCCGTCAGGACCACGATCCGCCCGTCTGCCGTGAGCTCCACCGATGCGACGCTGGCCAGCTTGACCTCACCGGAGCCGGTGAAGCCGGCGCCATGCCACCCGAGGGCGATCCCGATCCCGCTCGCGGTCCGCTCGCGCCCGGTCCGGAAGGGTCCCGACGACGACGTCCCATCGTCGGCCCGCCGACGACGCTCGGCCTCCGCGCGAGCTCGCAGGCGGACGAACTCCGAGGCCTCCGCCGCCCGTTCCAGGACCTCTTCCGCAGCGACGCTCTCCCGCAGGACCTGGCCGGTCGGCGTGGCGTCGCCGGGGACGAGGAGATTCCGCCGCCGGATGTCGAGTGGCGAGATGCCGAGCCGCTCCGCGATCCTGTTCAGGTGGGTCTCGGCGGCGAACTCCACCTGCGGCGCTCCGAAGCCACGGAACGCGCCATTCGGTGGGGTGTTCGTCCGCGTGGCCCGAGCGCGGATCCGGACGTTGGGGCAGCGATAGGGGCCGCCGCTATGGAGCGCGCCACGCGAGAGGACGACCGGGGTAAGGGTGCAGTAGGCCCCGCCGTCCATGATCACCTCGATGTCCTGGGCGACCAGGACTCCTTCGCGGGTGACGGCCGTCCGGTGGCGGACGATGGCGGGGTGGCGCTTGGTCGTGGCCGCGATGTCCTCGTGGCGGTCGTAGATCATCCGAACGGGCCGTTGGGCCTTGCGCGCCAGGAGGGCCGCGTGCAGTCCGATGACGGATGGGAATTCCTCCTTGCCGCCGAAACCGCCACCCGTCTCCGCCTGGATGACCCGGGCGCCCTGATCGCCGAGGCCGAGTCCGCGCTTGAGGGCCTCGTGGAGGTAGTACGGGCATTGGAGCGAGCCGGTGACCGTGACGCCGCCTCCGGCCGTGGGCTCGGCGATCATGGCGTTGTTCTCGATGTACAGCTGCTCCTGGTGGCCGACGCGGTACTCCCCCTCGAAGATCAGGTCCGCCCCCGCCATCGCCGCTTCGGCATCTCCCGTCTCGATCGCGTAGCTCGCGAAGGTGTGCTCGGAGGCCTCCGGGTCGAAGACGCCCGGCAGCGGCGTGGTGCGGACCCGCACCCGCCGGCGCGCCTCTCGCAGGGTCCCCCGATCCGGGGCGGCCAGGAGGGCGAGCGGCTCGGCGTGGTGCCGGATCTCGCCGCCCATGGGGACGAGGATGGGCTGATCGCTGCGGATCGAGCTGACGACATTCTCGCCCGGGATGTCGGAGGCGGTCACGACGACGACGGTCGTCCAGTCGAACGAAGGGTCGAGATCGATTCCGTCAAGGATCGCGTGGGCGTCGGTCGAGCGGATCGTCGAGCCGTACCAGGCCCCGGGAACGACGATGTCATCGGTGTACAGAGCCACGCCTGTCAGCTTGGACGGGCCTTCGCGCCGAAGAGGGACGGGAGGGCGCGCCCTTCCGGGGACCACAGTGCCGGGCAGGATGACGAGGGCGCCAGGATCGTCGGTCCGGGTCGTCATGCGGCAGGGCTCCTCCTTGGCGCGGACGATACCATCGCGAGATGGCGGTCGAGGCGCTGCGGCGGCCCACGGACCCGACTGCACCGTTCCCATCACGACCGCAGCGGATGACTCCGCGCGGTGCGGGTCGGCAACGGTAACAGGTCCCATCGGGACCATCGGACAGTCACATCCGGGGGTGACCCGGGCTATATTCGGGTCCCTGGCCCGCTCATCATCACGGAGTCATCCCGGACCATGGAGTTCTCGCAGGACATCCTGCTTCCGATCCTTCTCGCGACCATCATCGCCAATACCGCCATCGTCCTGATCCTTCTCGCACTGAGCCGATCGGGCCGGCGCAAGCGGGTGGCGACAGCGGGCGACCATGCCCCCGAATTCGATGAGGCACTCATGTCCACCTCATACTCGGACCAGACCGTCCCCACCGCCTGGATGACCGGCGACGCTGCCGACAGAGCCGACGCGAACGAACCGGAGCCGGATGCCTCGGCGGGAGGTCCCACCGACGGACAGGTAGACGCCCTGACCGGGCTGCCCGTCGGGTCCGTGTTCAGCCTTCTCGTCGCCGACGAGGACGCCCGGATCGCCCGCTACCACCACGCCGCGACCGTCGTCGTCCTCGAACTGGAGGGGTACGACCGCTTCGTCGAGCGACTCGGCGAGGAGGCCGGCGATCGTATCGTCCCGGCCGTGGCCGACACGCTCCGCCGTCTTGCCCGCGAAGCGGACCACGTCGCCCGCCTCGGGCCCGGCCGATTCGCGTGCCTGATGCCCGAGACGGACGAGATCGCCGCGATCAACTATGTCGAGCGCGTCCGGCGTGCCTGCGACCTGTGGCTGGAGTCCGGCGCGATCGCGCTGCGGCTGGCCATCGGCTGGGCCGGCACGTCCGGCGATCCGTCGCTCGCGGACTGCCAGCGCATCGCCACCGACCGGATGTTCGTCGAGCTCCGCCGCGGCGCCCGCGCCGCCGGCACGACGGACGAAACGGTCGACGACGCCTGATCGCCGCGCGGAGCTAGTCCGCCCCGAGGCGGATGCCTCGCCCGGGCGTGGCACCGGTGTGACGGCCGCCCGATATCACGGGCACCCCGTTCACGATGACGTGCTCGATCCCGTCCGGAAATCGCCGCGGCTCGTCGTACGTCGCGTTGGACCGGACCGTCGCAGGGTCGAAGACGACGACATCGGCGAATGCCCCGTCGCGCAGGATCCCGCGCTGGCGCAGCCCGAGGCGGGCCGCGGCGCCGCCGGTCATCTTGCGGACCGCTTCCTCGAGGCTGAGCAGTCGCTCGTCGCGCACGAACTGGCCCAGGATCCGTGGGAAGCTGCCGTACGTTCGGGGCGCCGGCTTGTCCCCGACGAAGGTCGCGTCCGTCCCGACCAGGCCGACCGGGTGGGCGATGAACGGTCGCATCGTGGGCAGCCAGGGGCCGGTGGTGACCTGGCTGACACCGAGATCCTCGGCGAGGAGTAGATCGCAGATGACGTCGACGGCGTCCTGTCCCGTCTCGCGCATGACGTCCGCCACCGTCCGGGCTTCCCAGCGCAGCAGGTCCGGGCGCCGGAAGCCACCCAGGCGGACGTCGGCCCAGCCTTCCGTGCTCGCGTACGCCGCCCCCCGGGTCGCCAGTTCGGTCCGGATGCGGTGACGAGCTGCCGAGTCGGCCAGGCGTTGCTTGAGCGGCGCCACGCCGCCGGCCTGGATCCATGTCGGCAGTTGGATGAGCAGGCGGGTGCTGGCCCACTCCGACGGGTAGCTGTCGAAGGTGACGTCAAGTCCGGTCGCCCGGGCGTCGTCAACGAGCGCGAGGAGCTGCTCCGGACCGCCCGGATAGGTCCGCCGGTGATAGAAGTGCGTGATGTGGGATGGCGCCCCGGCCCGCCGGCCGATCTCGATCGCCTCGCGAAACGGGTCGAGGAACCGATCCCCAAGCGGATAGCGGACGTGGCTGTGGTAGATGCCACCGTGCTCACCGGCGACGCGTGTCAGTGCGACCAGTTCGTCGGTGCTCGCATAGCTGCCAGGCGGGTAGTCGAGGCCGGAAGACAGGCCGACGGCGCCGTCGCCCATCGCTTCCCGCAGAAGACCGGCCATGCGGTCCAGGGCCCGGGCGCCGGCCGGGGCGTCGTCCCAACCCATCGCCCCGATGCGCAGCTGGGAGTTGCCCACGAGCGTTCCGACGTTGACGCTCACGGTCCCGTCGAGGCGCCGCAGATAGTCGGCCACGGACAGCCAGTCGTAGTCGATGGCGGGGCGGCCGTCGAGGCCGGAATCAAGCTCGACGAACGCCTCGAGCTCGGCGCGCGAGGCGAACGGGGCAAACCCGTTGCCATCCACGCCCACGATCTCGCTGGTGACGCCCTGGCGGACCTTGGGCTCGTGGCGCGGCTCGGCAAGGATCTGGAGGCCACCATGGCTGTGCAGGTCGATGAACCCGGGCGCGACGACCTTGCCGCCGGCGTCGACGGTATCGCGGGCGTGGGCTGGCAGTTCGTCGCCGCTCGTCAGCAGCCGGAGACGGTCGCCGTCAACGACCACCGACCCGGGGCGACCGGGCGCGCCGGTCCCGTCGACGATCGTGCCGCCGGTGATGAGCAGATCAACACTGTCACGCACCGCGTGACCATAGCCTGCCGGGCCGGTCCGGTGCGGCGATCAGGCGCGCGAGCCCGGTCCGGCAAGGCGCCGGCCGCGCACCCAGGCGGCTCGAACCATGTCCGGGTGGGCTCGGAAGATCAGTCGGCTGGCGAGGTCCATCGGATCGTCGTCCGGGGCCTGTGCCTCCAGCGGCGCCACGTACGCCGGATCGATGGCGATGAGGTCGGCCTCCTTGCCCGCCTCGAGCGAACCGATGACCGCGTCCAGCCCGAGGGCGCGGGCTCCGTCCAGCGTGCCGAGCCGGATCCAGTCGAGCGGGGAGAGCATCGGACCGCTCTCGAGACCGGCCACGGCACGGGCGTTCTGGGCGTAGAACCCGACACGCATCACGCTGAAGATGCTGAGGTCCGGACCGCCCGCGACATCCGAGCCGAGTCCCAGCGATAGCCCGGCCTCCACGTAGCGCCCGAGCGGCATGACGCCGGAGGCGAGGAACAGGTTCGAGACCGGGCAATGAGCGACCCGCGTGTCCGTCTCGACGAGCCGTGCCAGTTCGCGGTCGGACAGGTGGACGGCGTGGGCCAGGACGGTCCTGGGGCCGAGGCCACCCGCCCGATCGTAGACGTCCACGTAGTCGGCCGCTTCCGGGAACAGCCGGGCAACCTCGGCGATCTCGGCGCGATCCTCGCCGACATGCGTCTGCCAGTAGGTACGGGCGCTGGACGCCAGCGCGGCGGACTCGCGGAGCATGTCGGCCGTACACGAGACGGCGAACCGCGGCGTGACGGCATAGCCGAGCCGGCCGTTCGCTGCACCGTGCCAGCGCTCGATGAGCCGAGCGCTCTCGGCCAGGCTGCGGTCCAGGATGTCCGCCGGGTCGATGGTCGGATCGTAGGTGACCCGGTCCATCATCACCTTGCCGATGATGGCTCGGATCCCATGGGCCTCGGCCGTCCGGAACGCGGTGTCGAGGCTCGCCTCGTAGACCGCCCCGTAGACCATGGCCGTGGTCGTGCCGACCGCTGCCATGGCACGCCAGGCCGCAGGCGCGACGCGTTCCGCCGCCGCGACGTCGAAGCCTCGCTCGAGCGGGAAGACGTAGCGGTCCAGCCAGGTCAGGAGGTCCAGCGCCGCCCCCAGGCCGGCATTCGGGATCTGGGGGAGGTGCACGTGCAGGTCCACCAGGCCGGGCATCACGATCCACGGCCGCAGGTCCATGGCCGTCGGCGTCGCTGCCGGACGCCCCGTGGACGGACCGGCATAGACGATCCGGCCGGCGCCATCCACCAGCACCAGGCCATCCGGTTCGTGGACGGTGCCGCCGCCGGCCAGCGGCGACAGGAGCCGAGCGCGAATGGCGAACGGCGGATCGGTCGGCAGCTTCACGGCGGCAGCCTACCAGCACGTCCCGGCCGCCGATCGCGGCTGCAGCCGGCCTTCGGCACCTGGGCCGGACAGGGAACGACCCGGATCCGACCGGATCCGGGTCGTCGCCGGTGCAGCGTCAAACGGGTCAGCGCTTCTTGCCGCGAACCTCGACGAGGTGAGCCGTCCACTCGGAGCCGCCGCGATCGATCGACGCCGAACTGCCGTGCCAGCCGCAGGTGCAGGTGATCGTCTGGGCCTGGTGCTTGTACTCGTCGATCACGTGCTTGAACGGCTCGTTGGCGGCCGGAGTCTTGATCGGTGGGCGACTATTCAAGGGGTCACTCCTACACGGCTGCGGCACGCTGTGGTGCGTCTTCGGGAGTCGATATCTTAACCGATGAGCGTGATTCCCGCTCCCGATGGCGCCTCCAGGAGACAGCCGGCCCCTCCGACCAGCGTGCCGATCGCGGCCGGATGGCCGATGTAGGGCTATCTGGGCCCGATGTGGTACCCGAGTCGACGCGGGAGGCGACTCAGTTCGCGCACCACGGGCTCCACCGACGCTCCGCGCTCCTCGGCCGACTCGCGGCGGGCCGCCGCCTCCCGGACAAGGCGCGCACCCAGATAGCGCGCCGGCTCGGGCGGGAAGGCGCGCGGCGCCGAGCCGGTCGCCAGGGGCGACGCGAGGACCGGGTCGTCCGCCCGTTCCAGGGCCCGCGCAGCGAGGATCCGACCACCCACCACGGCCGGAGCGACCCCGTTGCCGCTGTAGCCGTGGCCGTGATGGATCGGCCGCCCGCGAACGGAGCCGAACCACGGGAGATGGTCCGCGCTGACGTCGATCGGGCCGCCCCACGAATCCTCGATCCGGACGTCGCGCAGCGATGGGAAGAGGTGCCGCAGGCCCGCAGCGGCGCGTCGCGACGACAGCACATCGTCCGTGAAGGCCGGCCCGATCCGGCCACCGAAACCCGCCCGTCCGCCGCCGCCGCCGATCGCGATCCGGCCATCCGGCGTCGTGCGCAGGTAGTGGAGCGTGAAGCGTGCGTCGCTGACACCCTCGCCACCCGTCCAACCGAGGTCGGCCAGGCGGTCGGGGATCGGCTCGGTCAGGATGATGGTGGAGGACCATGTCACGAGCCGGCGACCGAACCATGGCCAGGCGGCGGCCCAGGCGTTGAGGGCGACCACGGCGCTCGCGGCGACGACCTCACCCGCTCCGACGGCGGACATCGTTCGGACCCGGACCGGGCGCCACGTCCGCGAACGGCCGGCGTGACGCACCGGCGCCCGTCGCGTCGTCGCCGCGACAGACCCCAGCCACCCAGGCTGCTGCCCGTCGATCTCCGTGACCTGCGTGCCCTCGTGGATGACGACACCCCGCTCCAGCAGGATCCGTCTAAGACCGCGAGCGAGGACGGCCGGCTGGATGGTGGCCGCGCCCGGCATGAACACGCCGCCCCGGAAGACCGGAGAGGCGACGCGCGCCCGCATCTCGTCCCGATCGAGCGGGAGATAGCGATCGCCGACCCCGAGGGCACGACATGCGGCGACCGCTTCGTCCCAGGCGCCATCCTGGGCCGGCGCCGCCGATGCCTGCAGGGCGCCCGCCTTCGTGTACCAGGCATCGACGCCGTGGGTCGCACACCATGTCCCGATCTCGTCGACTGCCCCCTCGATGGCCCGAGCGACCGCCAGGGCGCCGGCCTCGCCGTAGCGGTCGACGAGCGTCGGCAGCTCGTCCCACCAGTTGGTCACGAAACCGCCGTTGCGCCCGGACGGACCGCCGCCGCAGATGTCCGCCTCAAGCAGGACGATCCGGGCGCCCGCCTCGAGCTCGGTCGCTCGATACGCCGCCCAGAGGCCCGTGTAGCCGCCGCCCACGATGACGACGTCCGCCGTGATCGAGCCCCGCAATGGTGGCGCGGCGGCAGCCATGTGCGGCGAGGCGGCCTCCTCCTCGGCCAAAGCCTCGCGCAGCCACCAGGAGCGGCGGGACCCGGCGGGTCGGATGCCACCGAGCATCGCCGTCAGCCCCCGGCCGGCAGGAGCGAGGCGTCCACGACCTGGTCCACGGTGACCGGGTTCGGCACGAGGTCGAGGGTCGTCAGGTACTCGATCGACGCCTCCCAATCGGCCGGGTCGATCGCGCCGAACCCCCGCTCGACCTGGGCCGCGCCCGTCCAGACGTCGATCGTCGCGTCCAGGATCGCGGCCTGCGTGTCCCGGGCAGTGGCGAGGTCGGGCACCGCAGCGATGGCGGCGTCCAGCCCGACCTCCGGTTCGGCGGCGATCACGTCCATCGCCCGCAGGGTGGCGGCGACGAACGCCGCCACGGCCTCGCGCTTCGCGGTCAGCGTGGCGTCGCCGACGATCAGGCCGTTGCCCGGCAGGGGGATGATGTCGTCGACCCGCATCACGTTGACAGCCACGCCGTTCAGCTCCATGACGACCGGCTCGTTGTTGGCGAACCCCGTGGCCGCCTCCACCAGCCCCTGGGTCACCGCCTCCGCCTGGGTGAAGCCGATCTCCGAGAGCTCGATGTCGTCGGGGGTCAGGCCGGCCGACGAGAGCATGGCCTGGAGCATGATCCACGACGACCCGAAGCGGCCCGGGATTCCGACCGCACGTCCGGCGAGATCGGCGGGTCCGTCGATGCCCGCCGAAGCCTTCGAGAAGACGATCGACGGGAACTTGCCGTAGATCGTCGCGACGTACTTGATCGGGATCCCCTGACTGGCGGCCGGGATGACGCTCGTCCCGTCGGCCAGGCCGATGTCGAGCTCGCTCTGCCCCACCAGCGCGATGACGTCGTAGTCGAAGCCGTGGCGGAACGTGACATCGAGGCCGCTGTCACGGTAGTACCCGGCCTGGTCGGCGAGGTAGAACGGGGCGAACTGGACACTGGGGATGTAGCCGAGGCCCACTGCCAGGGCGGTCGGCTCCCGGCTGGGTTCGGTCGACGCGGATTCCGCAGGGCTGGGCAAGGTCGACGGCGGCGACGTGCCGTCCGGGCTTGCCGCGGGCGAAGCGACGGATCCGCCCCCCGCACAGGCCCCCGTGATCAGGCTGAGCAAAGCCAGGATGGCGACGGCGAGGGCGGGGCGATGGGCTCGGGACGACACGGGACCTCCGGGATGAAGCACGGCTAGCGGGCACCGACCACGCGGCGCTCGACGAGGACGACGGCGAGATAGAGCGCGATCCCCACGAACGAGATGAGCAGGAGGGTAGCGAACATGAGCGGGATGTCGAACAGCGAGCCCCGGGCGAGGTTGATCAGGACGCCGAGACCGCGCTCGGCGCCGGCCCACTCCCCCACGATCGCGCCGACCACCGCCAGCGTGACACCGACGCGGATGCCACCGAGGATGGACGGCAGCGCCGCCGGGATCTCGAGGGTGGTGAGGATCTGGCGCCGGGTCGCGCGAAGCGACCGCCCAAGCTCCAGCAGCCGCGCGTCCACCGACCGGATGCCGACCATCGTCGCGATCGCCACGGGGAAGAAGACGATCAGGGCGCAGATGACCACCTTGCCCACGAGCCCGGGACCGAACCACAGTGCGATGAGCGGCGCGAGCGCCAGGATCGGTGTCGCCTGCGCAGCGACGAGATAGGGCGACAACAAGCGCTCGACGAACGCGCTGCGCGCGAGCGCATACCCGGCGATGAGGGCGAAGCCGGCCCCGACCGCGAACCCGAGCGTCACCTCGAGCAGCGTGGTGGCGAGATGCGGCCCGATCGTCCCGTCCGCCCAGGCCGTGACGAACCGGTTCAGGACCGCGATCGGCGCCGGCAGGATGAACGGCGGGAAGCCGCTGATCACGACGACCGCCTGCCAGAGCAGGAGGAAACCGGCGAGGGCCGCGAGAATGGGCACGATCGAGCTCTGCCTCATGATGCGGCTGCCAGCGAGGCTTCGTCGGACGGGTCGCCGGCTTCGCCCAGGTGACGGCGCACCTCCCGCGCGGTACGCGACACGACCCCCTCGTCGAGGTCCGCGATGGACCGGGGCCGCGACAGCGGGACCGCGATATCCGCCACGATCCGCCCAGGGCGGGCCGACATGACCACGATCCGATCGGCCACGAAGATCGCCTCGGCGATGCTATGGGTGACGAGCAGGATGGTCGTCGCGGCGCGCTCCCAGAGATGGAGCAGTTCCAGGTCGAACCGCTCCCGACTGAGGGCGTCCAGGGCACTGAACGGCTCGTCCAGCAGCAGCACCTCCGGTTCGAGCGCGAGGGCGCGCGCGAGGGCGACCCGCTGGCGCGTCCCGCCCGAGAGCTCGGCCGGCCGGTTGACCACCACGGAACGATCGATGTCGACGAGCTCCGTGAGCTGCTCCAGACGTTCCCGCTGCCGCTCCGCCGACCAGCCCGCGAGCTCGAGTGGGTAGGTGATGTTGGCTGCGGCCGATCGCCACGGCAGGAGACGCGGCTCCTGGAACACGAGCCCGATGCGCGGATCCGGACCGGGGATCGGGGCCCCATCGAGCGCCATGACACCGGCGCTCGGGGTGAGCAGGCCGGCAGCCACGCGCAAGAGGGTGGACTTCCCGCACCCGTTCGGTCCGATCAGCGCCACGATGCCGCCGCCCGGCACGGCCAGGTCGATGCCGCCCAGGACCGGAAGGGTCCCGCCGCCGCGTACCGGGAAGGAAAGCTCGACGCCTCGTGCCATGAGTGAGCCGCGGCCGTTCACGACGCCGAGTCCGTGAGCGGCCGGAGGACCGGCGCGATCGCCGGATACAGGGCCGTGTAGGCCGCATAGGTCCGATCGTAGACGCCCGACATATCAGGCCGCGGTGCGAGCTCGTGATCGATCCGCGTCATCGCCCGGATCGCGGTTCGGGTATCCGGATGGATCGCCACGCCCACCGAGCCGAGGATCGCCGACCCGAGGACGGCGGTCTCGAGGACCGCCGGAACCAGGACCCGGAAGCCCGTGACGTCCGCCTTGATCTGGTTCCAGGTGTCGCTGCGCGCCGGGCCGCCGCAGGTTCGCATCGCCGTCACCCGAACGCCCGCGGCAAGCATCGGTGCGGACACGTGGCGGAGGGCCAGGGCGCTGGCCTCCATGATCGCCCGGGCGATGTGTCCCCGCCCGTGGGCGAGCGTGAGCCCGGCCAGGACTCCGGTCGCCGAAGGATCCCAGATGGGCGAGCGCTCGCCGGCGAGATACGGCAGGAACACGAGCCCGTTCGCACCTGGGGCGGTCGCCCCGGCCTCGTCGATGAGGCGTTCGGTCGTCATGGCGCCGTCGATCACCTCGTCGCGGAACCAATCGAAAGCTCGACCGGTCGCGGCCATGGCCGCGCCAACGCTGTAGCGTCCCTCGAGCGGTGCCGGCGATACGAACGCCCCGGGCACGTCCAGCGGCCGGTCCCAGTACACGCCGAAGCCACCGGCCGAGCCGCCTGGATCGTAGGCGTCGCCGGGCTCCAGGAGCCCGGCTCCGAGGTAGCTGGCGAACGCGTCGTTCGTGCCTCCGGCCACGGGGATGCCCCGGCGCAGGCCGAGCGCGGCCGCCGCGCTGTCGCTCAACTGCCCGACCACGGCGCCCATCGCCCCCTCCGGCGGACGACGATCGACGCGGAGGCCGGTCGCCGCAGCCGCCCGGCCGGGATCGGGCG
>Ga0224500_10001162_pt1 | contig 16078 bp, 20 predicted proteins | sample SF_Oct11_sed_USG_FD_168126 | JGI IMG/M metagenome (GOLD analysis project Ga0224500, IMG submission 168126) | Sediment microbial communities from San Francisco Bay, California, United States - SF_Oct11_sed_USGS_4_1 | ecosystem: Environmental > Aquatic > Marine > Sediment | place: USA: California... | reverse complement strand
TTGGCCTTCGCGTAATCTTGGACAGCATGAGGAGGCACGAACGTGAACACCCGTCATCCCTCGTCCAAAACCCGTATCAAATCACGTGGGCTGCCACCCGGTCTCGGCTATCTTGGACAGCAATGATTTGTGATAGGCATTGCGTTGGTAGCCGTTGCCCCCATCGCTCTTGGTAGAGGGTTGGCCGAACTGGGTTTCCTCAGTGTTTCGTCGATGTAGTTTGCACTGTTTCTTGTGACACCCTACAATGCCTCCGTTTTTCACTTCACGAGTCCGTGGGCACCGGGCTTGTTTCATTCCCAGACCACTCTGTGTTTAGAGAGGAAGGCGACATGGAACCCAAACGGGATACATCAACTTGGACCGCTGGCGGCCTTGGCGGGTGTCTGGGAGGGCGATAAAGGGGCAGATGAAGCGCCGTCGGATGATCGAGGTGCAAAATAGAATCGATTTCGCGAGCGGAATATGTTTGAGCCGATTGGCGCAGTGCGCAATCATGAACAGGTGTTATACGGCTTGCGTTATGCGACGGTTGCCAGGCGCCTTGGGAAAATAGATCCATTCCACGAGGAGGGTGGATACTGGCTGCGGGATTCTGGGGAGCAACAGGTGCTGCGCTGTTTTATTATCCCACGCGGGGTAGCGCTGATCGCCGGCGGTACGGTGACGCCGACGGCCACATCCTTTACGCTCGTGGCGGAGGCGGGATCAGATACGTGCGGGATTTGTTCGAATCGATTTCTTGACAAAGAGTTCAAAACGGTACGCTACGAATTGACGGTGACGATGCTCGATGCCAATAGATTTCACTATAAAGAAGATTCGCAACTTCGGATGCCGGGGCGTCCTGATCTCTTTCACCATACGGATGGAAATACTCTCACACGTGTAACGGCCTAATCGGCTCACAACGGGGTGAACAGGGTCATGGGACTTGAGCAAGGATTGTACGCTGCGACTCGGCGACCTCTTGAATCGAGATCGGACAGATTGTATGGTGAAACGTATGCGGCGAGGTTATACGATCAGATGGTCTCTGGGGGTGGGGATCGTGATTATGCTGAGTCTGTGCGGCACATTATCCTATGCAGACACAGCGAAAGACGGACGTGCTGCGATCGGCCCAGCGGTCTCTGACATGGTAGGACCTTTCACTCCAGGGTCAGCGAGAGAAGCGGACCAGAAGCAACCATCATCTGCGTCAGTGGGAGTGGTGAGTGAGGTGGCCTTGCGGACGATTCCGAGTGTCTCCACACTGGTTTCGGTGGGTGGTGTGACACTGGTGCCCTATGTTGCTGCGGGGTTTGGTGGTGGCTATGTCACGGAGCGTGATCGCGTCCTCCATACCGTCCCGTCGACCTCATCACTTTCCAATCCGACGACTGCTGGGTTAAGAAGCCTTTTGGGACCACACCTCATCCCAAATGAACTCCACCTCGGCATTCGTGTTCCCTTTTGATCCCCGCCCCAGCTGATGGGTCTGTGCCGGCAGGCGACTGCTATGTTCGGACATGACACATGCAGCAGAGAGGTGTTCCATGAAACAGGGGTATCGTCTCGTCGTGGTTGATAAAGACGGTGTGCTGGTCAGTGAATTTCAATTGACGGATACGGCCCTTGGTCAGCCGGAGGCTTTTGTTGCGAGATTACGAGATGCGATCGAGTCTGTCGAAGAGGAGGAATCTTAAGGCTGTGTTTGGAGAGAGACTCAGGGTGATGTGGGCAGGACCACCGCCTGCCCACCGTTCCCCCAGAGAAGTAGATTACTTCGAAACTTTTAAGAGCCACCCGTCCGCACGCTGGCAGAGGGTAAGCCCTTCAGCGAAGATATCCACACGGACGTAGGATCCCGTTGCACTGGCAGGCAGTTTGCCTTTGATCAGATATCCATTGCCTTGTGGTGTGATTTTGATCGGGACCTTTTCGTCCTTGACGGTGACCTTCAGGCTGTCAATACGGGTTGCTTTCGACGCCAGGAATGAAAACTCTGAATTTGGTGCCGCCTCATTGCCCTTCTCATAGGAGTATGGAGGTGGCGTAAAGGCTGAAAAGATGACGTCCGCGCAGGACCCCTCTGCGGTACCGATATTCGGACTGGCGTCGTAGGCCAAAACCTGGTTCCCTACGCTCCAGATACTGACTGCCAGAACAAGCTGTAGAAGATTACGCAGCCTCACGGTTATGCCTCTCGATAGAATGTGGATGATTACGCCAATATTGATTAGGCGTCGATATTTTCTACGTCTGCAGGAGAAAAAACAACCCCCTTGCTATCTACTTGGTACATAGATTCGGTGGATATGGTGAGTATCTCGTGCTTACAGATGTCCTGAGTAGCGAGTTTACCCTGCCTATCTGTCTAGGAAAAGGCTTCCCGGCCCATGGGAGAGGGACGTGTTGTTTATTGGATGGAACGTAGGAGATGGTGATAGGACAGTGTACTGGTCGTCGCTGGCAAGGTCGATGAATCCGGCGAGGCTTCGCTCCGAGACTTCGCCAAAACCAGACTTGACCCTATAGGCGTCACGCCCGCCTTCGTCTACAAAAACTGCCCAGCCGGTGTAGTCAGCTTTTCCGAGACCTGTGGTGCGATCAAACATATAGACGTCATGACCGATCCCTGCATCAATGGTTAAACTGACGCCATGATCCCACGCCACTCCTCCATTATAGTATGGGCCTGTTGATCCGTACTGATCATCGCCCTGACGGTCGATGAAGAGTGCGATGCCATAATGGGCGGAGGCGCCATGGCCATAGCGAGCAGCCTGGTAGTCGTCTTCACCATCGAGATCGAGCAATACTCCTGCACCAAAAAAATATCCCATGCCTTGTGAGAAGTTTGCGCTGTGATATCGATCACGTCCTTTCAGATCCACCAACAGCCCAATACCACCTGCTAAGCTTTGGGTGAACCATTGAGGATGCGTCGTCAGGACGCGCGAGCCGGCACCGGTGCCAAGGCCAAAGCAGTCGTATTGAAACTCTGGATCACCTGGTTTTGCCTCTGGAACCTCGTGGGTATTGTAGGCGCTGGGAATGGCCTCACCGCATTGGTACTGATCATTCCCTTCGACATCGATGACGGCCCCGAGGCCGAGCGGCCCTCCAAACCCGAGGGCAAACCCATGGCTAGTATAGTGATCGTTGCCCGCAGTATCGATCAAGAGCCCCAACCCTCCAATCGCCGCCCCCTGAGTCAATCGGTTGCCGTGGTACTGATCATTTCCTTGAGCATCGACCAGGATGCCTAGCCCTCCAAATCCTGCCCCCCCCGATCCTGGAGAAAGTTGATAGCTGTCGTCCCCGGATCGGTCGAAGAGTAGTCCGACGCCAAGCCTGCCTGTGGCGAGCCCCAACGGAGCTCCTGCATAATGGTCATTGCCGGCTAGATCGATGACGAGGGCGTTTCCATATCGGATGTTATGTGATGCTCCGATGACACCACGATACGAATCGTCTCCGCCAAGATCAAGAATGAGAGCAACGGGTTCCTCCAATTCATAACTGTTTGGACCTGGGCCTCCGATTACAATGAGCCCTTCGGGTGTATTCTGGACAAGCCTGATCTCGCCGCTGATGCCTGAGGGAATCTGTGCCGGAGGGACGGAATCTGGAAATGCCTCTGCCAGTTCCTCAAGCCATCGTGTCGTGGTCAACTGGGCCAGGATTTGGCCTGCCGCGAGGAGATGTTCGTACTTCACCCGCGCGTGTAAGAGTTCTGCAAACCTGGTGTTCGCGAGGATTTGAGGCATGGTGACGTCAGAGAGCAGGGAAATTTGTGGCGTATAGGATTCTACCAGTGTTCGTCCGTGGTCGAAGAGGAAGGCACGTTCCTGGTCAGAAAGCCCCGCCAGCGCCAACTCTCGATGGAGTGCGGCTTGGTGAAAGGCCTTGAGGATGAACGCTATTGAGTCGTGTCGATTTGAGCCGCTGGGGATGGGGAGCGGTATCACAGGTGGAGAGGGCCAGTCCATGCCGGCCGTAAGCCTATCCAGGAGGGATGGAAGATCCAGGGGAGTAGTTGCTGCGAGTTCCGTGGCGAGCAGTCCACGGCGTTCCAGATTTCTCATGCCTGCCCAAGGGTCTTTCAACGTGTCCACGATTGCTCGCTGCTTGTATCTGGCTGGTCCTGTGTCCACAGTTTGATGGGAGGCAGTGATGGTGTCGTGAGCCTCACGAACGGTGGACTGAAGGTGGTCTTGGACAATTGGACCAATCCGATCGATCACCAACTCCTTCATGGTGGGTAAGGAAGTGGACGATGGACGGAGCGAGGGGGGGATGTGATGGGTACTGCATCCGACCATCAATTGAGCCAGGATTAATATGAGAAGTCCGCGCATCAGATTTTGATAAAAGGACTACCCGTGAGTTGGTTCAGTACTGGTACGACTGAAGTGTATCAATAGGGATCGTGTAGGAACAGTTTGTTTGACGAAATGGATGGAAAGGCCTGTTGGCCGATCGAGTGTCTCTCCCGGTCTGAGGCTCGATGGTGTCCTGGAGCTTGGGGTGAGCGGAAATGGGCTGATTGCTCCGAGCAAACGCTAATCACTTGGTGGTTCGAAGTGTCCTGATGGACGTTGTTGCCAGGGAACGGTTGCTTGGCGGGACTGTTTGACTAAACTCCGCAGGCTCATTTCGGCGGCTCTCAAGAGTTTCGGATCGCCGGCCTGCATGAGAGTCGTCAAGAGCACAAAGAGCGATCGATCTGCACGAGAGCCAGTCAAGATTCGATCGGTCACTGGGTCAAGCTGTACCGGATCCGGTTCTTCGCCGTCCTCTGAAGCGTCCGTAAACAAATATTCAAATGATCGAGGATGATCAAATAGCCATGAGGGCGGGACTCTGAGAACACGAGCGAGTGCCTCGATGGTACTAGCTGTAGGATCTATCTGGCCGGTCTCGATCTGTTCAAGGAAGTCGCGGGACAGACTGGCTGCACTTGATAACGACTCAATCGATTGCTTTCGTTCAAGTCTCCAGCTCTGAATGTATACTCCGATTAGCATGGGTGGATGATACACAATGAGAGAAATCGCTTCAAGGAATAGGGCGATGAATTTTGAAATATATATTTATAATCAATGACTTACTGGGCATTCCAGATTGTACGTCAGTTCGGTTATAATGCGGACGCGCGTTGTAGAGTCTGTGCGTAAGGAGGTAGGAGTCTATGTTAGGAACGGATATTCGCGGCATTATGGCTGAAGAAGAAGAGGTGCAGCGTCGGCAGGAGGCGTTGAAATCGCTGATGACGATGCGGGCCAAGCAGCTTCGAGAATCGCTAGACGATCGAATCAAGCGGGCCAGAAACAGCGGGGATTGGACTCACCTTTCTAAGGCGGAATGTGCCAGCCTGCACAAACAAGAAAAGGCTCACTTGAAATCTCAGCTCGAACAACTCCAGTTTGAGCAAACCAGGACGCGGGGTAAACTGACGGCCTTGAAGCGAGCGAAAGCTCGCGCTCAGCGTATTCGTGCGGCGGAAGCGGCGTCCGAACGAAGGCGTCGGTGATCGACGGTCCTGTCGCTGGTCAATTCCCTCCTGCTACATCGTGGGGAGGCTAGGTGGGGGCAGGGCTGCATCTCCCAAGCTTGACTCGTGCGCAAAGCTCCCTGATTCGACAGCTGCTTCGTGAGAAGACGGTGAGATCGAATGAGGGAGCCTTTGTTGTTGAAGGGGCCCGCCACTGTCTCGATCTCATCTCTCACCATCCGCAGGCGATACGTAGCCTGCTCGTTTCGCCCGGCTATCTCCGCGCTGAAACCACTACTGATCGGGCTATACGATCAGTAGTGTCGACGCAACAGTTTCTTTGTTCAGATCTTGTCTTCGAGCAATTGACTGAGCTAGTGACTCCCCAAGGGATTTTGGCCGTCGTTCAACAACCACGGTGGGACGAAGGGCAAGTACTGGGACGATCGAGAGTATTGGGCATCTACGGGGATCGGGTGCGAGATCCGGCGAACGTTGGGGCGATTATTAGGACTGCTGCAGCACTGAATCTGTCCGGCGTGTGGTTGAGCCCCGACTCCGCCGATCACTTTAGTCCCAAGGTTGTCCGTGCCACGGCTGGTACTCTCCTGGATCTGCCCATTTTTCGGACGCCGGATCTTCTCCCAGTAGTGTCGTCTGAATGTGAAATCTACTCGGCGGTCCTGTCGGCAGCTGATAAAGTCCCGATTAGGGAAATACGGACCAGGCCCAACAGGCTCATGATCGCTGTCGGTAACGAGGGCGCGGGGCTGTCATCGGAAATCATGAAAGCGTCTCAGGTCAGGTTTTTTATTCCATTGGCCGAGGGGGTCGAGTCGTTGAACGTGGCGGCGACCGCGGCGATCTCGGGTTTCTACTTCAGTGGATTGCCCATCGACCTGAGAACACAAAGTGGAAGGCCGCCACAGTTGGTGTAGCGATTTGAAAATCAGATACATTCGGCCTAGGATAGCCGAAGAAGGTCGAGGATGTTGAGGCAAGAAATAAGAATAGCGGTAGGGCTTACTCTAGCCATTCTGTGTGCGGTGAATGTCGGATTGGCCGCAACGTCGGTGTCCGTAGACTCTGGGAACCAGGTCTACGGTCTTGAGACAATTGTCGATCTGGCCTTGGCGAAAAATCCGGTAGTTTCGCTCGCGGAGGGCACGATTGAACAGCAAAAAGGCCAGCAGACGGCGGCCGGCGCCTATCCGAATCCTACCGTCGGAGGTGCTGGTGGCCACGGGATGCTTCGCGATACGAGTCGGGCCGCTGCTGGGTCGAGTCTTGATCGCCAGTCGCTCACAGAATACAACGTGACGGTCGGACAACCGGTCGAATGGCCGGCGCTGCGTGCGGCGCGCCAGCGAGTGGCGGATCTGGGTGTGGCCACGGCGAATGTCGGGATGTTAGAGACACGATTGAACTTGGTCTCGCAAGTGAAGGTGGCATTTTACGATTTGCTGCTGGCCCAACAGGATGCGGACTTGGCCAAGCAGAACCTCGATACTGTCGAAGGCGTAGCCCGAATCGTCAAGGCGAGGGTCAAGTCGGGTGAGGCCCCGCAGTTTGAATCCATCAAGGCAGAGGTCGAAGTTTTGAAAGCGCGGCAACAGCTCGCCCGTTCGGATAATTTTGTTCGAATTAGTCGTGTCGCTGTTGATACCTTGACGGGCGGTGCACTGGGGCCCACGTACATGGTTCATGGGGAATTCAGAATGCTTCCTCGTGACCTGCAAATTGAAGGACTCATGGTTCGGATGATGGACCAGCACCCCACCATCCAGCGCTTGCTGAAGTCCGTGGAACAGTCGGACTGGAAGATCGAATTCGAACGGCAGGCCCGTGTACCGACTCTCACGGTCAACGGCGGTTACTGGCGTGAGATGGGGCGAGAAGCGTTTCAAGGGGGATTGTCCGTGCCCGTACCGCTCTGGTACCGGCGTCAGGGAGAGATCGCCTCGTCGTTAGGGGCAAAACGCCGGGATGAGGCTGAACTGCTCAGGACGCGCAATGAACTTGGGCGAGCCGTCTACCAGCATTATCAGGATGTCCGTACGACCGCTGAGTTGATTGAGGTGTTCGACAAGGGCCTCCTGAAGCAAGCGCAGGAAGCGCTGCGGCTCGCGCAATTCAGCTTTCAACAGGGCGCGTCGAGCCTGCTTGAGGTATTGGATGCCCAACGTGTGCAACGGCAAATCTTGTTGGACTATGCTTTGGCTCGACATGACCTCTCCGTGTCGTTGGCGAGGCTGGAACAAGCCGTAGGGGGGACGTTGTGAACGCTCAGTGTTATTCGCTCCAACCTCGGTCGTCGTGTCTCAGCCGAGGACTGTGGAGTGTGTTGTTCAGCATGATGATACTGGACGCAGGTTGTGATGGGACACCGAGTGATGTCGTAGCCAGCAAATCGCCGGCTGCCGTTTCCACGCCAGGACGTATCACCTTGTCGGCGGAAGAATCATCACGGGTGGGGTTGGTGGTGCAGCCGGTCGTCCGAAGTGACTTCCGGACACACCGAGACTTTCCTGCGATCGTACAGCCCAATCAGCGGAACATGGCGGAGATCACAACCTTGGTTCGTGGTCGAGTGGTCGAGGTGTACGCGGATCTTGGGCAGGAGGTGAAAGCGAACGCGCCGCTGGCGATTTTGTACAGCAGCGAACTGGGGTTGGCACAGTCTGCGTATCTTAAGGCCAAAGCCAAGCTCCATGTGGCCGAGCAAGCGTTCAACCGAGCCCAATTCCTCTTGCAAGAGCAAGTGATCGGCGAGGCGGAGTCGCAACGGCGTCAAGCGGAACTGTTGAGCGCGCAAGCCGAGGCTAATGAATCCCATGATCGGTTGAAGCTCCTTGGCATGAATGACGAAGAATTTCGCCGGCTCGAACGCAGCCGGCAGATACGGTCGGTGGTACCGATCGTGGCACCCTTTGGAGGGCGGATCATCGGGCGAAAACTGACTCGCGGGGAAGTCGTCGAGACCACTGAAAATCTGTTCGTGATCGCGGACCTTTCGGAAGTCTGGGTGCTCGCGAACATCCCTGAGAAAGACATTCCATTCGTGCATTCCGTTCATGCGTCCGGTGGCACGCAGGTTGACGTGCGGATCAACGCCTATCCCAAAGAAGTGTTCAAGGGGACGATTACGTATGTCGGCGATGTGTTGGATCCGATCACGCGGACCATGCAGCTGCGGATTGAATTGCCGAATCAGGATGGGCGGTTGAAGTCAGAGATGTTCGCGACTATTCGTCTCTTTTCCGAGTCACAACCGGACCGGTTGGCGGTACCGGAAGCGGCGCTGCAGCGAGATCAAGGTCGCACGTTTGTCTTTGTGCAACGAGGTGGGAACGAGTATGAAATGCGTGAGGTGCACATCGGTGAGTCGAATGGCACGCTGACCTCCATCCTTGGCGGACTGAGTGAAGGAGAGCCGGTGGTGACACACGGTGCCTTTGTTTTGAAGTCCGAGTTGTTGAAGAAACCCGTCTGATGGTTTCCCGTCTCCTTGACATCTCGTTGCGCCAACGGATGTTGGTCATCATCTGTGCCCTTATGATTGGGGCCGGGGGGATCTATGCCTTCCGGACGATTCCCATCGATGCCTTTCCGGACGTGACCAGTGTGTTGGTCCAGGTAGTGACTAAGGCCCCCGGTCTCTCTCCGGCCGAGGTAGAACGGTTAGTGACCTATCCGATTGAGCTCCAGCTCACGGGTGTTCCCGCTCTTACAGAAATGCGTTCTCTTACGAAAGTTGGGCTGTCGCTCATCACGATTGTGTTCGACGATTCCATGGACATCAACTTGGCACGGCAATTGGTGTTGGAACGATTGCTCGAAGTGGAAGAGCAGCTCCCTCCCGGTGCCGAACCGATGCTGGTGCCGAACAGCACCGGCTTAGGCGAAGTGTTTCAGTACTACTTGGATGCGCCACAGGGAGCCCTCGCCGATGCCGAAGCGGAACATCAAAACCTCATCGCACAACGCACGATCCAAGACTGGGTCATTCGCCCCATTCTGAAAAGCACGCCGGAGGTCATCGACGTCAATTCCATGGGCGGATACGTCAAACAGTACCAGGTGTTGGTCGAGCCTGGGCTCCTGCGAAAGTACAATTTAACGCTCCGGGAAGTCTTTGATGCCGTGGCGAAGAACAACGCGAACGCCGGTGGCAATATTTTGGAGAAACACGCGGAAAAATACATCGTGCGAGGGACGGGGTTGATCCGTTCACTTGAAGACATCGAGCGCATCGTGGTGCGGGAAACCGGAGGGACTCCGGTCTATGTCTCCGATGTGGGGCACGTCGTGATTAGCCATGCGGTGCGGCACGGTGCGACGGTGCTGAACGGAGACCGAGAGGTGGTGAGTGGCATCGTGTTGATGTTGAGAGGCGGCAATGCGCGGGATGTGGTCCAAGGCTTGAAGGCACGTATGGAAGAGATTCATGCCAAAGGTCTCTTGCCGAATGGATTGCGGATTGTCCCGTTCTATGACCGTATCGAACTGATTACCGAAGCCTTGAACACCGTTTACAAGTCATTGGCGGAAGGGGTTGTGCTGGTTGTTGTTGTCTTGTTCCTGTTTCTTGGCAATATCCGCAGCGCGCTCATCGTAGTGGGGACGTTGGTCTTGGCGCCGCTGGCCACATTTATCGTCATGGGACAGATCGGGCTCACGGCCAATCTGATGTCCCTGGGAGGACTCGCGATCGCAATCGGGATGATCGTCGATGGCTCAGTCGTGGTCGTCGAAAACGTCTACAGGCATCTCTCGCACCATTCTGCCGCCACCATGCCGAGGTTGCAGCTCGTGACGCATGCTGTGAAGGAAGTCGGACAACCGGTCGTGTTCGGAATTCTGATCATTATCCTGGTGTTTTTTCCGCTCTTGTCGCTTCACGGAATGGAGGGCAAGATGTTCAAACCGCTGGCCTATACCATCATGATCGCGCTCCTGGTGTCGCTCCTCCTCTCGCTCACGCTCTCGCCGGTTCTCTGTTCGCTCGCCCTGAAGCACGGAAGTGAAGAAGATCCGTGGATCGTGAGAATCGCGAAAGGACTCTATGCGCCTACGCTTCATTGGGCGCTGGGACATCGAACAACGGTTTTGGTCATGGCCATCGGGGGACTTGTCGGGGCCTTGTCGTTAGTGCCGTCATTAGGTACGGAATTTATCCCTACGCTGAACGAAGGGACGGTGGCTCCACAAACGATTCGGCTCCCCAGTGTGTCACTGCCCGCCTCCATCGAGATTGAGAAACGGATGCAGCAAGCAATCATGGAGTTTCCAGAAGTGGAGATGGTGGTCTCGAAGATCGGCCGCACAGAGCTCGGCAATGATCCTCAGGAGCCGAACGAAAGCGATCCGGTCGTTCGACTCAAGCCGCTGGACCAATGGACAACGGCGCGGACTATGCCGGAGCTCATGCAGAAGTTCCGTGAACGGTTGACCACGGTCTCGGGCGCGACTTTTCTCATCAGTCAACCCATTCAGCAACGAGTGGATGAGTTAATTTCCGGCGTGCGTACGGAAGCGACCGTGAAGCTGTTCGGCGAGGACCTTGAGGTTCTCCGGAACAAAGCTCAAGAAATTGCCGAAGTGCTCGAATCCGTGCGGGGTGTACGAGACATTAAGGTGGAGCAACTGTACGGGCAACCCTATTTGACGATTGATATCGACCGCAGCAAGATTGCTCGACATGGAATCAATGTCGCCGATGTACGAGAGATCATCACTATGGCTATCGGCGGAGAGGTTGCGACACGGGTCTACGAAGGCCAGCAGCGGTTTGATCTCGTCGTCCGGTTTCCAAAGCCGTATCGAGATAGCGTCGAAACGATCAGTAATATTAAAGTCAGCGACCATGCCGGTGCACTCATTCCCCTGGCGGATCTCGGGACTGTCCAGTTGGAAGAGGGGCCTGGGCGTATCAGCCGAGAACAGCTGCAACGGTACGTGTCGATCGGCTTCAATACGCTTGGGCGGGATATCGGGAGTCTTGTGGCCGAGGCACAACAGAAGATTGATGAGCGTGTGGCGCTGCCGACCGGGTATCGGGTAACGTGGGGAGGGGCGTTTGAGAATATGGAGCGGGCGATGGCGAAGTTGAGAGTCATCGTTCCAATTACGATCCTACTGATCTTCTTTCTTCTCTATTCGACATTCAACTCTCTCCGGCAGGCGACATTGATTATTTTGAACCTGCCGTTTGCGTTGATCGGAGGGATAGTGGCGCTGTGGTTGACCAAGGAGTATCTCAGTGTGCCAGCTTCTATTGGATTCATCAACCTGTTTGGCGTGGCTGTGCTCAACGGTATCGTACTCGTTTCCTACATGAACAAGCTGCGTGAAGACGGGCACAGCCTGGACGAGGCTGTGACCTCCGGTGCCCTGCTTCGGTTGCGTCCAGTCTTAATGACAGCACTTGTCGCGCTGCTGGGGCTTGTTCCGCTTGCATTTGCTCAGGGGATTGGCTCGGAAGTCCAGCGTCCGCTAGCCATCGTGGTGATCGGTGGACTCGTGAGCTCGACACTGCTGACCTTGATTATGTTGCCGGTTCTGTACCGATGGTTGGAAGGTCGTGCGCAGAACCCAAGTCAGACGGGAAAATCACAGAACGGATCGGCAGTTGATCTGCGCCAGACCGCAGGCGACCAGCATCATGGAATTGGCGATCCTCAGTTCACCCGCCATCCTGGTGAGATTCCGTCGGCGTAATGGACAACTGATATAGAAAAGGTCGTGCTTGACATGCGGAAGATATGCGCTCAAATAGTTCTCGCTGTAGGAGTCATCATCGTGAGCAGTCAGTTCGCGATAGCAGCGCCTAAGGAGACTGGCCAACCGAATGTCCATCAGATCAAAGGGAAACAGATTTTTTCGAAATATTGCTCTGGCTGCCATGGACCAGAAGGTAAAGGAGATGGGTATCTACTACTGGGGCCTGATCCGGCCAATTTGACGAGGCTGGCCACCAAGAACAAGTCCGATGCCATGCTGATTGAGACTATCCATGAGGGCAAGCCCAATATGCCGTCATGGAAGGGGCGCCTGTCCGAAGAAGAGAGTCGAGCGGTTCTGGCCTACATCCGGGCGCTGAAAAAGTAACCATCCGCACAGTTCCTCCGCATTTTTCCACGCGCTTCAAGCTGCCCAAAGTGGGGATGGATTCCGCGGGTACCTGCCCATCACCCACCTGCGATCTGTTGATAAAGGCGAGTGTTACAGGATGTGAAATATGGTGCCGAGGGACAGAATCGAACTGTCGACACCAGCCTTTTCAGGATTGGAAGAAAATGAGCAAGATCAAATAGATGCGACGAAAACGCAGTGCAAAAAGTGACATTTCATGTCATGAAAAATCAATGAGTTACAGGTGCAGGTGCCACTACTGGCACCTTACTTATTTATACGCAAAAATTCGCCAGGATATAACTTCACAGGTTACGGAAAGCATAAACCTGTGATGGTATTCTGGTGATGCTAAGAGGCTTTCGAGACAAAAGAGTGAAGGTTTCTTTTCAGAAGAAACGGGAAAAGAATTTTCCAGTTTTAGACGAGGCACCAAACGGAAGCTGACGATGCTCGACAGCGCCTCCGACCTCAAGGACCTGTGGTCACCGGCAGGTAATCGGCTGGAGAATCTGAAGGAGGTCGTGTGGGACACCACAGCATCAGGATCAACGATCAGTGGCGGATCTGTCTTGTGTGGATGCCTGATTGCCCCCATGATGTTGAGACTGCCGATTCCCACTGAGAGGGGTAACACCATGATCAAAAATGGCATGCGGCCAGTTCATCCTGGAGAAATTCTGTTAGAGGCGTTCATGAAGCCGGCAGTCCCTCTGATCAATGCCAATATGCTCGCAAAGGCCCTTGCTGTGCCGGCGAATCGGATCACAGCAATTCTCAAAGGACAGCGAGGCATTACGGGCGATACTGCCGTTCGTTTAGCGGCATTTTTCGACACCACCGCTGAGTTTTGGATGAACCTGCAGAAGACCTATGAGCTTCGCCTTGCAGAAGAAGCCATGTCGAGCAAGGTGAGAAAGCACATTGAGCAAAGCAGGGAATCACGTGTATCGGCCTAAGGTCCATGTACGGGAAGAGTAGCGTGCTTAACTGCGTTGCATCGCTCGACGTAACCAACCGACTTCAACAGGAGATACAAAGATGCGGACTAGGTCAGTGCGTCGTGAACCATTGGACCTTCGATTAAGTCCTGCAGATAAACGGATACTAGAAGCTGCTGCCTCTGTATCTAATCGATCCGTGAGTGAGTTTGTCCGGGACAGTGCCTTGTCTCGTGCTCATGAAGTACTGGCTGATCGTCGTACGTTCCTATTGAGTCAGTCCAAGTGGGCTGAGTTTCAAGCCGCTCTGGATGCTCCAACTCGCGACAACCCCCGTATACAGCGTCTCTTGACCGAGCCGGGATTCTTTGACGTGGATCCTTCTTTCACAGCATCAGAGAAGCGTTGACCTGGACTATCGAAAAACTTCAGCGGCATCGCGCAGTTGAGGCGTGCGATTGTGGCCGGGACGAATTCAATGGTCCATGCCAAAGACGAGGCGGCGAGAAGCTTTTATGCGCATCTGGATTTCTTTCCTTCGCCAAGCGACCCGTTGCACTTCTTCATGTTTCTGAAAGACGCTCGTAGGATTGTCTCCTAGACCTCTTCACTCGATAGTCAAGAGCGGTTCAGCCTGCAACTCGTTGAGGTTTATTCTGGTTCTCATATAACAAGGTGTTCTTGTTCAAGCAGATCATCTATAAACTTTCCTGTTGCAGGTTGCCCTGAACGGCATCACGAAACAATGCCTCGGCGTGCTTCGACTTCACGTGATCATCATTCGTTAAATATCGAAGGAAGACATTCGTATCGATAAAACGGCTAGTCATGTTGCCCGAGCCTTGTCGCAATGGATTTTTGGGTAGACTGGCGGATCGACTCAAAATCTTCCGGTCGTTGAACAGGAGTGACTGAACCCTTCAGGTCTAGGATTGTGCCGCGGACAACCTTGAGCACCACGTCATCACCGCGAATGATAAACAAGACTTTTTCTCCTTCCCGCATGCCAAGCCGATCGCGAATAGTCTTGGGGATAGTGACCTGACCTTTTCGGGTAATCGTTGATCCAGTCATGCTTACCTCATAGCGCTGGTAGTACCTTGTGTAGAATAGCATTACTTCTTATTACAATCGACGCAGTCGTAGTTCGAGCGACTCCGACCTCGGGATCGGAGCCACTGACGATCCGTTCTACAATGTGACCGTAGCCTGCTCGTATAAGGGCAAGGATGGAGTCTGGAAGACTTCCGAATCTTTCGGCCTTGCGGGCCTTGACGTGCTCGTGGTCGTCGCCCAACAGGCGAAACTCTTGGTCACCGAGCGGTCGGGTCGCTGACCGCAGTGAGGAGGCCTCCGGCACTTGCGCCGGAGGCTTTCTGTACACGAACAAAACTATCGAATGTCACGTTTCAACCCTGACTTGCACCTTGTCAGACTTGCCTCCGTATTGACGAATGAATACTGACAGGTTCCTTTGCTTTGTACTACAATGCGATCTATCTAGCGGAGGGCCTGCTCATATGCGATACCGCGTCGTTCTTGAACAAGATGAAAGCGGCATCTATGTCGCCAAATGTCCGTCACTTCCTGGCTGCGTGATTCACGGAAACACATGCGAGAAGGATTTGACCAATATCAAAGATGCCATGGCAGGCTACGTCGAAAGCTTACGACTCCATAATGAACCCATCCCTCCACTTATTGGCTATAGTTCAGGAAGTCTTTCACCCATGGGGTGCGTATGAAACTCCGCATTGTGCTCGAACCAAGCGAGGACGGCGGCTTCACGGTCTTTGTCCCCACACTTCCTGGCTGTATCAGTGAGGGGGGAAGTAAAGAAGAGGCCTTGAGAAATATTCGCGAGGCCATCGAGTTGTATTTAGAACCCGTCGAAGACGACCTGGCACTCAGCCCGAATGCCGAGCAGATTGAACTCGCGGTATGAGCAAAGTTCCCAGCCTCTCCTACACAGAGGTAATTCGGGCATTGCAGCGCGATAGCTGGGTCGTTGTTCGGCAAAAAGGCAGCCATATCCGACTTCAGAAACATCTTGCCACCGAAGTGTTGAAGGTCACTGTGCCGGCCCATCGGCCAATCAAACGATCAACGCTGTCCCATATACTGAAGCAGGCTCGGTTGTCTGTTGACCAGTTCAACGAGCTCCTATAAGCCAGCGCGACGCCAGGACAGATTCCTCTCGATTCGACGGGTGAATAACAGCTGTCGGAAGCAGATGCTGCGACGAAAACTGGCCTTCTACCCGACACATCTATGGAGCACGCTAGTGACGGCAAGGGAGGAAACGCTATGAGCAAGAAAATCAGATACACCGATGAGCGTGTGGCCATGGGCGAACGGGTGACGGATTTTCTGCCGCCACCGTCGGCCTTAGTCAAACGTGAGCCAACGACAAAAGTCACGCTTGAGTTGACTCAGAGCAGTCTGGCGTTTTTCAAGAGGCAAGCCAAGCGTGCACGTGTCCCCTATCAACGCATGTTACGCGGTCTCATCGATGCGTACG
>Ga0224500_10001161_pt1 | contig 16087 bp, 12 predicted proteins | sample SF_Oct11_sed_USG_FD_168126 | JGI IMG/M metagenome (GOLD analysis project Ga0224500, IMG submission 168126) | Sediment microbial communities from San Francisco Bay, California, United States - SF_Oct11_sed_USGS_4_1 | ecosystem: Environmental > Aquatic > Marine > Sediment | place: USA: California... | reverse complement strand
GGCCCAGACCACGGATTTCTTCAGGTATTTCCCCGGGGGCCAGTCTAGCAAGACCTCGCTGCCGTCAGGCCCGTGGTATTTTGCGCGGCCGAGGAGTCCCGCCGTGTTCCGTCGATTCGAAAGCCTGGTCGAGACCTATCCAGACGCCAAGCCGGCCACCCCGCCGCGCGCGTTTTTTGCCTTCCTGTGGCAATCCACCGAAGGGCTGCGGCCGTACATCCTGCTGATGACGGTATGCACCGCCGTGATCGGTGCGTTCGAGGCGATGCTGTTCGCCATGCTCGGCAAACTCGTCGACTGGCTGGCAAGGGTGGAACCCGCCCAGCTCTGGGCCACCGAACGCCAGAACTTCCTGCTGCTGGTCGGGGTGCTGGCAGTCAGCCCGCTGGTCGTCGGACTGTTCGCCCTGCTCAAGTACCAGGTGCTGTTCGCGAACTTCCCGATGCGGCTGCGCTGGAACTTCCACCGGCTGATGCTCGGCCAGAGCATGAGTTTCTACCAGGACGAGTTCGCAGGTCGTGTCGCCACCAAGGTGATGCAGACCGCGCTCGCGGTGCGCGATGCGTGGCTGACCGCCACCGACATCCTGGCGTTCATCGTCATTTACTTCGTGACCATGCTCGCGATCGTGGGCACGTTCGACCTGCGCATGCTCGCGCCGTTCCTCGGCTGGCTCACCCTCTACTCCCTCAGCCTCGTCTACTTCGTGCCGCGCCTGGGAAAAGTCGCGGCGGCACAGGCTGATGCGCGCTCACTGATGACCGGACGCGTGACCGACGCGTACACCAACATCGCGACGGTGAAGCTGTTCTCGCACGCCAGCCGCGAGGCCGGCTTTGCGCGTGCCTCGATGCAGGAATTCATGAAGACGGCCTACGCGCAGGGCCGCCTGGTGAGCGGGTTCGAAATCACCAACCACGCGCTCAGCATGGTGCTGATCGCCTCCACCGCCGGCATGGCGCTGTGGCTTTGGGTGCAGGGCGAGGTGGGCGTGGGCGCGGTCGCCGCGGCGAGCGCGATGGCGCTGCGGCTGAACGGCATCGCGCACTGGATCATGTGGGAGGTCGCCTCGCTGTTCGAACACGTCGGCACCGTCGAGGACGGCATGCGCACCCTGTCGCGCGCGCACGCGGTGGTCGACGCGCCGGATGCACAGCCACTGCGCGTCACGCGGGGCGAGATCCGCTTCGATCACGTCACGTTCGCCTACGGCGGCAAGCGCGCCGTCGTGGACGACCTGCGCCTGCACATCCGGCCGGGCGAGAAGATCGGCCTGGTCGGGCGGTCGGGTGCCGGCAAGAGCACCATCGTCAACCTGCTGCTGCGCTTCTACGACGTGGAGCAGGGCGCGATCCTGATCGACGGCCAGGACATTGCGCACGTGACGCAGGACAGCCTGCGCGCGCAGATCGGGATGGTCACCCAGGACACCTCGCTGCTGCACCGCTCGGTGCGGGACAACATCGTCTATGGACGCCCCGACGCCAGCGACGACACCATGATCGCGGCGGCAAAACGCGCCGAGGCGCATGAATTCATCGAGGGCCTGTCGGACGTCAAGGGCCGCCGCGGTTACGACGCGCACGTCGGCGAGCGCGGCGTGAAGCTGAGCGGCGGCCAGCGCCAGCGCATCGCAATCGCACGCGTCATGCTCAAGGATGCGCCGATCCTGCTGCTCGACGAGGCGACGAGCGCGCTCGACAGCGAAGTCGAGGCCGCGATCCAGCAGAGCCTCTACCGCCTGATGGAAGGCAAGACCGTCGTCGCCATCGCCCACCGCCTGTCCACGATTGCCGCCATGGACCGTCTCGTGGTCATGGACAGGGGTCACATCGTCGAGGAAGGCGATCACCGCACGCTGCTCGAGCACGGCGGACTGTATGCGCGCCTGTGGGCGCATCAAAGCGGCGGCTTCCTCGGCGACGACGCGGAAGATGACGAATCCATCGCCACGCCGCGCGCTGTCGCGACGGGCTGACGCTCGCCAGGCTCTGGAGGACGCATGCACAAGATCCTGTTGGCTGTCATTGCGGGGTTACTGGTGATGTTGCAACCCGTCCAGGCAGCCAGTCTCGCGACCGGGGCCGACAGCATCGGCGCCATCGTCTCCGACTTCGATGCGTTCAGCCGCGCGCAGGACCCGATCCGCGCAGCGCAGCGCGGCGACCAGGAGGCCGCGCGCGTCTGGCCGGACAGTTCGCCGCAGGCCGTTGCTGCACGAAAAGCCGCGTACGAGACTTTTCAGCGCCGCCTGCAGTCCCTGCCCACCACGGACCTGACCGACGCAGACGAGCTCAACCGCGACCTGCTGATCGACCGCGTGAAACTCGCGCTGGATGGCCTGGTCTTCGACGAAGAGCGCCTGCCCTTCATCAGTGGTGACGGCTTCTACACGACGGCGGACTACGCCGCACTCAACACGCCGCTCGGCGACGAAGCGGCAGCAGCCGCATGGATCGCTCGACTCGAGGCGATCCCCGCGTACTACGCACGCGAGACCGAAAACATGCGCCGCGGCATCCGCACCGGCATGACCCAGCCGCGACGGACGGTTGAGCGGGCCATTGCCGACGTGCGCGGCCAGATCGTACAGGCGGACGACAGGACCCCCCTGCTCGCCCCTTTCCGCAACATGCCGCAGTCGTTTCCGGCGGACCGGCGCGCGGCGCTGGAGGCACGCGCCCGCGACGTACTGCAGTCGAAAGTCCGGCCCGCTCAGCAGTTGCTGCTGCGGTTCCTCGAGCAGGACTACCTGCCAGCGGCGCGACCGGACATCGGCATCGGCAGCGCGCCGCAAGGCAGGGAGTACTACGCCTACCTCGTACGCCGGCACACGTCGACGACGATGACGCCCGCCGCGATCCATGCGCTCGGCGAACGTGAGGTCAAGCGCATCCGGGCGCGAATGGATCAGACCATCGCGCAGACGGGATTCAAGGGCACGTTCCAGGAATTCCTCGCATCGGTGCGCCAGGATCCGCGGTTCTACGTCGGCGCGGCTGAATACGGCGAGAAGTGCAGCGAAGTCGCCAAGCGTGCCGATTTTGCGATGCCCAGGTACTTCGGCAAGCTGCCGCGACTCTCCTACGGCGTGCTGCCGATTCCCGCCGGTCTCGAGAGCAGCTCCAACGGTTACCTGCCCGGCTCACCCGAACAGGGTGTCGCAGGCATGGTGGTCTACAAGCCCTGGATGGCAGAGAAGATGCCGACGTTCGGCATAGCGGCATGGGTGCTGCACGAAGGCGTGCCGGGCCACCATCACCAGATTTCGCTGAGCCAGGAACTCACGGACCTGCCCGAGTTCCGGCGTGCCGACGACGTGACCGCCTACGTCGAAGGCTGGGGCCTCTATTCGGAGTACCTGGGCGAAGAGATGGGGATCTACCGCGATCCATACGAACAGTTCGGCCGCCTCTCGCTCGAGATCTGGCGTGCATGCCGCCTGGTGGTCGACACCGGCATGCACGTGATGGGCTGGTCGCGTGACCGCGCAATGGCCTGCCTGCAGGAGAACAGCGCGCTTGCACCGGCGGAGATCGAGTTCGAAGTGGACCGCTACATCGCCTGGCCCGGCCAGGCGCTCGCCTACAAGATCGGCGAGCTGAAAATCATCGAACTGCGCCAGCGGGCAGCGACCAAGCTCGGGGCCGGATTCGACCTGCGCGCATTCCACGACCTGGTCCTGGGTGCCGGGCCGATGCCGCTCGACCTGCTCGAGGCCCGCGTCGACCGCTGGATCGCGGCCAACGCGGCGCACTGACATCGACGTCAGCGCTCGAACTCGACCGTGACGTGCACCAGCTCCTCATGCACTGCGAGTGCCGTTCGCACTTCGGCAGCGTGCATCTCCCGCGCATGGGCGAGGTGCACGATGCAGGCGTACTTCCCCCGCCCCACCCGCCACACGTGCAGGTCACGCAATTGCGGTGTACCGGGCAATGCGGCGATGACCTCACGCACCTCCTGCACGACCGGCGAGTCCATTTCAGCATCGAGCAACACGCGACCCGTGTCACGCAGCAGACCGACCGCCCAGCGCCCGACCAGCACGGTGCCGACGATACCCATCACCGGATCGAGCCACGTCGCGCCCAGATACTTGCCGCCCGCGAGCGCGACGATCGCGAGCACGGACGTTGCGGCGTCCGCCACGACGTGGAGATACGCCGAGCGCAGGTTCAGGTCGTGATGATGCGCATGGCCGTGATGACCGTGGTCGTGCACATGATGATCGTGGCCCTGGTGCTGATGACGGGAATCGTGCCCGGCCGACAGCAGCCAGGCTGACAGCACGTTGACCCCGAGCCCGAGGATGGCAACGGGAATGGCCTCGTCGAAACGGATCGGGGACGGGTTGAAGAGTCGCGACACCGACTCGACCCCCATGTACGCGGCTACGCCGACCAGGAACACGGCGCTGGTATAGCCGCCGAGCACCTCGATCTTCCAGGTACCGAAGGAAAAGCGCGGATCCTGGGCGTGGCGTCGCGCCAGGTAGTACGCGCCCGCCGAAACACCGAGCGCCAGTGCGTGCGAACTCATGTGCCAGCCATCGGCCAGCAGCGCCATCGAACCGAGCACCGTACCCGCGGCGATCTCGACGACCATCATCGCGAGCGTGAGCCACATCACCTGGCGCGTGCGGCGCTCGGCCACGGGGTTGCTGGTGTCGAAAACGTGGACGTGAGCGTCGTGGCGGCCGGTCGGTGACATGCTGGAACCCGCGTGGTCGCGCGCCGCCCACGGCGGCGCTGCGAAGCGCCGCATTATGCCGCCTTTCCGTCGGTCAGCCTCAGCCGGAGATGCCGCCTTGCAACGCCCTGGCGATCGTCCACTTGGCAAGCTGGGCCATGTGCACCTCGTCCGGACCGTCCGCCAGCCGCACGAAGCGACCGTAACCGAAGGCCGCCGGTATCGGCGTGTCCTGGCACAACCCCATTCCTCCGTGCGCCTGCATCGCGCGATCGCAGACGTCCTGGCACATGCGCGGCGCGACGATCTTGATCATCGAAATCAGGTCGGCCGCACCGCGGTTGCCCTCGCGATCCATCTTGTCCGCCGCGGCCAGCGTCAGCAGGCGCGCCTGCTCGATCTCGCAGCGGGAACGCGCGATCGCTTCACGCAGGCTGCCCTGTTCGCTCAGCTTGCGGCCGAATGCCACGCGCGAGTCCGCACGCCGGCACATCAGCTCGAGCGCCCGCTGCGCCGCGCCGATCAGGCGCATGCAGTGATGAATGCGGCCGGGGCCGAGCCGGCCCTGGGCGATCTCGAAGCCACGGCCTTCGCCGAGCAGCAGGTTCGACGCCGGCACGCGCACGCCCTCGAGCGCGACTTCACCGTGACCGCTCGGTGAGTGCACTTCTCCGAACACCTTGAGAGGACGGATCAGGCGCACACCCGGCGCGCGCCGTGGCACCAGGATCATGGACTGCTGCGAGTGCTTCGGACCGTCGAAGCTGGTCTTGCCCATCACGATCAGTATTTCGCACTCGGGGTGATAGATGTTGCTCGACCACCATTTGCGGCCGGTGACCACGTATTCGTCGCCGTCGCGGACGATCGAGCATTCGATGTTGGTCGCGTCGGAGGACGCAACCGCAGGCTCGGTCATCAGGAACGCCGAACGGATCCGGCCTTCGAGCAGCGGGGCGAGCCACTGCGCCTGCTGCCCGGTGCTGCCGTAACGCGCCAGCACCTCCATGTTGCCGGTGTCTGGGGCGCCGCAATTGAAGATGGTCGAGGCCCAGTCGACGCGCCCCATGAGTTCCGCGAGCGGCGCGTATTCGAGGTTGGTCAGGCCCGGACTCCACGGCTGGTATTCGTGCGGCAGGAACAGGTTCCAGAGTCCTGCTTCGCGGGCCCTGGCCTTGAGCCCTTCGACCATGGGCGGCACGATCCAGCGCTTGGCTGGATCCTGCACGAACTCCTCGTATTCGGCCTCGGCCGGAAAGATGTGCGCCTGCATGAAGTCGTCGACACGGCGCATCAGTTCGCGCGTGCGGGGGCTGTATTCGAAATCCATCACGGGTGCTCCGCAGTAGGTCCGGCGGTCAGTGTAGGCCCGTCCTGGCATTTCCCTAGTGCAATGTTTTAATGAATAATCATTCATACCATGCATCTATCGCGAATCGACCTGAACCTGCTCGTGGTGTTCGACACCGTCTTCAACGAAGGCAGCATCACGGCCGCGAGCCGCAAGCTGAACCTGTCGCAGCCGGCCGTGAGCCACGCGCTCGCCCGCCTGCGCGACGTGTTCGGCGAACCGCTCTTCGAACGGCAGGGGCGGGGAATCGCACCAACTCCCCTCGCCCGCTCGATCGCGGGACCGGTGCGGGAAGCGCTCGGCTCGATGGAGCGAACATTCGGCCAGGCCGCGGGGTTCGAACCGACCACGGCCGAGCGGCACTTCCGCATTGGCCTGCGCGAGGCCCTGGAACCCAGCGTACTGCCCGAACTTGGCCAGGCAATTTGCGCCGCGGGTCCGCGGCTCAGCCTCGCCTCGGCGAGGCATGACCGCCCTGGTCTCGAAACGGACCTTGCCGCGGGTGAATTCGACCTCGCGCTCGATGTGCTGTTGCCGGTGGCGGCCCGCGTGCCACACGAGCGCGTGCTCACCGATCGCCTGGTCGTGATCGCAAGAAAGGACCATCCGCGGTTGCGACGCATGAAACGCAACGGCTGGAACCTGGACGCCTACCTCCAACTCGAGCACGTGCAGGTGTCATCGCGCCGGCGCGGTCCCTCGCTGGAGGACGTTGCCCTGCAGGCGCTCGGCAGGTCGCGGCGCGTACGGCTGCGCTGCCAGAGTCACGCAGCCGCGTGTCGTGCCGCCGCCAGCACCGACCTGGTCGCGACGTTGCCCGAAACGTATGCGCGCCACGCCCTCGAACGCGACACCAACCAGGTCGTGGGACTGCCGCTCGACGGCATCAACCTCGAGACGTACATGTACTGGCCAGCGAATGCGGAACGTGATGCCGCAAACCGCTGGCTGCGCGACCAGGTTCGTACCGCGCTGCGGAGCCGGCGCTAGAGCGCGAGCGTCATCCGCACGAGTTCGGGCTCGTCGGTGTCGGAACGCGTCGCGAAGCCGAGCGAGCGCGAGAGGTCGATCATGCGGCTGTTCTCACGCAGCGTGATGCCGGTCATCACCTTGATCCGCCGCTCGCGCGCGACGTCGATCAAGCGCTGGAACAGCCGCCGGGCCACCCCCTTGCCCTGCCACTCGTCGCTCACGACGATCGCGAACTCGCAGGTCTCTTCGTCGGGCAGCATGATGTACCGGGCCACGCCAATCTGCCGCTCGGCACCGTCCGGCTGGCGCAAGACCACGATCAGGGCCAGCTCGCGGTCGTAATCAATCTGCGTGAACCTCGAGAGCATTGCCGGCGAGAGGTCCTGCAGGCCGAACATGAAGCGCAGGAAGCGCGACTGTTCCGAGAGCCGGTGGACGAAGTCCCGCTCCAGCTCGGCATCCTCCGGACGGATCGCACGGATCGTCGCCTGCTGCCCGTCCGGCAAATCGAGCGGGAACTCCAGCGCGCTCGGATACGGGTGGATCGCCATGTGGCGGTAGAGCCGCTGCGGTTGCGGCACGGGCAGCACGCCGATGCGTGCGTCGACGGCGATGGCGCCCCTGGCAGTCACGATCACCGGGTTGATATCGATCGCACCGACATCGGGCAGTTCACACACGATCTCGGACACCCGCAGCAGCATGTCCTCGATGGCGTCCTGCGCGGCGGCCGGCGCCCCGCGCAGCGGCTGCAACGCCAGGCTGGCACGAGTGCGGCGGATCAGGTCGCGCGCCAGGTACGGGTTGAGCGGCGGCAGTGCCACCGCACGGTCACGGATCACCTCGACCATCGTGCCGCCGAGACCGAAGCTGATCGCGGGACCGAACACCGGGTCGCGCACTGCGCCGATCATGAGCTCGCGCCCGTGCCGCTCGACGTACATCGGCTCGATCAGCACGCCTTCGAGGCGCGCGTCCGGCCTGGCGACGGCGACGTCGCGCAGCATGTTTTCGTAGCCGTCGCGCACGCTGCGGGCGTCGGTGCGGCCGAGCCGTACGCCACCGACGTCGCTCTTGTGGGCGATGTCGGGCGAAAGAATCTTCATCGCGACCGGGAAGCCGATTGCCTCGGCGACCTGCACGGCCTCGGTCGCCGAGTACGCCGGGCGGCTGCGAATCACAGGGATGCCGAACGCTGCCAGCAGTTCCTTCGAATCCGCCGGGTTGAGCCACTCGTTGTCCGCCGCACGCGCCGCGTCGAGCAGGCGTTGCGCCGTGGCACGGTCAGGTGTCGAGGCCGGCCCGAGTGGCGCAGGAACCTGCAGCAACTGCTCCTGGTTGGCCGTGAACAACGCGAGCGCGGCGATGGCGTCGACCGCGGCCTCAGGCGTCGGGAAAGTGGGGATCCGATTCTCGGCGAAGCGCTGGCGCGAAGTCGTCACCGCCGCGCCCCCCATCCAGCAGGTAAAGACCGGCTTGCGCTGGGCCTGGGCCACCGTTATCAGCTCGGTCGCGAACTGGTCTGCATCGGTGAGCGCGAACGGCGTCAGGATGGCGAGCAGGACATCGACCTCGCGGTCCTGCAGGCACGCCTGCGCCGCCTGTGCGTAGACTTGCGCAGATGCATCGCCGCGCACGTAGACGGGATTGCCGGTCGAGTTACTGGGTGGAAGCAGTTTCTGCAGCCGTGCCAGCGTTGCGTCCTCCAGCCCGGCCACTGACAGGAACCGATCGACGGCGCGGTCTGCGGCGAGCTGCCCAGGCCCGCCCGCGTTGGTCACGACACCCAACCTGCGCCCGTGTATGCGCACGCCGGCCCCGAGCGTGCTGGCCGCACTGAACAGCTGGCCGAAATCGCGGATGCGCAGCACGCCGGCGCGCCGCATCGCCGCGTCAAAGACGTCGTCGCCCCCCACCAACGAGCCGGTGTGGAAAGCGAGGCTGCCACGCCCTTCGAGCGAATGCCCGGCCTTCATGACGACGACGGGCTTCACGCGCGCAGCCGCCCGCAACGCGCTCATGAAGCGGCGCGCGTCGCCGACGCCCTCGAGGTAAAGCATGATGCCGTCGGTTGCCGCGTCGCGCGCGAGGAAATCGAGCACGTCACCGAACCCGATGTCATCGCTGACACCGGTGGAGATCACCGTCGAGAACCCGACGTGCCGGGAGCGCGCCCAGTCGAGCGTTGCCGCGCACAGCGCGCTCGACTGCGATACCAGTGCGAGACGGCCCGGATCGGGCAGCGCCGCGCCACAGGAGGCGTTGAGTCCGAGGTCAGTCCGGATCACTCCGAAGCTGTTCGGTCCGAGCAGGCGCAGGCCGTATCGGCGCGCGACCTGCAGCATCGACTGTTCGAAGGCCGCGCCTTCCTCGCCACCCTCACGAAAACCTGCCGACACGATCACGGCCCCACTCACGCCGCGCACGCCGCAGTCCTCGAGCACGGCGGGCAAAGTATGCGGAGGGGTGGCGATGACAGCGACGTCGACGGGCTGCGGCAGCGAACGCACGTCAGGATAGGAGTTCACCCCGCCGATGGTTGCGTGCTGCGGGTTGACGTAAAAGACCGGGCCGCGGAAACCGCCTTCCCGCAGGTTCCGGCACAGGACCTCGCCGATCGAACCTGGCGTATCACTTGCGCCGACCACGGCGACGGATGCGGGGCGCAGCACGGCCTCGATGCGTTTCGCGGTCATGGCTCGAGTTTACTCTTGGGGGTAAGCAGAACTCGCAAATGCTAGCCTCCAGCGTTTGCGGGATCATTACGGGTCACCGCAACCGGAGCCGCCCATGCCCGTCGCTTTCGTGACGCATCCCAGTTGTCGCCTGCATCGCATGGGTGGCGACCATCCGGAACGACCCGCGCGGCTCGACGCGATCGAAGACGAACTGCACACGCGCGGCCTGTACGACCTGCTGCTGCACCGTGAGGCTCCCCGAGCCAGCGTCGAGCAACTGGTCCGCGTGCATCCGCTTGCCTACGTCGAGAATCTCTCCAGCCTCTCTCCCGCCGAGGGCCTGGCGCACATCGACCCGGACACCTGGATGTGCCCGGATACGTTCGAGGCGGCGTTGCGTGCCGCAGGCGCCAACGTCCTGGCGACGGACCTGGTGCTGACCGGCGCAGCATCGCGCGCCTTCTGCAACGTGCGCCCGCCCGGTCACCACGCCGGGCGGGCGACGGCGATGGGATTCTGCTTCTTCAATAACGTGGCGGTTGCGGCGCGCCACGCGCTCGACCACCACGGTCTCGAGCGCGTGGCGATCCTCGATTTCGACGTGCACCTGGGCAACGGCACCGAAGAAATCTTCAAGGACGACGCGCGAGTCCTGCTGTGCTCGTCGTACCAGTACCCGCTGTGGCCGGACATGAACCCGCCCACGCGGCCTGGACACGTCGTCAACTGTCCATTGCCCCCGGGCAGTGGCAGCGATGCGTTCCGCGCGGCCGTGCAGCAGCAGTGGCTGCCCGCGCTCGAGGCCTTTGCACCGCAATTACTGCTGATTTCCGCTGGCTTCGACGCCCACGGCGCCGACGAGATGTCGCACCTGCGCTTCACAACGGCCGACTACGCATGGGTGACGGAAATTGCCTGTGGCATCGCCGATCAACATGCACAGGGACGTATCGTTTCGACGCTCGAAGGTGGTTACGACCTGCGCTCGCTCGCGGCGAGCGCGGCCGCGCACATCGAGAAACTCATGCTTGCCTGAAGCGCGTTCGCGTTCAGATCGGGCGCAACACTGGACTCGCGACGCCGCAGCACGCAGAATGCCACCGCGCGCGTGGGTTACACTCTGCGCGTTAGCTCCGCCGCGCTGTTACCACCAAGTTACATCTTGCGGGTTCAGTCCACCAGCGCGGCGGGGCGACTTCCCCGCACCCCATCGTCGTCATGAGCACCGCTGCAACGAGCGCGTGCGGATCCCGATCGTCGACGTGTCCCGCCGGCACCGGCGCAAACTCACGCTCGGTCTGCGTAAGGCGACGGCCACGATCCTGCTCTCCTGCAGCGTGACAGTCATCGTGCCGGGCCGGGACGCGGATCAAGCCGGTGACACGCACCATGACTTCCTCGAGCTGCAGGTCCTCGCGTTGATAGCGTTACCGGCACCACCTGCATGGCTGGTGCCTGGGCACCGCACCGTCGATCGCTCGGCGCTCATGCGACGAGCCGCTCCATCGTGCGATGAGTAGTTTCCGAGTAGACGCAAATGATTCTCACTCGTATTATTGCGTCCTTAATTCACCCCGGAGTTGCTCGTGATGACTTTCATGAGAAAAATCATCGGCTTAGGCGCACTGCTCGTGCTGGGTTCCGGCGCCTCGGCGGCCGAACCGGAAATCCGGCTCGTTCTGAAGGACCATAAGTTCGCCCCTGCCGAGGTCACGGCGCCCGCCGGCCAGAAGATCCGGCTGGTGATCGAGAACCAGGACGCGACCCCCGAGGAATTCGAAAGCTACGCGCTCAACCGCGAAAAGATCGTGCCCGCCGGCGGCAAGATCGTCGTTTACGTCGGCCCGTTGAAGCCCGGCCGGTACGAGTTCTTCGGCGAGTTCAACGCCAGGACCGCGCGCGGCTGGCTCGTGGTGCAACCGTGATCGGCGCCGCAATCATCGTCCTGCGCGAGGTCATCGAAGCGGCGCTGATCATCGGCATCGTGCTCGCAGCGACCCAGGGCGTACCGCGCCGCAGCCGGTTCATCGTCGGTGGCGTTGCACTCGGCCTGCTCGGTGCGGCTCTGGTTGCTGCATTCGCCGGCACCATCGCCGGTGCCCTCGAAGGCATGGGCCAGGAAGTCTTCAATGCCGCCGTCCTGCTCACCGCTACGGTGATGCTTGGCTGGCACAACGTCTGGATGAAACGTCACGGCGCCGGGATCGCGCGCGACATGAAAGCCGTTGGCCGTGAGGTCACGAGCGGCGAGAGCTCACTCGCCGCCCTGCTCGTGGTCGTGGGCCTCGCCGTCCTGCGGGAAGGCTCCGAAGTCGTGCTCTTTCTATATGGCATCGCCGCGGCAGGCGCCGGCACGGCCCCGCTGCTGGCCGGTGGCCTGCTCGGGCTCGCGGGTGGCGTGGCCATCGGCGCCCTGCTCTATTTCGGCTTGCTCACGATTCCGACCCGTCACCTGTTTGCGGTGACCGGCGGACTGTTGCTGCTGCTGGCCGCCGGCATGGCTGCGCAGGCTGCAGGTTTCCTGGTGCAGGCCGGCAAGCTCCCAGCGCTGGCCGAACCGCTCTGGGACACGTCGGCCTGGCTGCCGGAGAGCGGCATCGTTGGCCAGGTGCTGCATGCGTTGATGGGGTATGTCGAGCGCCCGAGCGGAATGCAGATCGTGTTTTTCCTTGCCAGCGGCGTGGGCATTGGAATCCTGATGAGTCGCTTCGATCGCACGCCGGCGCGCCTTGCGTCCGCCACAGCCGCCGTGGCCGCGACACTGTGCGTCCCCGCCCTGCTGTTGTCGCTCGCACCGGCCACGGCACGAGCCGCGCACACGGTCTACTCGCCCGTGGTCGAAGAGGGCGAGGTGGCCATCGAGATGCGTGGTCATTACGACTTCGATTCGCGCGACCCGGTGGACGGGGGACAGCAATACAAGATCGACCTGGAGTACGCGCCGACCTGGTTCTGGCGCACGGAATTGCTCGGCAAGTGGGAGAAGGAGCCCGGCGCATCGATCGAGGCGACCGAGGTGGCGTGGGAAAACATCCTGCAGTTCGCACCACAGGGCAAGTACTGGGCCGACTTCGGCATGCTGGTCGAGTACGTACACTCACTCGAGGACGGCGGCAATGACGGCCTGGAACTCGGACTGCTCGGCGAAAAGCAGTTCGCCAGCACGGTGCTGACCGTCAACCTGCTGGCCGAGCGCGGGTTTGCGAGCGGAGCCGAGACGGAGATGGAATACGCGGCACGTTACCGCTGGCGCGTCGCGGAGGCCTTCGAGCCGGGCATCGAGCTCTACGGTGAACTCGGCGAATGGGGTAACTCAGGCAGCCTCGACCAGCACTCGCACCAGATCGGCCCCTCGTTGCTGGGCAAAGTGCGTGCGCGCGAAAGCTCGGCGATCAAGTACGAAGCCGCGGTCCTGTTCGGTTTGACGCAGGATTCGCCGGACGCGACCGTGCGCCTCCAGCTCGAGTACGAATTCTGACCAGGCCCGGCCGCCGCGCTGCGACCGGACCGATCCGGGTCAGCGCGCGAGTCCCGTCAGCCAGGTGGCGAATCCCAGCCACAAGGCCGTGCCAGACAGCGCGAGCCGTGCCGGCTGCGACAGGATCAACGCAAGCCCGCCCCAGCGGGTAACGGGATGCAGCTTACGGCGCGTGCGGAAATCCCAGACAGCCAGCACGATGATGAAGAGATCGGCCAGGCCAAAATAGACCAGCGGGTTGCCGAGTTCCAACACGTACGGCCAGCGCGCGAATGCCGCAGCGAGCAGGTTGACCGTCGCGAGCACCATCCAACGCTTGTGGCTCTGCGGATTGGCACGGTTGGCGACGCCCAAGCCGAAGAACGTGGCAAAGAACACCACGTCGAACAGCGGCACGATCAGGAACTGCAGCGGCGGCACGGGGATACCAATGAAGCCGGACGGCCGGTTGGCGGCGATCAGCGCACCGGCGACGCCGAGGAGCACCATACCCACCGCGACGACGACGCCGAAGACGCCGAGCTTGCGATGCAGGTCCGTGCGGCCGACGCCGACCAGCGTGGCCTGCGTCACGAGCAGCACGCACCACGCCGAAAAGAACGCGCCGTGCAGGTAGAAGATCGGCTCGGACGGCGACGGCCACTCTGGAAACAACGGCCGCAGAAAGAAAGAGCGCGCAAAGCCGACGTAGGCCACGAGCAGCATCGCTATCGCCATGGCCGTGTAGAACCGTCGCTCGGCGGTCCAGCGCGAGCGCGTGCCCAAGGCAGCAGCATTTGCCATGTCTTGTCACCCCCCCCGGATGCAGGAGGGCGCAGCCTAGCATGACCGTGGCGCGCTTCAGGTCGGACGTCGGCTGCCGGCATAGAGGTCGAACAACAGCAGCCGGCATGGAATGCTGCCATTCATCAGGTTGATCGTCCGCGACGGCTTGAGCCCGATCGCCCGGTACGGCGATGCATTGGCAGCGAGCACGGCGGCGCGCCAACCCGCGAACCGCTGCTTCAGCGTGTCGCCGAGCTCCTGGTACAACTGACGCACGTCGGCTTCGCCGCCACCGATGCGATCGCCGTACGGCAGGTTCGTCGCCAGCAGGCCGGTCGGCGCCGGCGGCATGACGTCCTGCACACGTACCACGTCGAACTGGATGAACTTCTCGACCCGTGCCTTGAGTGCGCTCTTGCGCGCCATGTCGACGTATTCCGCCCGGATGTCGGATGCCGCCACGATGCACGGCGGTGCGCCCAGCTTTTCGGCGCGGATGCTTTCCTGCACCTCGCGCCAGAGCGCGCGCTCGAAATCCGCGAGCCACTCGAAGTGGAATTCGCCTTTCTTGCGATGAATCTGCGGCGCCTTGCGCACGGCGATCATCGCCGCCTCGATGGCCAGCGTGCCGCTGCCGCACATCGGATCGAGGAACGCCACGCTGCCGTCGTAGCCGGCAAGCTGCAGGATCGCGGCAGCCAGCGTTTCTTTCAGCGGCGCGGGATGCCCCTGCTCGCGATACCCGCGCTTGTGCAGCGACTTGCCCGAAGTATCGAAGCTGAGCATGCAGCGGCCGCGTGCGACGTGCGCCACGATCACCACCTTCGGCTCCTCCGTGTCGATCGGGGGAACCTGCTCGCCCAGCCGCGCAAAGGACTCCCGCACGCCCTCCCGCACCTGCGTGATGACCTGTTTCGGCGTCAGCCCGCCGCCCTCGTCGCCCGTGCTTTCGACCATGAAGGCGTGACGGGCGTCGAACCATTCGGGCCAGTGCAGGCGACGCACCTGCGAATGCAGCATCGCCGGCGTGTGCGCGGGTACCTCGCGCAGGACACGCAGGATGCGGCTCGCTGTCCGCACGCGCAGGTGCAGCTCGTAGAACTGGCGCGGCGTCGCGGTGAACAGCACGGCACGAAACGTCGGCGCCAGCTCGGTGGCGCCCAACGCCTCCAGCTCGGCGACCAGGGCCGCCTTGGTTTCCTCGGGGCAGGTCGCAATCAGTCGCATGATTCGCCATGCGCGCCGCGCCCCTGCTGCATCATTCTGAGTTGCTGCCGGGCACGCGCTGGAAACTCGCCGCCAGGGCGCCATCCGCACCGCGCAGTTCGAGGCGATCACCTTCCATGCGGAAGGTCGCGACTTTGCCCAGCGCATTCAGGAAAGCCTGCTCCTGGTCCATCACGCCAGCCGTCGCGCACATCATGCGAGTCGCAGCGGCGGTGCCGAACTTGAGCGTGTCGCGCGCGGACTCGTAGCTCGCCGTGTACCGATTGCAGCCCGCGGAGCCGCTGGCACGTCCATCTGCGCCGAAGGTCAGGTTCACGGCGGTGCCGGCAACCAGGCTTACGACGCCGCCTTTGCCGTTGTTGATTCCGCTCGCCGCCCATTCGGTGCCTGCCAGCTGGGTTGGCTGGGCCCTGTAGACCGCGGTCGCCTTGCCGTCTGCGCCGAGCAATTCGAGCGTTCCGGCGCTGATCCGGTGTGAACGGGTGGCGGACAGCGCCGTGGCAATCGCGTCTGCCTGCTCCATGAGTTCGGGCGCGCAGGCCATTTGCGTGGTGGCCAGCTGGCCGAATGACAAGGCCGACCCGTCCTGTGTGTAGGCGCCGCCGAAGCGGTTGCAGCCGTCGGAGCCGCTGGCGCGACCGGCGGCGAACTGCAGCGTAGACGACGACTCGGGAACGAGGTCTTTTCCGGGCAGGTCGCTCAGCACCCAGGCACTGCCGTCGAGCCCGGGACTCGCACTGGATCCAGCTGACACGCTGCTACAGCCTGCGGCAATCAACGTGAGAAACACCGCGCCAGCCGCGCGGACCACAAAGTTCTTCATGCAGACACTCCCGGTGGATCACGCTGGTCGACCCCCGCCCCACAGTCTAGTGCATGAGGCCTGCCGGAAGGGCCCGCGATCCCCGTGAGCCTGCTCAAAGA
>Ga0224500_10001159_pt1 | contig 16100 bp, 23 predicted proteins | sample SF_Oct11_sed_USG_FD_168126 | JGI IMG/M metagenome (GOLD analysis project Ga0224500, IMG submission 168126) | Sediment microbial communities from San Francisco Bay, California, United States - SF_Oct11_sed_USGS_4_1 | ecosystem: Environmental > Aquatic > Marine > Sediment | place: USA: California... | reverse complement strand
GTAAGGCGTCTCTTCGCCGCCGTCGGTGACGCCACGGCCCCGCCGGACGATGCGAACTCAGCGCAGCAGTTGCTTCAGGTCCGCGACGATCGGCTCGACACCCCCGGCGTGCCTCAGGAACAGGCGAACCCGGCCTTCGCGGTCGAATACGTAGCTGCCTGCCGTGTGGTCGATCGTGTAGGAACTCTCGGTCTTGCCTGGGACCTTCTGGAAGAAGACCTTGAACTCCTTGGCGACCGCTGCCGTCTCGTCGGGCGTCCCGCGCAAGGCGATGAAGCTGGGATCGAAGGCGGGAACGTACTGGGCCAGGACCTCGGCGGTGTCCCGTTGCGGATCGATGGTGACGAAGATGACCTGCAGCTTGTCGCCGTCCTTGCCGAGCCGCTTCTTGACCTCCGCCATGTCGCTGAGCGTCGTCGGGCATACGTCCGGACACTGGGTGAAGCCGAAGAACATCACGACGAGCTTCCCGCGGAAATCGGCGAGCGTGCGGGTCGCGCCGCGGGAGTCGGCGAGCCGGAAGTCGCGCGCGTAGTTGGCCCCGGTGATGTCGACGTTGTTGAAGCGGGGTGCATTCGCGTCGCATGCCGCCAGCAGCGCGACGAAAACGCCGAGCAGCAGGCGCCCAAGCACGCGTGCGGTGAAATCTCTAGCCGACGACATAGTGATCGACGAGCAGGGCCGCGAACAGCGCGGCAAGGTACACGATCGAGTAGTTGAAGGTGCTGCGGGCAAGGCGATCACTGTAGTTGCGATACAGGCGCCAGGCATACACGAGAAATATCGCCCCCAGCGCGAACGATGCCAACAGATAGATCCAGCCGGACATCTGGATCACGAAGGGAAGCGTCGTCGTGACGATGAGCACCACCGTGTACAAGAGGATGTGCAGGCGGGTGAGATGCTCCCCGTGCGTCACCGGCAGCATCGGCAGGCCCGAGCGCCGGTAGTCGTCGAGGCGGTACAGCGCCAGGGCCCAGAAGTGCGGAGGCGTCCACACGAAGATGATCAGCGCGAGCAGCCAGGCTTCCGCCGGAGCGGATCCGGTGATTGCCGCCCAGCCAAGCACCGGCGGCATCGCACCGCTCATCCCGCCGATGACGATGTTCTGCGGCGTATAGGGCTTGAGCAGCACCGTGTAGACGACCGCGTAGCCCACGAATGTCGCGAAGGTCAGCCACATCGTCAGCGGGTTCACGAACGAGTACAGCACCCACATGCCGATCCCGCCGATCAGCCCGGAGAAAAGCAGCGCCTGCAACGCGGACAACTCACCGCGCGGCATGGGCCGCATCCGGGTGCGCGCCATCTTCGCGTCGATGTGCTGCTCGATCAACGAATTGACGGCGAACGCCGCGCCGGCCAGCAGCCACACACCGAGGGTGGCGGTCGCCACGCGGCCGAGCGGCGGCAGTTCCGGCGTAGACAGGAACATCCCGATGACCGTGCAGAACAGCGCAAGCTGCGTGACGCGCGGCTTCGTCAGCGCCCAGTACTGGGACGCCATGTGATGCAGCGTTCGTTCGGCGGCGGACAGCTCGCGCATGGCGGAAATTGAAGGGCCCAGGGAAACCCGGTGATTTTACCGGGGACCGCGCGCCAAACGGTGGTTGTAGACGATGAGGGTCGCCACCAGCAGCGCGGCTCCACCGGTGTGGGCCACGGCAAGCAGCAGTGGCCACTGCAGGACCACGTTCGAGGTCCCCGTCGCCAGCTGTAGCAGCAGCAGTCCCAGCAACACTCGAGCCGCGGTCCTCAGTCCATCGACGCTCCATGACCGCCACACGAGCGCGCCCAGAACGACCACCACGGCCAGCGCAAACATGCGGTGCGTCCAATGGATTGCCACCAGGGACTGGAAAGGAATGGCTTCGCCGCTGCCGGTCAGGCCGAGCGGTCGCCACAGCGTGAACGCATGCACGAAGTCCATCGGCGGCAGCCACTTGCCCTGGCAAAGCGGGAAGTCGGGGCAGGCCATCACCGCGTAGTTGGTGCTGACCCATCCGCCCAGCGCGACCTGCAGCACGACCACGCCCACGGCGACCTTCGCCAGCTTGGCGACATGTGGGGACGCGTTCACGACAACGTCCCCTCCCTCGCGCAGCGCCAGCCAGCACAGCAGCGCCAGCAGGCCGATGCCGCCCAGCAGATGGATCGTCACGATCAAGGGCTGCAGCTTCATCGTCACCGTCCAGGCCCCGAATGCGCCCTGCGCGAGCACCCAGGCCAGCGTCGCGGTCGCGAGCCAGGGCGAGAGACGGCGGTCGCGCCGCCAGCGCAGCCATGCCTGCGCCGTCAGGATGATGATCAGCAGCCCGACGCCCATTGCGAAGTAGCGGTGGACCATCTCGATCCACGCCTTGGTCATCGTGACCGGCCCGCTTGGCAGCGCGCTCTGCGCTGCCCGGATCGGCTCGCCGGCGGAGGCGGGGTTGGAGTGCCCGTAGCAGCCGGGCCAGTCCGGACAGCCCAGGCCGGAGTCCGTCAGGCGCGTGAAGCTCCCGAACATGATGAGGTCGAGTGTCAGGAACGCCGTGACCCAGGCGAGCTTGCGGAACTTGAGCGGATCCCGCGAGAAGCGGACGTAGGCGAGCGGAACCGCGGCGACCAGCGTTCCCTTCAGTGCCAGCAGCAGCAACGCGTCGGGCGACAACGGTCAATCCTCGCGCTCTATCCGCGTCCACAGCGCTTCCGCCTTGAGCAGGCGGGCGATGTCGCCCTTGATCCCCTTCGGGTCGGGATCGCGCGGCCACCGCAGCATCAGGTTGCCCATGGGATCGATCATCCAGATATGGTCGCGCAGGCGCGCGTCACGGGATTCGGGCAAGGTCAGGAACGGCGCGAGTTCGCGCTCGTCGACACGCACGAACAGGGTCCCCTCGTACTCCCGCATCAGGACCGTGGACAGAGGTTCACGGTCCGTCACGAACCAGACGCGCTCGATGCGGTCGCGGTCCTTGCCAGTCATCGTTCGCTGCTGCCGCATCTGCAGCAGCTTGGAATCGCACAAGGCATCGCAGGCTCCGCCATCGACCATCACGAGGACCCACTTGTCCTTCAGCGAATGAAGATCGAAGGCGGTCCCGTCGAGTCCGCTGGCCGCGATTGGCGGCACCGGGCGCTGCGGCTCGATCAGCGTGCCGTAGTTGGTGCGGCCCGCGGGCGGCCATACGTAGTACGCGAAGTACGAAGCGAGGATCGGGGCCAGCGTGACCACGATCAGGACATACAGCACCCGGTTGCGGCGCCAGTGGCTGACCGGCGCCTTTCTGTCGTCGCTCATGCGCGCCTCCACGCCTTGACGCCGAAGTACAAAGTCAACAACGCGACAAGGATCGCCAGGGAGTACCACTGGAAGGCGTAGCCGCGATGCCGGTCGACACCCGCGTCAGGGCGGGGCCAGTTCCGCTTCAGGCCGTCACCCGTGTCGCTGGTCTGCTGCAGGACGAAACGCGCGACCTTGCGTCCGCTCGCCTGTTCGAACGCCTCGAAATCGAGGTTCTGCCAGATCCCGCCCAATCCGGTCTCGCGCGTTCCGAGTTCGAGCGCACGCGGCACCCGGTCGACGGCAATGCCCTGGATCGACATTGGCGCGGTGCCGACCGGCGCCTTCGGCAGCAGAGCCCGGTCTCGCATGTCGCGCGGCGCCCAGCCACGATTGACGAGCACCCACGGCGCCCCCTCCTGGATGGCGAAGGGCGTGATGACCTGGTAGCCGGCGACGCCATCCTGCAGCCGGTTGTCGATGTAGACGGTCGCCTCCGGGACGAACGTGCCCGACACCTGCACGCGCTGCGGCGTCTTCTTCCCGACGCGCGCCACGTCCTGCGCGCTCGCGAGCACGGTCGGGGCATGCGCAAGCGCTTCATCCCACTCCGCCTGGCGCGCGGCCTTCTCGTCGCCGCGACGGGTCTGCCAGTTGCCGAGCGCGGTCGTCAGCAGCACGCCCGCGATGCCGGCCAGCACGGCGACAGTCACTTTCCAGCGGACCATGGCAGTGGATGGGATAATCGGGCTTCCGGTCGGAACGAGTCCATGCGCATCATTATCCTTCTAGCCCTCGCCGGCATCCTTCTGTCGCTGGGCTCCGCGCTGGTCTACCTGGTCCGCGACAAGGGCGCCACCAGCCGCACGGTGAATGCGCTCACCGTGCGCGTGGCGATCTCGGTGGCGCTGTTCCTGTTCATCCTGTTCAGCTACTGGATGGGCTGGATCCAGCCCCGTTCCTACTGAGTGCGCGCCGCATCGCTCCAATGAAAAAGCGGCGCCCAGGGCGCCGCTTCCTTCGGTCCGGTACCCCGGCTGCTAGAGCCAGTACACGACGATGTAGAGGCCGATCCAGACCACGTCCACGAAGTGCCAGTACCAGGCCGCCGCCTCGAACGCGAAGTGGTGGTTGGGCCCGAAGTGCCCGCGCAGCAAACGCAGCAGCACGACGGTCAGCATGATGGCGCCGAGGAACACGTGGAAGCCGTGGAAGCCGGTCAGCATGAAGAAGGTCGAACCGAAGATCCCGGACGTGAGCTTCAGGTTCAGTTCGCTGTAGGCATGCGAGTACTCGTACATCTGCACGCCAAGGAACGTCGCGCCGAGCAGGACCGTGATCGCGAGCCACAGCGCTGCCTTGCCGCGGTGGTCGGCGCGCAGCGCGTGGTGCGCCACGGTCAGCGTGACCCCGGACGACAGCAGCAGCGCCGTGTTGATGGTCGGCAGCCAGAACGGGCCGATCTTGCTGAAGGCGTCGACCACGCCAGCCGGCCCGGAATGGGGCCAGGCACCGGAGAAGTCCGGCCACAGCAGCTTGTGGTCGAAATCGCCCAGCAGCGGCGCCGTGATGACGCGGGTGTAGAACAGCGCGCCGAAGAAGGACGCGAAGAACATCACCTCGGAGAAGATGAACCAGCTCATTCCCCAGCGGAACGAGACGTCCACGTGGCGGTTGTAGCTGCCGCGCTCGGACTCGGCCGACACGGTGCTGAACCAGCCGTACATCATGTACACCAGGGTCAACAGCCCGATGCCCAGGCCGAACCATCCGATCGGGTTCCGGTTGACCACGAGGGCGGCTCCGAACATGGTGAAGACCATGGCGACGCTGCCGACCGCCGGCCACTGCGATGGCGCCGGAATGAAGTAGTGCGACGACGCTCCCGCGTGCGTATCAGCCATTGCTGTTCCCCTCTCCTTGCGTCCCTGCGTTCAACTGGTAACGGCGCGCACGATCATGATCAGCGTGAACACGAACAGCGCCGCAGCGACGATGCCCGCGATGATCACATGCACCGGATTCAGCCGTGCCGCATCCTTTTCGTAATCTGACTTGCGCCGGACTCCGAAGAACGACCACAGCACGGCGCGTACGGTGTCGAGAAACCCCGCCTGTCGCCGCTCGGTGCCATGATGGTCGTCACTCCGGTCCCGTCCTTCCATTGATCAACTGCGCGGCGTCGTTGCCGCCGCCGCCTGGTCCTTCGGTACAGCCCCCGCCACTTCGAAGAATGTGTAGGACAAGGTGATCGTCTTCACGTCCTTGGGCAGCGCCGGGTCGATGAAGAACACGACCGGGAAGCGTCGCGTTTCGTTGGCCGCCAGCGTCTGCTGCTTGAAGCAGAAGCACTCGAGCTTCTGGAAATGCGACGCCGACTGCATCGGCGCGTAGCTCGGGATCGCCTGCCCCACCATCGCCCGCGGCTCGAGATTGACGAGGTCGTAGTCAACGCGCACCAGTTCGCCGGGATGCACCTCGACGTGGTTCACGTGCGGCTTGAATCGCCACGGTCCCTGCGAATTCGCATCGAACTCGACGACGACGGTGCGGCTCGTGTCGACCTGCGTATTGCGGGCCGCGCCTTCCGCGTCGGCGTTGCGGGCGGTAACGACGTTGATGCCCGTGACCTCGCAGATCTTGCGGTAGAGCGGGACCAGCGCCCAGCCGAAGCCGAACATCAACACCGCGACCACGACCAGCTTGCGCAGGATGGTGCGGTTGTCCAGTTCCGTTTCAGCTTGCTTTGTCATCTACTTGCCGATTACCCAGTACTTGGCCACGACCCCCAGGAAGAACGCCAGCGCGATCGTCAACAGGATCAGCGCGGTGCGCCTGTTGCGCTGGCGGTCCTCGGGTCCCGGCATCCCTGTTCAGCTCACTTGACGACCGGAGGCGTCTCGAACGTATGGAAGGGCGCCGGCGACGGCACCGTCCACTCCAGCCCGCCGTCGGCCGCTTCCCACGGGTTGTCGGACGCCTTCGGCCCGCCCTTGATCACCTTGACGACGACATACACGAAGATCAGCTGCGAGAACCCGAAGCCGAACGCGCCGATCGTGGACACCATGTTCCAGTCGGCGAACTGCATCGCGTAGTCGGCGTAGCGCCGCGGCATTCCGGCCAGGCCCAGGAAATGCTGCGGGAAGAAGGCGACATTGAAGAAGATGACCGATGCCCAGAAATGCAGCTTCCCGAGCTTCTCGTCGTACATGTGCCCGGTCCACTTCGGGATCCAGAAATACGTGCCGGCGAACAGCGCGAACAGCGATCCCGCCACCAGCACGTAGTGGAAGTGCGCGACCACGTAGTAGGTGTCCTGCAGCTGGATGTCGATCGGCGCCATCGCCAGGATCAGGCCGGTGAAGCCGCCGATCGTGAACACGAAGATGAAGCCCACCGCAAACAGCATCGGAGTCTCGAAGGTCATCGAGCCCTTGAACATCGTCGCGATCCAGTTGAACACCTTCACGCCGGTCGGGATGGCGATCAGCATCGTCGCGTACATGAAGAACAGCTGACCGGTCACCGGCATCCCGGTGGTGAACATGTGGTGCGCCCAGACGATGAACGACAGGATCGCGATCGACGCCGTGGCGTACACCATCGACGCATAACCGAACAGCGGCTTGCGCGAGAACACCGGGATGATCTGCGAAACGATCCCGAAGGCCGGCAGGATCATGATGTACACCTCGGGATGCCCGAAGAACCAGAACACGTGCTGGTACATCACCGGGTCGCCCCCTCCCGCGGCGTTGAAGAAGCTCGTGCCGAAGTGGCGATCCGTCAGCGTCATCGTGATGGCGCCGGCAAGCACGGGCATCACCGCGATCAGCAGGTAGGCGGTGATCAGCCAGGTCCACACGAACATCGGCATCTTCATCAGCGTCATTCCCGGCGCGCGCATGTTCAGCACGGTCGTGACGATGTTGATCGAGCCCATGATCGAGCTCGCGCCCATGATGTGCAGCGCGAAGATCGCGAGGTCCATGCCCGGGCCCATCTGCACCGTCAGCGGCGCGTAGAGGGTCCAGCCGGCCGCCGTGGCGCCGCCCGGCACGAAGAACGACACGACGATCAGCAACGCGGCCGGCGGCAGCAGCCAGAAGCTGAAGTTGTTCATCCGCGCGAACGCCATGTCCGGAGCGCCGATCTGCAGCGGAATCATCCAGTTCGCGAAGCCCACGAAGGCCGGCATGATGGCGCCGAACACCATGATGACGCCGTGCATGGTCGTCAGCTGGTTGAAGAACTCCGGCCTCCAGAACTGCAGCCCCGGCTGGAACAGTTCGGCTCTGATGCCGAGCGCCAGCAGGCCGCCGATGAAGAACATGGTCATGCTGAACCACAGGTACATCGTGCCGATGTCCTTGTGGTTGGTCGCGAACAGCCACCGGCGCCAGCCGTGCGGGTGGTCATGCGAGTGGTCGGCGTGGCCGGCGTGGCCGGCGGCGGGATTCGGGATGACGGCGCTCATCGGTGCTCCTCGAACTGGTTCTGTCTCTAGCGTCGGGCCGCGTTACTTGCGGGCGGCCTTGAAGTCGGCCGGCAGGGCTTCGCCTGCGCTGTTGCCGAACGAGTTCTTCACGTACGTCGCGACCGCTGCAAGCTCGACGTCCGACAGGGCCTTCCAGGACGGCATCGCATTCTTGCCGTTCAGCAGGATCTGTATCTGATCGGAGGTGCTGGCGACGACCTTGCTGCCCGCGAGCGCGGGAAACGCGCCCTGCACGCCCTGCCCATTGGGCTGGTGGCACGCCTGGCAGTTGGCCTGGTAGACCTTCTCGCCGCGCGCGATCAGCTCGGGCTTCGTCCACGCCTTGCTGGGATCGTCGGCGAGGGCGGCCATCGCCTTCTTGCGGCCATCGACCCAGGCCGTGTATTCGGCCGGGCTCACGACCTTCACGGCGATCGGCATGAAGGCGTGGTCCTTGCCGCACAGCTCGGCGCACTGGCCGTAGTAGGTGCCGGTCTTGTCTGCGCGGAACCACGTGTCACGCGCGAAACCGGGAATCGCGTCCTGCTTCACGCCGAAGGCCGGGATCCACCACGCGTGGATGACGTCGCTGGCGGTGGTGATGATGCGGACCTTCTTGTCCACCGGCACGACGAGAGGCTCCGTGACCTCCTGCAGGTAGTTGCCGCTCTTGGCCTCCCTGCCCTCGATCTGCGCGCGCGGAGTCGCGAGCTGGGACAGGAAGGAAATGCCCTCGCCTTCCCCGCGGAGGTAGTCGTAGCCCCACTTCCACTGGTAGCCAGTCACCTTGATCGTCAGGTCGGCGTTGCTGGTGTCCTTCATCGCGACCACAGTCTTCGTGGCCGGCAGCGCCATCACGATGATGATGATGAAGGGGATCACGGTCCACACGATCTCGACCGTCGTGTTCTCGTGGAAGTTCGCCGCGACCGCACCCTTCGACTTCCGGTGCTTCCAGATCGAATAGAACATGACGCTGAACACGGCCACGAAGATCAGCGCGCAGATGATCAGCATCATGTCGTGCAGGTCGTACACCTGGCGCGCGATTTCCGTGACCGGCGTCTGCAGGTTGTAGCGGGCCGGCGCCGCGGCTGCGACGCCGGAAGCCATCGAGGTGATCGCGGCAAGCGCCGCGCGGGCGACCGAAGTTCTCGTCAACATGGATGTATTCATTGCGTTCTGTCGTCCCCTGGCTTCCCCGTGCCCGTCAAATGCCGCGGAGCGGGCCGTCGTGCCGGCCGTGCAACCGCGTCCTGCCCAATGCCGCGCGAAGTTCGCGTGCCAACTGCGGCCTCCTTGCATCCAGCAAGTGGCGGCCGATTTCGATCCGCTCCCCATCTGACGCCAGCCGCACCTGCACCCTGGCGCCCAAGCCTCGTCCACGCTCGTCCACCTCGATGCGCACCCGCGCCGGATCAAACTCCCAGCGACGCCGCCGCTCGGCTTCGATCTGCTCGACGGTGAGCCTGTCCGCGACAAGCTCGATGCGCTCGACGTCGGCCGCATGCCGCCCGTAGCAAAGGAAGGCCACCGCCACGGCCAGCAACTCCAGGCCGACGAACGGGAGAACCATCCAGAGCCCCAGCACGGCGAACACCGCACCGAAAGCGAACGTGACGGCAACCAGCGATCCAAACACGGCCGCCAGCTGCGTTGGACTGGCCGAACAATTCCGCTTGATCAACCACGTCATCCGGGCTCCCTGCGATCCTCAACCGGCAACCTGCCGGCGTTCGCCGGTCTGACAACGCGTTGACCCAGCGCAAGCGGGGCGCATTATAGCCATGGGGTCTTTCCGCACGGGGTTTTGTTGGAAGGGGCGGACGCCCAATCCGGCCCCCGAACACTGCTTGCGGCGCAGCAAAACGGGCCCCGCGGCGGAAGGGCCCCCGCCGTGCGACCCGTATCCGCGGGAGGCGCCCGCGCGTCCGCCTACTTCGGCGGAATGCGCAGGTTCTGTCCCGGATAGATCTTGTCGGGGTGCGTCAGCATCGGCTTGTTCGCCTCGAAGATCCGCGGATAGTCGTTGGCGTTGCCGTAGAACTGCTTGGCGATCTTCGACAGAGTGTCGCCCCTGACCACGGTATAGAACTGCGCGGGCGGCTGGGACAGGTCGACCGTCATTTTGTCCTCGACTCCCGCGACACCGTTCACGTTGCCGGCGGCGAGGATGACCTTCTCCTTGGTTTCCTGGTCTTTCGCCACGCCGTAGACCTTCACGATGCCCGTTGCTCCATCGAAAGTCACTGTGAGCGCCGTCACAGTGAAGCCGAGCGTGTTGATGTGGTTCTCGATCGCCGTGCCGGCTTCGCGGTTGGCCTCGGCCAGCACTGCTGGATCGGCCTTGGCCGGCGCGGCCTGCACGTCCTGGACCTTCTTGCCGAACAGCTTTTCACCCGCGTCCTTGAAAAACGAGATCAGTCCCATCGCATCTTCTCCAGGTAGGAAGGTTCACCACTTTCAGACTGCTGCCGCTCAGGACGGCCGCCGGCGCCTCGCGAGTTCGGCGCGGAGCGCGTCCACGCCGATCGACGCGCCCTGCGCTGTCGGCTCCGGCTTCCACGCGTGCCCATAGGCTACCTCGAATGTGAGGGCAATCGACCCGTCGCCCTGCGCCCGCAGCCCGATCGCATCCAGCAGGCTGCGTGCCTGCCTGCCCGACGGCAAGCCAGGGCTGCGGTCGTCACGCGGGTTCCCGCCGAGCGCGCGCGCCTCCCGCAGCAGCGAGGCCGCTGAAGGATACGTAAGCGTGATCACCTCGGCGTCCATCACCGGGTTTGCGAAGCCGCTCGCCACCATCATGTCACCGAAGTCGTGCATGTCGATGAAGGGCATGGGCCGCGCTTGCGGCAACGCGCTGCGGCATGCGGACCTCAGTTCCTTCAGCGTGTCCGGCCCGAAGCAGGAGAACAGCAGCAGCCCTCCCACTCGGAGCACGCGCTTCCACTCGGGGAAAAGGCCGTGCGGCTCGGGGTGCCAGTGCAGCATCAGGTTCGACAGGACGAGGTCGATCGCGTCGTCGGCGATCGGCAGGCGGCCGGCGTCCGCCGCGGCGCGCCCGGGCGCGCCGCCCCCCAGCCAGCGTGGCAGCCGCTCGCGCAGGCGCGTCGTGCGCTGGCGCAGCATGGCTTCCGACAAGTCGACCCCGACCGTGAACGCCGCGGGATACCGCGCCGCGAGGGCCGCAAACGCCGCGCCCGCTCCGCAGCCGATGTCGAGCACCCGCTGCGGGTCGAGTCGGATGTACTGCAGTCGATCGAGCAGGCGCGCCCCGACTTCCCGAACGAGGGCATCGTGGTCCGCGAATCGTTCCGCCCGCGCGTCGAACTGCGCACGCACGGTCGCCACTCGCGCCGGCACCCTCGGCGACGCCGCCCATGTCGGGGTCAGGGTGGTAGTAGCGGGACTGAGAGCCATCGACCGTGCAGTATAGGCAGCCGGACATGCTCGATCCCGCCTTTCATTCCTCCATCCTGCGCGCGCTCGCACGCGCCGTAAGGCCGTCCTGCGCGGTGTGTTCGCTTGCACCGGGCTTGGTCTGCGAGGCATGCGAGGCCGATTTCTTTCCTCGCGCGCGAGCACGCTGTACGGTGTGCGCCGTGCCCCTCCATGGCGCCGACACGGTCTGCGGGCGCTGCCTGTCGTCGCCGCCCCGTTTCCATCGAACCACCGCGCTCGGCGACTACGCGCCGCCGCTCGACGGCATGGTGATGGCGTTGAAGTTCGGTGCCCGCCTGGACCTCGCTGCGGCCTTCGGCGGACTGCTTGCGCGACGGGTGGAGACGGCTGGCACAGCGCTCGTCATTCCCGTGCCCCTCTCCTTCGAGCGCATGTCCGAGCGCGGCTTCAATCAGTCGCTGCAGATCGCGCGCGCCTACTGCGCAGCGTCCGGAGCACGCCTGGCGGCGGACGCCGTGCGCCGCATCCGGCATGCTCCGCCGCAACAGACGCTCGCGCTCGACGAGCGCAGGCGCAACATCCGGGGTGCCTTCGAGGCAATGAGTTCAGTGCGCGACAGGCAGGTGCTCGTCGTGGATGATGTGATGACGAGCGGCAGCACGATGGACGAGATGGCTCGCGTCCTCGTCGCCGCAGGCGCCGCCAGCGTCCACGCCGTGGTAGTTGCTCGGACCCCATGACCATGTTCCATATCGTCCTCGTCGAACCGGAAATCCCGCCCAACACCGGGAACGTGATCCGCCTCGCCGCCAACACCGGGGCGCAACTGCACCTGGTCGAGCCGCTCGCCTTCGAGATGTCGGACAAGCAGCTGCGGCGTGCCGGCCTCGATTACCACGAGTTCGCGAGCGTCCGCGTCCATCGCGATTTCGGGGCCCTGCTCGCGACCGAGAGGCCGCCCCCCGAGCGCATGTTCGCGTTGTCGACCCACGGCACCAGGCCGCTCGGCGCCGTCGCGTTCGCGGCCGGCGACTGGTTCGTCTTCGGATGCGAAACGCGCGGACTGCCTGCCGCCGTGCGCGAGCGCTTCGCACAGGATCGCCTGCTGCGACTGCCGATGCGCCCGGGCAACCGCAGCCTCAACCTGTCCAACGCGGTGGCAGTGGTGGCGTACGAGGCGTGGCGCCAGCTGGGCTACGTCGGGGGAATCTAGGTGCGATCGATCGCACCGCGCGCCGGATGGCTGCGCGCCACATGCGCGGCGTGCAATTCGAGCCGCTCGAACAGCAGCGCCGGGGAGTGTTCGACGATCAGGAGGTCCCAGTCGGCGCGGCGGATGAAGCCCTCGCCGGCGCAGTTCTCGACGAAGCGAAGGAGTCCGTCGTAGTACCCCTCGACGTTGACGATGCCGACCGGCTTGGACTGCAGGCGCAACTGCAGCCACGTGACCATCTCGAACATCTCCTCGAGCGTGCCGTAGCCGCCTGGCAGCACGACGAACGCGTCGCTGCGGTCGGCCATGAGCCGCTTGCGGGCGTGCATCGAGTCAACGACGACGAGTTCGGTCAGGCCCTGATGGGCGACTTCCGGTCGCATCAGATGGCGCGGTATCACGCCGGTCACTCGCCCGCCTCCGCCGAGCATCGCGTCTGCGAGCGCACCCATCAGCCCGACATGGCCGCCGCCGTACACAAGGCCGGTGTCGTGCGCGATCAGCACGCGCGCAAGCTCGCGCGCCGCCTGCTCGTATTCGGGCAGCCGGCCGGGTTGCGACCCGCAGAACACGCAGACGTTCTTCAGCATCCCGGCATCACCATCCAGCGGCTTCCCGCTTCGGCTCGCGCGCAAGCAGCCGGTCCAGCGCCTGCGACGGCGAGAGCTGGCCGTCGAGCACCTCGCACACCGCCTCCGTGATGGGCATCTCGACCCCGGCCGCGTGTGCACGTTCCCGGACCGCGTGCGCCGAGTGCACGCCCTCGGCCACGTGTCCCAGCTTCGCAAGCGCCTCCTCCTTGGCGACACCCTTGCCGAGTTCGAGGCCGATCCGGCGATTGCGCGACAGGTCACCCGTTGCAGTGAGTATCAGGTCGCCGACCCCGGTCAGTCCCATGAAGGTGTCGGCCCGGGCTCCGAGCGCGCAGCCAAGCCGGGTCATTTCCGCCAGCCCGCGCGTGATCAGCGCCGCCCGCGCGTTCAGACCGAGTTCGAGTGCATCGCAGATGCCGGTCGCGATCGCGAGCACGTTCTTCACAGCTCCTCCGACCTCGACCCCGACGACGTCGTCGCTCGAATAGATGCGCAACGCCCCGCCGTGCAGCGCGTCGGTCACGGTGCGGCAGAACGGGCTCGCCCCGGCGACCGTGAGCGCGGTCGGCAGGCCTCGCGCGACTTCAAGCGCGAAGCTCGGGCCGGACAGCGGGCCTGCGTTCTCGATCGGGCCGATTTCCTCGCGGAAGACTTCGTGCGCAAGGCGGCCGGTCGTCTTCTCGAACCCCTTGCAGAGCCATACCAGCGGCGGCAGCGCATCCGCGCGCAGGGCGCGCAGGACGCCTCGTAGCGCATCGGTCGGCGTTGCCACCACCAGGAGGCCGTGCGCAGCGTGCCGCGTCGCGTCCGCCAGTCGCGCCGTGAGCGCCACGCCGTCTGGCAGGCGCACGCCCGGAAGGTAGCGCTGATTTTCGCGCTCGCCGCGGATCGCCGCGCACTGCGCTTCGTCGCGCGCGTACAGCATCACGGCATGGCGCGATGCGGCCGCGCACGCCATTGCGGTGCCCCACGCGCCTGCGCCGAGCACCGCGATATTCATGGGATCAGGCGTTGGCGGCCGCGCCGTTGCCGCCGGCAGGCGCGCCCTGCTGCGCCATCGCCGCCATCTTCTGGCTGTAGAACGCCTCGAAGTTGATCTCCGCGAGATGGACCGGAGGCAGGCCGGTGCGAGTGATGAGATCGGCGATGTTGGAGCGCAGGTACGGGTAGATGATGCCCGGACAGACGACACCGAGGATCGGGCCCATCTGCTCGGCCGGGATGTTGCGCATCTCGAAGATGCCGCCCTGCTTGCCCTCGACCAGGAACAGCACCTTGTCCTTGATCTTCGCGGTGGCCGTGACACGCACCACGACCTCGTGCACGTTCTCGATCACCGGCGCGTTGCTCACTTCGAGCTGGATGTCGACCGCCGGCGCCTCGCTGTCGAGGAAGATCTGCGGCGCATGCGGCATCTCGAGCGACGCGTCCTTCAGGTAGACGCGCTGCAGTTGAAACACGGGAGCCTGGGCGCCGGTGGCGGGGGTCGTATCCGTCATTGGTGTTCCTTGCGATGAGGCGCGACTCGTGCCGCGCCCCGGGTTGGAATGCGTCAAAGGCCGTCGGGTCAGCCGGCCAGCAGCGGAACCAGCTTGCCGTCGCGGTCGAGCGCGGCCAGGTCATCGAAGCCGCCGACATGCGTCTCGCCGATGAAGATCTGGGGCACCGTCCGGCGCCCGGTGCGGTTCACCATTTCGTCGCGCCGCGCCGGATCCGCATCGATGCGGATCTTCTCGATCTCGGCCGCACCGCGCGCTTTCAGCAGCGCCTCGGCGCGCTGGCAATACGGGCAGACAGCGGTGCTGTACATCAGAACTCGGTTGCTCATGAATTCTCCTACTCAACTCCGGATCGGCAGGCCGGCCTCCCGCCAGGCCGCCAGACCGCCTGCGAGCACGTAGACCTCGCCAAATCCGATCGTGCGCAACTGCGCCGCGACCCTGCCAGCGCGGCTGCCGCTCGCGCACAGAACGATCAGGGGCTTGTCCTTCTTGATGTCGCGCGTCCGTTCCTCGAGCTTGTCAGCTGGCGCGCTGCGCGCTCCCGGCAGCGACCCCGTCGCGAATTCCTCCGGCGTCCGCACGTCGACCACGACGGCGTTGCGGCTGTTGATGAGTTGCGTCGCCTGCAGGGTGGAGAGCGCCGGTCCGGCAGCGCGGCTCCTGACCAGCGGCCACACGAGCATCCCGCCGCTGATGAAGGCGATCGCGATCAGAAAAGCGTTGTCGATGAAAAACTGCACGAGAGGGCCGCGAAGGTAAAGACGCGAATTATAGAATAGGAGCCCGCACTCACCGGCATCGCCGCCGTTCCCCATGTACAAGCTCGTGCTGCTGCGCCATGGCGAAAGCCAGTGGAACCTGGAGAACCGTTTCACCGGCTGGACCGACGTCGACCTGACCGACAACGGCCGGCGCGAAGCGCAGGCGGCGGGAGAACTGCTGCGCAACGAAGGGTACGTCTTCGACATCGCCTACACCTCGGTGCTCAAGCGCGCCATCCGCACCCTGTGGCTGACGCTCGACGCGATGGACCTGATGTGGCTGCCGGTTGTCCACAGCTGGCGCCTGAACGAACGTCACTACGGCGCACTGCAGGGACTGAACAAGGCCGAGACAGCCGCCCGCTTCGGCGAACAGCAGGTACTGGTCTGGCGCCGCGCCTACGCGGTCGCACCGGACCCGCTGACGCCCGACGATCCCCGCTGGGCGGGCAGCGACCCGCGCTACCGCAACCTGAAACCGGAAGAAATCCCGGCGACCGAGTGCCTCAAGGACACCGTCGCGCGCGTGGTCCCGTTCTGGAAGGACTCGATCGCCCCGGCGCTGAGCCGCGGTCGGCGCGTCCTCGTGGCGGCCCACGGCAACTCGCTGCGGGCGCTGATCAAGTACCTGGACAACGTTTCCGACGATGACATCGTCGGCCTGAACATCCCGACCGCGCGTCCGCTCGTCTACGAGCTGGATGCCGAGCTGCGCCCGATCCGCCACTACTACCTGGGTGACGCCGCGGAGATCGAACGCGCGATGGCTGCCGTGGCCGCGCAGGGCAAGGCCAAGCCTTGAAGCGCCCGGCTTGACGCAGGCCGCCTTCGTCGCCTTCGTCCGCGCGCTCCTTCTTGCCGCGAGTGCAGGTCTGCTCGCGCCC
>Ga0224500_10001158_pt1 | contig 16103 bp, 10 predicted proteins | sample SF_Oct11_sed_USG_FD_168126 | JGI IMG/M metagenome (GOLD analysis project Ga0224500, IMG submission 168126) | Sediment microbial communities from San Francisco Bay, California, United States - SF_Oct11_sed_USGS_4_1 | ecosystem: Environmental > Aquatic > Marine > Sediment | place: USA: California... | reverse complement strand
ATCGATCGTGTCATATGTGCTGGGCATCAGCCGGGTGGAACCGATCCGCCACAACCTGTTGTTCGAGCGGTTCATCAACGAGGGCCGGACCACGTATCCGGACGTGGACATCGACTTCAGTTCGGAGCGGCGTGAGGAGGTCATCCAGTACGTCTACGGCCGCTACGGCCCGGAGCACACCGGGATGGTCTGCAACCTCGTCACGTATCGGGCCCGTTCGGCAGTTCGCGAGGTGGGTTATGCGTTGGGCTTTCCGCGGCCGCTCGTGGACCGGGTCGCCAAAGCCCTCGAGACGTATGACAGCGTCATGGTCCGGCGCGACCTGGAGGCGGATGGCGGGTTCGCCGAGTTCTTCCGCACGCCCTCTGCCACCGACGCAGCCCCGGTCGCCATCGCGGCCGACCAGGGCCTGACGGATCGGATGGGGCGGCTCAACCACGGTCGCGGCAGGGACCAGGTCGGGATCGTCGCCGATGACCCGCTGGCGCCGCGCCCCGCGATCCGGGGTGGCGGCACGTCCGGGGACGAGGGCGGACCGGGCGATACCCCGGCCAGCACGGCCTGGCTCCGGGCTGGACGGGGCACGGGCTATGCCCAGGATCGAGCCGCCTCCAACAGCTCGGTCGCGCGGGTGGAACCTGATCCACGGCCCCGGGCCCGAGGCGGCTCCACGGTCGGGCTATCGCACTGGGAGCGCTGGCTGGAGTTCTGCGCCAGGATCGACGGTTTCCCGCGCCACCTTTCCATCCACAGCGGCGGCATGCTCGTGACCGCGGCACCGCTCATCGACATCGCTCCGATCGAGCGCGCGACGATGGTCGACCGGGTCGTCGTCCAGTTCGACAAGCGTGATGTCGAGTCGCTCAAGCTCATCAAGCTGGACCTGCTCGGGCTCGGGATGCTCGCGGCCATGGATGAGGCCATGCGGCTCATCGAACATGACTGCGGCGTCTGCCTGGACCTGGATCGGTTGCCCGAGGACGTGCCTGAGGTCTTCGCCATGCTCCAGGCTGCTGACACGGTCGGGGTCTTCCAGGTGGAGAGCCGGGCGCAGATGCAGACGCTTCCCAAGTCGAGGCCGCAGAACCTCGATGACCTGGTCGTGGAGGTGGCGATCATCCGCCCGGGCCCGATCCAGGGCAACGCCGTCCATCCCTACCTGCGCCGCAAGCAGGGTATCGAGCCGGTGACCTACCTGCACCCGTCACTCGAGCCCGTCCTGCGCGATTCGATGGGCGTGATCCTCTACCAGGAACAGGTCATGCGCATCGCCATCGAGGTCGCCGGGTTCACGCCGGCGGAGAGCGACGGGTTCCGCCGGGCGATGGGCACGTGGCGGTCCAGCCGGGAGATGGAGAAACTCCACCAGCGGTTCGTGGATGGGGCGCTTCGTCAGCCCGGTATGACGCTCGAGATGGCCGAGGAACTGTTCCGTCAGGTCGCCGCCTTCGCCTCGTTCGGCTTCGCCAAGTCCCACGCTGCTGCGTTCGCCCGAACAGCCTATGAGTCGTCGTTCCTCAAGCTGTTCTACCCGGCCCAGTTCCTGGTCGGCCTCGTCAACGCGCAGCCGATGGGCTTCTACCCGGTCGAGGTCCTGGTCAACGACGCCAAGCGCCATGGCGTGGCCGTGCTGCCGGTGGATATCAACGGATCGTCGTACGCGACCACCACCGAGTGGGTCGGTCGGCCCGGGGAGCCGCTGCCGGACGGCTGTGGCATCTCGGGCCGGCCGGATCCGGTCGTCTCATCCGCCTGCGTGCTGCCGTCGGGCGAGGCACGGGCGCGCTGGACGCCGGAGGTGACGCTGGGCTGGGGCGTCCGGCTTGGACTGCACCTCGTGAAGGGGATCGGGAAACAGCATGAGGCAGCGCTGGATGCAGAGCGAGACCGTGGACCGTATCGGTCGCTGGCGGATGTCGTGGAGCGGACGGGACTGCCCGAGGACGTCCTGGAGCGGTTGATCCGGAGTGGGGCGATGGATTCGCTGGAGCGACCGCGACGGGAGTTGCTGTGGCAGCTGCGCGAGGTGGCCGGGGCCTCACGTGGGCGGATGGACGGGCGGACGGTCCGGGGACCGGGTCGGGCGGCCGGCAAGCGCGGGGCGGCGGCGGGGCGGCCGATGGACCTCCGACTCCCGGCCACGGACGTGCCGGAACTCCCGCCGATCACCGAATCGGAGCGCATCGGCGACGCCTATGCAGTCCTCGGTGTCGATGCCCGGACCCAGGTGGTGAGCCTCTTCCGGCCGGTCCTCGACCGCCTTGGCGCGGTGACCAACGGAGCCCTGGCGGACCGTCCAGCGGGGCCTGTCCGGGTCGGTGGTCTGGTCGTAACGCGACAGCACCCGATGACGGCCAAGGGGACGGTCTTCCTGGCACTCGAGGACGAGACCGGGATGGTCAACGTGACCCTCTGGCCATCCACCTGGGAGCGGCTCCGGGGCGTGGTTCGCAGGCATGCCCTCCTGTTGGTGGACGGGGAGCTGCAGCGCGAGGGATCCGTGGTCAATCTCATCGCGGATTCCGTGTCGGCACTTCCCGACGTGGCCGCCGCGGCCGGAGGGCCTTCCCGGCCAGGCGGCGTTCGGCAGCTCGGTCACGCCGGCATGCGCCGTCTCGGTTGATGCTCACGGCGCGGATGGCGCCGGAACCAGGCGCATCGACGGATGTCCTGCGACCGAGTCCCGGACGCGAGAACGCCGACTCGACCCTTGGGCCGGAGCCGGCGTTCGCGGATGGCTCCCACGAACGCGTCCGGTCGGATCTCCCTGGCGGCCCGAGCTTCCGCTTCCGGCGATCGTCTTGGACATGCGTCGGAGCGCATCCACTCCAGTATTCGCCGGGGCGCCCCGCGCGGATTGCGTCGATCTGACCGATCCTGGCAGACCCAGGCGCTGTCCGGAACGTCAGCGGCGCGCGCCGGCCTTCTGCGAACCGGAGGTGCGAGACCGTCCATCGCCCCGCTTGGCCTTTGCCTGCGACTGGCCCCTGTTGGGGTTGGTCAGCTGCAGGAATCGGCGATACCAGGCCGCCGCGGCGGCGAAGAACGCTCCCATGACCGGCGACATCAGGAAGGCAGACACGATCGCCTCCCGCGCCACACCGGGGACCGGCGACGGTGTCGTCTCGTTGGCCAGGACCACCACGATCACGATCGCATAGCAGATCGCCGAGATGAACCCGACGATCAGGCCGAGCAGCCAGCCCGCCCGTGGCGCCAGGAATCCCGCGAGGAAGACGCCTCCGATCGCCGGGGTCTGGATGAAGTACGCGAACATGAACTGGGTGACGATGTCCGCGCCGCTCGTCACGAGGAACGCGACCGTGCTGCCGACCACCAGCAGCAGCGGCAGCCAGAGCGCTTTCGTCCGGGTCGCGAGGTAGGGGAGCGCGGCGAGGTCGCCGCGCACATCCATCGGTCGGAACGACGCTCGGAATGCGGCACTGATCCCGAGGCGACCCTGGCTGGCCGGGTTGCCACCGGCCGGGGCCGAGCTTCTCGCCCCCGTCGCCTCGTCGGATCCCTCCGAAGCGCTGGACTCTTCGGTCTGATGCTGTTCCGCACGGTAGCGGCGTCGAGCGTCGGCGCGTGCAGTCCTCTTGGCGCGGGCCACGGTGTCTCCTGGGGTGTCGATGCGTTGGCGGTGGCGGACAGGGTAGTCGATAAGCGCCAGTCGAGTGCCGCCCGGTATGACTGTGCGACGCCGCCACCAATCCGCCCGTCCCGCCGGGAGGTTCCCATGGTTCGCGTTCGGCTTGCGGGGACAGTCGTGCTCGCCGTCGTCATCGCCCTCGGATGGATCACCCAGCCGTCGCTGGACCCAGGTTGGGCCGGGACGGCGATCCTGGCCGCCACGGTGGACTGGCCCGCTTCGACCCTGGTCGTATCGGAGGTCCAGACGGGCGGAGCGTCGGCCTCCGATGAGTTCGTCGAGATCGCGAACCAGGGCGACGTACCGGTCGACCTTCTGGGCCTCGAGGTCGCGTACGCCACGTCATCGGGATCGACGGTGACCCGAAAGGGTGCCTGGATGGCGTCGCAGATCCTGGGACCCGGTGGCCGTACGCTGCTGGTCAACGGGGCCGGTGCCCACGCGTCGTCGGGCGACCTCGTCTACTCGGGCGGCTTCGCGGCGACCGGCGGCGCGATCGCGCTGCGAGTGATCGGCGGACCGATCGTGGACGCCGTCGGTTGGGGAGATGCGGTCAATGGCTTCGTCGAGGGGGTCGTCGCCCCGGCGCCGCCCGCCGGCTCCAGTCTGGAGCGGCTGCCGGGCGGGGATGCGGGGAATGCTGCGGACACCAATGACAACGCATCTGACTGGCTCATAACGGCGCCCCCGGGTCCGCAGAACCTGGCCGCTCCCCCCGTCCCGCCACCGCCCGTGGCGCCGACACCGACGCCCGTGGCGCCGACACCGACGCCGGCACCCACCGCCTCACCGACTCCGTCACCGACCCCCGTTCCCGTGACCGCCGTGTCGATCGCCGAGGCGCGCCGACTTCCCGATGGCGCGACGGCGACGATCGAAGGCGTACTGACCACGCGGATCGGCGCTCTCGAAACGGGTCGGGGCGCGTTCGTTCAGGACCTGACGGCCGGGATCGCGCTCTACCTGGACGCCGCCGTCGTGACCGGGTCGCCGGCCGGTGCGCGCATCGTCGTCTCCGGGACCATCGACACGCGCTACGCGCAGCGGACCCTTCGCATCCGAGAAGCGGACCTCGTTGCCGCCGGCGACGCCGGGCTCCCGGTCGCCGAACCGGTCACCACCGGTGCAGCCGGCGAAGCCTTCGAGGGGTGGCGCGTCGCGGCCGAGGGAGCCGTCGTTGGAGGCGTCGACGCCCTCGCCGACGGCTATGCCGTGTCGGTCGACGATGGCACCGGACCGGTCCGGGTGGTCGTCGATCCGGCCGCGCTCGGTGAGCGGAGCCTGGCATCCGGCACCGTCATCCGCGCCGTCGGCCCGCTCGGTCAGCGCGACAGCTCCGGGACCGGGTCGACCGGGTATCGACTCTACGTGACCCGCGCCGGCGACCTCGACGTGGTGCCACCGCTGCCGACCCCCACGCCAACGCCGACGCCGTCGCCCAGCGAGTCTCCGGTCCCGAGCCCCACCGCCCCGCCGGCGCCGAGCCCGTCGCCCAGCGCCAGTGTCACGCCCCTGCCATCTCCGACGACCGCTCCATCCCCCACGGGGATCGTCCTTCCCATCGCCATCGCGCGGTCACAGCCCGTGGGAACAGTCGTGTCCGTGGCCGGAGTGGTCACGGCGGAGTCGGGCGATCTCGGGACACCAGCACTCATCGTCATCGCCGATACGACGGGTGGGATCGTCGTCCGAGTCCCGTCCGGCGACCATCGGCCCTCGCGCGGGGTTCTCGTCGCGGTGCGGGGTCCGATCGCGGACCCATACGGCCAGACGGAGGTAAGGCCGGCGGCCGGCGGCATCGTCGCTCGCGGGACGGGTCCCCTCCCGGCTCCACTCGTGGTGGGCGCGCCCGGACTCGGGGAATCGACCGAGGGGCGTCTCGCCGTCGTCGTCGGGCGGTTGATGAGCAGACCCTCCAAAGCCACGAGCGGCGATGTCGCCCTCGATGTCGAGATCCTGGACGGCGTCCGCGTCAGGGTGACCGCGGACGGTTCCAGTGGTGTGACCGCCTTCCCGCTCACCGTCGGGGGCACGTACCGGCTCACCGGCGTCGTGGGCCAACGAGCCTCGCGCAAGGGCGCTCTGGACGGCTACCGGCTATGGCTCCGTGACCCGGGCGACATCGTCCTTGTGGCGCCGCCCGCGACCGGCCCCGCGGCGAGCCCGACGACGACGGCTGATCCCGGCGGGGCCTCAGGCCCACCACCCGGCGGCCCGACACCCGCGGGTGCGACCCAGGCCCCGGTCGTATCGGTCGCGGCAGCTCTCCGCACCACCGGCCGGGACGTCGCCATCGAAGCGGTCGTCACCGCCGGGTCCGCCCTGCTCGACAGTACCGGTCGGCGGATCGTGGTCCAGGATGGGACGGGTGCCATCGAGGTGCTCGTGCCTGGCAGGATGACGGCGCCCGCGGTCGGGGTCCTCGTGCGGATCGCCGGCCAGGTCGGGACGGCCTATGGGGCACCGCGCCTGCGCGCAGTGTCACTCGACCGCCAGAGGACGGCGGCGATGCCGACGCCGATCGTCGTTGATGCGGCCCATCTGGACCGACATGTCTGGGAACTCGTGGCCGTGAGCGGTCGCGTCACGGACGTCAGGAAGCTGGGCGATCGGTGGCGGGCCGAAGTCCTCGTCGGAGCCCAGCCGACCGTGGTGATCGGCCAGCCCGGGTCCGGCATCCCGGTCAGTTCCATCGTGGAGGGACGGTCGGTTCGCGTCGTCGGCATCGTCCGACGAGCGTACCCGAGCGCCGCCGACCGGCGACCCGCCGTGCTTCCCCGGAGCGCCGCAGACATCCGGCTGGCCGATGCCGGGGTTCCGTCCAAGGGGAGCGGGGCCGCGACCGCCGCCGCACCGACGAATGGCGTGGTCGGGGCCGGTCCGGCCGTGTCCAGCCCACCCAACGTCCGAGACGCCGATCTTGCGGATCTGACGGGTCTCGTCGGCACGACCGTGCGGGTCGGGGGGCTCGTGACCGGGCTGGAGCGTGACGGATTCCGGCTCGATGACGGCACGACGACGGGCCGGGTCGTGCTTGTCGGCAGGGCTGTTGCCCAGCTCCAGCTGATCGAGCCGGGCGATCCGATCAACGTGATCGGTCGCGTCGTTCGCCCGTCCGGCGGGAGCGTCCACGTGGCCGTCGAGGACCCCGCCTCGATCATCCTCGGGAGCATCCCGATCCGATACGGGGCGAAGCGCGCCGGCCCGCCACCGAGGGGCGTGGCGGCCTCGAGCGCAGGGGGTCCAGGCGCCCGGGGGGATGGCGACTCGACCGTCGTGAACCTCGGCGACGCACTCAAGGGTCCGCTCGGTCCCGGCACCGGGCTGGCTCCGCTGGCAGGGATCGCCCTGCTGTCGCTGGTGGCGACGGTCGCACGAAGGCGCCACGCTCGGGGACTCACGGCCACCCGGATCGCCGGGCGTCTTGCCACGTTCGTGGCGCCCGCGCCGGTCGCCCTGGCGGTCGGCGCGGCGGGTCAGCGCGACGATGCGGCGACGGTCGAAGGCGGTGAGCGTGTCGCAAGCGTGGACCACGCACGATGACGCGGGCGCGACTTCGCTTGACGCTCGCGAGAAGCCGGGGCTATCCTCGCCCGAGTTTCGAGCCGCCTGGGCGCGAACGTGAGTGAGGGGACAGGACTTGCCGAACGCGGATACCCGCGTCGAAAGCCCCCGTGATCGCCGGATCGCGATCCCGGAAGGGGAACGGCAGTACCACATCGGACTCGGCCCGGGCGACCTGGCCGAGTACATCCTCCTCCCCGGCGATCAGGATCGGACCCCCCGCGTCGCCGAGCTCTTCGACTCGGTCGAGTTCGAGCACCGGAATCGTGAGTTCGCCTCGGCGACGGGCGAGTATCGAGGTCAGCGGGTCTCGGTCGTCTCGACCGGCATCGGGACGGACAACGTGGAGATCGTCATGGCGGAGATCCTGGCGATCACTGCGCGACCGACGATCATCCGCGTCGGCTCGTCAGGAGCGCTTCAGCCCGAGATGAGCCTGGGCGACCTGGTCATCACGACCGGGGCGGTCCGGCTCGAATCGACGACGGACTACTACGTTCATCCCGGGTTCCCGGCCGTCGCCCATCACGAGGCGACACTGGCGCTCATCGAGGCCGCCGCCGGGCTCGGCCACACGTACCACGTCGGGTTGACGGCAACGGCGCCCAGCTTCTTCGGCGCGCAGGGTCGACCGATCCCGCAGTTGCCCATCCGCTACCCTGACCTTGCTGAGGACATGGCGCGCCAGCGCGTCATGAACTTCGAGATGGAAGCATCGGCCCTGCTGGTGCTGTCATCGCTCGCCCGGTGCCGGGCCGGCGTCGTCTGCGCGGTCTACGCCAACCGGACGACCGGCCAGTTCATCGGCGAATCGGACAAGGACGCTGCCGAAGCGGCTTGCGTCGAGACGGGCCTCGAAGCCCTGCTCGTGCTGGCCCGGATGGACGCCCAGAAGCGCGCTGCATCGACGGACCGCTGGCGGCCGTCGCTGTGGACGGGCGAGTTTCAACCGCGCAATCCCTAGGGTGGATGCGGGACAAGGGTTCCCGTGACGCCTGATGTACTCGAGGAGGAGCCCACGATGGCCGAGGCCTACTGCGTCAAGGACAAGAAGAAGGTCGAAGTCCAGAACGCGCAGAAGATCACGATGAAGAACGGCAAGCCTGCGATCCAGGGCACCTGCCCGGAGTGCGGTGGCAAGGTCTTCAGGATCGGCGGCTGACGCCCGATCAGCCCAGACACAGCGAAGAGCCCCCGCCGGCAACGGCGGGGGCTCTTGCATGTCCGGCCATCGGTCACGGACGTGCTGCAACCGGACCGCATCCTTCATCCCGTGACCTGACGGCGTAGGATTGGGGTCGGGGTCCGCCACGCTCATCACGCGTCACGGCGGTCTCCAGGCGACGAGCCAACCCATCACGGACCGGCACGCGGTGCCCGATCCGCAGCGCGAGGAGCACGCCCATGACCACACGCGTCGGCATCAACGGGTTCGGCCGGATCGGCCGTCAGTCCCTGAAGGCCATGATCGAGCGAGCGCCGGACCTCGAGATCGTTGCCGTGAACGATCTGGTCGATGCGGAGATGAACGCCCTGCTGTTCAAGCACGACTCGACGTACGGGCAGTACCCGGGCGACGTCAGGGCCGGCGACCGCTCGATCATCATCGACGGGCGGGAGATCCAGATCCTGGCGGAGAAGGATCCGGCGAACCTGCCATGGCGCGATCTCGGCGTGGACATCGTCCTCGAGTCGACCGGCATCTTCACCAATGCCGAGAAGGCGCGCGCTCACCTCGACGCGGGAGCGCGGAAGGTGATCATCAGCGCTCCGGCCAGGGGTGAGGACATCACGATCGTCCTCGGGGTCAATGACGATCGATACGACCCGGAGAGCCATCACATCATCAGCAACGCGAGCTGCACCACGAACTGTCTTGCCCCGGCAGCCAAGGTGGTCCACGACCTGGTGACCATCGAGAAGGGGTTGATGAACACGATCCACAGCTACACCAACGATCAGCGCATCCTCGACGTCGCACACAAGGATCCCCGCCGCGCCCGCAGCGCGGGCCAGAACATCATTCCGACGACGACCGGCGCGGCCAAGGCGTTGGCCCTCGTCATCCCGGATCTCAAGGGCCGATTCGACGGCTTCTCGCTGCGCGTCCCGACGCCGACGGTGAGCGTGGTGGACTTCACCGCGACCGTCAGCCGCGAGACGAGCACGGACGAGCTCAACGAGGCCTTCCGCGTTGCGGCGGCAGGCCCGATGCAGGGGATCCTGGGCGTGTGCGACGAGCCGCTCGTGTCCATGGATTTCAAGGGCGACACGCGTTCGTCGATCATCGACGGGGCGTCGACCATGGTTCTCGGCGGGAACATGGTCAAGGTCATCGCCTGGTACGACAACGAGTGGGGCTACAGCTGCCGGATCGCGGATCTGGTCGCCCACGTCGCCGCCCGGATGCCCGCCTCCGCCGCCTGAACGCCGGGGCCGCCGACGCCCCAAGGAGCCATCATGGAAAAGCTGACCATCCGCGACGCGGACGTCGCCGGCAAGCGCGTCTTCGTGCGTGTCGACTTCAACGTGCCCCTGGCCGACGGCAAGGTCACGGACGACTCGCGCATCCGCGCCGCCATCCCGACGATCAACTACCTCCTGCAGAACGGCGCCCGCCTGGTTCTGGCGAGTCACCTCGGCCGCCCGGACGGCAAGGTCTCCGATAGCCTTCGGCTCCGGCCGGTCGGCCTGCGCCTGACGGAGCTCCTTCGCCGCAATGTGCCGGTGACCGGCGACGCGCTCGGGGTCGGGACCGAGGACGCCATCAAACGACTCCGTCCCGGCGAGCTGATCCTGCTTGAGAACCTGCGGTTTCATGCGGAGGAGGAGCGGAACGATCCGGAGTTCGCGGCCAAGCTCGCGAGCTACGCGGATGTCTACGTCAACGACGCGTTCGGGACCGCGCATCGCGCTCATGCCTCCACCGTGGGGGTCGCCAAGCTGTTGCCCGCCTACGCCGGTCTGCTCATGGAGCGGGAACTCGAGGCGCTGTCCAGCCTGCTCGAATCGCCGTCCAAGCCGTTCGCGGCGATCCTGGGAGGGGCCAAGGTCAGCGACAAGATCGATGTCATCGACAACCTGCTCACCAAGGTGGACATGCTGATCCTCGGCGGCGGGATGGCCAACACCTTCCTGCTCGCGCAAGGCAAGGCCGTCGGCAAGAGCCTGGCCGAGCCGGATCGGGTTGACGACGCTCGTCGCATCCTCGAGACCGCTGAGCGCAAGGGCGTTCGGGTCATCCTCCCGGTCGACGTCATCGTCGCCAAGGAGGTCACGCGCGGTACCGAGTACAAGACCCTTCCCGCCGAGAAGATCCCGGCCAGCTGGCACATCGTCGACCTCGGCAAGGCCAGCCAGGAGCAGATCCTCGAGGCCCTTGCCGACGCCAGGACGGTCTTCTGGAATGGACCGCTCGGCGTCTTCGAGATCCCGTCCTTCGCCCACGGGACCAATGCCGTCGCCCGGATGCTGGCCGAGGCGGCCGAGAAGGGCGCGACGGTCGTGATCGGCGGCGGCGACTCGGTGGCCGCGATCATCCAGCAGGGCCTGGCGGACAAGATGACCCACATCTCCACCGGGGGTGGCGCATCGCTCGAATTCCTCGAGGGGCGCGAGTTGCCCGGCGTCAGCGTCCTTCCCGATCGCGCGCCGGCCCTGACGGAGACGCCCGCGTGACCACGATCGACTTCATCGACGCTCGCGAGATCCTCGACTCTCGTGGCAACCCCACGGTCGAGGTCGACGTCGTCCTTGCCGATGGCGCGGTGGGCCGGGCGGCCGTCCCGTCGGGCGCCTCTACCGGGGCCCACGAGGCCGTCGAGTTGCGTGACGGCGACAAGGGCCGGTTCGGCGGAAAGGGCGTGCTGATGGCGGTGGCCAACGTCACCGACCGCATCGCCCCGGAACTGCTCGGCATGGATGCTGCCGACCAGGCGGGTCTGGACGCCCTCCTCATCGACCTCGACGGGACCCCGAACAAGGCCGAACTGGGAGCGAACGCCATCCTCGGGGTCTCCCTCGCCTGCGCCCACGCGGCTGCCGCGTCGTACGACCTGCCGCTCTATCGCTATCTCGGCGGGGTCGGCGCGCGGACGCTCCCCGTGCCGATGTTCAACATCCTCAATGGCGGCAAGCACGCCCAGGACTCCACGGACTTCCAGGAGTTCATGGTCATGCCGGTCGGCATGGCGACATTCTCGGACGCCCTGCGTGCCGGAGCCGAGATCTTCGGCGCTCTTCGAGGCATCCTCCACGCCACCGGGCACGCCACGGGACAGGGCGACGAGGGCGGTTTCGCGCCATCGCTGCCGTCGAATGAGGCAGCGGTCGAAGTGATCCTCCGCGCCATCGAGAAGGCGGGCTACCGGCCGGGCGAGGACGTCGCCATCGCGCTCGACCCGGCGACCACCGAACTGGTCGAGGAGGGGTCCGGCGAGGACGGCGACCCGACGCGCTACGTGCTGGCGCGTGAGGGCCGCACCCTCGAGTCGGACGAGCTCGTCGATCTGTGGGCCGACTGGGCCGCGCGGTACCCGATCGTCTCGATCGAGGACGGCCTGGCCGAGGACGACTGGTCGGGCTGGCAACGACTGACCGCCCGCCTGGGCGATCGACTGCAGCTTGTCGGCGACGATCTGCTCGTCACGAACACGTCCCGGATCGCTCGTGCGATCGACGAATCCGCGGCGAATTCGGTGCTCATCAAGCTCAACCAGATCGGGACGCTGACCGAGACTGTCGAGGCGATCGAGCTCGCGCGCAGCGCCGGCTGGTCCGCGGTCGTGTCGCATCGATCGGGCGAGACGGAGGACACGACCATCGCCGACCTCGTAGTCGCCATGGGCACAGGCCAGATCAAGACCGGCGCGCCGTCGCGCTCCGAGCGGGTCGCCAAGTACAACCGGCTGCTGCGGATCGAGGGCGAACTCGGCGACGGCGCCCGTTATCCGGGTCGCTCGGCGCTGTCGGGCTCATGAGCGTCCTCGCCGGACGACTCGTCGATCGGGGGGCGATCACCGCGGCCTACGTCGGGATCGGGATGGCGGTCACCATCGCGGTCAGCTTCCTCCTGATCATCCCGATCGAGCCCGTCGTCTGGCTCCTCGCCCTCCCGTCCGGACTGATGATCGGGTACTACGCCAACCAGCGATCGGACCGACGTGCCGGCCCCTGGTCGCGGATCATCGCCAACGGCATCTTCGCGGCGGCGGTGACCGGCCTGACGATGGCGGCCCTGCTGCTCGCGGTGAAGGCCCTCTTCTTCTACGCCGACAACGGCTATCGCGATCAGAGTGCCGGGGGGTCCATCACGTGCGATCCTGGCGCCGATTGCGTCTACCAGCGCTATCTCCTGGTGGATGACGGCGCGCGCATCCCGGACCTGGAGGCGGCCGGAGTCACGGACGTCGGCTCGTTCACCGCGTTCTACTGGTCGTCGCAGCTGTCCACCGCGGGGCTCATCATCGTGGTGACGCTGTTGGGCGGCCTCGGTGGGGCGGCCATCTACGGCATCACTCGTCCGAAACCGTTGAGGCAGGGCCGATCGTCCGATGGGACCGTCGCCTCCGCCTGACGGAGGCAACCGACCGGGCCAAGCGGGGCGGCGCGCGGCCCGGAGATGACGACTCCCCGGGCAGAGCCCGCGGCGGATCGTACGTCGGCCAGGCGTCCGGGCCGGCTGGACTAGCTCTTGGGCGCGGCCTTCTTCTTGGGCGCGGCCTTGGCCGTTGCGGCGGGCTTGGCCTTGGCGGTCGTCGACTTTGCCGTGGCGGGCTCAGCCTTGGCGGTCGTCTTCTTGGCGGTCGTCGACTTGGCGGTCGTCTTCTTGGCAGCCACCTTCTTGGCCGGAGCCGCCTTCGTCGGGGTCGCCGCCGCGGCGTTCGCCTCGGCCGCTGCGGCCGCTGCGGCGGCCTCGGCGCGAGCCGTCTTGCTGAGGGCGGCGCGGGCCTTGCCGGCGGCTGTCTGTGCGCCCTTGGCCTTGGTGGACTTGCCGGCAGCGATGCGGGCCTTGGCAGCCTTGGTCGCCGCGGCCTTGCTCGTCTGCTTCGTCATGCGGGCCGACGTCTGGACCGTCGCGCCGCCGAGCGCGGCGTTCACCTTGCGGGTGAGGCGCGACTTGCGGCGGGCGGCGGCGTTGGGATGGATGGCACCGGCCTTGGCCGCACGGTCGAGCGCGCTCAGCGCCTCCACGAGCGCCGCGCTGGTGTCCGAGCCCTCGACGGGGTTGGCGGCGAGGGTGAGCGCCTTGGCGACGTAGGTCTTGGCGGCGCTGCGGCGGGGACCCAGGACATCGTGACGGCGCTGCGCCTGACGGACGCGCTTGAGTCCCGACGGCGTGCGGGCGCCCTTCCAGGTGCGAGGCGTCTTGGCCAAAGGATCAGACCTCAGGTTGGAATGGTTGTAGTGGTCAGCGGGCGCCGTGGCACGAGGTGAGCGCTGGGCGCGAACGCGGATGGTACCACAGGTCCCGCCCGCCGCCGATTGCCAGCGGACAAGCCCGCCAGCCCACACACTACCGCGATGATCGCGATCGTCGGCGGCCTCGGTGCGGCCATCATGTGGGCCGCCGCCACCCTCGCGTCGTCCCGGTCCAGCCGGATGATCGGGTCCCGGGTCGTACTGGCCTGGGTGATGATCATCGGGACCGTGATCGGGCTGCCATTCGGGCTCGCCAGCGGGGTGCCGGTCGATGTCGAGCCGGAAGCGCTCGTCCTGCTGCTCATCGCCGGGTTGTCGTACGCCGGCGGTCTCTATGTCGCCTACACGGCTCTGACCTTCGGCAAAGTCTCGATCGTCGCTCCGATCGTCGCGACCGAGGGCGCCATCGCAGCCCTGCTGGCCGTCGCGCTCGGTGACACGTTGGCTGCGAGCGCGGCGGTGCTGCTGGCCGTCATCGTCATCGGGGTGGTCCTGTCGGCGATCGAGCCGGCTCGACCGATCGTGGTCGCCGGAGACTTCGAGATCGAGGTCGACGCCCTCGACGGTCCGGTAGAGCCCGGCATGACCGTCCCGATCGCCGCCCGGGCCGCGCCCGTCGACGCTGCGGATCAGACCCGGCGCGCGGCGGTGATGGCCGTCCTCGCGGCATTGATCTTCGGGGTCGGCATCGTGGCCACCGGCAAGGCCGCGGTCCTGGTCCCGCCGATCTGGGTGGCGATCAGCGTCCGGTTGGTCGGGCTGGCCATCGTGGCCCTGCCGATCGTCCTCCAGCGACGACTGACCCTGACGCGGGTCGCGCTGCCGCTGCTGCTCATCGCCGGAACGGGCGAGATCATCGGCTCGACCCTGTCCGCCTGGGGCGCCTCGTTCGATATCGCCGTGGCGGCGGTCCTCGGGTCGCAGTTCGCGGCCATCGCTGCCGTGACGGCGTTCTTCCTGTTCGGCGAGCGGCTGTCGAAGACCCAGGTCCTGGGGGTGATCCTGATCGTCGCCGGAGTCAGCGCACTCGCGGCGACGAGTCTGTGAGCCAAGCGCGGATGCGACCCGCCGGATCCGTCTCCTGGACGACGCGGCGTGATGCCATGTCGTCGACGTGGCCTCCCGTACACTCCGCCCCGTGACCATCCCCCAGGACCGTCTGCGCAACTTCAGCATCATCGCCCACATCGATCACGGGAAGTCGACCCTGGCCGATCGGCTGCTGGAGTTGACCCACACCATCGACAAGCGCCAGATGACGAGCCAGGTGCTCGACTCGATGGACCTCGAGCGCGAGAAGGGGATCACCATCAAGGCGCGTGCCGTCCGGCTGGAGTACACCGCGGCGGACGGCCTGGTCTACGGGCTCAACCTGATCGATACGCCCGGTCACGTCGACTTCGCCTACGAGGTGAGCCATAGCCTGCAGGCCTGCGAGGGGGCGATCCTGGTCGTCGATGCGACCCAGGGGATCGAGGCCCAGACGCTGGCCAACGTCCATCTCGCGCTGCGCGAGAACCTGACCCTCATCCCGGTCCTCAACAAGGTCGACCTTCCCAGTGCCGACCCGGACACGATCATGGACGACCTGGAGAATGTGCTGGCCATCCCGCGGGAGGAGGTCATCCTGGCCAGTGCCAAGGACGGTACCGGCGTGCCCGAGATCCTGGAGGCGATCGTCGCCCGGATCCCGGCCCCGAAGGGCGATCCACATGCTCGGGTCCAGGGCCTGATCTTCGACAGCCACTACGATGCCTACAAAGGCGTGATCGTCTACGTTCGTCTCGCCCAGGGCACGCTGCGAAGCGGGGAGCCGATCCGGCTGATGGGCAGCGGTGCGGAGGCTGACCCGCTCGAGCTCGGGGTATTCCGGCCGCAGTTGGTGCCGGTCCAGCAGCTGGTCGCCGGCGAGGTCGGCTACATCGCCACGGGACTCAAGAACGTTCGTGAGGCTCAGGTCGGCGACACGGTCACGACCCGGGTCCACCCGGCGGCCGGGCCGCTGCCGGGCTACCTGCCGGCCAAGAGCCTGGTCTTCGCCGGCATCTACCCGGTCACCGGCGAGGACTACCCGTTGCTGCGTGAGGCGCTGGACAAGCTCCACCTCAACGACGCCAGCTTCACCTTCGAGCCGGAGAGCTCTGTGGCGCTGGGATTCGGTTTCCGGTGCGGCTTCCTGGGCCTGCTCCACATGGAGATCGTCCAGGAGCGCCTGGAGCGCGAGTTCGACCTGGACCTGATCGCGTCGGCGCCCTCGGTCGAGTACCACGTCAACCTGCAGCATGGCCGCGGATCGGTCGTCGTCGACAACCCGGCGCTCCTGCCGGAGCCGTCCGCGATCGAGTCGATCGAGGAGCCGTGGGTCAACCTCAGCGTCGTGACCCCGAGCCAGTACATCGGTCCGTTGATGGAGCTGTCGACCAACCGGCGGGGGGCGTTCTCGAACATGGAGTATCTCGACCCGACC
>Ga0224500_10001157_pt1 | contig 16107 bp, 18 predicted proteins | sample SF_Oct11_sed_USG_FD_168126 | JGI IMG/M metagenome (GOLD analysis project Ga0224500, IMG submission 168126) | Sediment microbial communities from San Francisco Bay, California, United States - SF_Oct11_sed_USGS_4_1 | ecosystem: Environmental > Aquatic > Marine > Sediment | place: USA: California... | reverse complement strand
ATTTAGCTTGCGGTTCATTTCGGAACAAGCGTTCATGATGGCCGACAGGGCCGCTTCGACGTCGATCAAGTGCCGAAAGACGAGGACGAAGGCGGCGCCGAATATCAGCGCATGGGCCAGCAAAAGCGCGACGATTAGGTAAAGCATGGGGGATAATCTCCGGAATTAAGCGGGCAAGTCGCCCGCGCCCGGATAATATCCCGCATAATTCGCGGGCCGCAAGGGGAATTTAAGAGGGCTTCGCCCTGGGGTAAAAACAGAATGAGCGGAGATAGGCGGGGAGCCGCCCGCGCGCCCCCCGGGGGCGAGCGGGGGAGGCGGCCGGAGCCGCCGTTAAAGCTCCGCTTATACAAAAAAAAGGAAGGTTTGTCAAATCGCGAGGGAAAAGCGAAGCGGGGATTCTTACAAGTGACCGCTTCGCGGTAAGGAAGGAAGGCGCCGCTACGCGGCGCCGGTAGCGTGCGATTAACCTGGACAGCGGGCGAAGGCCCGGAAAGGATCTGGCAATGGAAAAGCGGTTTGTGCGGAAGGGTGTACCGGAGGCGGCATTCGTCGCGATGCGGGCGGCCGGGATGCGGTACGACAAGGAAGCGAAGCGCGGTTATTTCGTCGGCGAGATCCCGGCGGAATTCGCGCAATACGACGCGATGGCGCCGGAGGAAACGCCGGTCGCGCACGCTCCGGACGATTGGTGGTCGACCTGGTCGGGAATCACGGCCCGCGGGGCGGAACTCGACTTGTGGGAGGAAGCTTTCGACCACCCGCAAGCGTTCCGCGTCGCGGTTGTGGACTGCGCGCTGCATCAAGGCGAGCGCATCCCGGCGGAAGCGTTCCCGGCCTGGGCCGCCGATGTTCGCGTCCGATATGCGCCGCTGCGCGGGCGCCGGCTCCGTTCTCCGGCGGAACTGCTGGTCCCGGACGCGCTCAAGGCACAGCTTGAGGGCATTGAAACGGCCGACGCCCGCAGCGAAATCACGGCGCGCTTCTACGCCGACGAAATGCGCGAGCTATTGAACCGGCCGACGGTGCATCCGGTCGAATGGGCGCGCGTCCTGGTCGCGCGGGAAGCCGCGGGCGAAGTGTTCCCGGACTACGCCGTCCAGCTCGCCCGGCAAGCTCTCGCGTCGCCTGAATCGACCATAGAAGCCGCGCTCCCGGCCGGCTTCCGCCGGATGTTCGAACGGTGAGCGGGCAGCGCGGGCTAGACTTTTCGGAGCCGCCGCCCGATACTCCGGCGAAATCGGCCGGCATCGTCCGCCGTTGCCCTGGTTGCTCGCATCTGAAAGCGCCCAAGGAACCGAAATTCGAAGCCCTGGGCCTTATGCAATGCGACCTCGACGGGCCGGCGACATTCCGGAGCCCGTACACGACGGAGGGGCCGCGGCCCTGTGACTATGGACGACTCGACGAAGGATGCGAAGGCGCCGCCGATGCCGGTTCCGCTCATGCGCGACCTGTTCGGGCAGAAGCTAGCGGCGCCGGCTAAGGCGCGGGAGCGGCATTTCAGCGACGCGCCGGCCCGCCGGGCGCTCCGGGACTTTCGGGCGCGGCTAATTGCCGACCGGATTTCACCGCTTGACGTCATGGCGAAAGCGATGATGCATGCGGCGGCGCAGGGCGATTGGGCGACCGCTCACAGCCGGGCCGCCGACCTTGCGCCCTACTTCGCGCCCAAGCTCAACGCGCTAGCGGTGCTGCCGGAAGGAATGACCGCGGGGCCGAATCAGTCGGGCGCCCTCATCGTGCGATGGGCGGACGGCGCCGTCGTCGACGATAGCCAGGAAGCGGTCGACGCCGCGCGCACGGTCGAGAGCGAATGAGCGCCCAAGAAATTGTCATCCCGTACACGCCGCGACCGCATCAGCTCACGGTGCATCGCTGCCGCTCGCGCTTCGTGGTGTGCGTCGCGCACCGGAGGGCCGGAAAGTCCCTCATGTTCGTGCAATCGTGCATTCGGGCCGCGCTCATGCAAACGCGGGCGCCGGCGCCGCGGGTCTACTACGTCGGGCCGACGTTCAAGCAAACGAAGCGCGTTGCGTTCGATTACCTGGCCCGGTTCTCGCGCTATGTCCCTGGGGCCAAGGTCAACAAGTCGGACCTCGCTGTAGAGTTTCCGAACGGCGGCCGCGTGCAATTGCTGGGCTCGGACAATGTCGACTCGTTGCGCGGGATCTACACAACGCACGTTTGCCTAGACGAAGCCGGCTTGCTGAATCCGCGCCTGTGGTCGGAAGTGATTTACCCGACCACGGCCGACTATGAGGGCACGGCCTGGATAGGCGGCACGCCGAACGGGCCGACGTTTCTAAAGCGCATCTTTGAGCGGGCCCAGGTGACGCCGGGTTGGTCCGCGTTCCAATTCAAGGCAAGCGAAACCGGAGTCATCCCGGAGCGGGAGCTTGCGATTGCAAGGGCAAACATGGACGCGGACGAATACCGGCGCGAATGGGAAGCGGACCTAAACATCGCTCCCAAGGGCGCCTTTTACGGGGAAGCAATGAACGCAGCGCGCAACGCCGGGCGCCTGACGTTCGTACCGTTCGATCCGGCGCTAGACACGACGGTCGCGGTTGACCTGGGCGTCCGGGACGCCTTCGTCGCGGTCGTGGCGCAGCTTCACAAAATGGCGGGCGTTTACCGCATCGTCGATTGCCGGGAATACACAAACAAGGGCCTTCCGGAGATCGTGCGCGACTTGCGGGCGAGCTTCCCGGCCTTCCGCATGATCGTCCCGCACGACGCCCGCGTCCGGGAGCTTGGGAGCGGGAAGGCGCGGATTGAGGTATTGCGGGAGCTTCGCGTTGACTTCGAAATCGCGCCTAATCTGCCGATCATGGACGGGATCGACGCGACGCGCTCGCTCTTGGGCTCTTGTGTGTTTGACAAGGAAAAGTGCGAAGCCCTGACGGACGCGCTGACAATTTACTCCGCCGAATGGGACGACGCGCGACAGGTCTACAGCGACAAGCCGCGACACGATTACGCGAGCCATTACGCGGACGCAATGCGCTATCTGGCCGTGGCCCGCAACGCGAACGCGCGGACAGATTGGTCAAAGGACCTGGGCGAAGTCGCCCAGGCGATGCAAACGAGGCGGCAAGGGATTAGGGGGCGAACATGATTGCAAAGGAAACGATTGTCAACGTGTTGGACGCGGAACTTAGCGCGGCAATTTCGAGGGCAACAAGCGAGGACGCCGGGCGCCGACAGGTCGCGCTTGAATACTTCACGGGAGCGCAGCCGGCGCCGGACGATAAGTCCAAGGACCGGGCCGCGGTTTCGATGGACGTTCAAGACGCGATAGAAGCGGTCGCGGCTCAAATGCTGCCGTCTTTCGAGGACGTCGGCGTTATCCAATTCGAGCCTATCAGCGAGGACGATGAACCGGCCGCCGCGATGGAAAGCGAAGTGATTAGGGCCATGCTCCAAGAGGGCCGCGCGTCGGACCCGTCCTTCGTCGCTGTAACGGAAGCGGTCAAGGACGCGCTGTTGATGCGCTCGGGCACGCTCACGGCCTGGATTGATCGCAAGGAAACGCGCACGCCGGAAACGTGGCGCAACGTCGACCCGATGCTACTTGAGCAAATCGCGGCGCCGACGCAACCTAATCAGATTGTGGACCTGGGCGCGGTCACGCCGGAGCCGACGAAGGAAGGCGAGCCGGAGCGGGTAACGGTCAAGCTGACCCGCATCGACCGCGAGAAACGCCTGGCCGTGGCCGCCATCGCGCCGGAGAACATCGTTTCGAGCAACCTAGACGAACGCAACCCGGACGCGGCGCGCTTCGTCGCGGATCGCCTGGTTAAGTCGCGCGCCGAATTGGTCGCAATGGGCTTCGACCCGGACACGGTCGCGAGGCTGCCGGCGCATATGCCGTCGACGTATGAGCAATACATCCGGCGGACGCGCTCCGACCCGGACGACAAGGCCGCGCAAAAGGCGACGGACCTGGTCGAAGTGTGGCGCTGCTACGCGATGCTGGCGGACTCTGTCGATTCGCCCAGGGCGGAGCGGTACAAGTGCTTTTTTTCACGGCAGGGCAAGGTGCTACTCGGAGAGCCGGAGCGCGTCGGCCGGGTCTGCTACGCCCAGGGCTCCGTCATGATCTTTCCGCATCGCTCCGCCGGGACGTCGCTGTTCGAACGTATCGGCGAGATTCAAGAACAGAAAACGCGAGCGTTGCGCGCCTGGCTGACAAACGCTTTCCGGGTCAACCGTCCGCGCATGGGCGTCGATGACGCAATGGTCAACCTGGCCGACGCGAACGACGCAACCCAAGACATGATCCGCGTCAAGGGCCCGAACGCAATTACGCCCATCCCGACGGTCGACGCCGGGCCTTCGCTACAGCTTTTGCTGGGCTACCTGGACAACGCGCGCAGCGAGCGCGGCGGCACGGCCCTAGAAATGCAGTCGGCCGAAATGCAGATTGCGAGCGGCACGACCGCAACCGGCTTCGACCGCGTCTATAGCACGAAGGAAGCGACGGCGTCGCTGTTCGCGCGCACGTTCGCGGAAACCGCGCTGCGGCAGCTTTGGCAAATCTGCCATTACCTACTCCGGACGTCTTGGAGCGGCCCGCTAGACGTCAAGATCCAAGGCAAATGGCAGCAGGTCGACCCGTCGAAATGGATTGCGCGTTCCGGCGTCAGCGTGCGCGTCGGAATGTCCCATACGGAACGGATGCGGAAGGTTGCCGCGCTGACCCAGGTCATGCAAGGACAGTCCGCCATGATGGCCCAGGGCGGCGCCGGAACGCTGGTCGACGAGTCGAAAATGTACAACGCAGCGGCGGACCTGGTTATCGCAATGCAGCTTCGCAACCCGGACCGCTACCTAATCAACCCGGAGAGCCAGGAAGCGCAGCAAGCGGCCCAGGCGAAGGCCCAGCAGCAGCAACAAGCCGCCGCGCAACAAGCCGCCATCCTTCGCGCAACCTTGCTGGGCGAAAAGTATAAGGTGGACTCTCAATCCTTCGTCGACATTATCAAGGAAGTCGTGCGGCTCGCGATTGAGGAAGCGAAGTTAACGCAATCGACCATCGCTATCGACGAAGCCCAGGCCGCGACCGCGGCGGCGGCGGCCGGCGCAGCGAACGAAGCCCAGGAAGCAAAGGAACAGGCGGCCCCAGGTGCTTAGTGAGCGCGGATTCATCACCGCGGCGGCCCGCGTTGTCGAGTCGGAGCTATGGCCGGACTTGCCGGAATGGTGGCGCCGGCATTGCTTCGAAAAAATGCTAGCGACGCCGCAAAACCCGCGCGCAGACGCCGACGCAGTCGCGTCGATTCTGCGCGAATATCACGCGGGGCTCGCATTGCTCCGCGTCCTGGAAAACGAAGTAACCCAAAAGCGAGGGCTGATTGATGGACGAACGACAAGACACAAGCGCGGCGAATAGAGTCGACGCGATCCGCGCGAGGGCAGCGCAGCTAAAGGACGCCGAACGGAAGCCCGTCGATACGCGGGACTCCGGAACGGCGCGAGCGGTCGAGATTGCAACGGCCGCGGTGACAGGAAAGCCGCTTCCCCAGGACGCGAAGGCGCCCAGGCCGGCGGACGACGAAGCGGGCCGCGCGCCGGAGCCCGCGCAGCCGGCGCCGGAGCCCAGGAAGGCGGCCCAGGACGCGCCGGACGGCGACGAAGGCCCGATGACCTGGGACACGCTGGCCGATAAGCTCGGCGTCAAGAAAAAGGACCTGTACGACGTCCTGGTCCCGCTTGAGGAAGGCGGCGGCGTCAAGCTGGGCGAACTGAAAGCCGCCATTGGCAAGCTGCGCGCGGTTGACGACGCCCGCGCGGAGGTGGAACAATCCCGCCACGCCTGGACGCTTAAAAAGGGTGCCGAAATGGAAGCCCTGCAACAGCTACGGGACGCGATGCCGCCGCTCCCGCCTGGGGCGGAAGCATCTTTCGAAGCCGCCCGCAAACAGATTCGGGAAACGGCCTTCGCGGACTTCGTCGCTTCGGCTCCCGGTTGGGAAAAGCCGCAGTACCAAGCGCAACGCTTTCAGCTTTGGGATTCCATGCTGCGCCCTTACGGCATAACGTCCGAAATGGTGTACGCGGAAGCGAAAAGCTCTAACGTCTTGCGATTCCTGGACTACGCCGCGACGCTGCACGACCGATTTTCAAAGGCACAAGCGAGCGCGCAGCGCGTACCGGAAACCGGCGTCAAGCCGGGCGCCGGTCAAGCGCCCGCGCACAATGGACAATCTCGGGCGTTCGAAAAGAATCGACGTCTTGAGGAAAACGCCCGCGTTCGCGACATTCTGCGCCGCGGGTAAGGGGACGGAACTATGGCAATGGTGACGGGCGAAAGCCTGGGCGCAGTAGAGCGCGGCGGCTGGATTTCGGAGAGCGTGACCGAACAGCTTATTCTCAACACACCGATGGACCTTCCGCTGCAAAACATGAGCGGAACAACGCGGCACGGCAACCCGTATTTCTCTTGGAACTTGACGACGCTCGACGCGCCGGACCTGACAAACGCGAAGCTCGACGGCAAGGCGTTTACCGGCGGTGACGAACGCCTGGGCGAGCGCGTCGGCAATTGGTCGCAATTGAGCACGCGCGAATTCGCGGTTTCGCTGCGCGCGAACGATGCGGACACGTTCGGCGGCGACTATGCGGAACAATCCGTCAACCGGCTCAAGGAACTGCGCCGGGACGTCGAAGCAATCGCGGCGAGCGTGCAGGGATCGGCCGCGACGTCGGGCGGCACGCCCGGAACAACCGCGGGCCTGGGCGCTTGGATTACGACCAATGCGAACGTCGGAGCAACCGGCGTCCTGGGCGGCTGGGACGCCGCGACGGGCCTGGTCGACGAGCGCACGCCGGGAACGAAGCGTGCGCTTTCAATCGCGACGCTCCGGGGCGTGATTTCCGGCGCCTACAAGGCCGGCGGCTCGCCTTCGAAGATCGTGAGTGTGCCCGACGTCATGGAGCGCATGTCCGAATTCCTGTACTCGTCGACCGCGCGGATTGCCGCTCTGCAAAAGGACGTCGACACTTCGGGTGTCGCGGTCGCGGCCGTGAACCGCTACATTTTCGACCACGGCCTGGCGCTCGACCTGGTGTCCAGCCGGACGCAGCAACCGGTAGCCGCGGGCTCCGCGGACGTTTTCGTCCTGGACCCGTCGTCGTTCGACTTTTCGTACCTGTCGGGATTCCAAACCGTCCCCATGGGCAAGTCGGGCCTGAGCATGGAAGCAATCGTGATGGCAGATTGGGGGCTCAAGGTCTACGACGAGAGCCAAAACGGGCTGGTTGGGGATATCGACATTGCCCTGGCTGTAGTCGCTTGACGGGCGCCGGAAAGCGGCGCTAATCTCCCGCCTAGCTTTCTTCGTTGCCCCGGAGCGCCCGGCCCTAACAAGGCCGGGCGTTTTTTTTCGAGTGTGGAAAATCAAACCGCATAGGCTGAGCCCGCCGCCCGCGTCGCACGCTCCGGCCGCCGTCCTTGGCATGGTCGAAAAGCTACGCAATGAGCGGGTCATCCGGGATGACCCGGAAGGGCTGGGCCGCTGGGCCCTGTCGTTTCCCAAGACGCACATTCCGCGGCTCGCGGCGCGCTGGCCGGACCTGTTCTCGCCGGACCCGGCGACGCTGTATCGCGCAACCGTTCGGTTTCTCGATTCGCCTGAATCCGCGCCTTACCGCGTGCATCACAAACGAAGGGGCAGACAATGAAGCTATGGCAACCGCGCTCCGCGGCGTCGCGCCTGGTCCGGCCGGGCGAATACTCGGCCGGCGGAGTCGGCCCAGGCCGGCAGCTTCCGGCGCGCTTCGTCGGGCCCGCCATCCCGGACCAATCCGCAACGGCCCTGGCGCCGATTACGCCTATCGAAACGGCGGCCCGGTTCTACTTCCCGCCGCCTGTGGTCGGGCCGATCCAGTACGGATTGAGCGGAGCGCCGGCCGGCGTCGCAATCGACCTAAACACGGGGAGGATTAGCGGAACGCCCGCGGCGGCCGGCAGCTTCCCGGGAAGCTACGTTCAAGCGGTCGACAACCGCGGCCGGGTAGTGAATTCCAATCTCTTTAACTGGACGGTGGTGTAATGAATCGCGGCGACATTGAGGCAGCCGTCCGGGACTATCTGCACCGGACCGACACCGGGACAACGGCCCAGGTGGACCAATTCGTAGACTTCGCGGAAGCGATGCTCCGGCGTTCGTTCTTTCCGCCGTCCCGGGAGCAATTCGCAACGCTGACCATCGTCGACGGGGCGGCGCCGCTGCCGGCCGACTTCGGGACCGCGCTTGCGGTGATTGCGCCGAACGTGGGCGAACTTGCCTATATGCCGCCGCGCGAATTCTTCGGGGAACAGGCCGCGCACGCGAACGGGAAGGCCCTGGTCTACACCATCGCGACGCCGACGGCGTCCGGGGCCCGGTCAATCGTCGACGGCTCCGGCTCCGGATTGCTCACGCTGCTATATGTCCCGGCGCCCGCCGCGACCTCGCTTCCCGACTCGGAAAGCTACCTGACAACGGACTACCCGGACGTCCTGACCTGGGCCGCCATCGCGGAGGGCTTCCGCTTCCTGCAATCGTGGGACGACGCGGACACGGCCCTCGCTCACATGAGCCGGCTTGCGGACGCGGCGTTGACCTCTGAAACCCGGGCCGCCGGCAGCGGTGGCCGCCTTGTGATGCGGAGCCAATAAATGCCACTCGAAAACGCAGACTTTATTCCCGAACTGGTCGACAGCAACCCGACGGGGAATGACGACCGGCGGCAAGGGGACGACCATATCCGGATGATTAAGCGCGTTTTGCTTAACACGTTTCCGAACGTCGGCGCCCAGGTCACGCTCACCGACGAACAGCTAAACGCGCTCGCGTCCGCGATTCTCTTGGGCGCCGTGGCCGCGGTGCAATGGCTCAACCTGGGAACCGCTGACCCGAACGCCGACGGCGTCCCGCATTTGACCGGCGATGGCGGAGTGTTCGCGGTCCGGACGGGGAGCGCGGGCAGCTATGCGGTATTCAGCGTCGGCGTCGATGGGCGGGTCACGGTCGCAAACAATATCGACGCGCCCGGAACCGTCCGCGGCGTGATGCTCACGGCCGGCGAATACGCGAGCCAGGCCCCGGTCGAGCGGGTTATGGCCTTCGCCCCGAATTCGGGCATTAGCGGCCCTTATTTCTTTTACTCCGCGAACGCGATCAACGTGGGCCTATGGTGGAACGAATGGGCCGGCGGGCAAATGTGGAAGTTTGATCGCGCCGCAGGCACGCTCGGGCTGTATGCCGCAACCCGCGCGCATTCGTTCACGGCAACGCCTAGCCCATAGGGGGAACGATGGCGCGGGGGCAGTATTTCACCGAATACGGCGGGGCGGGCCCGGTCGACCTGTTCGACCTGTTCGCCCAGGGCTATGTACCGGGGCAGGGAATCACCGGGTTTTGGGATCAAGACGGAATCGACCTCGCGGGCTACTTTCAACCGCTCGCGAACGGAAGCCGGATCGCCTATAACACGGGCTTCGTAGCCCAGGACGGCCGGGACATTGCGGACTGGTTCGCGGCGGCCGGAACGGTCGCGCCGTCGGGAAATTGGCCTGTCGGCGGCGGCTTCGTTATCAGCAACAATGGCGCGGAGCGTTTCGCGACCGACACAATAACGATTCTTTGCGGCCGGCTGACCTGGCAATATCAAAACCTCAACGGCGTCCCGTCCGATACGCCCTACGGGTCGAATCTGATCGCGGACCGCTTCAATCTCTGTCCGGGTCTGGCGACGGCGAACGCTAACGCATGGACGGACGAAGGCGGCTTTTCCCGCTCCGGAATCTATGGTCTGCCGGCCGGCGCGGTCCTGCGGTTCGAGATTTACACCGACAACCTGGGCGGCTCCGCGTACATGGACATCACCGTCGGGAGCGTTACCGAATGGGCGCCGGGCTGGCAGCAAGTCCACACCGGCCCTTGCAACCTGTGCAGCAACAACCCGCCGTATTTCGAGGACCCGCAGAACATCTTCGACTTCGTGCCCGGGGGCGGGACTTACTACGCGATGCATGCGCCGTACTTGTATTGGGCGAACCCGAATTATTGGTCCATTCGCCTGGGCGCCATGTTCGGATGCAATCGCGCGAACGGAAACTTTAACGTCGTCCGCGTCCGGGTCCGGAGGGTTTCGTAATGGCTGGCCGCTCGCCCTTTGAAGCAATCGAACTGGCGCCGGTCGGCGTTTGCCTGGACTTGCCGCCCTTTTCGGCGCCGCCGGAGCTTTACACAAGCTGCCGGAACATGAGGGTTTCCGGCGCCGGGATGGAACGCGCGAACGGTCAAGCGCCCTTCCTGGACCCGCCGTTGATCGTGCCTAAATTCGTGCAGCCGGTCTATAACGCGAACGGCGCCGCCTGGCTGTACGCGGGCGCCGACGGCGTCGCGGTCGCGGACGGCGTGCAACACGTTGACGTTACGCCGGCCGGCTGGGCCGACTTCCTGGGCGGACGAATGACGGGCGTTTCGTTCTCGGGCTATGCGGTATTCAATGACCCAGCCGCGCCGCCGTGGGCCTGGACCGGAAGCTTTGCGCCTGGCTCCGTCATCCCGCTTCCGGGATGGCTCGCGGGCAAGTCCGCGAAGTGCATTGCCGCGCTTGGCAATTTCCTGTTCGCGGGCTCCGTCGGGTCCGACGACGTCGTCGCCTGGTCGGACGTCGCGGCGCCTGGCAATCTGCCGGCAACCTGGACCCCCACAGCGGCAAACTTTGCGGGCTCGCTCTCGCTGCCGGTCGGGGTCGGGCCGGTCCAATGTATGCGGGCGATGGGCCAAGAATTGATGGTCTACCGGACCGGCGGAACTTGGGGCATGTACTACGCCGGGCGCCCGTTCGTGCATCAAGCGCGCCGGGTCGCGGAAGTCGGCGCAGCGTCGACGAATTGCGTTGCGGACGTCAACGGCCGCCACGCGATCCTCACGGCCGGCGATATTGTCATCACCGACGGAATCAGCGTGCGAAGCATTGGAGACAGGCGGGTCAAAAAGTCGATCTTCGCGAATGTGAGCGAGGAAGGGTTGACCGTCTGTCACGCCTTTAAGCTGGAAACCCGGTCGGAAGTTTGGTTTTGTCTCGCGCTCGGCCGCGACGATGCTTGCTCAATCGCCTATGTTTGGGACTACGCGCGGGACGCCTGGTCGCTGGTCGACTTGCCCGGGACAACCCACGCCGCGAGCGGGTATCTTCCATTCGACACGGTCGTCGACGAATGGGACACGGACGCCGGGACCTGGGATTCCGACTTCAAAACCTGGGACGCGACGCCGCAAGGCGGCTGGCAATTGCGCGCGGTGGCCGCGGTGCCGGACGAAAATAAAATGATCGTCCTGGACTACGGCGACACGCTTTTCAATGAGGCGCCCATTGAGGGCTTTTGCGAGCGGCTATCTATGCCGGTCGGAAATCCGAATTACGCGAAGCTCGTGAACCGGCTTTTCCCGCGCTTCAATGCAACGCCCGGGACGATCATTTCGGTGCAAGTCGGGGGACAGGTCAACGCCGCGGACCCGGTCACATGGGAACCGGCGTATCCGTTCACCGTCGGAGCCGACACGGCCGTCGACGCAAACGTAGTGGGCCGCTTCCTATCGGTCCGCTTCGCGTCGAATTCGATTAACGCCTGGTCCGTCGCGGGCTTCGGGATTGAGTACCAAACGAAGGGGCGCCAATGACACTACGAACGGACCCGGGCGCATTGTGGCAGCCGGAGCCGCCGCCGGCCGGCGCGGACCCCATTGTCGTCGCCTGGGCGAGCCGGCAATTCGCTGCCCTGGGCGCCTTCCTGACCCGGCCGGAGGTCCCGGCAATTATCTTTACCCGGCTGCCGTCGGCGGTATCGGAGGAAGTCGCGAAGCTGCAAGACGGGATTTTGGCCTACTTCGACGCCGGATCGTTGCCAAGCGCGCCGGGTCTATTTTTGCGCGAGGGCAATACATGGCGGAAGCTCTAGCAATCAACGGGGCGGACCTGGCCGACGATGCCGGGCCCCAGGTCGAGCGCATCCGGGCGGCGAATGTTTGCGCCGTCCCGCCGGCAATGGTTCCCCAGGTCTACGGCAAGCTGGCGCCCTGGATTGAGGCGGCGCTAGCGTCAAGCGTGCAGCATGAACTCACCGTCGACGAGGTTTACACCGGGCTGACCTGTGAAAATCCGCCGTTCGCCTTGCTGGTTATGCAGGACGCCGACACGCTCGACCTGGTCGCGGCCGTCGTCCTGGGGAAAGGCGAACGCAACGACGGATTCCGCTATGTCGCGGTGATTTGTCTAGGCGGGCGGGAAATGGAACGCTGGCTGCCGGACATTGTCGACCGCATCAAGGCGATAGCGCGCGACGTCGGGGCGGACCACGTTTGCCTCATGGGGCGGCCGGGATGGGTCCGGGCGTTACGGAAGCATGGACTAGAGCAACGGGCCGCGGTGATGGTCTGGAACGTGAACGGGGGCGAACATGGGAAGCATTAGCGGCAACAAGACGAAATCTTCACAGCAGTCGCAAACGCAATCCTCGGGCTGGCAGGACGCGGCGTCGCGGTCCGCCGGAATGACGGAGCAAAACGTATGGGGCGGGCAAGTCCCGGCGCTTGATGCCCTGTATTCGAACGCTCAATCCTTGCTGGGCTCCGCGGGCGTCGCGAACGCCGGCGGCAATTTCGGGAACACGATGCAAAGCGGCGTCAACGCCTGGCAAGGCGCCCTGAATCCGGGCCAATCGCAATACTTCGACAGCGCGCTAAATCAAGCGGTCGACGCGGCAACGCGGGGCTTTACGCAAAACGTTCTGCCGCAGCTTCAAGACGCCGGCATCCGGGCCGGCGCCCTTGGCAACCCGCGGAACAACCTAGCGCAAGGACAGGCCGCGGGGCAATTCGGGGCGGATCTGCAAAATATGGTCGCGCAAATGGCGAACAATCAATATGGCATGGATCGGCAATTGCAGGGCCAAGCAATCGCGCAAACGCCGCAAATGGCCGGGTCCTGGTTCCAGCCGTTGACGCAAGCGGCAAGCATGATCGGCGGGCCGACGGTGCTAGGCCGCGGCGCGCAAATCTCCGACAGCTACGCCCGCGGCGCCAATCAGTCGTCCGGAATGTCGAGCGGGTCTAGCTCCGGAAAAGGGATGGGGCTTTCGATCATGAATGGGGGTCGGTGATGCTTCCGCTTTTTGCGCTGGGCCTGGGAATCCTGGCCGGCAATCGCTGGCTTGAGGGCAAGCGCGCGGATACGCGCGAAGCCGAACTGGCGCAAAAATTCGCGCAAGCGTTCGGGCAGCAGGGCGGGAATGTGATGGGGCCGCCCGACGAGAGCGGCGGACTTGGCTATCAGCCGGGCTCCGGCCTGGTCGGCTCAATGGCGAACGTTCCGCCGGAACTGGCCTTCCTTGGCAAGCTGGGCGCGACGCCTGGTCTGACCGGGACGGCCCTGCAAGCGTTGCCGGGTGCGTTTCAGCGTATCCAACAGGGCGACCAATTTACGCAGCAGGAAGGCCGCCTAACGAATCAATTTGAGCGGCAAATCGCGGAACAAATACAGGCCCGGCTGCAAGGTCAAAACAACTGGGAGCGCAACTTCGGGCGCAGCGCGTTCGAGTCGGACCGCAATTTCGGGCTGAATCTAAATCAGCAGCAATTCACCGAATGGCTGGGAAGGCAAAACCTGGGAATCTCGCAAGCGCAATTGAAGCTCGCCCAGCAAAAGGAAGCGTTTGACCAAGCGACGGCGCGGGCCGCCGGAAAGACTCTCGGACTGCCGACGCTTCCCCAGGGATACCGCTACATCGACAACGGGGCCGGCGGCGTGGTCGCGGCGCCCATGCCTGGAATCCCGGCGGCCGTCGAAGCCCAGGAAGGCGCCGACGCGCTAGAGCAAGGGCTCGCGAATGCGCGGGGAATCCTGGACACCGTATGGGGCCCGGCGGAACCGCTTGAGGATGGCACGATGTACCGGGCCGGCGGCTCCGGCTTCGAACGCTGGGGACCGGACGCCGGCAAGCTCGCGACGTCATACGCGGCGCTCCGTTCGTCCATCCTGCGGGCGGAGGGCTCCGGCGTCATCGACAAGGGCGAGCGCGAAGAATTCGAAAGCCGGCTGGCGAATCCGTCGAAGCTCGCGAGCGGTCGCGCGTCGGCCGCGGACCGCGCGGCGTATGAGGACGTTCTCGCGAAGCTCGAAAAGAAACGGGACAGCTATTACAAGGCGCGGCCCTGGTTGGTCCCGCCGCCGCCGGCCGGCTTTACCGTCGTGGGAGGGCCCAAGTAATGCGCGCGGTCAATCAGGAAACGGGCGAGGTTGTCGAATTCGTCGGCGGGCAATGGGTCCCGGTCGACGGGGGCGAGGGCGGCCAGGCGGCGCCGCGCGCGCAGCCGGCCCAGGCGGAGCCGCAGCAGGACCTCACAACGGGGCCCATCAACGCGGCATTGATCGGGGCCGGCGACCTCGCGACCCGGATGGGGCGCAACGCCCGGGACGTTTGGGCGAATGTGACCGGGAACGTAGCGCAGCAGCGGGCCATCGAAAACGAACGCCGGGAGGCGCAGCAAATCACGGCCCGGCTGCGGCGGGATGCTCCCATTGCGTCGATTGCGGGCGAATTCGGGCTCATGCTGCCGACGATGGCGCTAGGCGGCGGCTTGCCTGGGCTCGCGATGCTCGCGGCGCGCGGCGGGACGGCGGCGAAGCTGGGAAGCTTGGCGCTCGGGCAGGGCGGATTAGGCGCGGTGCAGGGCGCGCTATCGTCGGAATCGGGGGACCTGGTTACGGATGCCGCAACGTCGGGCGCCCTGGGCGCGGCCGGTAGCGCGGTCGGGTCAATGCTGCCGGCGGCGTCGCAAGGCGCCCGGAACATGGTTTCCCGGATTCAGGCGGGCCGCACGGAGCGGCAAACGGCCGCCATTGCGGAAGCCCTGGGCGCCGGCCGCATCGACGAAGCGACCGCGGACCTACTGACGGGGGCGCAGCGGGCCGGGCTCCGGCTCACGCCGGGACAGCTTGCGAACAGCGACGCCGCGCGCAAAATCGAAGCGTCGCTGGTATCTAACCCGCTGACGTCGGGCCCGTTCGAAGCGATCGACACGGCGAACCGTATCAGGATTGCCGAACTGGCCGGCGACGCAATGGGAATCGGGGCGGTCAAGCAAATCGGGCCGAACGAAATTAATACCGCAATCGACAAGGTCGGGAAGGTATTCGAAAACGTCGGGTCCAAAATCGACGGAGTCGACCCGGCCGACGTCGCGAAAATCTACCGGGCCGCGGCCAATGCGGAAGCAAAGGTCCCGGGCGTGCGCGCCTTTGAGCCCTTCGCGAAGGCGGCCGAAAGCATCGCGGAACGGATGGCGGCCGACGGCGAGCTAATGACCGGCGCGCAGCTTATGAACTGGCGTTCGAAGCTGGTCAATGAAATTCAGACCTTGTCGAGAGGATCGCAACCCGGGACGGCGGGGCTTCGCGATGCCGCATGGGCCGCGGTCGAAGGGATCGACGAATTGATAATGGCCCAGGCGGGCAAGGCGGCCGGCGGCTCCGGGGATGAGGCCTTCGCGCTCGCGCGCCAATACGCCGACGCCCGGCGGCAATGGAAAACAATACAAGCGGTGACGGATGCGGTCAGCGCGGAGGGCAACGTTAGCGCGCCCAAGCTGCACAACATCCTGAAACGCTCGGACCCGGTCGGCTATGAGCGTGGCCGGGATGGGTCGAACTTCTACAACGCGGTCCGGTTCGCGGCGTCCCAGCTCGGGCGGCCCATCGTCGGCAATAGCGGGACCGCGACCCGGCAAATCGTAAACGAGATCATGTCCAACCCGACGGCCTGGGGCATGGCCGCGGCGGGGCTGCGCGGTGTCACCGGCTCGCTGGTCGGCCGGGCGTATCTGACGATGCCGGGGGCGGCGGACATTCTCGGAGAGATCGCGACGAACAACGCGACAAGCCGGCTAGGCGCGGGCCTGGGGCGCTTCGCTGGCGGGCTCTAATGGGGGATGACCTCGACACGGCGCGCGGCGTCCTGGGCGGCGTCCTGGCCGGCGCGCTGATCCTGTGCGCGGTGCTGGTCCTGGTCGGGTGCGGGTCGCATACGGAAGCCCGGTCGGGCGCTTG
>Ga0224500_10001153_pt1 | contig 16127 bp, 14 predicted proteins | sample SF_Oct11_sed_USG_FD_168126 | JGI IMG/M metagenome (GOLD analysis project Ga0224500, IMG submission 168126) | Sediment microbial communities from San Francisco Bay, California, United States - SF_Oct11_sed_USGS_4_1 | ecosystem: Environmental > Aquatic > Marine > Sediment | place: USA: California... | reverse complement strand
AGTTATTCGGTATTTGTCTTGGGTGAAGTCACCAAGCCGGGTAAGTACCAACTAAAGTCATATGTGACGGTGCTCCAGGCCATTTCTATGGCTGGAGGGTTTACAAATTATGCCAGTAAGAATAGGCTGCAGGTTGTACGAGTCATTGAAAGCCCTGGCCATAAACGGCAAGAGATTCATATCCCACTCCGTTACGATGATCTCGTGAGCGGTCGTGGTGAGCCAGGTAACATAGTGTTGGCTTCGGGTGATACATTGGTTGTGCCTTGATCATATTGCTGGGTGGTGTGTGAAATAGAACCACATCCATTTCCATGCTCTTTGTGTGCTGTGCAACGTATAACCTGGCCAGATCTGCTGCTTAGATCCTGGTAAGCTTACGACTACTCCTGGAAGGAAATCTGGTGAATCTATCTTTCTGCCGTAGCCACGGAGAAAATAACCGGCTATTCAGCCCCCTAGTCATTGCGATGCTTGTCGTGGGGGTGTTCCAGGCAAATGCAGGACATGCACAAACAACAGTCATTCCTTCCGCGCACGTATCGGGCTATTATGACACCAATATATGGTCACGCCCGGCAGGTTTCCTGCCGGCGGGCACGCGCCTGGATGATTATGTGACAACGGTTGGTGGCACGGTGCAACTATTGCGAGAAACTCGGGATATCGATGCCAAGATCAAGGTTGGAGGAGACTTCAATGCTTATGTGCAGAATACAGGTTTGAATTATTTCAACTCAACCTTGAGCGGCACCATTGGGTTGGATCGATGGGTTGATCAGTATGTTAGGGGAGCCAAGTTGCGTGTAACTGAAAACTTTAGATACACGCCGCAATCCCCTGGGTTTCTAACAGGAGTGAGGCAGTCGATTGGCCAAGACAACACCTTTTTTGCGGGCATTCAGGCATTTCGATCGAATACCTTCGTCAATACAACAGCTGTGACTGGCTCATATCCGATCTCGACAGATCTTGCGCTGGAGGGAGGCTATACATTTGGGATGAGGAGGTTCGGCACTATTGCGGGAGGGACCTCCGGAGTCAATTTCTTCAATACTACGAGTAATACCTGGTATGGCGGGCCTCGCTATCAGCTTTCGAGAAACGACAGCATAGCAGCCTTGTATCGACAGAGCTTCATTTTACAATCGCGAGCCGGTGGCAGATCATTTGCTACTAACCTAATTAACTTGGCAGGGAACTACGAAAAGAAATTCCAGGATTGGGAGTTCAAGGCGGAGGCCGGAGTGACTTTCGTTGAACCAGGCAGTGGGACTTTTCCAACCGGCATCATGCAAGTCAGTAACCATATTGAACGAGACACGGTGGTTCGGGTGGCCATTTTTAGAGAGGCCAAGCCATCAGTGTTCCTCGTCGGTGGCGCAATTCTCAGTAATGTAGCGCAGGCGGGATTTAGTCACCGAATATATGAACGGCTCACTCTTGATGGAGACGTTGCAGTTGCTTACAACCAATTCTTCCAACCAACCAGGAGTACCGATTCGACATTTCGGAACTTCACCGGATCGACTCGCCTCGCCTACAAGGTGACCAGAGATATCACGGCAGATATTTCGTACACTTTTCAGTCTGTCAAGAGTGATGCGACTTCGATCCAATATCAGTTCTCCCGTCATGTGGTTGGGTTCTTTCTGAGTGCTGAGTGGAAGTAACTAGTGGGACAAGTATGGAGAGTAATGCCCAAGTGGATGCAGGCCTAAGTCTTCCCAGGCGGAAGTTAATCATAGAAAAGCGAAGCGGACCCTTGGATATCGACTGGTCTGCTCTCTGGGAGTACCGTGAATTGGGGTACATTCTAATCTGGCGAGACGTCACGGTTCGCTATAAGCAAACCGCGATCGGTGTGGCCTGGGTCATTCTGCAGCCGTTGATCACCATGCTGATTTTTACGGCGATATTTAGCATGTTGGCCAAGGTGCCTTCCGATGGAGTCTGGTATCCTGTTTTTTCGCTCACAGCTTTGCTTCCATGGACCTATTTCTCGCAAGCCGTCACTCGCTCGGGTGAAAGTGTCGTCACCAACGCGAAAATAGTCAGCAAGATTTACTTTCCACGATTGTGGCTTCCCCTTGCCATGGTTGTCTCACCACTAATCGATTTTGCGTTGTCCATGATTCTGTTGTTCGGACTGCTCCTCTATGCAGGTATACCGCTCAGCTGGAAAGTGGTCACACTGCCGGCTTTCATCCTCCTCGCGATGCTCACGGCCTTAGGTCTGAGTCTGTTTACTTCTGCTATGAATGTCAAGTATCGGGATGTTGGCCACGCGATTCCCTTTGTGATTCAGATATGGATGTATCTATCACCGATTGTGTATCCAGTCAGTCTGGTCCCAGAACATTGGAGGTGGCTCTATGGCCTCAATCCAATGGCGGGAGTTATTGAGGGATTTCGCTGGGCCTTGTTGGGGCGAACCGCTCCGGATCCGGTCGTGATGGCGGAGAGCATGGTCGTACTTTTGCTGGTGGTGATAACGGGTCTAGTATATTTCAGGAAGATGGAGAGACAGTTTGCTGATATCATCTGAGGGAGAGTCTCGGAACGTAATGTCCGGCTCCGATCGTTTCTCTGGTGTGGTTTTCCTCAGGTGCTATCTGATCAGCCGACACACAACCGCTTGAAGTAATGAAAATGAGTGATATTGCTGTCCGCGTTGATGGACTTTCAAAACAGTATAGGTTGGGGGCACGACAGAAGGATCACGGCACCTTGCGAGATCATTTGATGTCAAGCCTCAAGTCTTTGTTGAATCGAAGCGGTTATGAGGGGGGAAGTGCTGGATCCATGGGGTCTCCTAAGTCAGAGGGTGATGCAGACTTCTTCTGGGCTCTACAGGATGTATCATTTGAGGTGAAACGGGGAGAAACGGTGGGTATTATCGGCCGGAATGGTGCAGGGAAAAGTACGTTACTAAAGCTGCTCTCGCGTATCACTGAACCGAGTGATGGTCGGATAGAACTTAATGGTCGCGTGTCTGCACTTCTAGAGGTTGGGACAGGGTTTCACAGTGAGCTGACTGGACGGGAGAATGTCTACTTGAACGGGACCATTCTTGGTATGAAGCGGGCTGAAATAGCCAGAAAATTCGATGAGATCGTGGCGTTTTCGGAAATTGAACAGTTTATCGATACACCGGTAAAACGATATTCCAGTGGAATGGCGATGCGATTGGGGTTTGCGGTGGCAGCCCATTTAGAATCAGAGATTTTGATCGTCGATGAGGTGTTGGCAGTCGGTGATGCTGCATTCCAGAAGAAGTGCTTAGGTAAAATTGAGGGGGTAGCTAAGGAAGGGCGCACCATATTTTTCGTGAGTCATAACATGCCCGCGGTTACCAGATTGTGCGAGCGTGGCATCCTGTTGGAAGAAGGGAAGTTGTGCCGAGATGGAAGCTCTCATGAGGTGGTCAACGCGTATCTGCACTCAGAGCTCGGCACCATGTCCTCACGTGAGTGGCTGGACCCGATGAAAGCTCCTCGGGGTGAGGTGGCGATGCTACGAGCTGTGCGAGTTCGCACCAAGGATGGCCAATCTGCTGAGAAGTTTGATATCCGAAAGCCGGTGGGGCTTGAGATGGAATATGACGTGCTCAGGCCGGGCTACAAACTCATGCCTTCCATCATGTTGTGGAATGAGGAAGGGGTGTGTCTACTCGACACTCCTGAGCATGATCCGGAATGGCGAGGGCGTGTCAGGCCGCCTGGCCGCTACCGGAGTACGGCATGGATTCCTGGCAACTTTCTCGCTGAGGGGACCATGTTCGTGAGTGTGGCCCTCGAGACCTTAGATCCCCTGGTCATGCAATTCTATGAACGCCAGGTTGTGGCGTTCTCCGTGATTGACACCTGCGAGGGAGACTCGGCGCGCGGTGACTTTGCCGGAAAGCTTCGAGGTGTGGTCAGACCCCTCTTGGAATGGACAACCCTATCGAACCTCGAGAACGTTCAGGCTGAACTATATAAGTGCTGAGTCTCAAACGAGATATTGATTAGACCCTATAGGGGTCGAACGGTTCCGGCCACCTTGTTCTTGATTCACATCTCGCGATCTCGACGATTTGTGAATTGTCTGCGGATATGCATATGAATTTAGAATCACAGCCGCTTGTGAGCGTGCTGACCCCGGTCTATAACGGCGAACAGTATCTGGCAGAGTGCATTGAGAGCGTGCTGCGTCAAAGTTATCAAAATTGGGAGTACTGTATTGTCAACAATCGTAGTACTGATCGCACTCTCGCGATTGCCACAGCCTATGCCAAAAAGGACAAACGGATTCGAATTCATAACAACTCCGACTTTGTCGGGTGTGATGAAAATGGAAATATTGCTTTTCAGCAGATCTCGCCAGACAGCAAGTATTGCAAGGTGATTCATGCGGATGACTGGATGTTCCCAGAGTGTCTCATGGAAATGGTGGAGTTGGCGGAAGCGCACCCCACGATCTCGATCGTCAGTTCCTACCGACTGAAAAATACGCGCATCGTAGTGCAGGCGTTGCCCTATGCAAGTCGCATTATTTCCGGTCGTGAAATCTGCCGGGCAACTCTTCTCGGGCTGCCGTCCGTTTTTGGGTCACCATCCGCGATACTGATTCACGCCGATGAGGTAAGGAAACGACCGCACTTCTACAATGTGGCGAATCCCCATTGCGATATGGAGGTTTGTCTTAGCATTCTCCGGAATCGAGATTTTGGATTCGTGCACCAGATGCTAACATTTGAACGTTCACATCCTCACTCGGAAAGCAGTCGGGGCAGCCGTTATGGGTTCACTCCCTTCGGTAGATTCGAACATGTGACAAAGTATGGGCCGGAGTATTTGAGTGAAAAAGAATTTGCAACCATGTTTGCGAAACGAAGAGATGAGTATTACGCATTCCTGGGGGCGAGCGTGTTTCGTAATAAGGAGAGCGGGTTTTGGGAGTACCAGCGGGCTGCTCTCGGCAGAATCGGGTATTCGCTCAGTCCGGCAAGGGTAGTCAAAGCAGTGATTCTTGAGGTGCTTGATGTGGTGCTGAATCCGTTAAACACCTTTAAGCGAATCATGGGAAAGGTGTCCCATTCGGTTGAGGGTACGGCGGCACGAAATGTTGAAAGTAATTTGTATGGGAAAAGTTCTTGAGAGTTACTAGATTCTCCTTCTGCGCGAGTGATGATGACAGGAGATTTTCGACGGCGGTAGGGGACTTCGCCGGGTGAAGGCAATTGGCTGTAACTCTGGAAGAGTCTGTTCTAGATGGAACATTCCTTCAAGACAACTGGGACATCTGCTTTCCGAGCTAGTTTGCATGGTACCTGGGTCCACGCGATCTTTAGTAGGTTGCGAAGCGTAAAGCAGCAGTTGACTCGTCAATCGGATGGTGAAGCCATCTTGAAACAGCGGTATCTTTGTGTGCACGGGAAGCCTCTCAACATTGCGAATCCGCAGACCTTCACAGAAAAGCTCTATTGGAGGATGCTTGCATGGAATCGAGCCGTGCCTCCGATCTTTGTGCAACTTGCTGATAAGTTAACCGCGAGGGAGTATGTAGCAAGCAAGGTTGGAGCACAGTATCTGCCGAGGCTTTTGTGGCAAGGGCAAGACCCCGTTTCGATCCCCTTCAAGGCCTTACCGATCGAGTATGTGGTTAAAACAAATCATGCGAGCCGGCAAGTGCTCGTGGCTTCTGAGCCAGTTGACCATGATGCGATCGTCGCAACCTGCAGGAAGTGGATCGATATAAACTTCTACTGGGTGGCACGAGAAGGTCAGTATTTGCATATTCAGCCGAGAATAATGATAGAGGAGTGTTTGCGGGATTGTGAGGGAAGCTTGCCGCTTGACTATAAGATTTGGTGCTTTAATGGTGTGCCGGAGCTGATCCAGGTAATTAATTTCGCGCGGGATAGTCATTCGTTCTATGATACCTCATGGAGAGCACTGGACCTGTCCTATTCCGTGGGCAAGTCCCGTCCTGACAGGCTCAGGCCGGCGTATCTGGAAGAGATGATATCCCTTGCTACTGAACTGTCCGCTGGGTTTGGTTTTGTCCGCGTCGATCTCTACAACGTTGATGGGCGTATCTATTTTGGGGAGTTGACGTTTACTCCAACGGCTGGAGTCATGAAGATACAGCCTGAGAGGTGGGATGTCGAATTAGGTAAAAAATGGGACATGTCATTGGAGTACTCATAGCTGCTGCCGTTGCTTGTTGTCTGCCGCATGCTCTGCTGCCCTAATATCCATGGATTCAAAATCTATTGTCATGATCGCGTATCATTTTCCGCCGGAGGGGAATGCGGCTGTCTATCGTCCCTTACGCTTTCTTAAAGAGTTGGTAAAGATGGGTTGGCAGGCGACCGTGATCTCTGGCGAGCCCTATGGGTACGAACGATACGCCCCACACCTTTTGGACCAAGTGCCGTCGGCTACACGGGTGGTTCGAGTCAGGGGTCGAGATCTCTGGCATGCCTTTCAGAGTTTGCGGGAAGTGCAGCTCAAAGACAGACTGGCTAATTCTTCTGCCGAGGAAGTGCGACAGGTTGTGATAGGGCATCATGCGCCTTGGCGCGCAAGGCTGCGTGAGCTAGTGAGAAGGGCTGAAGCTTGTATCTATCGCCCTGACATGTCTATGCCTTGGATAAGGCCCGCAACGAGGGAAACCATGGCCGTCTGTCAACAAAATTGTCCCAATGTGGTCTGGGCTACCATCGGGCCACTCTCATCGGCGGTCATTGCCTATCGGACGGCAGTCGCAACGGGTATTCCGTACGTGTTGGATTTTCGAGATCCTTGGGGGTTGGAATACTATCCCCATGAGGCCAGGCGCCCTGACTGGGCCAGGAGACAAGACAATCGGATGATCTCACAAATGTTTGAAAAGGCTCAATCGGTGGTCTTCATGTTTGAATCCGTCGCACGATCGTACCTGCAGGCGTTCCCAGGTGCTCTGGATAGGGCCAAGATTCATATCATTCCAAACGGTTTTGAGGGAGAGGTGGAGTCGTTTGTGCAGATACCAGGTGAACGCTGCGTCGTCCTCTATGCTGGAACTCTAAAGAGTTATCGATACGATACCTTGCTGGAAGGTCTCCTTCAGCTCAAGCAACGAGATCCAAAGCGCGCATCTCTATTACGGCTTAGGTTTGTTGGCGAGGGTCTGAGGGAACTCGTGGAACAAGTCACGGCTCGCGGTCTTACTGATGTAGTTGAGGTTCTCCCGCCCACTTCTAGCAGTGAGGTTCTGCGGCTCCAGCGAGAAGCACATGCTCTATTGGTATTAGGCCGGAACCTGGATAGAAAGGGTCATGAACTTGTTGCTGGAGCAAAATTGTTCGGATATCTCCAGGCAGGACGACCAATTATCGGAGTTGTTCCGCATGATGAAACCCGTCGTATCCTCGCACAAGTCGGGAGCCTTCTGATAGCGGATGCGGAGGCTCCAGTGGAGGTCTGTGCCATTTTTGAAAAGGTTCTTGACGCTTGGTTGAGCAAGACGCTTGAGAGGCTTATCCCGAATCGTGCTGCCTGCGACGCATACTCGTCCAAGCGCCAAATTGTCGATCTTCTTGCCGCTCTGAGTGGAACGCTTCCTAGAACGATGGTGACAGCAGAGGAGTTGCCTGCCGTGTCGTCGCAATTTAGGCCGGGGGTCATCCAATGAAAATGGTGTACGTGAATGACGGCGTATATGGCTATGCAAGCGGCGATCCGTCTGTGGGCGGTGGGGCAGAGCGCTATGGGTGGCACTTGACTCGAGCATTAGCGAGTGTGGGTTGGTCAGTTGTGATAGGGGTATATTCCTTACCAAAAGGAACAGTGCGAGTAATTGACAATGTAAAATTTTTAGGCCTCAGCCGCCGGGCACATTTTCTCTTGGATTGGTATACCTTGCTCAAGGATGAGCGGCCAGACTGGTGTCTATGGCAATGTTCTGAAATTTTGTTCGGGCCTATGGTGGCGATTGCACGGTGGTTTGGGATTCGAACGATGTTCTCTGCCATGCATGATCGGGATGTGCAGCCACGAAAGGCATTAAAGAGCAGGAAAAACTGGTGGCCAATCTACAAATGGGGGCTCCAGCAGTCAAATCTGATCTTCGTTCAACATCATGGCCAGCGAGACTTATTGCCTATGTCTTGGCATCACAAGACCTTCTTGCTTCCAGGTATCGTTTCGTTACCGGACCAGGTGATACCTCATTCGAAAAGAACAGGAACAGTTGCTTGGGTGGCGGTGATCCGACCTCCAAAACGACCGGATCTCTTAGTCGAGATTGCTCGCCAACTGCCGATGATCCAATTTACTGTATGCGGTGAGCCGAGTTTGTATGTATGGGATGCTCAAGAGATCGAGCGCATCATGGCACAGCTCAAATCTCTTCCCAATGTGGATTATCGTGGTCATGTAGCTCCAGAGGACACTCTAAAGGTGATTTCGGACGCGAGTCTCTTGCTCTCGACCTCAGACGGGGAGGGATTCCCCAGCGTCTTCTTAGAGGCATGGGCTGCTGGAACACCGGTTGTGAGCATACAGATTGACCCTGATAACAAAATTCTGGCCTATGGGCTGGGTGAGGTGCCTGGCTCTCTTGAGGGAACGGTTAATGCCGTACGTTCTTTGATGGCATCACCCGAGCGTCGGGAAGAGATGGGAATGAAGGCCAGGCGCCATGTTGAAAACGCGTATAGTGCGGCCTCAGCGGTCGAGGCGGTTGAAGCTGCCATTGGGAGTGTATCCACTGGCAATGCGACACTGATGTACCCAGCAAGGTAAGTGGAACCTTATGGTGATTGCAACGCATGATGTGCCGAGAGCGTACGAACCGCTCTCGCAAACAGCATTACCCCAGAGAATTTTGTATCCACCGGACGTTTTAGAGTATGCATGGTATGTGAGCCTCATCTACGCGTTTCTCAGTCAAGCCTGGGGAGTCGAAATCCCTTGGGTGGGGAACGTGTTGCGGGTGTTTATTGCAGTTGGTTGCGTAGTGAGTATTTGGGCCCAGGCCGGAGCGGTGTATAAGCCGATCACATTGGCTCTATGTACTGGGGCACTTGCGATTGCGATACAGCTATTTTTCCATAAGGAATCTTCAGATGCGTGGCATGAAGGCATTGATCTTGTCGTATGGATGGCGACGTTGGTCACAGTCCAAGCATTATCTCTACGCCCACAGTTCCTGAAACGTTTTGCCTTGGTGGCCCTGGGAATAGGCTTTGCCTCCTTGCCATTTATCGAAGTGCGTACTGTGGGTAAGGTCATGCGAGCGTGGGCATTCGGAACAGGGATCGGGAACCCCAATACGCTAGGGATGTGGTTTGGTTTTTGTGTCGTGTACCTTGTTTGCTGGGGGCTCCGGGCTCAGTCACTGACGTCAAGGATTATTGCGTGGTCTGTTGGGGTTGGATGTTTCTATGTTGTGGCAATCTCAGTTAGCCGGGCTCCCCTGGTGGCAAGCATTTTGGCCTGCCTGGTTGGATTGCGTTCCGTAATGAAGCGTGCTTTTGTTCCGATCTTTTCGCTTGGTCTGTTGATATGTGTTGTGATTATCTCCGGAGCCTTTGACAACGAGATTGGGTATTACACAAGTAGGGGTACAGAGGAGACTGGTCGGGAGGTAATATGGCGGACTGCTCTGGATCGGTTTTATGATTCACCGTGGATCGGTAGCGGTCTGGGCGATATCAGAGTCAGTAGAGGAGGAGGGCGATTTATTAATCCACACAATGGGCCGCTACATATTGCGCTAGGGGCGGGAGTCTTCCCCTTGATATGTTTTATGGGTTATCTGACCAAAGCGGTAGTAGGAGCTTTTCGTATAATGAGGAGGATTGATGAGGGAGAGGCGATACTTCTTCCTCCATTAGTTGTGTTCGCGTTAATCGAGATAATGGTGCTTGACTACACCTTCATGTTTCCCTGGGCAGTGGTGGTCTTAGGATTAGCGGCCAAGGGTGGCGAAACTACTGTATCGCAAAAAGGATGATCCTCTCTCCAAAATCATTCTGTGGGGGAGATGGGCTTAGACTGCATGATATCCCCTTTCTAAGCATCGTAGTCACGCCGTAATTCAGTCATGTATCTTAGGTATTAATTCATAGGCACTAATAATCATATGGAAGTGGTTTTCGTGTGTCTCGATGCAGTTCCTCCTGGTGGAGTTGCTATGGGTCGCGTTATGCCATACGCATAGGAAGTGCAAATGGAGTGCCGCTTACTTTACCTAGTCGGTCAGTTGCGCCTAGGCGGACTAGAGCGACAGCTTGTCTATCTCATTCGATCAATGGATCGGCGACGGTACAAGCCGGTTGTAGCAGTATGGGGCAGCTCCGAAGACGACCATTATGCGAAAGATCTCCGTGCCCTTGATGTACCAGTGATTCGCTTAGGGGAAAGTCAAACCCGCTTGGGTAAGCTAAAAGCGCTATGCCGTCTGGTCTCCACGTGCCGGCCGGAGGTGATTCATTCGTACACCTTTTACACAAACATCGCTGCATGGCTGGCTGCTCAAGGTACAAGAGCAATACCTATTGGGTCAGTACGAAACAATTTTTTACTCGATGTAGAGGAAGCGGGGAAAGTACTTGGAGCCCTCTGTGGTCGGTGGCCACTGGCTCAGGTCTACAACAGCCTGAATGCAGAACGTGAAGCAAAGCGATCAGCCACGATCTTTCGACCTCGTCGCATCTATGTCGTTACAAACGGAATCGACCTTGATCGTTTCTTTCCAGGTCCTTATCCTGAACGAGGATACATTCTGGCAGTGGGAAGTATGCACCACCGAAAGCGCTGGGACAGATTGATTCGGGTCATTGCGCATCTGGTTTCAAAGGGTTTGTGTCCTATGGTGATGCATGTTGGAGCTGGACCATTGCAAGGAGAGCTAAGTGCAATGGTCGACAATCTTCAGGTAAAAGACCTGTTTGCGTTCCTGGGTGTACGGAATGATATTCCTGACCTGCTTGCCAAGACTATGTTTTTGGTGCATACCGCCGAAGAAGAGGGCTGTCCAAATGTTATAATGGAAGCCATGGCCTGCGGGCGTGCTGTTGTTGCAACTGACGCCGGTGATGTTCCCACTCTTGTAGAGGATGGAAAGACTGGGTTTGTAGTGCCAAGAGGGGATGAAGTCGCATTGGCCAAACGTATTGCAACTCTTCTTGAAGACCAGGAACTCTGCCGTCAGATGGGTAATGCAGGTCGACTGAGGGCTGAGCACGCATTCGGGCTTGATCGGTTAAGGTCGGAGACATTTGCCTCCTATCGCGCTGAAGGTTGGGAGGACAGATAGGATGTGTGCAGTAGTCGAACGGAGTGGGAGATGGCTGGTGTGATTCAGGTCTGGAAAACACGGCACATCTTGACCGGAATGTTAACTTTTGTGCCCATGTTGAATCAGTGGCGTCGGCAGCGCGAATCGACGGGAGGATCTTGCTCAGCCCGCTATTGTTATTCGGTTTGGTTTCGCCAGCTCATTACCCTGCATCAATATGGCTTCAGAATCAATAAGGCTCAAATTGGCGAACTGGGGCCAGGTGATAGCCTCGGTATGGGTTTGGCCGCGTTACTATCTGGAGCTGCCGGGTACAGTGGATTAGACATTGTGCCGTATTCAGCTAAAACAGACCTTGAGAGGATGTTGGACGAGCTAATGAAGATGTACTCTCAAAAAGAGCGGATGTCAGACGATACTGAAATCCCCGACGATATAGTTGAATGGGCGAATGTTCCCATGAAAGCCATGGAGATTAGAAAACAGCTGAGGAATGGCATAATCGGTGGTTCGCTTCTGGGGTATCGGGTGCCTTGGACATCAATGCCCCATATAGATAGAGCTTCTCTTGATTTGATCTTCTCGCAAGCCGTTCTTGAGCACATTGATTGCCTTGAAGAAACATATCGAGCTATGTTTGCTTGGCTTAAGCCAGGTGGGTATGCTTCGCATGTGATCGACTTCGGGTCTCACGGTCGGTCGCCTTTCTGGAACGGCCATTGGGCCTACTCAGATTGGCAATGGAAATTGGTTCGAGGTAAGCGAGAATACTTATTGAATCGAGAACCAATGAGTACCCATCTTTCTTACGCTAGGAAAGTTGGCTTTGAGGTGCTCCTATCACGGAGAAATCCCGCACCGCCCGGGCTTGATATTCAGAAGTTCGCCTCACGGTTTCGCCAAATGGACGTGGATGACGCTCAAACACGTGGAGGCTTCTTAATTCTGCAGAAACCTCAATTATATGACTGAGTCGAGCAAGAACGAACATGCGGTGTAAGGAATCAGCAGCCGTTCCTGTTTCGTTTTTGCCTGTTCACGGGTCACCACGATTACGAGTTCTCTAAATCAAACGAATTATGCGTATTGCGTACGTCATACCGACACAACCCCCAACCACATTCATTTACAATGAGATGATTGAGGTCCAGAATGCCGGGCATGACCTGGTGGTCGCACCGCTGTACTCAACACCGCCGTCAAAAGTATCGTTTAAGATTTCCGATTGTCTGCAACCAGAGAAAACCTTGCCGGCCAGTCTATTTAGCCTCACTATCCTAAGGCTTGGTCTTTTCATGTTACTGACTCGGCCCTTGAAGGTCTTGCGCACTCTGTGTTCGCTGCATTTCTCAGCGGGTCTCAATCCATTTTCGCATGTGGGGATACTCGCGGTCGTGCCGAAGGCGTTGGCGACAGCCTGGTGGGCAACTCATTTACGGGTCGATCGTATCCACGCTCACTTTGCCTCGCACACGGCTACGTGTGCGGGAATCGCTAGCGTCTTAAGCGGGATCCCATTTTCCTTTACCGCACATGCCTACGATATCTACTGTACTGCGATGAGATTGCGCAATGACACGCTTGATTGGAAGCTCCGCCATGCTACCCAAGTATTTGCAATAAGTGAGCATGGGGCACGTCTCTTGCGTGAGCGCTTGCCGGTGGTTGATCGTAGAGGTGTTCATAGAGTGTACGTGGGAATTCCCATGGATCTATTTCGAGAGCAGGTGCCATTACCCATTAAGAACGGAGAACTGCGGCTTCTATGCATTGCGAGGCTTGAAAGCAAAAAGGGTATTGATATCCTATTAGACGCCTGCGGGATTTTGAAAAGTCAATCATTTCCATTTCACCTGTGTATATATGGTGCAGGGCCGTCCAGAGGAGGCCTCATCGATCAAATCGCACGCTTAAATCTTGAACGTCAGGTTCAGCTAGAAGCTCCTATTCCGCAAGAGAAAATTGCGGCAGAATTGAGTGCGTGTCATGTGTTTGTCATGCCTTGCCGGAAGGATCCGACAACCGGAAACATCGACGGTATCCCCACGGTCTTTATGGAGGCTATGGCTACAGGAAGGCCGGTGATCAGTTGCCCAGTTGCGGGCGTTCCTGAATTGGTGCGCGACGGGGAGACAGGTCTTTTGGTTCCTGAGGACAATCCTCTTGCGTTGGCTGAGGCTATCCGTTACATCGGAACCGATGATGCACTTCGGCTTCGCCTTGGGAAACAAGCACATGCTCTGGCTGAGCAACAACATAACCAGCGCATAAATACGAGCCAGTTCATCAGTCTGCTGATAAACGGTAGTGTGATTTCACGATAACTATCGGGTGCTGGTCGCTCAATGGATCTGCAACTCATTGGGATTGCGCGGCGAGGCCGTATCTTGTTCTGAAAACTCATGGGCCCCAATGTCAGGAGCCTTGCCTTTGAAGGGTAAGCCGACAGGGGTTCCTTTGTCGATGGCGGGACTCATCGCCATAAGTCTATAGTCACGAAGCCCTGCGTTCAAGAATGCCGGGTCAGTGTTGTACATATTACTGGTGTCCTCTGTCACCCCTGCTGCTGGTTCTCTATACTCATTTATGAGGGTGGAAGCAGTTCCATTCATGAGATTGTGAGATAGGACAACATTCTGAACCGTCTTCGTATTGTAGAAATCAATACCGTATCCCTTTGTGTTTGCGGGACCATAGAAAATATTGTTTCTGATCTGCACATTGTTGAGCGTATGGGCCAATAGAATCTGCGCTGCTGGTGTATTGGTGATACTCCTATCGGCAAACACGTTGTTGTACACGAACAGGCCATTTGCGGTTGAGCCACTGCCTGTATATACGTGGAGTGCGTACCCACGATTTACATCGTAGAAGATGTTCCGGCGAATAGTCACGTTTGTAAAGTTTGAAATATAGATCGCGTGATCTAGAACTTGGGACTTGGTGGTAGAGCACCCATTTTCCCCGTTACGCAGGCTGCCAATCGTATAGAACAGATTATCTTCAACGATGGCATCGTCCCCCAGACCAACTATCCCATTTTCGGCCGACAGGACAGTTGAGCAAACTGTACGGCCAATGTGGTGGATCTTGTTTTTTCGAATAATGATTCCGGTCGCCCCATTTGCACTGATGCCATGGTGGTTGCTCGACACCGTGCTGGTTGTGCCTCTGATATCAAAACCCTCGATAATGTAATAAGGCTGCGTGATATAAAATCCAAAGTTTTTATTGGGATCGGTAACACTCGGAACTTCTATCACAGCACCAAAGCGATTCTGGCTTTTGAGGGTAATGGGACTAGTGGCAGTTCCTGCCGGAGAGTTTTTCCGAACATAAACTACAGGGCCATTTGCAGAATAGACACCATCGCCAATCAAACAGGTATCGCCAGCAGCCACTGGGGTGCCAAGTGATACGCATTTTTGAGGATTGCGCCATGGGCGGTCCGATGTGCCAGGGTTGTCGTCGGTGCCCGTTGTTGCCACAAAGTAGGTGGTACTTTCGGCTGTATTGTTTCCGAGAACCACAAAGACAACGCATATTCCCAAGAGGGTAACTAGCGCGTGGTGTAGAACTTTGCCTGGGTGGTATGCCATCAGGGCACTCCTCAATAAAAATGTGCCGTGCTGCCCCGGTGCTATCTGGCTAGGTTGTATTAACCAGGTAACCTCTAGTGGTAGCCAGGGCCAAGACACAGTAGTTTATGGCTGCACCAACCTTTGTCGATCAGCTGCGGTTCAGTCCTGTAACTTGATTTCGCCATGCCTGTGGGGTGCATGCGATGGTTATTGTAGCCGCAAGCCTAGTGGCTATGCAGGGAGCATATTGCATGCCATTATTGGATCTCGAAGGTGTTGATTATATGGACCTGGATTCCAGTGTCATTCATCTGATACCAAACCGAAAGTACAAAAAAGGACAAGAATGGCAGGTGTGGAGCAGCTGCAATTTGACCGTTCATATCGCATGGTGCACACTTCGGGCGGGCCTGAAGCCATAGGACGCCCGATGGAAGTCCCTCTCCCAGATCGGCTCCATGGCCATCAGCATCGCGCGCTGGACCACTCGATCCCGCAGACTGGGGATCCCTAAGGGCCTCACCGTGCCGTTCGCCTGGAGGTACACGCGCCGTGCAGGGAGCGGCGTATAGGAGCCCGCTAACAATTCGGCACGTATCGTCGCCAGTTCCTGATGAAGGGTTTCCGTCATCAGGGCCTTGTCGACCCCATCGATGCCCGGCGTTCGCGCACCACTCGATGGGAGCGTGATGCGCGCGGCGTCGGCCAGCCATGTTCGATCTGCAATCAGTCTCAGGCGTCGATCGAACTTACGTTCGGGGTTCTCCGTTGACCACGTCGCCAGCTTGCGTTGTATTTCCCTGATTATCAAAGGTCTTCACCTCTGAGGTAGGCTCGAAAAAGTGGACGCCTTCAACCTATGATCTGAGGTCTGGAGGTGAGGGATGGAACAAGTACCGCGACAGCAGTATACGAAGGAGTTCCGGGAGCAGGCCGTGCAGCTGGTTCTGGAGCAGAAGTTGACAATTCCGGAGGCCGCAAGGCGCCTGACCATGTCGGGCAAAACGCTCAAGAACTGGGTGGGGCGAGCCCGGCGAGGCCAGCTCGCCACGCTGGGAGCGAGCCGACGCCCTATGACGGATCAGGAAGCGGAGCTGTCCCGGCTCAAACGCGATCTCGCCGAAGCGCGGATGGAGCGCGACATTTTAAAAAACGGCCCCCACGGCTTGCCGTGCCCCTTCTGCATAGAAACATCGGGCGGTACAATCCTCCAACGCGTGGACAGTGGCCGTTAGCTTCTTGGAGGTCGTAACCCCGTCAAAAAACCTGGCC
>Ga0224500_10001152_pt1 | contig 16139 bp, 10 predicted proteins | sample SF_Oct11_sed_USG_FD_168126 | JGI IMG/M metagenome (GOLD analysis project Ga0224500, IMG submission 168126) | Sediment microbial communities from San Francisco Bay, California, United States - SF_Oct11_sed_USGS_4_1 | ecosystem: Environmental > Aquatic > Marine > Sediment | place: USA: California... | reverse complement strand
AACTCGCAAGGCAGATGTAGCACGGACTGGGTGGACAAAAGAGGTTGAACCGAGGGCTCCATTCAATCTCATCATTCTTGCAAACTGCCTGAACGAGCTTCATGCGGATGCGATAGATCCGATCGCGGTGCGAAGTCGCCTTGTGACGGAGCTGTTAGCGCTTCTCGCACCTCAGGGCACGATCATGATCGTGGAACCGGCCTTACGCGAAACTTCCCGAGCGCTGCATCAAGTGCGCGACCGATTACTCCAAGAGAAACGCTGCACTGTCTATAGCCCATGTCTTCATGAAAACAACTGCCCGGCCCTGATCAATCCCTACGACTGGTGCCACGAAGAGCGAGCCTGGGAGCCTCCGGCATTCATCCAAGAAATCGATGGCGAGGTCGGCTTCATCAAAGATGCGCTGAAGTTTTCGTATCTGTTGCTTCGGAAGGACGGGAAGACCATCGTCGACCGACGTCCGGATGTCTATCGTGTCGTGAGCGAACTGCGGGAATTGAAAGGTGAGAAGCGGGCTTGGCTATGCAATGAGACGGGACGGCCAGAAATCGGTCGGCAGGATCGCCTGGTTTCGCCTCAGAACGCAGCGTTTGATGAGTGGCATCGTGGAGCGATTGTGCAGATTGAACGGATTGTTCGAAAAGAGAAGGCTGGCAAGCTGTCGGCGCTGGGACGGATCGAGCAAGATGCGGTTGTGCAAATTGTGAGGCCGGTCTGAATCCCATATAAACGACAGTTAACGAACGGCGCGCGCTTCAGTCTCAACATCATGCAGGCAAGCAGTCTCGGCTGACTAATGGCAGGCAGCTTCGGCTCCGCCATGATGCTTGGAGGTGAGGAAGCATGCGTCCACTCGCTTCAGCGCCCCTTGGCCTTGCAAAAATTCCGCAGACGAATTGTCCAAATTCAGTTGCAATGGAGTGACGAAGATGAATGAAATCAAACTGGAAAAAGTAAGCGAGCTTCTATACCACGAACCTCATAAAAACAAGAGCCCGATACTGTGGAAGAAACGCCTTCATTCTGTATTTCTAACGCTCACTGATATTCGAGTTGATCTCTGTCTAGAAATCAAGAGGCCTGAGACCGATCTCTTTGCACACATAAATCATCAAAATGAAGAAAAATCTGAGCAGGGAGATGTCTTGTCGCAAGGCGAGGAAGAAACCGAAAAGTATTCCGAGCAGTTTGCATGGCGGATAAGAGCAACGGGGCACTTTAGTGATCGAGATAAAATGAGTTTGATCAGAAAAGATGGAACCGTTACAGGTCGCACGGAGTGTTTCAATAATACGGATGTATTGCTCAAGTCCGTTTCAGATTGGGACGAGAGAAAAAATAGTGGTGGTTTTCTCCTTTACATCGATTCTAATTCTGAAAGAGAACCTTTTCTGCACCTTGAGCTTTTAATTCCAGCAGCACGGTTAGATGGGCTGTGCAACGAATTGGTGTCAGGCCGACTTTGTTCAATGGAAGTTGCGGCCTGCGTCGAGGTATTTCAGTCTCAGGCAGTTGGGTTTCTTTCGGAACCACATATATGGCAGCAGTTCTCGATTGAAGAAGATGGAGGGAATGATAACAGAGCCTACCTGTCACGGCTTACCGCATTTCGGTCCATCACCGGAGGAGATACGAGGTAGCACGAGTTTCAGGTGATCCTGAAGAATTGAAAAGAGGCTTTCCCGAACAGAAGTCGGATATGGGGAATGGTTTTGCATGGAAGTTATTCACTTGGCTTTTTCGCTGAGAGATCAGTGCGTGTGGGCTACGCGGGAAAGATAGGCGGTTCGAGAGGTTTTTCTAAATAATCTAGGGGCAGCTGTCCGATATGGATAAGGACACAATAACGACAATCCTCGCTATCTGGGGCGCGGTTCTATCGAGCTTTGCTGTTGGATGGCAGTTTTTTCGAGACATTACGCAGAGGGGCAACCTTCGCGTGTCATGCTACATCGGCAGTTTGACTGATGGTCTCAGTGAAAAAGATCCAAACGATTATCTTGTCTACAACATTACGAACGTGGGGAAAGAGCCTGTGATGCTCACCAATATTGGCGGAGAGATGAAAAAAGATCACTTCCTGGTTAATACTCGCCAACTACTTCCGCGGATGCTCCAACCTGGTGAGTATATACTTGATTACACGTCCGACCTTAGCGTGCTCGGCCATGAACTGAAGCATTTAACAGCTATCGACTCCCTTGGACGTTCTTGGAAGGCTCCCAGCAAGCAGGTGAAAAAACTAAAGGAAGATTTCGCGTCCGGTAAGTACGGCAAGAGTAAAGTTAGTATTAAGAATAGCTCGGCTTTGTAGGCTGATCAAAAAGGCCCGTCGACGAGACCGCAGGGAGCTTGGCGACTGAGGCATACGGTGTTGGTATGTTGCAAGGAGACGGGCGACCGAGAACGAAGTTGGCGGCCCTTTTCAGTAGCCGCTAATCTGCTTCTGGCTCTGAGCTGCCGTGCTGGTGGGAGACCTTGTCTTCCTCGAACAGATCCGCCATTTCCTCGGCCATCACCGCATCATCATCCTGAATAGCGATGAGGGGGATTTCTTTTCTCACCTTCGGCTTTTCTTCCGGCAAAGATTGGTCTGGCTGTTTTGGATTGTCACTCATACGAACAGTATACACCAGCGGAGAGCACTGTGGCGCACTTATTCAAACGCTTCCAGTGACGATTTCTCTGGGAACTGTCGCTTGCAGCCCTTGCAGGTCACGAAGTAGATGGATTCCCGCACGGATAACGTAGCTCGGAAGTCGAGGTCGACTCCGCGATGGTTGCAGGTCGTGCAGGAAATCTCCTTCAAGTGAAACGGCACGTCCGGCTGTGTCCGGAGATAAAACTCCATATCGGTATAGACAGGGAAGGTGTAGAAGCATTTCTTGCAGATGCCCCGCCAGTCACCGTCGGTTCCCATGGACCGTTCGTCAATGGCAAAACTGGACTGTTTGCAGATGGCGCATTGGACCGTGTTTAGACGCCGTTCTACTTCCTGTTGAGTGATAGTGACCATAGGACGAAGAAAACTGTTCCCCTATTGACGAGGTCGAGTATAACGGGCAAGGAAATGGAATCGCAACCACACCGCAAACCCGACAAGAACGCTTGACGTCCATTAGACTCGCGTTATACTGACAACGCAATGCATATGATTACGGATAATCTGTTGGTGGGAAGCATCGACGATGCACAAGGGCCACCTGAGGTAATCGGTACACTCCTACTCGTGGCTGAAGAGTTTACGATCACACCGGCTGCCTGGGTGGACTATCATCGTATTCCCTTTCGAGAATTTGCCAAGGTTGATCCTGCCAAGTTGGCGGAAGCGATGCGATGGCTTGAGCCTCGTGCATCAAAAGGGATGACGTTGGTCTGTTGTCGGGCTGGCATGGGTCGCTCTGTGTCCGTAGTCATGGCCTATCTCTGTTGCGTGGAAGGCCGGACCTACGATGAGGTCTTGAAGCTGGTCATGGCCCGGCGGCCTGGCGCCATGCCGCTGCCAAATCTACAGGTCGCCATTGAACAGGTGCGCCAACTCCGCCGCGCCGCGTAGTCGGATGCTCAAAAAGTCCGCCAGCGGCGTTCTCGCATCGCTCAGAGGCTCAACCTGCCAAATCGTACGCCTCGCCTCTTCGCTCGCTGCGGCCTGGCTGGACAGCCTTTTTGAGCATCCTCAAGGTATTCTCGCATCAGCACCGTTCAGAACATTCCAACCATATTGATTGTCAGCAACCAGGTTTTCTGCCACCGCCTTCAAGCTCGTCTTGCCTTTCCTCCAAACCTCATGGCGTAATAGCAGTTCTCTCCATCTCGTAACCTGGATGAGTGATGCCGGAGCTCCCAGAAGCAGAAGTCGTGGCTGGACAAATCCGTTCCCGTCTCCTCGGTGCGCCACTAGGAGATGTGTGGGTCGGACGGGCGGATATCGTGCGGGAGGGATTCTCGACCTTATCGTGGTATCCCGGCGCCAGCCTGCAGTCTGTCGAGCGATTCGGCAAGAGTGTGGCCCTTAGATTTGTGAAGGACAAGGTCTGTCGCTATGTCGTGGCCGAACTTGGGATGACCGGACTCCTCCTGTTCCAGTCCACGCCGACGAAACATCCACAGCACGTCCATGTGAAGATGTTGTTTGAAGACGCTCGTGAACCGGAATTACGGTACTGGAATCCTCGCCGGTTTGGGCGACTCTCGCTGTTGGATACGGCAGGACTTGATCGATATCTCGCCCGCCGATTTGGCCTGGATCCGCTCGCTGCGGCGCAGCAGGACTTTGTGGAACTCTTGCAATCGAGACGTGGCCGGCTCAAATCCCTCCTGATGCATCAACAAGTCATCGCCGGGATCGGGAATATCTACGCGAATGAGATTCTTTTTCGAGCGGGTCTGCACCCGCATGTTCAGGTTAGCAGACTGTCGGTGGCCAGGGTTGAAAAGCTTTACCAGATCATGTGTGAGGTTCTCCATGAGGCGATTGCCTGTGGAGGATCGAGCGTCCGAGACTTTTTTGCTCCCGATGGAACCGAAGGGCAATATAAGCGGCGGCATCTGGTCTATGGCAAAGTGGGGCAGCCCTGTCCCAATCACTGCGGTGGAGTCATTCGACGCTTTCAGGGGGAGCGGAGCGCATATTTTTGCCTCAGCTGCCAGTCTCTTCGGTCTACAAAGTAATGACCAGAGACGGTAAATCTTTATATTTTGAGTGCTTAGTAGAAAATGGGCCGAGAAACTCCACACTAGGCCTTTTAATCCGTTTCATTTTAGTTCCTTTGGTGTCTTGAGTCATCCCGTTGATTTCCGTTACAATCCGGCTCCCTGATCGGCTGAGTTGAATACGAAGGAGAACTCTCATGGCAAAGGTGTTGGAAGGTCCCGGAATGGGACTGATGAAGAAGTGGGGAATTCATGTTCCCCAGTATGCGGTTGTGACCTCTGCGGACGAACTCTCCAAGCTTGGTCACGTCAACGACTGGATGAAGCAGAGTCAATTGGTCGCCAAAGCGCATGAAGCGCTCGGTTCCAGGTTTAAGCTCGGGTTGGTGAAGGTGGGCCTCGATCTGACCGGTGCCGTGGCGGCGACCAAAGACATGATCGGCCGCCAGGTCGGCAGCATTATGGTTTCGCAAGTCATCGTCTCTGAAATGATTGGCCACAAAGAGGAATACTATTGCGCGGTGAAATCGACTCGCGAAGGCAGCGAGATTCTCGTGGCCAACTGCGGGGGGATCGAAGTTGAATCGAATTGGGACCGTGTGAAGCGGTTGTGCCTTGATGTGGGACAGGCTCCCTCCCATGAAGCGCTTGAAAAGCTTGCCAAGGAGGCAGGTTTTACCGGCGCGTTGGTTAAGAAGATGGCAGATTTCGCCGGCAAGATGTTTAGCTGCTTCGACAACGAAGATGCGCAGTATCTGGAGGTGAATCCCGTCGTGACTCGCGCGAGCGATGGGGAGTTAGTCGCGCTTGACGCGGTGACTTTGCTAGACGGCGATGCCAAGTTCCGTCATCCGGATTGGAATTTTGCGTTTGCGGCAGAATTCGGCCGGGCCTATTCCAAGCAGGAAGAGGAGGTCATGGCGGTCGACAGCAAGATCAAGGGCTCGGTCAAGTTCATTGAAATTCCCGGTGGCGATACGGCGATGCTCCCCGCAGGCGGTGGCGCCAGTGTCTATTACTCCGATGCCGTCGTGGCGCGTGGCGGCAAGCTGGCGAACTATGCCGAATATTCAGGCGATCCGCCTGATTGGGCGGTTGAAGTGCTGACGGAGAAGGTCTGTTCCTTGCCCGGAATTAAGAACATCATTGTTGGTGGCGCGATCGCTAATTTCACCGACGTGGTGAAAACATTCGGCGGCATCATCAACGGATTCCGCAAGGCCAAAGCGGAAGGGAAGCTGAAGGGCGTGAAGATCTGGGTGCGTCGCGGAGGCCCGCGAGAGAAGGAAGGGCTCGATGCGATGCGCGCGCTCAAGGACGAAGGATTCGACATCAACGTCTTCGATCGCAACACCCCGCTGACGGACATCGTCGACAAAGCACTTCAGAAATAGTAACGAGGACTCAGAACTGTGGACTGAGCTAATCGGAGGGCGTTCACTCGGCCCTCAGTTCTCAGCGCTCAGTCCTAAAGGAAAGAGGGAGATTCCGATGAGCATTCTGGCCAATAAAGACACCAGGGTTGTGATTCAGGGGGGCGCCGCTGGTGTCAACGCAGCCCGCCGTATGGCGGAGTTCTGCTACTTGATCAAGCGCCCGCTCAACGTCGAAGCATTTGTGTATCCGCCTGACGCCGGCAAGTCCAATGAAGTGCCTTATGGCAGCGGCCTCATCGCCATCCCGGTCTACAAGACCATCGCCGAAGCGACGAAGAACCATCCGACCATCAACACCAGTCTTGTGTACATCGGAGCGGACCGCGCGATGAAGGGCGGGATGGAAGCCCTCGACGATACACACATCAAGGTCGTGACGATGATCACGGAGGGTGTGCCGGAGAAGGACGCCAAGATTCTTGGGGCCCATGCCAGAAAGCTTGGCAAGGTGTTTAACGGCCCCTCGTCGATCGGTATCGTGTCGGCCGGTTCCTGTCGGCTCGGTGTCATCGGTGGTGCGTTCGACAACCTCGTCTTATCTAAGCTCTATCGTGAAGGTTCCTTCGGCGTCATCACCAAGTCGGGCGGTCTCTCGAACGAAATTATCTGGATTTGCTCGCAGTTCGCCGACGGGATCACAACGGCCATCGGCATCGGCGGCGATGCCTATCCTGGCACTGACTACGTGAGCTATCTCGAAATGTTTGAGAACGATCCGCAAACGAAAGCGGTCGTCATCGTCGGCGAAATGGGCGGCGATCTCGAAGAGCGGGCCGCTGAGTGGTACGGCGCCAAGAAGCGGCGCGTAAAGTTGATGGCCGTCGTCTCCGGCTTCTGCCAGGAAAGTTTGCCGAAGGGGATGAAGTTCGGTCACGCGGGCGCGAAAGAGGGATTGAAGGGCGAAGGGTCGGCCCGGTCCAAGTCCGATGCCCTCAAAAAGTCCGGCGCGATTGTGCCGGCCACCTTCGGGGCGCTTGGTCCGGCGATCAAGGACGTCTATCAGGAGATGTTGAAGTCCGGCCAGGTGAAGGAACCGGTCGAGCCGGCGTCACTGCCGAAGTTGCCCAAGAGTATTGAAGCGGCCATGAAGGCCGACGAAGTCATGGTCACCCCACTGATTCGTACCACGATCAGCGACGATCGCGGAGACGAACCCTGCTATGACGGGTATCCCGCCTCCGAGCTCATCAATAAGGGCTACGAAATTCCCCATGTCGTCGGACTCTTGTGGGATAAGCGGTTGATCTCCAAGCAGGAAGCCGAAATTATCAAGCGCATCATGATGCTCTCTGCCGACCATGGCCCCTGCGTCAGCGGCGCGTTGGGGACGATCATCGCGGCTTGCGCCGGGATTGGCCTGTCTCAGTCGGTGGCTGCGGGACTCATCATGATCGGCCCGCGGTTCGGCGGTGCGGTCACCGATGCCGGACGGTTTTTTAAACATGCTGTCGACAATAAGATGACGGTCGACGAATTCCTCACCTACATGAAGAAGAATCATGGTCCGGTGCCCGGTATCGGCCATCGCGTGAAGAGCTTGCGCAATCCGGACAAGCGGGTGAAGGAGTTGGTCGGCTATGTGAAGAGCTTGCCCATCAAGACCCCGTGCCTCGATTTTGCGTTGCAGGTTGAGCAGGTCACGGCGGCAAAGAAGGATAACCTCATTCTGAACGTAGATGGGACGATGGCGGCCGTGTTGGTCGATATCGGATTCCCGGTCGATAGTTTGAACGGCTTCTTCATCCTCTCGCGAACGATCGGCTTGATCGGCCATTGGGTCGATCAGAAACGTCAGGGCAGCCGCTTGATCCGGCTGTTCGATTATCTGGTGAACTACGCAGCACCCAAACGGCGGGAAGTTCCGCCGCTGAAATAGGAAGCTATCAGCACACAGCCGTCAGCTAGCTGAAAGCTGATCGCTGACAGCTCTTTAAGGAGAAAGAATCATGTCGATGGATATAGCTAAGAACCTTTATGCCAAGATGCCAGGCGTGTTCGAGAAGGCTCGAAAGAAATTCGGCCGTGGCTTGACGCTGGCGGAGAAGATTCTTGTCGCGCATGCCGACAACTTCGACACTCAGAATTGGGAACGGGGCAAAGCCATGTTGGCCCTCCGTCCAGACCGAGTTGCCATGCAGGACGCAACAGCGCAGATGGCAGTCTTGCAGTTCATGCAGGCGAACAAGAAGAAAGCGGCGGTGCCCAGCACGATCCACTGCGACCATTTGATCCGTGCCGAAATGGGCTCGCAGAAGGACCTGACGCGCGCATTGGACGAGAATAAGGAAGTCTATAACTTCCTCGCGTCCGCCGCGAAGAAATATGGCATCGGTTTCTGGAAGCCCGGAGCCGGGATTATCCATCAAGTCGTGCTGGAAAATTATGCATTCCCCGGCTGTCTGATCATCGGAACCGACTCACATACGCCGAACGGGGGCGGGTTGGGCGGATTGGCGATCGGTGTCGGCGGGGCCGATGCCGGAGAAGTCATGGCCGGCCTGCCGTGGGAAGTGCTCCATCCGAAACTCATCGGCGTGAAACTGACCGGCAAGTTGAGCGGCTGGGCCTCGGCGAAAGACGTCATTCTCTATCTGTGCGGCCTGCTCACCGTGAAGGGCGGGACTAACAAAATCGTTGAGTACTTTGGTCCTGGTGCTGAGACGATCAGTGCCACCGGCAAGGGCACTATCTGCAACATGGGCGCTGAACTTGGTGCAACGACCTCCGTGTTTCCCTTCGACCAGAAGATGGTCGCCTACATGAATATTACGGATCGCGCGGATCTCTCGACCTTGGCGACGGCGCAGAAAAATCTACTCGTGGCCGACCCTGAAGTCTATCAGTCGCCCGAGAAGTACTACGATCAAATCGTGGAAGTCGATCTCTCAAAGCTCGAGCCGCATGTGGTTGGACCGCATACACCGGACTTGGCCAGGCCGATCTCGAAGTTGAAGGCCGAAGCGCAAGAGAAGGGCTATCCGGTTGAGTTGAAGGCGGCGCTCATTGGTAGTTGTACCAATTCATCCTATGAAGACATCAGCCGATCGGCTCATATTGCACAACAGGCGTTGAAGGCTGGCTTGAAGGCAAAGGCCTCATTTCTAGTCTCTCCTGGATCCGAGCGTATTTATCACACCATGAAGCGTGATGGGTTCTTGGACACGTTTGAGCAGCTGGGGGGCACCGTGCTGTCCAATTCTTGCGGCCCCTGCATCGGACAGTGGAAACGGGCTGATGGTGTGAAGGGCAAGGCGGATTCGATCGTCAGTTCTTTCAACCGGAATTTCCCAGGCCGCAACGACGGGATCAGTGAAACACTGTCGTTTCTCGCCAGTCCGGAGGTCGTGACTGCCTATGCCATCACCGGTGATTTGGGCTTCGATCCGGTCAATCAGACAGTCAAGGGCGCGGATGGCAAAGAATTCAAGTTGCAGCCACCGGTGGGTGAAGAATTGCCTGCCAAGGGCTTTGCCAAAGGCGAAGAAGGGTATATTGAGCCTGCTGCAGACGGGTCGAGCTTGACCGTCGACATTCCGCCAACCAGCGAGCGCTTGCAGTTGTTGCAGCCGTTTCCCAAGTGGGACGGCAAGGATTTGGACAAGTTGCCGCTGTTGATCAAGACCAAGGGGAAGACCACGACCGACCACATCTCCCCGGCCGGTCCCTGGCTCAAGTTCCGCGGACATCTCGACAAGATCAGCGACAATATGTTTCTTGGAGCAAACAACGCGTTTTCGTCAGAGCCGGGGAAGGGTACGAACATCCTGACTGGCGAAGCCAATCTCACGATGGCACAAATTGCCAGAGCGTACAAAGAGAAAGGTATTGGGTCGATTGTCGTCGGCGATGAAAATTACGGTGAAGGCAGCAGCCGTGAGCATGCGGCCATGTCTCCACGGTTCTTGAACGTGCGAGCCGTCATCACCAAGAGTTTTGCACGCATCCATGAAACCAATCTCAAGAAGCAGGGCATCCTAGCGCTGACATTCGCGGACCCGAAGGATTATGACAAGATTGAGATGAACGATCGACTAAGCGTACTCGATCTGAACAGTCTGGCTCCAGGCAAGCCAGTCACAGTGGTCGTGCATAAGACCAGCGGCGATGTGAAGGTTCAAGCCAATCACAGCATGACAGCACCACAAATCACTTGGTTTAAGGCTGGTTCGGCGCTCAACGCGCTGAACTAAATCAGATATTTAAGAAGGGGAAAAGCCATGGCAAAAGCAGATAAAATTATCTACACAAAAACCGATGAAGCTCCGATGCTGGCGACCTATTCGTTTCTGCCCATCATCAATGCCTTCTCGAAGGCGGCAGGTGTTGCGGTTGAGCTGCGTGATATTTCATTAGCGGGCCGTGTGATCGCGGTGTTCCCGGAGTATCTCACTCCGGCTCAAAAGCAACCCGATGCCTTGGCGGAGCTTGGCGAGATGGCCAAAACTCCGGAGGCCAATATCATCAAGTTGCCGAACATCAGCGCTTCGCTTCCCCAGTTGCAGGAGACGATCAAGGAGCTGCAAGGCCAAGGCTACAAGCTCCCGGATTATCCAGAGAATCCAAAGGACGACAAGGAAAAGGACATCAAGACCCGCTACGACAAAGTCAAGGGCAGTGCCGTCAATCCGGTATTGCGCGAAGGGAACTCGGATCGCCGAGCCCCGTTGTCCGTGAAAGCCCATACCAGGAAGCATCCGCATAAGATGGGCGCCTGGAGTCCTGATTCCAAGACCCACGTGTCCCACATGAAGAGTGGTGACTTCCGTTCGAACGAAAAGTCGATCACGATTCCTGCCGCGACCACGGCGAAGATCGAGTTCGTCGGCGTGGATGGCAAGACCACCGTCCTGAAGGAGAAAGTCGCCTTGCAAGCCGGTGAAGTGCTGGATGCGACCTTCATGAGCGTGAAGGCCCTGCGCACGTTCTTGGAAGAGCAGATCGAGGATGCCAAGAGCAAGGGCGTGCTGTTCTCGCTGCACATGAAGGCCACCATGATGAAGATCTCGGATCCGAAGATCTTCGGCCATGGCGTGACGGTCTATTACAAGGATGTGTGGGCTAAGCATGGGGAGACGTTCAAGAAGCTCGGCGTCGATCCGGACAACGGACTCGGTGACGTCTATGCCAAGATCAAGGCGTTGCCGGATGAGCAGCGCAAGGCGATTGAAGCGGACATTCAAGCCGTCTATCAAAAGCGTCCACCGATGGCGATGGTAAACAGCGACAAGGGCATCACCAATCTCCATGTTCCGAGCGACATTATCATCGACGCGTCGATGCCGCCGGTCATTCGCGACAGCGGCAAGATGTGGGGGCCGGACGGCAAGGCGGCGGACGCCAAATGTGTCATTCCCGATTCGAGCTATGCGCCGATCTATCACGAAGTCGTCGAGTTCTGTAAAAAGAACGGCGCGTTCGATCCAAAGACCATGGGTACCGTGCCTAACGTCGGTTTGATGGCGCAGGCGGCTGAGGAATATGGTTCGCACGACAAGACCTTCAAGGCGCCCGGCAACGGTACCATTCGTATCGTGGATGCGGCCGGTAACACGTTGCATGAACACAAGGTGGAAGCGGGGGACATCTGGCGCGCCTGCCAAGTGAAGGATACCCCGATTCAGGACTGGGTGAAGCTGGCGGTGACCCGCGCCAGAGCGACCGGCTCGCCGGCGGTGTTCTGGTTGAATAAGGACCGTGCGCACGATGCCGAGCTGATCAAGAAGGTCAATGCCTATTTGCCGAAGCATGACACGAACGGTCTTGAGATCAAGATCATGTCGCCCGCGGACGCCTGCCGCTTCTCAATCCAGCGGATGAAGGAAGGCAAGGATACGATTTCCGTCACCGGCAACGTGTTGCGCGACTATCTGACCGACCTGTTCCCGATTCTTGAAATCGGTACTAGTGCCAAGATGCTCTCGATCGTTCCGTTGCTGAACGGCGGCGGCTTGTTCGAGACCGGTGCGGGTGGATCAGCGCCGAAGCACGTGCAGCAGTTCCAAGAGGAAGGCTATCTGCGCTGGGATTCACTCGGTGAGTTCCTCGCCCTTGCGGCTTCATTGGAGCATCTCGCAAAAGTGGGAAACAATCCGATTGCTAAGATTCTGGCGGATACCCTGGATCAGGCCAATGCCAAGTTCCTGGAGAGCAACAAATCGCCAGCTCGCAAAGTCGGTGAGATCGACAACCGTGGCAGCCACTTCTACCTGGCGCTCTATTGGGCACAGGCCCTGGCTGCGCAGACAGCGGACAAGAGGATCGCTGATCGATTCACTAAGATTGCAAAGGATCTGGGCGACAACGAAAAGAAGATCGACGGCGAATTGCTTGCCGCTCAAGGTAAGCCACAGGATGTCGGTGGGTACTATCACCCGGACGATGCCAAAGCCGCCAAGGCCATGCGTCCGAGCGCGACGTTAAACGCGATCATCGACGCGATCGCTTAATTTCGACTGACCGTGAGGCGTGAGGGGGCTATCGCTCCTTACGCCTCGTGTGTTACGAAGGAGCCTATGGCCCAAGACGATACCAATGTGATTGATCAGCCTGAGGTGATGACGCCTCGGATGGTCACGATCGAGATCGCCGGTAAGAAAGTGGATGTGCCGGAAGGGATCACGGTCGTCAAAGCCATGTGGTATGCGGGTATGGACGTCGTGCGTGGCGTCGGCTGTCTCGGTGGTTTCTGCGGCGCCTGTGCGACCTACTATCGCACGAAGGATGATCCAAAAGTCCGAACCTGCCTGGCTTGTCAGATGGCGGTTCAAGACGGGATGTCCTTCACGATGATGCCGTCGTTCCCTGCCCGTAAGGCGACCTACGAGATTCAGAAGCTCAAAGATCCCAAGCAGGACCTCTTTAATCTGTACCCGGAAGCGCCGCTTTGCCGGAACTGTAACGCCTGCACGGAGGCGTGCCCGCAGAAGATCGATGTGCGTGAGGGAGTCTGGAAAGCCGTCTTCGGCGACTTCAAGAGCGTCTCCGAGATGTTTATGGACTGCGTCATGTGCGGCATGTGTACGCCGGTGTGCATTGCCGACATTGCGCCGAATCTCGTGGCGTTGTACGTCAGTCGCGCGCAGGGTGCGCATTTTTCAGAAAAGCCGGTCGGCCTCGATACGCGTATTAAGGAAATTCAAGACGGCCAGTACAACGAGGAGTGGGACAAAGTCCTGAAGATGAGCGAGAAGGAACTGGCCGAACACTGTGCGACGGTGAAATGAATCAGTCGAAAAGTCTCAAGGTCGTATCGTCTGCGGTAAACCGAACGACGTGATGACTCTCTGACTATAGACCTGTGACTAAGGACCCATGGACATCCACGCATTACAGCAAATCGTCCACAAGACTCGGGATGCCCGCCGTCAGCAGACCCTCTCCAAGTTTTCTCCAGCTGAACGTGATCAACTGATTCACAAATATCATCCGGATTTCAGAGCCAGCGCCTACCGGCCAATCCGTTTCGGTCCCAATGAGGGGGACAAGACGGTCGTGGAGTTGGCGACGCTGCTTGAAGGTGACAGCTCCATACAGGATCATACTGATCTCACGGCGCACTACACATGCGATGTGCTTGTGATCGGCGGTGGCGGGGCTGGTTGTGCAGCGGCACTGCATGCGCACGGCGCCGGCGCCAAGACCATCCTGGCGACGAAGCTTCGATTAGGTGACTCCAATAGCGTGATGGCGCAGGGCGGGATGCAGATTTCCGTCGCGCCTGAAGATTCCCCGGTAACGCATTTCATCGATACGCTCAAGGGCGGCCACATGCAGAATGACCACGCCTTGCTGAAGGTGATGGTTGAGGATGGGCCGTCGATTGCGAAATGGCTCCTGGAGTTGGGGGTCCTGTTCGATCGTCAGGCAGACGGCAATCTGCACGTGAAGAAGGGGGGCGGCAGTTCCAAGCCAAGGCTGCTGACCTGCTCCGACTATACCGGCCTTGAGATTATGCGCGTGCTCAAGGACGAGGTGATCAATCAAAAGATTCAGTTGCTCGAGTTTGCAGCCGCCATCGAATTGCTGAGTGGCGAGGCGGGGAACTGTACCGGCGCAATCTTTAAAGATCTGGATAATCAGCGGCATGTGGTCGTGGCGGCGAAGTGCGTGATTCTGGCGACCGGTGGCATCGGACGGCTCCACATCCAGGGATTCCCGACGAGCAATCATTATGGCGCGACCGGCGACGGACTGTGCCTGTCGTATCGCATGGGGGCCAAGTTGGACCACATCGATACGTTCCAATATCACCCCTCGGGGGCGGTCTATCCCGAGCAACTGATCGGGCAATTGGTGACCGAAGGGATTCGCTCAGAAGGCGGGCAGCTCGTGAATGCCAAGGGCGAGCGGTTTGTGAACGAACTCGATACGCGCGACGTGGTCTCGTCCTCGATCATCCGTGAGTGTGAAGAAGGACGTGGGATCAGAACCATGTCCGGCCGCGTCGGAGTTTGGCTGGATACGCCGCTGTTGGATGTGGAACATGGGCCCGGCACGGTGGAAAAACATTTCCCGGCGATGATGTTGCAATTCGAGCGGTTCGGTATCGATATCAGCAAAGATCCGGTGCTGATATATCCAACGTTGCACTATCAAAATGGCGGAGTGAAGATCGATACCAACTCGGAAACGAATGTGAAGAATCTCTTTGTAGCCGGTGAAGCTTCGGGCGGCTTGCATGGGCGCAATCGATTGATGGGAAATTCGCTGCTGGACCTGATGGTGTACGGCAAACGATCCGGGTTGACGGCGGCAGGCCGTGTTGGATCGATGAAGCAGGGTCAGCTTACGTTGAAGCATCTGCAACGGTTCCGAGCCGACGCCAAGAAGCACGGCAACGTCAGTGGTGTGATTTCGCCAATGATTCTTCCTGCCTATACCAGAAAAGTGAGTTAGCAATGAGGAGTGAGTGTTGAGGACTGAGTAGAAAATCAACTCAGTCCACAATCCTCATGACTCAGTCCTGAAGTGATTGAAGGAGCGCTATGAACGTTCACGAATTCCAAGCCAAGTCCTTGTTTGCTCAGTTCGGCGTCCCAGTGCCGCGGGGGAAGGAAATTACCTCTCCCGAAGATGCGACTGCCTGGGCGAATGAACTCAATACCCCGGTCTTCGTCGTGAAGGCGCAGATCCATGCTGGTGGGCGAGGCAAGGCCGGAGGGGTCAAGATCACGAAAGACAAAGGCGCGGTGGCCGGATTTGCTAAGGAGCTGATCGGCAAGACGCTGGTGACCCACCAGACGGGTCCCAAAGGCCGTCAGGTCCATCGGCTTCTGCTCGAAGAAGGCGCCAACATCAGCAAAGAATTGTATCTGAGCATCCTGGTGGACCGCGATTCCGGGTGGCCCGTCTTCATTGCCAGCACCGAAGGCGGGATGGAAATCGAAGAGGTGGCGGAGAAGACACCCGAGAAGATCATCAAGGAATTGATTGACCCGGCCGTGGGATTTCAAGGCTATAACGGGCGCAACGTAGCATTTGCCCTCGGCCTCAATACGATCGAGCCGGCCGTGATAAATCCCTTTATCCAGATGATGGGGAATCTCTATCGTTTGTTCATGGAAAAGCACGCCGCAATGGTGGAGATCAACCCGCTTATCATCACAAAAGAAAAGACGATCGTCGCGCTCGACGGCAAGGTTTCCTTCGATGACAACGCGTTGTTCAAGCATGCTGACGTTCAGCAGATGCGCGATCTCAACGAAGAAGAGCCTCTGGAAATCGAAGCCGGCGCGAACAATCTGAATTACGTGAAGCTCGACGGCAACATCGGTTGTATGGTGAACGGCGCGGGCCTTGCCATGGCGACGATGGACGTCATTAAACTGGCCGGCAGTGAGCCTGCAAACTTTTTAGATGTCGGCGGCGGCGCGACGAAAGAGACTGTTGCGGCCGGCTTTCGGATTCTCCTGAAAGACCCGAACGTCAAGGGCATCTTTATCAATATTTTCGGTGGCATCGTACGCTGCGAGCGGATTGCCCATGGCGTCATCGAAGCGGCCAAGGAAGTGAAGATCACCGTGCCGCTCGTCGTCCGGTTGAGGGCAC
>Ga0224500_10001151_pt1 | contig 16141 bp, 13 predicted proteins | sample SF_Oct11_sed_USG_FD_168126 | JGI IMG/M metagenome (GOLD analysis project Ga0224500, IMG submission 168126) | Sediment microbial communities from San Francisco Bay, California, United States - SF_Oct11_sed_USGS_4_1 | ecosystem: Environmental > Aquatic > Marine > Sediment | place: USA: California... | reverse complement strand
ATCTGCAACGGGATCGTGGTGACACCAGGCTCGGAGCAGCTTTGGATCGCGGGCGCCCGGCTCTATCTGCTCTCGGCAACCGGCCAACTCATCTGGGATACTCTGCGGGCGGTCGATCCCTACCCGCCGATGGTCCCCGACTTCTTGGGGGGCGCGGCGTCGAGCGATCTCCTGGTGGCGGCCTGGGGGAAGCACGTGATTGCCTATGACGCCGCCGATCACGCGTTCCGGTGGGTGAGTCAGCTCGCGCCGCTCGTGAGCTGGCTGGTGCCCCCCACGATCACCGCCGACGGCCGCGTCCTGGCCAAGCTCAGCGCCGATACGCTGTTTGTGTTCGATGGCGCGGACGGCCGCATCCTACGCACGTTTCAGGATCCGGACACCGGGGTCAACAAGCGCGTGTGGGGCCACGGCACCGTGCCGGTGGGCGCCCGGTACTACCTCCCGACGCGGCAACGGCTGGCAGCCTACGACACGAGTGGTACCCTGGCGTGGCTCACGGAAGACACCGGCTCTGGCATGACGGAGCCTGCAGTCGGGGCGGACGGCACCCTCTACGTCCAGACGCGCGGCTTTGGCCTCCAGGCCCGCAATCCGGATGGGACGGTTCGCTGGAGCCGGCCGGGTGGTCCGCGGTGGTCGTGGCACGGCGGCCCGGCTCTCGCGCAAGGGGGCATCGTGTACGCGGCCGGGGCCGATCGCTTCTTTGCGTACGACACAGCCGGCACGCTCCTGTGGCAGTTTCTCGCCGACAGCGCCGGCGTGAATCAGCCGTTCCTCGGTTCCCCGGGCATCGCCCCGGACGGCACGGTGTACTCGTGGACCAGCACCCATCTCTATGCGTTCTGGGCCAGCGCCCCGCCGGAGCCCAACTCCCCGTGGCCCATGTGGCGCCACGACGCGCAACGGACGGGGTGGGCGCGGTAGGGAGTTTTGAGAGAGCGGTTGGCGGTGCGCGCCGTATCATGCTCTGAGTGGGTGAGGTGGGCCGGGTGGTGGATGCGACGGAACGGGCCGCGCTGGGCCTGGTTCATTGAATCGGGGAAGTCACACGCCCGTTCACGGGCCTCGGCCGCTGAAGCGGCGGGGGCTATGCCGCCGACTCCCGCTCCAACCATTGCTCCAACGGGGTCGTGCGGCGCAGTGCCGCCGGATGCCGCCGGAACCAGCTCAGCAGCAGGACCATCTCGTCGATCGCGTCCGGCGGAAGCGCCCCGCTCTCCGTCTCCGGCCCCACGTGTTCGGCCACGAGTGAGCGGAATGCAGCGCGCTCGATGGGCGTGTGCGGCGCGGGGGCACTGGCCCGCACGGTCGCGCGCCGGATCACGTAGGCGCGGTCGTCGCCGTACGTGCCGGGGTCTACGTACACGAAGCTGAGGGCGTCGATCGCCGCGCGAATCCGGCTCCCGGCGGCGAACAGCCACTCGAGTGCCTCGAATCGATCACGGACGCGGGCGGCCGACTCAAAGTCCGTGTCGTCACTCGCCCGCGTCATGGACTCCACGACCCCGTCGAGCGGCGCGATGCCGCGGCCCTCGAGAAACGCGAGTCCGCGCTCGAGGCTAGCCTCATAGTCAGCCTGGGTCACGAAGCCCCCGCACGGCCCGAGGCAGGATCCGAGTTCGAACCGCAGACAGGCCGCGCGGCGCGGCGCGCTGAACAGGTCCCCCTGCTCCGCGTAGACCACCGGCATCGCGAGCGCACAATCGCGCAGCCCCAACTCCAAGTTGAGGACGCGGACGGCCTCCCGCAGCCGACCCGCCGACCGGAACGGCCCGTAGTGCCGGACGGCATCCTCGCTCACCGTGCTCCCCACGTAGATCTTGGGCGCGGTGCCGGAGGACACCTTCACGAACGCCACGTTTCCGAGACGGTTCATCTGCACGTTGAATCGAGGTCGGAACCGGCGGATCTGACGCAGCTCGGACAGACAGGCGCCGAACTCGGATGGCGCGTAGTCCCACTCGATATCGGTTGCGCCGGCCAGGATCCGCGCCGCCTTGTCATCGGGATACTGCGCGCGGAAGTAGGAGAGCAGCCGGGCGCGCACGCGCTTGGCCTTGCCGACGTAGATGACGTTGCCCGCCGCGTCCGTCATGCGATACGTGCCGGGGCGGTTCTCCGCCAGCGCCGTGACCCGGCGCCGCAACCGGTCGGTATCGACGAGCGGAAGGGCGAGCCCGACCGCCATCAGGTACGCAGGTCGCGCAGGAAGCGGTCCAGCTCGAGGAACTTCTGATACACGACGACGCCCTTCCGCTTCTGCCCCATCTCCGCCAGCAGCTCACGCATGCGACCACGCCGGGTGACGTACAACCGGAACGTCTCCGCGAAGTCCTCCTGGGGATGGGTGGCGGCGTAGGCCGTCACGTGGTTCGGATGGGTGGTCGTGATCCGCCGCCGCTGGAAGTCCACCCACCCGAGGTCACTCACGCGGTAGGCCTTGTCCACCTCACCGAACGCCTCGATGAAGGCCTCGGTGTCCGTCCACTTCCAGTGGTGGTACAGGAAGCTGTGTCCCAACTCGTGGCAGATCAGCCCGACCACCATGGACCACGGGATCTCGTCCCGGCTGCGCTGCTCGACGATGTGGCTGTGGTCGATCTCCACGATCTTCGGGTACCGCGGATCCACACCTGAGACGCCGGGACGCAGCAAGAGTCGGTACCCCCAGGGGCGGATACGGGAGACGGCCAGCAGGCGGCGCACGCGACGGATGGCGCGCGGGATGAGCTCCTGCCCGGTGGCGTCTTCGCCGCACCACGGGCAATGGTCCATCCAGTCGTCCACCCCACGGTCGCAGTGCGGGCATGCACCCTCGAAATCCTCGCCGGGCCATTCCTGCTCCGCGCCGCACCACGGGCAGTATTCCATGGGGTACTGCACGCCGCCCCCGCACCCGGCGTCGCACTTGGCGGAGAAGCGGAAACCGGCCGGGGCCTTGAGCGGCCGATCGCTGGAGACACCGTCCTCGTGGATGTCCTCACCGCACCACGGGCAATACCACGAGAAGTCCGAGACCATCCAACCGCAGTGGCCGCACTCCGCGCCGGTCTCGTGGTGGTCATCGCCCCACGTCTGCGGCCGGCCACAGTCGGAGCAGTGGCGCCAGAACGGCTTGAGTTCCTCACCGCAGGCGCACCGGTGATCCGGGCGCGGGGTCTCCGGTCGCCTAGCGGCCACGGCGCGGTCCTCCCGAGGGTTCGGCCCCCTGGCAGTGCCAGCAGAACGTCGTCTGCCGGCCATCGATGGCGTGCGTGGTGGCGAGCAGGGTGCCACAACGCACGCACGGCTCGCCGGCCCGATCGTAGACATCGAGCGAGAACTGGAATCCGCCGCGCTGACCGGTCCCGGTACGGTAGTCGCGGACCGTGGTGCCCCGCGCGTCGATGGCCTCGGTGAGCACCGCCCGCACGGCGGCGTGCAGCTGGGCCGCGGCCGGTTCCGCGATCCGGTCTGCCCGCCGGGATGGGTCGATGCCGGCGCGGAACAGCGCTTCGTTGGCGTAGATGTTTCCCACTCCCGCGAGCTTCCGCTGATCCATGATCACCTTTTTGACGGCCTGCGAGCTGCCCCGGAGGACGGCGGCGAACTGGGCGGCGTCGAAGCCGGGGTCGAGGGGCTCCGCCCCGATGCGCGCAGTATAGGTCCCCCAGGCGGGTTCATCCAAGAGGTGAATCGTGCCCAGGCGCCGCACGTCCTGGAACACCAGAGTCTCCCGCCCGCCCAGCGGGGCGGTCAAGACGGCGTAGCGCTCCTGCTCGGCGGTCAGACGGCCGCGTTTGACCAACAGGGATCCGGTCATGCGGAGCTGGATCACCATGCGGCGGCCTGAATCCAGCAGGAAGATGAGATGCTTGGCGCGTCGCGAGAGGCTGTCGATCCGGCGGCCGGTGATTCCGGCCAGGAACGTCCGCCGCGTGACACCGCGGAGGACATCGGACTTGTGAAGACGGGGATGGCGGATCGTCCGGCCACTGACGCGGGGCGCCAGGTCGCGGACGATGGTCTCGACTTCAGGAAGTTCCGGCACGCCCAATCTCGCGCCAGGCGATGTCGCGCCGGTATTGCGCCCCGGGAAACCGCAGGCGCTCGGCCAGCTCGCGGCTCGTCTCGGCCGCCGCGGCGACTGTGGGCCCAAAACCGGTGGCGCACAACACCCGCCCGCCCGCCGTCCGCAGCGTGCCGTCCGCAGCGCGTGCGGTCCCGGCGTGGAACACGATCGCGTCGTCGGTGGGGGCTGGGACGGTGGGGATGGCGACGCCCTTCTCCGGCGAACCGGGATAGCCCGCCGCCGCGACCACGGTCGTTACGGCGGCGCGTCGTGCCTCCATCCGTGGCGGGGGGCGCCAGGTCTCGCCGGCGGCTATGGTCCACAGATGGTCCCGGAGGTCGAGGCCGGCCACGGGCAGCACGACCTGGGCTTCGGGATCCCCGAACCGGCAGTTGAACTCGACCACCGACGGGGCTCCGTCCGGTCCGATCATGAGGCCGGCGTACAGCACCCCCTGGTACCGGGCGCCGGCAGCGGCGAGGGCCGCCAGCGTCGGGTGCAGGACCTCTCGCTCGACCCGGTCGAGGAGCGCCGGCGAGGCCAACCGGACGGGTGTGTAGGCGCCCATTCCCCCCGTGTTTGGTCCGACGTCTCCCTCGCCCAGACGTTTGTGGTCCTGTGCCGAGGGGAGCAGCGTGAGGCGTTCGCCGTCCGTGAGGGCAAACACGGAAAGCTCTTCGCCCGTGAGGAATGACTCGACAACGACCTCGTCGCCGGCGGCGCCAAAGCGCCCACTGAACATCGCGCGCACGGCGTCTGCCGCCTCGCGCCGGGTGTCGCAGACCACGGCCCCTTTGCCGGCGGCCAGCCCGGAGGCCTTCACGACCAGCGGCTCAGGGTGAGCATCCACGTAGCCGAGGGCTTCGGCCTCGCGGGTGAACGTGCGGGACGCGGCCGTGGGCACCCCGGCCTCGTGCATCAGGGCCTTGGCAAACGACTTCGAGGCCTCGATCCGGGCGGCCGCGGCGGACGGGCCGAACACCGCACACCCCGCGGCGCGGAGCTGATCGGCGAGACCGTCTGCCAGGGGGCCTTCGGGGCCGATGACCACGAGGTCGATCTGATGGGTGCGGATGGCGTCGAGCAATCCGGCCGCATCGGACGCCGGGACCGGGAGGTTCGTGCCGACCTCACCGGTCCCGGGGTTCCCTGGTGCGCAGAAGACGCTGGCGTCGTGGGCGAGGACCCAGCACAGGGCGTGCTCGCGTCCGCCTCCACCCACGACCAGGATGTTCACTTCTCGCGGTTCTCCTTGAACGCGCTGGCAAACGCGCTCGCCGCCCGTTTGGCCGCGTCGACCACGTCGGCCGCCACGTCGCGGGCTTCGCGGGCGTAGTGCGACGCGGCGTCGGAGACATCGTCCGAGTACGACCGTTCGTTGCGCACGTCGCCGCGACGTGGGTACTCGCCACCGATGATCTTCTCGTACGCGCCGCCATCCACCCAACGCTGCAGTTCCGCGGCGCGGAGCGTGTTGAACGGGTGGGAGGCACCGAGCGTGTTCAGGATCTTGTAGATGGTGTCGAGCGGGCCCCCGCTCAGCTCGTATTCCTTGGCCTGTTCGAGGAACGTGTCCAGGTCCATCTGGGCCATGTCGCCGCCGCCCGCCAGCTTGAGAAACACCCGCTGTGACGCCTGCAGGTCCTGACTGGCGAGCAGGCCGGCCCGGTCGGCCGAGAGCTCGCTCTTTCGGTACCACTCGAGCAGGGCAAGCTTGATCGGCAGCAAGGCGATCCCCGCAAGGAACGGCAGGTTCTGGAAGCCGAGCTCGAGCAGCAGAATCGTGATCGTGCGGTAGAGCGCGTGCCCGCTGATCACGTGTCCGAGCTCGTGGCCGATCAGGACGTGCAGCTCGTCGTCATCGAGCAGGGACACCGCCCCGGAGTTGAGCACGATGAACGGGTGCTCGAATCCCACGGCCCCGGCGTTCACGAGCGGCGTTTGGGTCACGTAGAGTTCGGGGTGGTCCGGCCAGTCCATCGTCGCGCACGCTTCGATGAGCATGTCGTGGAGCTTGGCAAACTGCTTCGGCCCGCAGCGGACCGCGTTGGCCTGGAACAGGAGCCGGATCCCGCGCTCGCCGAAGAACCCGAAGATCCGCTTGACCGCCTCGTCGAATCCCGGCACCTGGCGCAGCGCGTTCAGGGCCGCCCGGTCCGCGGCATGCTCCCACGCGTCCGGTGCGATCTGCGTAAGGACGCGCCGCTGCGGCGTTTCCGGCGTTCCGGTGGCTTCCGTCATACTCGCCTCCCAAGGCGGAAGAGTTCGATATCGTGCTCCTCCGACCGTACGGCTGCACGCGGTAGGGGTTTCACGGCCCGTCCCCGGCGCGTGCCAGCGCCTGTTCGAGGTCCTGCAGCAGGTCCTCGGTGTCCTCGATGCCCACGGACAGGCGGATCAGACCGTCCGTGAGTCCCATTGCCTCCCGCATGGCCGGGGGGACGCTGGCGTGGGTCATGGAGGCCGGATGTCCGATGAGACTCTCGACGCCCCCCAACGACTCGGCGAGCGCGAACAGCCGTACGGCGCCGACCACCCGCCGGGCGCGCTCCAACGATCCCAGCTCGAGCGAGATCATTCCGCCAAATCCGCGCATCTGCCGGCAGGCCAAGTCATGCTGCTCGTGCGTGGGGAGTCCCGGATAGTACACGCGCAGTACATCCGGTCGCTCCGCGAGCCAGGCGGCAAGCCGGCGGGCCGAGGCATCGTGCTGCCGCATGCGCACCGCGAGGGTCTTGGTGCCGCGGAGCGTGAGCCAGCAGTCCATGGGGCCGGGGACGGCTCCCGCCGCGTTTTGCAGGAATCCCAGTCGCTCGGCGAGGTCGTCGCGGGACATCACCAGGGCCCCCCCGACCATGTCGGAGTGGCCGTTCAGGTACTTGGTCGTCGAGTGCAGGACGAGGTCGGCGCCGAACTCGAGCGGTGTCTGGAAGTACGGGGTGGCGAACGTGTTGTCGACGACGAACAGGAGGTCTCGGCGGCGGGCGATCTCGCCGACGGCCGCCAGGTCGGTCAACCGCATCATCGGGTTCGTCGGCGTTTCGACGTAGACCATCCGCGTGGCGGGCGTGATGGCGTCCTCCACCCGACCGGCGTCCCGGGCGTCCACGAAGGTGAACGACAACCCCAGCCGCTGGAACACCTGGACCATCAGCCGGTGGGTGCCGCCGTACACGTTTTCGCCGCAGATCACATGGTCGCCGGCACTGAGCAGTTTGAGCACGGCATCGGTGGCGGCCAGGCCGGAGGCCCATGCCAAGCCGTACCGGCCGCCCTCGAGCGCCGCGAGGTTCCGCTCCAGCGCGTCCCGTGTCGGATTGCGGGTCCGGGCATACTCGAAGCCCTTGTGGTGCCCCAGGCTGTCCTGGACGTAAGTCGACGTCTGATAGATCGGCGGCATGATGGCGCCGGTCGAGGGATCGGGGGCTTGCCCGGCGTGGATGGCGCGGGTGCCGAAGCCGTAGCGGAGATCGTCGTCGGAGGTTTGGGCCATGGGTGTGGGAAAAGGTGCCGGAACCTATCGTGCCGTCGCCTGCGGCGGCAAGCGTACCTGCTTGTTGGCTCAGGCGGGGGCCGCTACGTTCCGCCGGATGTTTCCGTCTGCGCAATGCCTCAAATGCCTGAAGGATCGGGTGCGATGACGCCGGGTGCGAGTGAGACCTTGATGGTGTCCGTGTCGGGCGTACGTGGGATCGTCGGGAAGGATCTGACGCCCGAGTTCGTCGCGCACCAGGCTGCGGCGTTCGGCGCGCTCGTCCGGGATGGTGGCGGATCCGCCGTGGTGCTCGCGCGTGATGCCCGGACGTCGGGGCCGATGTTCACGGATGCGGCTCGGAGTGGGCTGCAATCGGTCGGATGCACCGTCATCGACTGTGGCTGCATCCCGACGCCCACGGCACAGCTGGCTGTGGAGCATCATCATGCGGGCGGCGGCATCATCCTGACCGCAAGCCACAATCCCATCGAGTGGAACGCGCTCAAGTTCGTCGGCGCGGACGGGCTCTTCCTCGATCAGGCGACGGCAGCGCGCCTGCAGGCCCTCGCGGCGGGCACCGTGCCCCGCGCGTCCTGGGACGGACTCGGATCGCAGCGCACCGATACCGAGGCGGTGGAGCGCCACCTGTCTCTCCTGCTGGCGCTCCCCGTGGTCGATGTCCCCGCGATCCGGGCGCGGGGGTTCCGCGTGGCGCTCGACTGCGTGCGCGGGGCCGGTGGCACCGCCATGCCGCAGCTGTTCGAGCGGCTCGGCTGTACCGTGACGGGCATCAATCTGGAGACGGACGGCCGGTTCCCGCGGCCACCCGAGCCCATCCCCGAACACCTCGGCCCCCTCGGAGAGCTGGTGCGGGCGTCGGGCGCCGACGTCGGCATGGCCGTGGATCCCGACGTCGATCGGCTGGCACTCGTGGACGAAACGGGCCGCGCGATCGGTGAGGACTACACGCTCGCGTTTGCGGTGGAGGCCGTGCTGCGGCGACAGCGCGGTCCGGTGGTGGTGAACCTCTCGACCTCGCTGGTGGTGGACGACGCCGCGGCCGCGCATGGTGCCACCGTCGCGCGCGCGCCGGTCGGGGAGGCCAACGTGGCCCGCGCCATGCGCGCGGCCGGGGCGGTGGTGGGGGGGGAGGGCAACGGCGGCGTGATGCTCCCCGCGCTCCACCTGGGTCGTGACGCGCCGCTGGCCGCCGCGCTCGTGCTCGACCTGCTCGCGACCGACCGTCGTCCGCTTTCCGAGCGGGTGACCGCTCGCCCCCAATACGCGATCGTGAAGGCGAAGGCACCGCGCGGCGCCGATCTTGCAGCCCTCTACACCGCACTCGAGTCGCGCTTCGCCGATGCGACTCGTGACCGGCAGGACGGGCTGCGACTCAGTTGGCCGGACCGGTGGTTGCACGTCCGGCCCTCGGGCACCGAGCCGATTGTGCGGCTCATCGCCGAGGCCCCGACCGCCGAGGCGGCGGAGGGCCTCGTCGCGGCCTGTCGGGCCACACTCGCCTAGGGAGCGCGACATGTGCGGCATTGTGGGATACGTCGGGCCACGCCCAGCGGCAGCCATCGTCCTCGAGGCCCTGTACCGGCTCGAGTATCGTGGCTACGACTCCGCCGGCCTCGCGATCGTGAACGGGACGGGGCTTACCGTCGAGAAGGCGGCGGGGCGCATTGGCGTCCTGCACAAGCGGTTGGGAGATGACCTGCCCGCCGGCACGACCGCCATCGCCCACACCCGCTGGGCCACGCACGGGGCCCCGAACGACGTCAACGCCCATCCCCATGCCGATTGCGGCGGGACCATCGCGCTGGTCCACAACGGCATCATCGAGAACGCCGATGTCCTGCGCAAGCGGCTGGCCGCGCGTGGTCACCAGTTCCGGTCCGAAACGGACTCTGAGGTCCTGGCGCACCTGATCGAAGACGCATACGAGGGCTCGCTTGCCGATGCGGTCATGGCGGTACTGCCGTCGGTGGAGGGGACCTACGGGATCGCCGTGGTTGCGGGCCGGGAGCCCGGCGTGCTGGTGGCGGCCCGCATGGGCTCGCCGCTGCTGGTCGGGGTCGGCGACGGGGAGTGCTTCGTTGCGTCCGACGCCGCGGCCGTCATCTCCCACACCCGCTCCGTCGTGTACCTCGACGACGGCGAGGTCGCGGTGTTGCGTCCCGACAGCCACCAGATCTACGACCAGCAGACGGTCCGGGTCGAAAAGAAGATCCGGACCATCGACTGGGAGATCGGTGCCGTGGAGCGGGGTGGCTACGCCCACTTCATGCTCAAGGAGATCATGGAGCAGCCGGTGAGCATCCGGAACACGGTGCGGGGACGCCTCCTCGAGGAAGAGGGCACCGCGCGGCTTGGCGGTCTCAATATGCCCGACGAAGCCCTGCTCGAGGTCGACCGGGTGGTGCTGATCGCCTGCGGGACGTCGTGGCATTCGGCGCTCATCGGCGAGTATCTGATCGAGGAGCATGCCCGGATTCCCTGCGAAGTGGAGTACGCGTCAGAGTTCCGCTATCGCAACCCGATTCTCGACGAGGACACCCTCGTGGTCGGCATCTCGCAGAGTGGCGAGACGGCCGACACCCTGGCAGCCCTGCGCGAGGCCCGGCACCGCGGCGCCCGGACCATTGGCCTCGTGAACGTCGTCGGATCGAGCATTGCCCGTGAGGTGGATGGGGGCATCTACCTCCACGCCGGCCCCGAGATTGGGGTGGCGAGCACGAAAGCGTTCACGTCCCAGGTCGCGGCCCTCGCGATGCTCACGCTCCGGATGGCGCGGTTGCGCCACCTGTCCGTCCTGAAGGGCCGGGAGATCGTCGACGCCATTCAGCGGCTGCCGGCGCAGATCGAGCGGGTCCTGGCGAGCGCGGCCGCGGTCGAGGCCGTGGCCGACCGGTTTGCGCGCACCACCAACGCCCTCTACCTCGGTCGGGGCTACAATTTCCCGGTCGCGCTGGAAGGGGCCCTGAAACTCAAGGAAATCTCCTACATCCACGCCGAGGGCTACCCCGCGGCGGAGATGAAGCACGGCCCAATTGCCCTGATCGACGACATGATGCCCGTGATCGTCGTGGCACCCCGGGACGGGACGTATGCCAAGGTCGTCTCGAACGTGCAGGAGGTACGCGCGCGGGGCGGGCGGGTGATTGCCGTGGTGACGGAGGGGGATGAAGAGATCACGCGTCTCGCGGATCACGTCTTCCCGATTCCGGCGACGATCGATGCCCTGACGCCGATCCTGAGCGTGCTCCCGTTGCAGTTGTTCGCCTACTACATCGCAGTCCGACGTGGCTGTGATGTGGATAAGCCGCGTAACCTGGCGAAGTCGGTGACGGTGGAGTGAGAGCAACGGCAGGAACGGCAGGAACGGCAGAGACGGCAGCCGAGGAATCCTGCCGCTCTTCCTGCCGTCACTGCCGTGGCGAGGTGGCGGCGGGGCGAGGGGCTGCCGGGGAGAGAGCGGGGATCGGGACGAGGCCATGAGAGTCGTCCTCCAGCGGGTCACGCGTGCCTCGGTCACGATTGGCGGGCAGGAAACGGCTGCCATCGGCAGAGGCTACCTGGTACTGGTAGGGTTCACCCAGACCGACACCACGGAGGCCGTGGCGTGGATGGCGGAGAAGATCGCCGGTCTGCGGCTCTTCCCGGATGATGCTGGGCGGATGAACCTCCCCCTGGACGCGGTCGACGGGGCCGTGCTCGTCGTCTCGCAGTTCACCCTCTATGGCGATGCACGCAAGGGGCGGCGCCCGTCGTTCGTGGACGCCGCAGATCCGGATCAGGCGGTGCCGCTCTACGAAGCCTTCCTGGTCGCCCTGCGCGAGCAGGGGCTGCGCGTCGCCGCGGGCGTGTTCGGCGCGATGATGGCCGTCGAGCTGGTGAACGACGGCCCGGTCACGCTCCTGCTCAAGCGATGATCATCCTCGCGTCCGGGTCGCCGCGGCGCACCCAACTGCTCACGCTCCTCGGTATCGCGCATGAGGTCGACGCCGCGCACGACGTCGATGAGACGCCGTTCCCGGACGAGACCCCGGTGGCGTTGGCACTCCGGTTGGCACGGGCAAAGGCCGAGCGTGTGGCCCGCCGCCACCGCGACCGACCGGTGCTTGCCGCGGACACGGTGGTGGTGCTCGGCACGGAGGTGCTCGGCAAGCCTGCCGGCCCGGCCGACGCCGAGGCGATGCTGGCCCGGCTCGCGGGGCGTGATCACGAAGTCGTGACGGCGGTGGCCCTCGCGGTGGATGGGCGGCTCACCGACCAGGTGGATCGGACCCGCGTCTGGTTCCGCCCGCTCGATGCCGCCATGATCCGGGACTACGTTGCCACCGGAGAGCCGCTGGACAAAGCGGGGTCCTACGGACTGCAGGGATATGGCGCGGTGCTGGTGGAACGGATCGAGGGGGACTGCTTCGGGGTGATCGGGCTCCCACTCCGACTCGTCGTGCAACTCCTGGACGACGCGGGGCACCCCTACCGATTCGGGGCGTGACCGTCGGCAGCCATCAAGTGGTCAGGAACCGAGCTTGACCCTGTAGACCGGGACCCGCTTCGCCTTACCCTTGAGGTCCAGCGGTTCGAGGGCCTCGGCCTCGGGCGGACGCTTCAGCTCCCGCATGAAGGGCTCCGACACCAGGATATCTCCCGGGCCGGCCTTGGAGCAGAGGCGTGACGCGACGTTCACGGCATCGCCGATGACGGTGTACTCGAGCCGCTGCTGGCTGCCGATGTTGCCCGCGAACACCTCGCCGAAGTTGATGCCGATCCCAATCTTGACCTGCTGACGTCCGTCCTGCTCCCATTTCGCGTTGAGCTCCGCGAGGACCTGCTGCATCTCCATCGCGGCCAGCATTGCCCGGTCGGCATCGTCCTCATGGGCAATCGGCGCGCCCCAGAGCGCCATGATCGCGTCACCCATGAACTTGTCCAACGTGCCGCCGTGCTTGAAGACGATCTCCACCATCTCGGTGAAGTACTCGGTGAGCAGCCGGGCAATGTCGTCCGGGAGCATGCTCTCCGACATGGACGTGAACCCGCGGATGTCCGAGAAGAAGATCACCACCGGTCGCTTCGCGCCGCCGAGCTGGATCTCCCCCTCCTGCGAGGCGATCTCCTCGGCGAGGTTCGGGGCGAAATACCGCTGGAAGTTCGACAGCACGACCGCTTCCCGGCGCAGCCGGTCGGTCAGCGAGCTGTTCTCGATCGCGACGGCCGCGATACCCGAGAACGCGATCAGGAAGTCGAGGTCCTCGTCGGAGAAGGAGTTCGTCGCGGTCAGGTTGTCCACGTAGATGATGCCGATCACGATCCCGCCACGTCCCATCAACGGGGCACACATGGCGCTGCGCACGCTCTGCATCATGATGGACTTGCCCTTGAACCGTTCGTCCGCCGCCGCGTTGTCGGTCAAGATGGCGAGGCGTTCGTCCACCGCGCGTTGCGCGATCGAGCGCGGCACGTGCCGACTCCCGGTCCCGCCGGCGAGATCGCCAAGTCGCGTGTGCGACACCCGCGGAATCAGTTCTTTGGACGTCGGCTCGACCATGAGGATCGAGACGCGGTCCACGTCCATCACCTGGAACGTGATGTCGACGACCCGCTCGAGCAGCTTGTCCACGTCTTGGTGTCGGGACAGCTCCTTCGAGATGTCGAGCAACAGACCCATGGCGCGTGCGCGGCGTTCGTCAACCGATTCTCCCGCCACCTTGAGCTGCTGCGGGCCGCTGACCCGTGCCTTCGGTGCGTCTTCCTCCTCGACGGGCACACGCCGGACGATCGTGGCGCCCGCCGGCATGCTGAAGGGCGTCGAGTCGATGCCGGTCTGCGGCTTGATGGGGGTGACTTCCCGAATGTGAAACGCCACTTTGCCGAACGTGACGACGTCCCCGTCGGTGGCGGTTGCCTCGGTGATGCGGGCACCGTTCAGGAACGTGCCGTTGCTCGAACCAAGGTCCCGGACGAGCACGCCGCTGGGCGCCAGCTGCAGCTCGGCGTGCCGACGGGAGATGGTAGGGTCGAAGATCGGCACGTCACTGGTCGCCGCTCGGCCCACCAACTTCAGGCCGCCGGCCGGCAGATCGATGTGCTGATCGCCGGTCGCGGCGAACATCTTGAATGCTCTCACGGCTGCGTCTCCCGGGCGGGGAATATACCCCCCGCCGGGGGGGGGCGCGATCCGGCCAGCGCGAGGGCCGCGAGCACCCCGGAGGCCTTGTGCTCCGTCTCGGCGAACTCCCGTTCGGGGTCGGAGTCGGCAACGATCCCGGCGCCTGCCTGCACGTGGGCCGTTCCGTGGCGCAGCACGGCGGTGCGAATCGCGATGGCGGTGTCCATGGCCGTCGCGCCCCAGCCGAGGTACCCGACGGCCCCGGCGTAGGCGCCCCGCCGGGTGGGCTCCAGCCCATCGAGCAGCTCCATCGCGCGGAGCTTGGGCGCACCGGTCACCGTGCCGGCCGGAAAGCACGCCCGCAGCACGTGCTCGGCGTCACGCCCCGGCCCGAGGTCGCCGCGCACCTCGGAGACCAGATGCTGGACGTGCGAGTAGCGTTCCAGGTGACGGTCCGCCGTGACCCGCACCGACCCGAATGCCGCCACGCGACCCACGTCGTTGCGCCCGAGGTCGACCAGCATGGCGTGTTCCGCCAACTCCTTGGGGTCGGCTCGCAGCGCCTCGGCGAGCGCGCGATCGTCGTCCGCCGTCTCCCCCCGTGGGCGGGTGCCCGCGATGGGCCGGACGGTGACGATCCCGTCGTCGAGGCGTACCAGGACCTCGGGAGAGCTGCCGACGATGGTGGTGTCGTCGAGCGTCAGGTGGTAGAGGTACGGCGCCGGATTCAGCGTCCGCAGCGCGCGGTAGACCTGGAGCGGCGGTGCCGCGCACGGCACGTCGAGGCGCCGCGCGAGCACCGCCTGGAAGATGTCGCCCGCGGCGATGTGCGCCTTGAGGTCCCGGACACCTTGGAGGAACCGCTCTGGCGGGTACGGCGACGTCGTGGCGGGCCGGGGTGGGGTGGCGAGGGCGAGCGGCGCCAGGGCGGGCGGATGCGTCAGGCGGGCCCGCAGGTGTTCGAGTCGATCGACCGCAACGTCGTAGGCGCGCCGGACCGCCGCGGGATCGCGTTCGGGCGGTGGGGTCGTGGTTACCGCCATCGCGCGCCCAAACGCGTTGTCGAAGATGAGCACGGTCTCTGCCATCATGAACACGGCATCCGGCATGCGCAGGTCGTCGGTCGGGCCGCCCGGGAGGCGCTCGAACGCGCGCACCGCATCGTAGGCGAGGCAGCCGACGGCGCCGCCGAGAAAGCGCGGGAGGCCGTGTACGCGCCTGATCTGCCGCGGTCGGACCTGGGCGGCGATGTGTGCCACCGGATCGGGCGCGTGTTCCGCTGCCCGCCAACCGTCCTCGGCTGTCCAGCATTCCGCCGCGCCCCCGCGGTACCGCCACACCTTCGAGGGCTCGGTACCGAGGAACGTGTAGCGAGCCCAGCGCTCGCCGCCCACGAGCGACTCGAACAGGAACCCGAACGGGGGGCGCTGGATTGCCGCGAACGCGACGACCGGGGTCAGCGTGTCGGCGGTGAACTCCCGCACCACGGGGAGGGACTCGCCCGCCGCCGCGGCCCGGCGAAAATCCTCGTAGGCCGTGTCACGGATCATGGCGCCACGGCGGCCAACCGGAAGCGTCCCGGCGCCCCCACCGTGGCGCGGACCTCGTCGACACCGACTGGCCCGGACCCAGGTGCGGTCGCCCATTGGTCAACACCGACCTCACGCCAGAGGTCCAGGGCCGCGAGGTAGGCCTCACGGTCGGGGAACACCGCAAGGCCCGCGGCTGGGTCGGCGTAGCGACCAAACGAGAAGAGGGCGGTCGGCGGATTCGCGCTGAACGTCAGGCCGGACGGGGAAAGCGTGAAGCCGTAGCCGCCGGCCAGCGGCTGGACCGTTACCTCCACCGAGTCGTCGGCGGTGAGCGGCTGCCCGTTCAACGATGCGAGTGCCCCCACAGGAAAGCGCAGCTCGAGGTAGAGGGTGTTGAACTGGTCGGGGTGCCGCAGCGTCCGCACCGTGCTGCGGCCGTTCGGCACGAAGAACGTGGCGGATACCGGTGCCGGGGCCGCCGCGTCCAATGCCAGCACCACGAGGGCGGCGGTTGGCACCGTCGGGTTGCCGGGCAGACCGATGTCCGTGCACGCGGCGGCGGCAACGAGGAGGACGCTTGCCCGCTTCCAGGTGTGCCGGGATATTCCGGCCCGATGCGGTTGCTGCTTGGAATCCTGCTTGTTGGCATGCTCGCCCGTCCGGCGGTGGGGCAGGCGTGGAACGATTCCACGAGTCGGGTGCTCGTCGCGCGCGGCATCGCCCGGAGAGCCGAGGATGCGGCGAGCGGATTGCGCGACTTCCAGGCGCGTGCCCATGGGTTCGTCTTCTTTCTTGCGCAACTCGGCGCCGAGGGGCTGGAGGAGCCCCCTCGACTGGTGAAGTCCGATCAGCTCGAACTGGAAGTGTATTGGCGCGCGACCGGGCGCAGCAAGCAACGGATCATCGGATGGCGGGACCGCGCGGAGCTGCCGACCGACATCCAGTACCACCGAGACCAC
>Ga0224500_10001149_pt1 | contig 16145 bp, 15 predicted proteins | sample SF_Oct11_sed_USG_FD_168126 | JGI IMG/M metagenome (GOLD analysis project Ga0224500, IMG submission 168126) | Sediment microbial communities from San Francisco Bay, California, United States - SF_Oct11_sed_USGS_4_1 | ecosystem: Environmental > Aquatic > Marine > Sediment | place: USA: California... | reverse complement strand
TTGGCCTTCGCCTGATCTTGGACAGCACCAGGAGGCATGCACGTGAAAACCCGCCATCACCCGTCCGAAACCCGCATCAAATCATGTGGGCTCCCACCAGGTCTCGGCTATCTTGGACAGCAATGGGCGCGGGGTGTAATACTCGCCCCCATTGCGCCCGGCGTTCCCCATGTTCCGGATCTTGGCTTCGTAGAGGTGGGAGAGCTCGTGCTTCTCCTTCTGCGAGCGGAAGCGCAGCTCGTCGATGTGGTCGATGATCTCGCGCAGGTTGTAGCCGCTCTGAATCTTGTTTTTAATCTCCCCGAAGATTTCACCGATCTTGTACTCGATGGTGTTCGGCCCGCTGGCCTTCTGCTTGAAACCCTGCAGATAGGGAAAGAGTTTCAGATTAACGAACTCAGTGAGGTCGGGACCTGTTTGAGCAACGTTGTGGTCAAGCGTCCCATCCTTCCCCTTCGGCGCGGCCCAGCTTTCCCAACGGTAGGGCTTGTCGAGGATGAAGCTGTAGCGTTTGCCCTCCAGTCTGGCCTCGTCGGCCTTGTCCTGCTCCAGCGCGTCGAGATATTTCAGGAACAAGAGCCAGGAAGTCTGTTCGGTATAGTCCAGCTCCGTCGTACAGCCGGCCTCTTTCCAGAGCACATCGTCGATATTCTTGAAGGCTTGTTCAAACATGAAGGAGTTTCCTAGGAAAGCATACCACTCGACCGTCTGCGAGCAATCGCGGGAGGAAGATACCCCTTTCCCGCTAAGAAATCACGCCCTGTCTCGGAGTGCTGAGTCGAATGTCCTGACTGATGAGTTTATGAGAAAGAGGATAATCCCTGGCAAGGGATAGTTAGGATCAGCCCCTTGTCTGACGTTTGGCCGGAGACTTCACCATGTTGCGGATTTGCTTCTTCAAGACAGGTAGATCGCGCTCTATCACTGCCCAGACTTCCGAGAGGTCGATACCAAGATAGTCATGAACCAGGACATGCCGCATGGTGATGATCTGTGACCAAGGGACTTGCGAATGAGCTTTGCGAAATGTGGGAGTCAGTTTGCTGGCTGCCTCACCGATAATCTGGATGTGATGAATCATCCAGGTGTGAACGAGTTGGTCTTCTTCGAAGACGCGCCGACCTTGCTTGGCATATCTTTCAATGTTCCGAATCGCCTCCAGGATATCTTTGAGCCGGTCGCGATCATCTCTTATAAGGCGACGGCATCCTTGAGCACATCCTTCCGAACGAGGCGGCGGAGCCCACGCTCAGAAGCGACATCGACCGGTCGCTTCAGCAGTCGCTCCAGGTCGAAGATCAGTGCCGCATGGTCCAGCAGGCTCCGGCCCTCCTCCATATCGACGAGAAAGTCGATGTCACTGTTCCGGCGAGCGGTTCCGCGCGCGACCGAGCCGAATACCCTCACCTTCCGTGCTCCATGACGGGCAGCAATTTTGAGAATTTGGCTTCGCTTCGACCGAAGTAATCGGCGGATGCTCATCACACGCCTCCTCTGGCTAGTGTAGCCAAAACCCGTCGCGAACTCCAGCAATCCGCTCCTCTCAGGCTGGAATCGGTGATGCGGCCGTCTCGGGTCTCCTGGTGTGCCCCGCTAATTTCCCACTTCAGGCTGAGACTTAGCCAGAGAGGTCGACTTCCCCACATCGAGCAGGATCCCCACGAGCATGTCGCTCATGACGTTCACCCCGGAGCGGGCGCGGGCGATGATCCAATCCACCGTCATGATGAGAGGAATGGCCGCAAGGATCACATGCTCCGGTAGACCGGCGGCAGACAGGACGAGCGGGAGCACGATCATCCCGGCTTCAGGGATACCCGCCACGCCTGCGCCGGCAATGATGGATGCCACGACGATGACGATCTGCTTCGACATCGGCAGATCGTAGCCGAGCGCATGGGCGAGGAACAGCGCTGCCATCGCTTCGTAGAGCGTGATGCCGTCGTTGTTGAGGTTCGTCCCGACACAGGCGGCAAGACGGGCTGATTGCGAGGAGACGCGCATGCGCTCAAGACAGCGGAGCGTGATCGGCACGGTCGCCAGGCTGCTATTGCACGACAGCGCCGTCACGATCGCATCGGCTCCCTGCCCGATGTAGACCGTCGGCGGTTTCTTTCCCACCCACCAGGCGACGACCGGATAGTAGAGCAACGCGTGCACCGCAAGACCAAGGAGCATGGCCGCAAGAAAAATCCAGAGTACGGAGAAGACCTCGATCCCCGACCGGCCGACCACGTTCGCGACGACCCCGAACACGGCGAACGGCACGGCCAGAATCACCCACCAGAGCACTGTCACGAGCCAACCATAGAGGCATTGAATGGCCCAGGCCACCTGATCGAGCACGCCGCCGGCCTGGCCGCTCTTCGTCCGTGCCCAACGCAATGCCAAACCAAGCCCCAATGCCAGGAGGACGACACCGATGATGTTATTGTTCCCAAACGGATCGGCGATCGTTCGGGGAATGTAGGCCAACAGATCTTCGAGCGGATGTTCCGATGCAGTCCCTATCGGTTGGAGGTTCGTTCCCGGCACGACTTGGAGCAAGTCCTCGACATGGCCCTGCCACGATTTCCCCGGCTGCCAGAGATTCATGATGGTGAGGCCGATGATCATCGCCACCGTGACATTGACGAGGCAAATGGCGAGTAGCTTCACCCCCTGACCAAGCGGAAGAGAGGTCCGGATCAATGAATCCAGGATGGCCACGAAGATCAGCGGGACGGCCAACGTCTTGAGCACCCATACGACCCACAGTCCAAGCTGACCCAGCTGTTCGTTACGGAGGCCGGTTAGATAGGACTCTTCGCCAAACAGGACGCCGAGCGTCGCACCGCACAACACCGCAACGAGAACCTGCGCATACAGTGGAAATGAGCTCCGGCCTAACGAGTCGTGCATGGTAAGAGTGGGATGTCGAGAGCTTACCCGGTTTCGCGCCTAGAAACCATGTATCCGCCGGGAGAATATGATTGCAGAACTGAAAACGTGTGGAGCGTTTAGGTAGGAATATCTCTGTTCCCGTCGTACGAGGTGCGGGATTGGAAGGAGAATTTCAGGATGTCACCGTCTTTGACGACCGAATCCTCTGATCCGATCTTCTTGTTGATCGTGATGAGTGCCTCTCGGCTCTTGATGTACTGAAGTAACGGCCCGAGCTGCGCCGGGTTCGCTTCGATCAGCTGCTTCACGGTCGTTTGGTCGTTGATCGGCACCTCAAGCTCACTCTCGTCGACGGCCGCGCGTAACGTCTGACCAAAAATCTGCACAGATACCATGTGAGCCTCACCCTCCATATTCAGCCGTTCCTGTCTCCTAAGGAAACCGGTGCGGCACTATACCTGAGTCGTCAGAGGAACTCAGCTCTGTTCCTGCCCCGCGGCCCGGTAGGCGTCTTGGAGGAGTTGCGCAACATGCTTCACTTGGACAGAGTCCGGTAATCCGTTCTTGAGCTGAATCATACAGGCTGGACAACTGGTGGCGACAACGTTCGCACCGGTTTGCGTGACGGCACGGGCTTTCCGATCAAAGATCTTCTGCGACGTGTCATAGTCCTTGACGACGTAGGTGCCTGCCCCTCCAGCACAACGGTCGGCATCCTGCATCTCAACAAAATTGACCCCTGGCAGGGACGAGAGGACTTGTCGTGGCTCTTTCGTGACGCCTGCCGCCCTGAGATGACAGGACGAATGGTAGGTGACGCGTTTGGTCAACCCCTGGGCCTTGCCCATCGGAGGATGCTCGGTTGCGCGTGCGACGAATTCAGAAATATGCACCACCTTCTTGGCCAACGCCTCCGCCTGCTGCCGCTCTTCTCCATCCTGAAACAGTGTCGGATAATCCTTCAGCATGAGCGTACAGCTGGCACAACCGGTCACGACCGTTTCATAGTTCGCGAACGACTGCAGATTAAATCGCGCTCCTTCGCGCGCCAGATCGACATGGCCATAGGTTTGAATCGGCGTGCCCGAACAGCGCTGAGCAGGTAGATCCGGTTCCACCCCGTGTTTCTTTAACACCTCGATCACCGCGTCTCCGACTCCATCCTCAAAATAGTTGGCGGCACAACCATGGAAGTAGGCCACCGTCCTCGTCGGTGCGGCATGTGCTCCACTCGGGATCAAATGGACATAGCGTTCACGTAAATGCTGTTGGGCCAACTTGGGGAGCGCAAGGTCCTGCGGCAAGCGGGCTGTTGGTGCCAGTGCCTTCATGAGCGGGGCCGTGATCCACTCGATCACTTTCCTGACGAATGGCCGGTCCCAGATCTGTTGCGTGCGCCCGAGGAAGCGCAAGCACGATTCAAACGTGGCCCCGCGAGCCTGACTCCGAAAGATCCAACCAGCTAGCCGGTTCGGACGCTGAGCTCGCTTTTGCAGAATCAGGTCTGACACATCCACGCCGGCGGGACAGATGGTGCGGCACGATTTGCAATTCAGACAGGATTCCACCATTCGTTTGGAATTGAGGTAGCTGTAGTCCTTGGCCGTGACGATCTCGAACCAGCCACGTGCGCTCATGTCTTCGGATTGAAACACGTCGTACACCGGGCACACGGAGTTGCATTTTGCGCACGTGGCACAGGACTTTGAGAGGCGCGTGTAATCAATATGATCCGTGAACGGGGTCTCGCTCAGTTTAATGCCGGGATTGAGGATATGGCCTGGATCGAACGCATGCTTAACCTGCACAAAGAGGTCGTACAGCTCTTCCCCGAACATGGTCTTGACGAACTCAGCTCGAACGCGCCCATCGCCATGCTCCCCACAAATCGACCCGCCGAACCGATTCAGCACGGTTGCATGGATCTCTTGATAGGCCTGCACCATCTTCTGAAAATCACCCGAGTCGTTCACGTCCAATAGCGGCACGATGTGAGCATTCCCGTTTCCGATATGGCCGAAGATGGCCACAGGCACCTGCTGCCCCCCGAAAAACTCCTCCAAGTAGCGAATCAGTTCACTGATGCGTTCAGCTGGGACGACCACGTCGTCCACGAAATTGATCGGTTTCTTTCTTGGGTCAAATCGATACAGTGTCGGATAGAGCGCCTTTCGGGCTTTCCACAATTGTTCTCGTTGCGCCGCATCGAATGCCACGGTGAGGTCCGACGCCAGTTTGTACCGTCGACATATGTCCCTCATGGCGTCTGCCTTCTCACGGAGGTCGACATCCAGCGATTCGGCATCCAACTCAACCAACAATGTGGCCGCCGCATCAGCCGGAATGCCATGGTGTCCACGACCGATCAGGTTGAGTGTATTGGCATCCATGACTTCCAAGGCGCTTGGCTGGAGTGTCAGGAGCTGAGGGACCGCTTCACCCACTTCTTCGAGGCTCCGGAAATGAATTAACGCGGTCAGCGTTGCCGCGGGCTTTCCCATCAACGTAAGCGTGGCCTCACTCACGATCCCGAGCGTCCCTTCACTGCCGACAAACAGCTTGGGGAGATCGAAAGAACCTCGCGTCAGCCCATCGGCAATCCCAAAGAGATTGTACCCACAGCTGTTCTTACTGACCGTCGGTTGCCTGGCGGCAATGAGCTCGGCATGGGCCTGGGTCAACACGAGAACGTCGCGTAGAGCCGGCACGGACGTCAGCAACCGTTCAAGCGCCGGATCATCCAGCCCATAGGATCGGGCTTCGATCCAGGACGAGGTGGTGAGGCACAGGCGAAGCCCCTGGACATTGTCTTTCACGGAGCCGTAGCGCAGGGTATGCGGACCTGAGGAATTGTTGGCGATCATGCCGCCCAACTTGCACATGTCTCCGCTGGATGGATCGGGGCCGAATAAGAGCCCACGCGAGCTGAGTTGCTTGTTCAGTTCCGCCAGCACGATACCAGGCTGAACGCGGGCCCAACGCTCCTCCTGGTTGACTTCGAGGATTCGATTCATCCGTGACACATCGAGAATGATGCCGGGCCCGATCGCCGAACCGGTCAGATTCGTCCCGGCGGCTCGAGGCGTCAACGGAATACCTCGTGACACGGCGTAGCCGACCGTCGCGGTAATATCATCCTCCGACTCGACCAACACAACGGCCTGTGGTGGAACACGGTAGATGCTGGCATCCACGGCATAGGCCGTCAGTGCAGGGATGTCGTCCAAGACCTTCGCAGCTCCCAACAGGGCTCGAAGATCTTTCCCAACGACGCGACTTTTTGTCGGTTGGATCATTGGATCAAGGGTGATGCAGAGGTGGCCATAGGTGGTTGCCTATCCTAACCGAGACACTCCATTCGTACCCACGGTCGTTGTGCCTGGAGTCCGAGTTCTCCTACAATGCACCGGAACGCTATGAATCGCCCCACGTTATATATCACGCGTCTGTTGCCACAAGCTGTGATGGACGCGATTCCTCAACACTACCGAGTGCTGGCCGACTCAGCCGACCGACCAGCGACCGCAAACGAGTTAGGACACGGCTTTTCCCAAGCTGATGCCGTGATCTGTACACTGGCCGACCGCATCGACGCCTCGATCCTGTCCCAGGCCACCAAGCTGAAAATCGTGGCCAACTACGCCGTCGGCTACAACAACATCGACCTGGCTGCCGCAGCTCAACGTGGCATCATCGTCACCAATACTCCAGACGTGCTGACCGATGCAACCGCCGACCTGACCTGGGCTCTGTTGCTGGCGGTTGCGAGGCGAGTCGCTGAAGGGAACGCCTTGGTTCGGACCGGCAACTGGACGGGATGGGCTCCAACACAGATGCTGGGTACGGACGTCACAGGGAAAACGCTGGGCATTGTCGGGATGGGACGGATCGGCCAGGCTGTGGCGTACCGGGCAACCGGCTTCCGGATGTCGGTACTCTATGCAGGGCGCCATGCCGTTTCAAGCCCTCCTGGTGTTTCCTGGACCCGGCAACCACTGGATGCGGTGCTCAAGCATTCCGATTACCTTTCGCTTCATGTTCCACTCACCGATACCACTCGACACCTCATCGGTCGACGCGAGCTCGCACTGATGAAGCCCACGGCCTTTCTCATCAACACCTCGCGTGGACCGGTCATCGATGAGCCCGCCTTGCTCGCCGCGCTCGAAGCAGGAACCATCGCCGGTGCAGGACTGGATGTGTATGAGCACGAACCAGCAGTTTCCCCTGCTCTCTACTCGCTGCCGAATGTGGTCCTTCTTCCCCATCTCGGATCTGCCACACGCGAGACGCGTGTCCGCATGGGGCTTATCTGTCTCGAAAATATTGCTGCTGCATTGGAAGGTCGATCGGTTCCACATCGAGTGATCTGAGGAGGGCTGAAGGGACAACTCTGCATCTACGACGCATACCGAAACCCGACATCCCCGACTCCTTGCTTCCCTTTAATGGCAGCCAACCGTTGGGGAACGTCATGGAACGAAGGAATCGATTGAAATGCGTGTGCGGCCTTCTCCCACTGCTCTTCTGCTTCATACAGCAAGCCCAACTCATACCGTATGGCTTGCCCCTTGGCACCCTCGCACCGTGGATCAGCCAGGGCCGTCTCAAGCCCACGAATGGCGAGGGCGATGTGATGGCCCTCATTGAGACAGACCGCCGTCATCAGTGCCGAATCGAGATAAAACGAATCACTGTTCATCGACACCTGGAATTCTTCCTTCGCCTCTTCATACAGCCCCATGTTCTTATACGCGACTCCCAATGCATAGTGTGCTTCATAGTCTGGAGGAGGCCCGGTGGGTTCCTTTGCTGTTACCTCGGGAGTAGCGGATGGCATTTCTGGAGTCGCCGAGTGAATCGAGGGTGGCGCGACGGCGGGCTTTGCTGAATGGGCAGATGGTGATGACCTCGCCTTGGATTCTCGCACCCCATCTTTCTGCGCAGGGGTTGGTTTCTCAGCCCCCCGCGCATGAACGGGCTGACTTTGCTCTGAACGTGAAGCCTGTGATGACGGCATCGCTGCCTCATGAGCAGGTGCCGGCCGTACCGATGTGGGTTGAGCTGCTTTCGGATGAGTATCCGACACGTGGGGCACCTTTGCTGCTTGCGAATCGGGGTCCTTGGCAAAAGGGTTCACATCGTCCGGTTCCGCCCCCGCAAGCGAAAATCCTTGAACCTCTCCCCTCACCTCATCGAGACCATTCGGAGGGCTGTGTTGCACTCCACTTTCGTGAGACTCATCGCTCCCGTCTCGAGCGGAGTCGCCATCATTCATCGCATCTTGCACGGAGGCAGTCTGGAGGGATTCGGATGACTCTCCCGTCGCACCTCCATGTATCTTCGCTGCCAACTGATTCACGAATGTCTCATCGTTGGACAGGGCCTTTACCTTTTCAAAGAGCTCTTCGTGCAGGCTTTCCATGCCTGGTTCAGGATGTTCCAAGAGCAGTTCGACCGCTTTGGCATACTGCAGGGCGGCACCACCATGATCTCCTTTTTCCTCGAACAACTCACCCTTGAGCTCGAGCAACGGTACCGAGTTCGGCTCTGCAGACAGAAACTCCTCAATCAACGACTCAGCCAACCCGAGATCATGGGCACGGAGGGCCGCACCTGCCAAGAATCGATATTCCCCCAACGCAACTTGGACATCGCCTCGCTGCAAATGCAATCGAGCCAGGAGCTGACAGACTTGCGGATTGCCCGGTTCCCGCGTGAGTATCTGGTTGAGGATCGCTTCCGCACCCTCATATTGTTTCTCCTCGATACGCCGCATGGCTTCGGTCAAGAGGTCTGGCGGTTCCGACGGTTTTTGCCCACCACCTGGTGGGGAACTTGGTTTCATCGCCTTAACTGCGCCGGTTCCACCTTTCTCTAAGCTGTCGACGAACTGCGCCGCTTCGCTATTTGCGGGATCGATTCGAAGCACGGCCAGATAGGCATCCTTCGCCTCATCGTACCGCCCTTGCGCCGACCGCTCACGGCCTAGCTGGAGATACACCTTAGTCGCTTCATCCTGTTGGTTTTCCTGGACACAGAGTTCTGCAACGCGCTGTTGTGCGTTGAGATTCGAAGGATCTTGCGTGACGATTTTCTTGTATATTTCGAGTGCGTCTTTCCCCCGACGCTCCTTCAAGTAGTACTTCCCCAGCGTGAGATAGTCTTGAACCGCGCTGCTGATGAGCCCTCGTTCGACATTCAGGTCACCGAGATGGCGATACACTTCGTAGCGCGTGGGGTCACACTTGAGGACTTTCTTGAAAGCGGCGATAGCCTTGAGGGTGGCACCCTCCGCTCGAAATGCCGATGCTGCTTGAAGAAAGGCTGTGGCAGCTTCTCCAGGAACGTTCCGCTTGAGGTGTAAATCCCCGATAGAATTATGGATGCTCCCGTCGCCGGGCATTTCCGTGGCCAACTTCTTCCATTCGGCAATGGCCGCTTCGAACTGCCCGCGAGAAGCTAGGAGTTGAGCTTGCTGAAGAACGCGACTTCGATCCGGTGGCACAATTATTTCCTCCACAATCGGAACAGCCAAACGCTAACAGTCTCAATGGGTTTTGTCTAGGAAATGGGAGAATCAGACAGAGGGTTGGAGCAGCGGAAGAGACGGCGCCTCCCGTTCGGAGGACCGGCTCTTCCGCCAAACACGAGGAGAACAATCTCTGTTTAGGATGCAGCGATCGCCGATTTGAGTACGTTGGCCGCTTGAGGCCCCTTGGCTCCCTGCACAATATCAAACTCCACGTTTTCACCCTCTTTGAGGGTCTTGAAACCATCCCCCTGCAACGCAGAGTAATGTACGAAGACATCTTCTCCGCTATCGAGGCGGATGAACCCAAACCCCTTTCGATCGTTGAACCACTTGACCGTTCCTTTTGTTTTCACAGAAACCCTCCTTTTGTCAACAACGACAGGCACTTAGCGCAGTTCTCTCGCTGAACTCATACGCGTCTCTCAATACACAACATGAAAATAGACAGGACGATAATTCGGCTGGTCGAATGGACGGGAACCTGCAGGAGTGATGCATCGCTCACGGAACCCATCATTTCAGAGGAAAGTCGCGCAGCATGTAACATAGGGTTGGTATTCTGTCAAGCGAATCTTCGCTGAACGTGATTTCTCCTGTGTTTACAAGGAAGAAGGACTTCCCTATAGTGAGTGACATTTCCTCGATCCAGAGATCTTGTGATCCTACGAACGCTCCTCGACCGCTACATTTTCACGGAACTTCTTTCTCCCTTCGGCCTCAGCCTGGGTGCGCTCTGTTTTGTGATGTTAACGAGAGAGCTCCTCCGTCTTGTTGAGTTGCTCGTCTCCAAAGGCGTGGGATTTTGGGCTGTCCTGAAAGTGATTGCGATGCTGCTCCCTTCTGGTCTCGTGCTCACATTGCCCATCGCGGGCCTGATCGCGTCGATTACAGCATTCGGTCGATTGTCGTTCGATAAAGAATTGGTCGCCATGCGTGCAGCCGGACTCAGTCTGCTGCGTCTTTCACAACCGGTGCTTCTTTTTTCCCTGTTCGTCTGCACGCTGACACTGGTGTTGTCCCAATGGGGGCAGCCATGGAGTTCGCTGAACCTGAAGAAAGTCGCCCTCAATCTACTGAAAGACCAACTCGTCCTCGCCTTGGAGCAAGGCACGTTCAATGAGCCGATTCCCCGCATGATGATCTACGTTCCGGAGAGCGAGCCCGGTCGGCCCCAGGAGGGTATCTTCATCTCCGACGAACGCCTGCCCAATGAGCCTCGAGTCATCGTGGCGCAGCAATACCATGTATTTATGGATCCTGCCCACGATCACGTCGCACTACGCTTGATCAATGGCACGATCCATAGCCGACCTCGAGAGTACGACCAGTACCGACAGATCGCCTTTGCCCAGTATGATATCAAGATTAATCTCAACCTCAGCAGTTACGCAGCTACAGAGGAACGTCCATCCTATAAGCAAATCATGGCACGCCTGGCTGAAACGGATGGCAAAGATGCCGGTGCGCTTCGCCGTCTGATGGAATATTACAAAGATCTGGCATTCCCGACCGCTTCCCTCGTATTCTGCTTACTCGGAGTGCCGGTCGGCATTGTATCCAAGCGATCTGGCCGTGTCGGTGGATTTGCGGTCGGTGTGGGAATCATCATTGCCTTCTATGTGCTCAATGTCGGCTGCGATTTCTTGGTGACCGCCCTTGTCCTTCATCCATTCTTCGGTGCCTGGCTCCCCAATATCATCTTTATGGTGATCACGGTGGCCATGTTCGTGCGAATGAGCAGACAATAACGTCATGACGATTTTGTTTCGCTATATCCTTCGCGAATTCTCAAAAATCTTCGGCATGTGTTTTGCCGGCCTGGTCACCATCTACCTCGTGATTGATTTTTTCGAGAAGGTCCGCCGCTTTCTTCGGTACGAATCCGGTATTCTTCCCATCCTGACCTACTTTGCCTTGAAAGTTCCTTCCATTTCGTTTCAAGTGGCTCCGTTTGCCATACTGGTTTCGACTCTGTTGACGCTTGGCCTCCTCGTGCGAAGCAACGAAATTACCGCCATGCGCAGCTGTGGAATCAGTTTGCTCTGGATGTCATCTCCTTTTCTGCTCTTCGCCAGTGGCGTCTCTGTGGTGCTCCTCGCCTTCAGTTCATCCGTCATCCCGCTGGCATCGGAGAAGGCTGAAGAAGTGCGAGTAATCCAGATTGAACAGAAACCGGCGCCCGTCACCACCCAGGCCGTCCAGCCTTGGGCTCGCATCAGTGCCAATGCCATCATGAAAATCGGTGAAATCGATACCACCGGCAGGACCGTGCGAGGAGTGCGCATTTTTTATTTCCGCCCCCCTTTTCAACTTGACCGTCTGACCGAGGCGGAGGAAGCCCGGTACACTCCGAATGGTTGGGTTCTGGTAAATGGCCATCATCGCCGATTTCTTGAGGGCGACGCAGCCGAGCTGGTCCAATTCACGGAGCAGCTGATCACGATCCCGCTCATTCCAGACGACTTCTCCAGTTCACTCATCGGTAACTCGGAAACCATGACGTTTCGAGACATACAAAATTATCTTGGACGTTTCCAGCAGGAAGGCTTTTCCTTTACCCGCTTGCTGACCGACTACTATGGCCGTATGGCATCTCCCCTGGTGACCGTCGTGATGGTGATCATCGGCATTGCCTTAAGCCTTCGGCGGAGCGGAGTGCGTGGAGGCAGCATGGCGATGGGTATCGGCCAAGCGTTCATCGTCGGCTTTTGCTACTGGACGACGAACGCCGTCGCGATTGCCTTAGGACGTGGAGGAGCGCTGGCACCCATCCTGGCCGGCTGGATGGCCAACGCGCTCTTCTTGAGCTTTGGACTCTACCTTTTGCTGAAAGTTCGCCATTGAACTATGGTTTCCTAGTTGACTCAGTTCTGGTCTTCCGGTAAGAAAGGCGCCGGAGACGCACATTGAAGGAGGAACAAACATGGCCTCGCGCGTAGTGATCACCGGTCTCGGAGTGGTGTCTCCTATTGGAATCGGCGTCAGTGAATTTTGGAAATCGGCGCTTGCCGGCCGATCGGGAATCACGACGATCCCTTCACTTGGGTGGTTTCCCATGTCCGGGTATCGCTCACAGGTAGCTGGCCAGGTCCACAATTTTGCGCCTGAGCAATACCTCACGCCCACACAAGCCAGTCGCGTGGATCGCTACGCACAGTTTTCCTTAGTCGCGACCAAGGAAGCGCTCACCGACGCTGATCTGAACATGGCCAAGGAAGCGCCTCATCGTGTCGGTGTGATTGTCGGAGCCGGTATGGGTGGCATGGTGATGGGCGAACGAGAAATCACCCAACTTTTTGAGACTCAACGACCGCATCGTGTCCATCCGAATTTCATTCCGACGATCACACTGAACTCTGCCTCAGGCATTGTTGCGATGGCCCATGGCGCAAAGGGGCCAAACCTTACCATCTCGACCGCGTGTTCTTCCAGTGCGCATGCGCTCGGCCAAGCGTTACACTGCATCCGCACCGGTCAAGCCGATGTGGTCATCGCAGTCGGAGCCGATGCCAGCATCACGCCACTGGTCTTTGCCGGCTTCTGCTCCTTGCGTGCGCTCTCGAGTGAATTCAACAATGCTCCCGAGCGAGCCTCACGGCCTTTTGATCGGCGCCGTGACGGCTTCGTGATGGGGGAAGGAGCTGCCGCCTTGATCGTCGAGTCATGGGCACATGCGAAGAAGCGGAAAGCTCGAGTCTATGCCGAGTTGGCCGGCTATGCCGCGACCAGCGAAGCCTATCATATGGTCATCCCTCAGGAGGATGGCCAAGAAATCTGCACCACGATGAAAATCGGTCTCAAGTCGGCCGGTATTAGCCCTGACCAAGTGGACTATATTAATGCGCACGCAACCTCCACCACCATCGGCGATGCTGTCGAGACGAAGGCCATCAAAGCGCTCTTCAAGAAGCGCGCAGACAAGATTGCCGTCAATGCGACGAAGTCGCTCGTAGGTCACACATTAGGCGCAGCTGGAGCGATCGGCGCAGTGGCCACGACCCTGTCTCTTCACACTGGCCAGATCCATCCGACCGCCAACTATGAGGAACCGGACCCGGACTGCCAACTGAACGGGATTCGGCGAACTGTCCAGGAGCGAAAGATTCGCTATGCCCTCTTAAACGCATTCGGATTCGGCAGCAACAATGCCACGGTCGTCTTTAAGAAATTTGTCGCCTAGGTAATGACTGAACGCTCATGAGCGCGATGTCGCTGCGAACTGATTCATGCCACCGAAGGAGCACCTATAATGACTGAACGGATCGACCCTCAGATCACAGAAAAAATTGTCCATGCACTCGCCAGCTATCTCAAGCGAGACCCTGCCTCCATTACCGAGGCCCATCATTTGCGAGATGATCTTGGGCTCGACTCGGTCGCTGTGATTGAACTCCTCTTCGAGATCGAGGAGCGATTCAAGCTACAGATTCCAGATCAGGATCTTCCAGGACTGAGCACCGTTGGATCGGTGGCCGCGTACGTTCAACGACGGCTCGCTGAACCTCCGGAGACTTCCAAACTTGAATCAGCCAAACCGGCAAAAGCTTCCACGAAGTCAGGATCGAAAAAATCGGCTCCATCCAGATCAACATCGGCAAAATCCTCTGCGCCAAAAAAATCGGCTTCCTCTAAATCAGCACCCGTGAAACGTACGTCCGTCTCCGTGAAGAAACCGAAAGCTATGTCGTCGACCGCTTCAAAAACAAAGAAAAGGGTCGGAGCCCGATGAGCACCCCTCAACTACCTACACCGATCACACTCGCGCAGATCCATCAAGTTGTTGGCGGGACGATCCATGGCAACGACCAGACACAGATCTTCGGCCTCACGAGCGTGGGACATGCCAACCCACACGCTCTCTCATTTGTGACGAACGACAAAATGGCGAAGGCAGCAGCCGATCTGACGGTTGCGGCGCTTTTGGTTCATCGGCATCAGCCGGATCTGCCAGTCCCGCAAATCGTCGTCGACAATCCCATGCTGGCCTTTGCGCATGTCGCACAAAAATTCTTCGTTCAGACCCCGGCTCCTCGAGGCATTGCCGAACACGTCACACAGGGTTGTGATGTACGGATAGGAGCTGATCCTTCGATCTGGCCGTTCGTCACGCTCGGCGATCGAGTCACGCTCGGCGATCGGGTCACACTCTACCCAGGAGTCTTCCTGGGATCCGATGTCACCATTGGAGACGACTGTACCCTCTATCCCAATGTCGTGATTCGTGAAGGCTGTTCACTCGGTGCACGAGTGATCGTCCACAGCGGAACCGTCATTGGCGCGGACGGATTCGGGTATGTGCAGCATCACGGTCGGCATCACAAGATTCCTCAACTCGGAGGGGTGACCATTGAGGACGACGTTGAGTTAGGAGCCAACGTCACGATCGACCGGGCGACATTCGGACGGACTCTGGTCAAGCAGGGCACGAAGGTGGACAATCTGGTTCAAATCGCCCACAACGTGACCGTGGGGGAACACTGCATTCTTGTCGCCCAAGTCGGTATTGCCGGCAGCACGACGATCGGCCGTCATGTGATGATCGGTGGCCAAGCCGGTCTTTCCGACCATCTGACCATCGGAGATCAAGTGCTGATTGCCGCGAAAGCCGGGGTCAATCGCAGCGTTGAATCCAATCAGATCGTCGGCGGCATTCCTGCGATGCCGAGAGAAAAAGCTCTCAAGGTCCAAGGAGTCATTTTTCAACTGCCTGAGTTGAAACACCTCGTGAGAGATTTGGAAGAGCGTGTGGCAACGCTCGAATCACGCGTGCAAAAATCTCCTAGACGACCTGCTCAACCGAGAGGGACTCGCTCTAAAAAGAGATAAGGTCTCAGGTTTTCCCTTTTGGCACGGTGATCACTCTCCGCCATAAGAACAGTCTTGACCAATAATATCCAGCCCAGGGCAGGAACATCGCGGGAACACTGTGCACCCGTCCGTAGGCGAAAGCGGCAATGGAGCTCCCCACCAGGAGCGTGAAGCCTGCAATGTACGCGAACGGAACCAACTGTCGACCCGGATGGTCAAATTCAGCAGGCTCCGATCTCTTCTTGAGCCTGCCTTTCATTCTCTCCAAGCGCTGTCTCATCCTCGCGGCCAAAACCTCCGGGAATTCACGGAACAGATAGCGCTGGTACACCGTATGTCCCGCACCCAATCCGATCCCTGACAGGAACAAACCGGAACTCTCATAAAACGTATCCCAGGTATAGGTGTCGGTGGCAAACCATTGATAGACGAGCCCTCCGACTCCGCCGATCAAACAGATGAGACCGAGGAAACCAGACGGCATCAGTATGTGCATTTTCACATACTCCAGCGCCTGCTGTGTCGTGTGTTGCGGCTGATTCACATTAATAAGTTTCGGCACGATACTCCCTTCCTCATAACTCAAAACAGTGGCTGGTTGGCACCGCATTATACCGACGTCGTTCGCTCCAGCAAAGTGGAGAACCATGCCTTCTGCGAATTGGCTCAGCGTTCATAAGTGTATGGCAGGCAGGAGCTTGATCGCTATCACGGCGGGTGACCTCAGCGAAGGGTCTTGGTGAGGAGGATTCCTCGAAGGGCCGAGCGTGCTGACCCGGTAACTTCATTACAAGCTAGTGTAGTGCGTCATAAATAGATTGACAATCAATTCCGGCGAGCGCTATCTTCTGCCCCATGCATCGGGCCCCAGCGATTCTCCTGTCGTCCGCAGAACGATCGACGTTGACCGCATGGGCCA
>Ga0224500_10001148_pt1 | contig 16163 bp, 18 predicted proteins | sample SF_Oct11_sed_USG_FD_168126 | JGI IMG/M metagenome (GOLD analysis project Ga0224500, IMG submission 168126) | Sediment microbial communities from San Francisco Bay, California, United States - SF_Oct11_sed_USGS_4_1 | ecosystem: Environmental > Aquatic > Marine > Sediment | place: USA: California... | reverse complement strand
TTGCGCGATTCCCCGTAACATCCCATTGAACACAAACTCGTGCGGGACGTAGAGGGAATACCAGTACAGTTGGCCTTTCAGTCCCACTGGATCAAAGATCGCCGTCTGCCGTATCTGTGTTGAAGAGCCGGTCTCCGTCACCTCAAACTCGAGCCACGCCCGCCCGGGCAAATTCATCTCGGACTTAAGCCGCAGGCGCCGATTTGGCTCGATCGCTTCGACGCGAAATGAGTCGACCGTGTCACCGACGCGGAGGGTCGTGGAAGAGGGCCGTCCCCGTCCCATGCCGACACCCCCTTGAAGGAGGTCGATGAAGCCGCGCACTCGCCACAGCCAGTTGCAGGCGTACCAACCATGGTCACCGCCGATCCTCTCAATGCACCTGAAGACAACGTCAGGCTTTGCTTCGACGGTTAACGTCCGCGAATCGACGATGCGTGTGCCGAACCGCACGCCTCCCCACGACCGCTGCCTGCCGGAAGAAGAGAGCGAGTCGGACCAGCGCGTGGCGGCGAAATGCGTCTCTTCATGGGCCAGGGCCCGGCGTATGGCCTCATCGATTCCCATCGGACGTACAGAGAAGGTTGTCAGCGCAGCATTGTCCCGTACCACCGTGACATGGACGATGCTCTCAATAATCGCTCGGCCGATGCGAGCGTAGAGCGGGGTGATCAACCCCAACCACAGAGCAGACAGCCGGGGGGTGAGGACTGGTACTGGGATGATGAGAGGCTTAAGCCCACGTTGCCGCCCGTATGCACGCATCATCTCCGCGTAGGAGACTTTGTCCGCCCCGCCGACTTCGTAGATGCGATAACTGGAGGTCGCAATCCGAAGCGCTTCCATCAGGTAATCCAGCAAGTCGTCGATTCCGATTGGCTGTGCCTTCCCCTTGACCCATTTCGGAGTGAGCATGATCGGCAAGCGTTCTACCAGTGCTCGAACCAGCTCAAACGAGGCACTGCCGGAACCAATCACGGCCGAGGCGCGAAACTCACAGACCGGCAGGCCCGACTGCCTCAAGATGTCACCGACCTCGTGCCGACTGCGCAAATGTGCCGAGAGTTCTTCTTCGTCGCTGCCCAAGCCTCCCACGTAGACCAGTCCCTTAACGCCAGCTACCTTGGCTGCTTCGCTAAAGTTCCGCGCCGCCTGCCGGTCCGTCTCCTCAAACGAGCCGGTCGAACTCATGGAGTGGACCATGTAGTAGGCCACGTCGACCCCGCGCAATGCGGAATCCAGACTTGGACGATCAAGAACATCACCTACCACAACTTCCGTCATGGGCCCGACCTTTGGCTTGAGAATCTCTGGATGTCTGGCCAGACAGCGTAAACGGTAACCCCCTTGCTCCAAGGACGGCAGGAGGCGGCCGCCAATGTACCCGCTCGCACCAGTGAGAAGAATGAGGGAGGTTCCTGGGGTTGCTGCCGGGTTGGCTGTCAGTGTACTTGGACCCGTGTCAGACTTATTCACTTCAGACCTCCCATCACGACTTGGGCCAGGGGAGGGGGCGATAACCCCCCTCCCAGGCTTCGACTATTTCTTCTTCATGCTTTTCTGGATCAGTTCACGAGTGGCAAGATACTCCTGGTTCCCTGGATCCGAGGCCAACGCTTTCTCAATCGCAGCCATGGCGTCCGCATTCTTTTCGGCACCCATGGCGACTAGCGCCTGAATGAAGGCGTCACGTCCTGTTTGCACGGCTTCGTCCGAAACCGTCTGTACGGACTTTGCGCAACGAAATCCAAGACCGACTCCGTAAGAATTATTATCAGGCTGATTCCAGAAGCGGTGACTCGTATGGAGTGAGGTTTCCGGCGCAAGCCAGGACCCACCACGGAGCACTTTCACCGGTCCTTGATTGGCGAAGTTGTACCCCTTCTCGGCGCCGCGGGGATTCATTGCTGGACTGGTCTTGTAGTAGTTGAGGTCATACCAATCCTCGACCCATTCGAAGACGTTGCCGGCCATGTTGTAGACCCCAAACCCGCTGATTCCGTCGGGGTAGGAGTCCACCGGCGTTGTCTTACCGACAAACTGTCCGTAGTTAGCCTTCTTGGGATCAAGCTTGTGCCCCCATGGGTAGTGGTTGTCGCCTTGTGGACCCTTAGCCGCTCGCTCCCACTCCGCTTCCGTCGGAAGCCGTTTGCCATCCCACTTGCAGAATGCATTGGCATCAGTCCAGCTCACACCGACAACTGGATGATTAGGCTTACTGAGCCTCGGGTCATCCCAATAGGCCGGTGCCGGGTGACTGGTTCCCTTCATAAACTCCTTGTAGCGTGCATTCGAGGCTTCGAACTTGTCGATCAGATAGGCATCAAGCACGACCTGGTGCTGGGCTTCATCCGAATGCTCGCTACTGCCCATGGTAAATTCTCCCTTCGGGATGAGCACCATGTCCCCCGCTGTGGCGACTGAGACGGCTCCTACCATCACTGCCACCCCCAATCCCACCGGAAACGCCATTCGACTCCGCATAAGAGACCTCCTTAGTTTTTTGGCACCAGGACAACCCTGGCAGAGTAAAGACCTTAACTATAGACGCTCCTGAACCTGAATTGGAATACGGTTCACCTTCGCCGAAGCGTTTCTATCTCCTCGTGCCAGGCTCCTCAACTCTGATGTTACGGGACGACGTGATTGTTAGATTCACCTCATTGATTTAGCGATCGCCGTCAAACCCCGACATGACAAGCGACTGGGTAATTTCTCTATCCATCGTGCGAGCATTTCACCGAATTACCCGCGGACAAGACTTCCACCATGCGAGCTGAGCGTTGCTCAGCCACCGCCAATCTCGCCCCTCGTCTCCACGACCAAGAATTCCCCTTTCATGTGGGTGTGAAGATCACACCAAAAGGGAACCTGCGTCGTTTCTCTATCCGGAGTAGATGTCTTAGAGAAGTGCAACGTCATGGTCTTCCCAGGCTGAAGATGATAGGCCTTGTATCCCTTCCCCTGTGAGTCTTTCATCTCCACACCATCGCCCTCCTTCTTGAGGACTGCGGTCGTAAACACCGGGGAGGTGATCCCATGAGGAATCGTGCCGTTGTTGCGGACAGTTATTGATGTCAATTGATCGGGCATCGTGTGGCCTTTTACGCTGTACCCAAGGTCTGTGATCATAATATCGACGTGCATCTGACCCTGATCAGTAGCCTGGACAATGGATCGCCCATCGAAACCCATCACCGTCAACACGATGGCTCCCATAGCTAGAGGAACCAGTAACCGATTTCTTACACACATATTGTTTTTCATCACGCCCTCCCTGTGGTTGAAACGGTAAGCTTAATACCCCATGCCTGGGCGCCCAGCCGAAAGTTATTCTGGAACACCGGGACAACCCTGGTTGCTTGACTACGGTAATGGGTCGATTCGAAATACATGTTCTCATCATTCGCAAACAGAAACTCATCCATGGTGAACATCTCTAGTGCGCACATCTGTCTTCGTCACGTTTGCTGCCGTGGATCGAATCGGCAGGCAATCACGAAATCACGCTCATAGGGATAGGCTTCCGCCATCTCATAACCGACACGATTGCGCTCATTCTGGCACTCCTGAGAGGTGGCATAGGTCTGTAGCACCGTGACAGTGGTAATCTGCGGCACCGTGTTCAACAGAATGATGACCAACATCCACATGGTGCCGTCCTTTCGGGAGATCCGAACGGCAGAATACCAAGGCCCTCCTGCCGTCCCCGGGGGGCTGAGGTGGGAGAGGACTCCCCCTCAGCCAGGTGCCTTGTTGAGTCATCAGCGGCTCGTCGGCTTTGTGTAGGGATAAGCCGGCCCTTGGGATCCAATGCTCCCTATTACGTCCACCCTCATCGGTTGCTCTCCGCCCTTGTTGCTGTCCAACTGCGCCACCTTGTGGTTCAAGGTCTCAATGAAGTCCGCTCGAGGCGCATCGAGCGCGAAGCTATCTCCCACAGTCACGATTCCAGATGCGGCTACCATCACGAAGAAACCAATTCTCAATGTGCTCTTTGTTGTCATGACATCCTCCCTGTATACAGACGCGATTCCGTTCGCGTGTTTAAGTGCAACTGAATCTATTTCCTCAGTGAACTGATGCCGGCTGATGCTGTGTCGCTACTGACTGGCCATGAATTGAGCGATTCCTCAGAATGACGGCATCGACGATGTCACCGCATTGCACGCATCGTCTTGTGGCACATTCCAACTCGCTCGTGCTGTTCCACAGGTCCATAGAGACTTCCTTCACCATAAGACCGCCACATCTCAGGCAAAGCAGCTGAAGCAGTACTGAAGAGAAATCTGATTGACTCGGACGTTCACCGATTTTTGCTTTCTGCTCCGCTCTCGCCATGATGACCTCCATTGGTATAAGTTCAATGTTTGTCATAAGTATGTCTAATGTATAATGGATATATGTCCATAGTGTCAAGTGTTATTTGTTAACAATTTGACCAACATTGAACATTGGAATAGAATTGGCTCACCGAATATGAATACTCATAGAATTCATAGAGTTGCGAAACTCACGGGGCTCTCACGGGATGTTATTCGAGTATGGGAGCGTCGGTTTGAAATCCTAAAACCGACTAGAGGGGCCAATCGTTATCGCAATTACTCCGATGAAGATGTCGCATTGCTCAGGTTCCTGAAAGAGCAGTTGGATGCTGGAGGTTCGATCGGAGAGCTGTCGAAATTAGGGCGAGAGGAGTTGTTGAATCGAGCACGAGCCAGTGCGCCGCAAGTGTCATTCGTCGACAATGCATTCACCAGACTCCTGCAGGAACTGCTGTCTAGTTTGAATCCATTCACTCGTGTGATCTTTGAGAAGCGTTTGAACGGCGCCGTGGCGGTGATTCCCTTTGAGGAAGCGCTGCATGGGATCTTGCTCCCCCTTCAGGAACAGGTGGGGCAGCTCTGGCACGATGGTCATCTGGACGTGGCCATCGAACATTACGTGACGAGGCAAATCCAACAAAAGATTTTCTCCGCCATGAATCAGCTTCCAGTCGCTGAGTTTGGAGCCAAAGTGGTCGTGGCCTGCCCGCCCGGCGAGGAACACGACATTGCCGCGTTTGCGGTCGCCTATCGATGTCGTGTTCGCGGGTGCCGCGTTCACTATTTGGGGGCCAATGTGCCTCTTGGCTCACTGGCCAAGCTCTGCGAGGAGGTTGAACCAGATCTGACCATCATGTCATTTCCTGTCGCACTTTCCGAGGCCAATGCGGCTGAGTTGGTTCAAACCCTTGCCAATGAAGTGCTCCCCAGCTCCGATCTTGCCGTCGGTGGTCATGGCGCACTCGCGATGCGCGACCTTTTCATGAAATACAATATTACGGTTTTGGAGAACTTCGCTGACTTGGATCACCGGCTGAATCGATTGATGAGACAAACTGTCTCTCGCGGGTAACGAGGAGAGGCCGATCAGATGGCATCATACCCGCTCACAATATTCTTCGATGGAGCCTGCCCGATTTGCGATCGAGAAATCGCCCTTATGAGGAGATTGGACAGGCATCGGCGGCTGTTATTGTGCGACTTCTCGCGGCCGGACTATGATCCGACATCAATAAACATATCCCCCGCTGAACTTGGGAGAATCATTCATGCCCGTTGGGGTGATGGGACCGTCATCACCGGCGTCGATGTGTTCCGAGCCATGTGGGAGGCAGTCGGCCTGGGATTCTTGGCGAGGCTCACCCGTTTTTCTCTCATCGAGCCACTTGTCGTGAAGGCCTATGCATGGTTCGCACGGAACCGCTTGAGGCTCACCGGTCGCTCGCATACCTGTGCGGGAGACGCATGCAGATCAGCCGGTTCAAGCCGGAAGAGTCGGTGAACTGCTTGACACTATTGCTGTAACAGATGCCGCGTGATTGAGACAAAGCGCCTTGAAACATGAGTGTCTTTCTTCGGAGCTTATGAAACGGTCCCTTAGGTCACAATTCCTTGAGGACGCACGCGATGATCAGCTAGACCTCAGAGGTCAAAGACACCTCCGATGAACTCTCTGTTCTCTGAGGAAGATTCAACTTAAGGGACATGAAGGCCTCGGACGCAGATGAAGGGGACAGCTGAGAATGAATGATGGGAGGGGCGGTCGTGCTTGACATGCAAGAATTTAGTGGTTCAAGGTTAGAACTGTCTCTCATTTTCCCCCATGTCATTCTTCACCCGGAGTTCGAAGAACTGGGCGCCGGATGGGAATTCACACCAGGCAAAGAATGTTGAACAATGTGATGTACGTATCTGCCGTGACCTCTATCACTCGATGAGAACGATCCACCGCGTCAGCTTTCAACAAGATGGAATTACCTATGATGCTGAAGAGGGGCAATGGTTGTATGACGTGTGTGAGGCCGCTGGAGCGTCAGTCCCATTTGCCTGTAAAGCTGGTGCCTGTGGCACCTGTGCAACTCAGATTGTGCAAGGCGAGGAGAGCTTAGGACCGCAGAGAGCTCGAGAGATTCGGACACTAGAAAGCAATGGTCTGGACCCTAAGCAGTATCGACTCTTGTGTCTGGCGGACGTCCACGGAACCCTCACGTTGGGAGCGAGCGCGAAAACGCCACACGGGGCCGCCTCACTTGGTTTGTTCAAGGCACGTGTCGAAGAGTATCGGCCACTCACCTTGACGGTCTGTGAGCAGAGATTTGCAATCGAGTCGGGGGAAATTAAATTTTCTCCTGGCCAATATATGATCTTTCATGTACCGGGACTCGACAAAGTCATTCGGCGATCCTACTCGATTTCTTCACATCCTTCCGACAGGACACATTTTGAGATTTGCGCGCGGGCGGTGTCCGGTGGGTTCTGTTCTAATTTCATTCATCGGCTCCGTCCGGGGGATTGTATCCAGGTCGAAGGCCCCTACGGTGACTTTCGCTTGGCAGACGGATCACAGCGAGACATTCTGATGATCGCGACGGGAACCGGTATTGCGCCGATCAAATCGATGCTGCTGTCTCTTCTTGGACATACCGGCAGACGCCGGATCCGATTGTTCTTTGGATTGCGGAATGTCTCTGACCTCTTTTATACCAAATTGCTCAGCGATCTGAGAGAGAGCCACCCCTGGTTCGAGCCGACCATCATCCTCTCACAACCAGACCCGGAGGGTTGGTCTGGATTGCGAGGTCGTGTCACAGACTTGATAAATGAACAGGTGTCTGCGGACCAAGCCTCAAACACGGACGCATACCTCTGTGGTGGGCGTCCCATGATTGAGGAGGCCAAGCGATTGCTTATCAATAAAGGCATGCAGGTTGACCATATCCGCCACGAAACCTTTTTCTAACTGCACCCTCCCAAATCTATTCGCGTTTGACCGGACACGACTGAAACGAAAGAGTATTCGCCCTCAGATGGTTGTCTGCATACCAGCTTGCCGGATCGAGCTTCAGCTGGTTGATGATGGTCGGTAATGATGTGCGTAGAGAGTGGCGCGGCTCCCAGCCAAGAAGTGTGCGTGCGCGGGAGGTGTCGAACGCATAATGGTCGTCAGAGAGATCAATCATCCACGGCTTGAGGAACGGATCTGTACCGGGCACCAAGTTCTGGAGCCAGCAGCCAAGCTTCGCCAATGCCTTGGGGATTTGATACGTTTTCCATTCCTGGCCGTAAAGCTGACGGCTGATGGTACGTTGCAGCTCATCGTAACTGAGCGTTTCCGATTCACCGATGAGTAGTGTCGTCACCTGCGGAAGCTCCTTGCGTTGTTCGACTGCGAGCGCCAACGCTGTGACCATATCCTCCATATGTAAGAAAGCGACTCCATGCGTGACGTCGCCGGACAATATACGGCTGACGAATCGCTTTTCGTAAATGCGCCTGATTTGCTGTGCGAGGGGAATTGAATGGCAACGATCGTCGTACACGGCGCCGATGCGCATGAGCACTACCGGTACGTCGCCCCTCTCACGCAAGATTAGGTGCTCCGCCGCGACCTTCGACTTGGGATAACTCCATTTTGGTTTGAGCGGCCAATCTTCGTTGATACGCGCTCCTGGTTCGCAGGGTGCGTGGACGAGCATGGTGCTCGCAAATATGAATTGCTCAACCTCAAAGTCGCGCAGCCCATGCAGCAACCGTTCGGTGCCACGCACGTTTACTTGCTCGTACAGGGGACTGGACTCACTTGCGAAACTATAGTACGCCGCGAGATGAAGAATTGAGGCGATCCGTCTGTGACCGAGCCGACGGACTTTGTCCAGTGCTTGGTGTAGGTTTTCATCCGAGGTGAGATCGCAAGGGATAATGTGTGCCGTCTTGGGAGCCAAACGAGGCGGCCCTTTGGAGTCAAGGCACAGTTCCGTGTAGTGTTCTCCGACGTGAGCAAGGAATGCGTTGCCGATCAGCCCACTGCTGCCGGTAATAATCACTGTTCCCAACCCCGTTTCGATTGTTGCCATTTTATACTAAGAGTCTTTCATCCCAAGTTGTTGCGTGGGCCAGCAGGAGTCTGTGACTAGAAGACAAAGTGACGGGCACAGCGCATTGCTGGCCATTCCCGATCACCTGCCGCGTCTCCTCGAATGATAGAAATACGTGCTACCAGACACAATCGTCTTTGAGTATCCGAATGAACTATTGGATGCTCCCAGCTTGCCCCGACTTCCACGACGCGTCGAATGTCTGTTACAAGCGGCAGCCACGATAGGCCGCCGCCGGGGTATAGACGCACTGATGTAGGGACCTGCCCTGCCGCTTCACAACGATACATCGCTTTGCGATTCACCCGCAGGTGGGTCTGAACCTGCCATTGCACCCACAGTGGGCGATCGCCCACTGTGGCGATGCGTCTGAATCTACGGGCGGAGCCGTTCGATTCATGGAGGATCGGTAGAACTGCGGCCTCTGGCGGCCAAGGCGTCCGATACAGACCAGTCCGACTCACGTCGAGCAACTGGGAAGATTACATGACGTCGAAGCGGTCGAGCATCATCACCTTGTTCCAGACAGTCACAAAGTCACGAATAAACTTCTGTTGTCCATCTTCAGCCGCATAGACTTCTGCGATAGCACGAAGTTCAGAGTGAGATCCAAAAATGAGGTCGACAGGTGTTGCGGTCCATTTGATCGCATTGGTCTTCCGATCCACACCATCGTAAACCCCTTCAGACTGCGATGACTTTTGCCACTTTGTAGACATGTCGAGCAAATTGACGAAGAAGTCATTGCTCAATGTCCCAGGTTTGTGAGTGAACACACCATGTTTGGATTGTCCGGCATTTGCGTTCAACACTCGCATACCGCCTACGAGCACAGTCATTTCAGGGACCGTTAACGTCAACATATTGGCCCGATCAACGAGCATTTCTGCGGGTGACATAGAGTTGCCATCGCCGTAGTAGTTGCGGAACCCATCTGCTTTTGGCTCAAGTACGGCGAACGAACTAACATCCGTTCGCAGTTGCGATGCGTCCATGCGTCCTGGCGTAAAGTGAACCTGCACGCTGTGCCCGGCTGCTTTCGCCGCCTGTTCCACAGCTGCAGTTCCACCTAAGACAACCAGATCCGCCAGTGACACGGCTTTCCCATCGGTGTGCGCCTTATTGAAGTCTTTTTGAATGTGCTCTAAGCGGGCGAGGACCTTGGCCAGTTCATCCGGGTTGTTGACCGGCCAGTCCTTTTGAGGCGCGAGGCGAACACGCGCTCCGTTAGCTCCGCCACGCTTATCCGTGCCGCGGAATGACGCAGCGGACGCCCAGGCTGTGCGAACGAGTTCCGGGACCGTCAATCCAGAAGCAAGGATGGTCTTTTTCAGACTCGCAATGTCGCTGGTGCCGATCAGCTTGTGATTGACCTTAGGAATTGGATCTTGCCAGATCAGGTCCTCCTGGGGGACTTCGTTGCCGAGATACCGTGCGCGAGGCCCCATATCACGATGAATGAGCTTGAACCATGCCTTCGCGAACGCGAGTTCAAACTCCTTCGGGTTTTCAAGGAAGCGTTTCGCAATCTGTTGATAACTGGGATCGAACTTTAGTGAGAGGTCCGTCGTTAACATGATGGGAGCATGTCTGACGTTGTGATCATGAGCATCGGGCACCAGGTTCGCTGCTTGGCCATCTTTGGGAATCCATTGTGTGGCGCCAGCCGGGCTCTTGGTCATCACCCATTCGAAGGTGAAGAGGTTCGTAAAGTATTGGTTGGTCCATGCAGCGGGGTTGACGGACCAAGCGCCTTCCAACCCACTCGTGATAGTATCTGGACCCTTGCCGGACCCACAGGTGTTTGTCCAGCCAAATCCCTGCTCCTCTATCGCTGCAGCCGCGGGCTCAGCTCCGACACATTTAGATGGATTTCCATTGCCATGGGCTTTGCCGAAGGTGTGGCCGCCTGCGATCAGAGCGACAGTCTCTTCATCGTTCATCCCCATACGGCCAAACGTTTCCCGGATATCCTTCGCCGCCGCTATTGGATCAGGATTCCCGTTTGGTCCCTCGGGGTTCACATAGATGAGGCCCATCTGAACAGCAGCAAGTGGGTTGTCCAACTTTCTGTCGCCCTTGTATCGCTCATCCGCGAGCCATTTCTTTTCAGGCCCCCAATAGACCAAATCGCTTTCCCACGTGTCCACACGCCCGCCGCCAAAACCGAAGGTCTTGAAGCCCATCGATTCCATGGCTACATTTCCGGTCAGGACCATCAAGTCGGCCCAGGAAAGTTTATTGCCATATTTCTTTTTGACAGGCCACAGCAACCGCCGAGCCTTATCAAGGTTTGCGTTATCAGGCCAACTGTTCAGAGGCTCGAAGCGCTGTTGACCGCCGCCAGCTCCGCCACGACCGTCAGCGATGCGGTAGGTGCCGGCACTGTGCCAGGCCATCCGGATAAAAAATGGTCCGTAGTGACCGTAATCTGCCGGCCACCAGTCCTGTGAGGCTGTCATCAATTCCTTGAGGTCTTTCTTCACAGCCTTCAGGTCGAGCTTGTTAAACTCTTGAGCGTATGTAAACTGTTTGCCCATTGGGTTGGACTCAGCTGCATGCTGACGAAGGGGCATGAGATCAAGTCTTTCGGGCCACCAGAATTGGTTCGACATCGTTTGCCTATCAGCAATAGGCTTTGGTCCGTGATACTCTTCGGCGTACCCGAATTGTGAGAGGGCTAAAGCAAATAGGACGAAACTTGTTATTTTTACCGTTAACATAACGCCCCCTAACTAAGTCTTGTGTGGCAGTTCATATCTTTGCAGGTCAGGGTCATGTCCCGCCTCGCTCGTTCAAACGATCCTTCGCGATAGGCATTCATTCTTTACTTGATTTGAGATAGATGTGTGACGGCAGTTTCAGCATGTTTCGTGGCCACGTCAGCATGACCAGCTTTACCATGCTCAATCGCTGCTTTCAGATTGGTCATCGCTTCTGCCAAATGCGGGTTCTCCCCTCCTCTAACTGCATGCTGCAGCGAGGCTTCGGCATGGGTCACAAGCTTCTCGGCATGACCTTGTTGGCCGTGTTCCACTGCTTCCGTCGCGTGGTTGATGGCATCTTTGATGTTTTGCTGTTCTTGACGCACGACATCACGTCGTGCCCCACCTTCACCGAAGGCTGACTGGAGAGGCAGGGTACTGGCCAGGAGCGTGGCGAGAACTCCGGTCAGCGTTAGAGCGATTCGGCTGTTAGATCGTGTCATTGGTAGCCCTCCTCTTGCGGAAAATGTTTTGGAGCGGTTTATCCCTTTGGTTACGCGTCCGATTGTCGAATGCTATCTCTGTTATCCAATGGTATTGCCTGCCTTTTATGGGACAGTTCTGCTGTCTGGGAGCATTTTGGTTGCATGTGGTGCCTCGGTATCATCGAGTATGCCTGGGGAACAAAGTCCTACGGACTCTTCGCACAGCGGAACCCACTGTTGAAGTTCCGATACGCAGGTGAGTCGTAGTCGGTGGTCGACGGTATGTTAAAGTCCCGGCGAGCCGATCGCAGGCTCTCGGGAGCAAAGTCCCACGAGCCGCCCCGCATCACCTTGTATTTGCCGCTTTTTGGTCCTAGCGGGTTTCGCGATGGGCTGGTCGCATAATAGTCTTGGTCATACCAGTCGTTCACCCATTCCCAGACATTCCCCGCCAGATCATAGATCCCATAGGGGCTCTTGCCGGCTTTCAATTGCCCCACCGGCGCCAGCGCATCATGTTTGTTCCACTTCTCCTTCTCCTTCCCATAATTAGCGCGGAGCTCATCGGGTGGATCGTTACCCCAGGGATAGATGCGCCCATCTGTTCCCCGTGCCGCCTTCTCCCATTCGGCTTCGGTCGGCAGGCGCTTGCCGGCCCACTTGCAATAGTTGTTCGCATCCGCCCAATCGACATTGACAACCGGTCGCTTCTGATGAGGCGGCTCGTTCATAGTCGTCCACTTCGGCGGTGGGTATATACTGGTAAATTCTAGAAACTTCGCATATTGCCCGACCGTTACTTCATAGACATCGATATAATAAGCATTGAGAAAGACCTTGTGCTCGGGCTTTTCATTGTCACTACCTTCGTTGCTCCCCATGGTAAATTCCCCGGCTGGCACGAGGACCATCGGCCCCACATTCTTGGGCTTGATCTTCTCCGGTCGCTTGTACCCCGTATAATCTTTGTGTTCGACAGGTTTTCCTCCATGCGAGAAGGTATGCATGAATGCGACAACTTGCCAGATCTTGTCTTCTGAGAGGATTGATTTGTATGGCATCATTGGGGTCTTAGGAATCCCTTCCGCCACCCGCCAGAACCAATAGCTGTCTGAGAAGCGTTTAGTGTGTTTCAGACTACGAACCCCCTCCCCACTTCTTACTGGTTCACCGTCCTCGCCATGGCAACCAGTGCAGGAGACTTCCGGGATGGCTTCACCTAAATAAATGTCTTTTCCCTCCTTGATGATCTTTGGATCCGTCCACCAGCCGGCGGGCATGTGTTTGTCTGCATAGGGAGCCGGAACTGGATCCAACGGCATGAGTTCTGCCGAAGCGGCGATCCCTCCTGAGAGAGTCAGGCTCGATACCAACACCATGATGCATTGCGCTATCATCCTGCCACTCATGCGCGACCTCCTATTGCTACCTCAACTTATTGGACATCTGGTAGTGTTTTACTATCAATTGGATGACAACGCCATGTTGACTTTGGATTAGGACGGGTCACGAGGGATAGACTAGTCCTTCTCATCCTTGTCTTCTCTTTCTTTTTGCACTTCTTTCAAGACCATCACACCCTGCACTCGACTCGCATTGAGGTCACTCTCCGGGACTTTTTTGTGGACGAGATTCTGATGGCAATCAATGCAGGTGGCGGCTTCGGTTTCCATCTTCTTGTGTGCGGCCTTCGCTGATGCCCCGGGTGGCTTGGTATTCTTGTGGCACTCTCGGCAAGTGACGCTGTCCCAGTTTTTCAGGGACATGCGCGCATAGTGGGCCATGATTGGCCGGCGCTCGTTAAATTTCTCGATCGTCGAATAGTCATATTTCATCTCCGCCAGCACCGCCCGGATTCCATCATAGGTGTGAGTCCAGAGCGCGAGATGGAAGTTCCCTAAGCCTTGAGGCACGTGGCAATCCTTGCAGCCAGGATCAGCCCCTAGCGCACCATAGTGCGATGACTTTTTGAGCTCCTCATACGGATAGGTCTGGGAGTGGCAGCTCACGCAGAACTCAGTGCTTGAGAGGGCGTGCTCCCCGCCGAAGACCACGGCGATTGCTCCGACCGTAAGAAGGGCGCCAAGAAGCAGGGCGCCGCTCGACACGCTTAAATATTGCCGGAATTTCCCTGCCATGATGACCTCCATTTTATCGTGTTCAATGTGTGTATCTTGTATGTCTAATGTATAAGGCATGATGTCGAAAGTGTCAATAGTGTTAGTGAAGTAGATTTGACAAGCATTAGACATTCCAATATAATAGATGTGATGTTTATAAATAGGCATAGAATACATAGGGTTGCAAAATTGACTGGTTTCTCAAAGGACGTTATTCGTGTGTGGGAGAGGCGATATGGGCTTGTCACGCCCTCACGAAGTTCGAATCGGTATCGTGAATACAGTGATGAGGATGTTGCACTCCTTCGTTTTGTAAAGGGTCAGATGGAGCAAGGCGCAACAATCGGTGGTCTTGCAACTGAGGGGCGTGATTCGCTCATCGCACGTATGCGTCTAGCCACTCCGTTTATAGCGGAGGAACAGAAGCCGCATGAACATCTATTAGATGAGTTAATAGGCTTGCTTGCCCCGATCGATAAGGCTGGGTTCGAGCGAAAGCTCAACGGTGCAGTGGCTGTCATTCCGTTCGAAGAAGCTGTCCAGCGGATTTTACTTCCACTACAACGACGAATCGGGGAAGAGTGGCACGAAGGCCGCCTTGGTACAGCCATCGAACATTACGTGACGAAGCTCATCCAGCAGAAGTTGTTTTCTGTGATGAGTCAGCTTCCGGTGAATGAATTCGGTCCGCGTGTCTTGATCGCTTGTCCTGAAGGTGAAACGCATGAAATTGGGGCTCAAGCCGTGGCATATATCGCAGCGACGAGAGGTTGCCAAGTCTATTACTTAGGCCCTAACTTGCCCATGTTAGACCTCATGACTTTCTGCGAGACGATCAGTCCCGATCTCGTGCTTCTCTCTCTCACTGAAGCGAAGTCTCAGGATGCCATGCTCCAACAGCTGAAGGGGTTTGAACAACTGGCTACGCGATGGCCTATGGCCGTGGGTGGGCAGGGTGCTCGCGCGTTCGGAGACCTTCTTGGTGAGACCAAAGTTGAACTGCTCGATGATCTCCCCGCACTACACAGCCGGCTGATGATTCTTCTTTCGATGCGGCAGCGTGTGTATCAGTAACGCCAATTCATATCCCTGCGATGCGGATCGTCGTTTTCAATGGAGTCACAAGGGGAGAGGGCTTCGAAAAATGTATTGCACCGGGGAAGTGGGTGAGGTGAATGAGCTACACTGTGAGCAAAATTTGTTGGAGATCTACTCCAACGTAACTGCTCAGCTCAATGGTCATCGGATTTGATCGGTCCACGCACGCACCAGACTGGATAGGTGTAGATTTTGATGAAACTCAGGACGTTACCGAGGAATGCATCCACATATCGCGCATAGGAAGGCTGATTGTCTTCGGGGACGACTGTCCAATAGGATGTTGGCTGGATGTTCAAGAATGGATGCCCTGGGGGGATATTGGGTATCGGGGAGTCCACTGCCGGTCCCACGAGGCTACGCATTTCGGAGGGTGCCGGTAGGCGCCAGCCTTTTTGACCACCGGTCACTCGGGTGACACATGTAGTGCGGGCTTCGTTCCATGTCACGGACGTTGGCATTGGGGAGAGCTCCCAGATGAGGTTTGTATCCTTATCGTGAACCGCATTGTTGTTGAAGTCAGGCAAGATCACGAAACGTTCGGCCGCCGGATGTGCCTCTTGCCAGTTCTTGATGATATCGGCGATGAGCGCGTCCTTTTCGACAGCCGGGCGCATCAAGAATTGGGAACCCACTAGGCAAGATCCCCCAATGAGGGCCAGGAGCAGCAATCGGCGCACCCACTTAGCTGGCACTGCGTAACTCCAAATCGTCAACAATTTGAAAAATGAGAAAGCGCGTTCATCCTACTCTATGGATGAGGGCGTATCAATGTTGTGCTCATCAGAGCTTGAGGATATCCATGGGAATGGATCAACCATGAGGTGGGGTCTTAATCAGCAGTAAGGAATTCTCATCTCTATCCTTTACGCAGAATGTTAAAATCGGTGGTAATTCTGGATGTAGGTTTTGCGTGCTAACCATTTATCTCGTTACATGCCGAAGCTTTTTCAGGTTATAATTATCAATAAGTTAGAATGTAACAGAGAAAGCCGAGCATGCTAGAATTAGTATCGTATGAGAGTGGTGGGGGTAATTGAGTTGAAAAGAGTATCTTGATGAGTATAAATTATATATGCGTGAGAGGAAGGAGAAGGTGTTTTTCTCTAGAAATCATTGTAGCGAAATAGTAGGAGAGCGCAGTCTCTGAGATTTATATAGTGGAGGGAGGGACATATTATGGCCAACGATAGAGGGTATGACATTTCACAGTGGTACGATTCGAAGCCGGCGAAGCTCGGCTGGTTTGGGATGTTGGCGATCGGGGTGTTTTGGGTGCTGTACCAGCGGACGTTCGGGTACTCGCACGGCCTGGACTCCATGACGCCGGAGTTCG
>Ga0224500_10001147_pt1 | contig 16166 bp, 16 predicted proteins | sample SF_Oct11_sed_USG_FD_168126 | JGI IMG/M metagenome (GOLD analysis project Ga0224500, IMG submission 168126) | Sediment microbial communities from San Francisco Bay, California, United States - SF_Oct11_sed_USGS_4_1 | ecosystem: Environmental > Aquatic > Marine > Sediment | place: USA: California... | reverse complement strand
TGAGGCTCGACTCGACGACGAGGAAGTCGCGCGCCTCGAGCACCACGCCATCGGCGGGTACCAGGTGACCGGCCGACAGTTCGATCACGTCGCCGCGCACGAGGGTGCTCGCAGCCACCGCCTGCACCACGCCGCCGCGCCGCACTCGCGTCGTCAGAGCGAGGCGCTGGCGCAGGCGCTGCACCGCGGCCGAGGCGCGGAACTCCTGGGCGAAGCCGAGGCCCGTACTGACCAGCACGATCACGAGGATCGTCGCTGCGTCGACCCAGTCGCGCAGGAACAGGGAGATCACGGCGCCGACCACCAGGATCATCACCAGCGGGCTCGAGACCTGGCGCCACAGCAGCCGGACCGCCCGTGTGTCGCGGCGCGGCTCGACCACGTTCGGCCCGTCGCGGGCCAGGCGCCTGTTCGCCTCGCTTGCGCTCAGCCCTTCGGCCTGCGACTGCAGCCGTGCCAACAGGTCCGGCGCGAGAAGCGTCCAGTACGGCGGATCACCCATGTCTACCGGCGCGGGTTCCAGCGGACCGACGTAGCGGCGACGCGTGCGGCCGTTGTCCATGATCCGCAACGATGCCGACCCGCGTACCGCGCCGCCTCCACTACGCCAGCGGCAACTGGATCGCGCAGGTCTCGTCGTCTGCCTCCGTCTGCTCGGGGGTGAAACCGAGTTGCGCCGCGAGGTCGAGCATGCGCTGGTTCTCCCGCAGCACCGTCGCGACCAGCCGCTGGGTGCCGCGGGCGCGCAGGTAGTCGATCAGCTTGCGCAACAACCGCTCGCCGAGCCCGCCGCCCTTGAGGTCGGAGCGCACGACGATGCCGAACTCGGCGTCGCGGTTGTCGGGATCGCAGGTGGCTCGCACCACGCCGAGCGTCTCCTCGCCGCCCTTGGGCAGCGCGGCGGTGGCAATGAACGCCATCTCGCGCTCGTAGTCGATCTGTGTCAACCGCGCCAGCTCGCTGCGCTCGATGCTTCGCCGGCTGTAGAACACCCGCATGCGGATGTCCACCGGATCCAGGCGCGAGAGGAATTCGAGGTGCTGCGCCTCGTCCTCGGGACGGATCGGCCGCAGCGTCAGCGTGCGACCCTGCCATTCGATCGTCTCGACCAGCTCGGCCGGATAGGGCCGGATCGCGAAGTGTTCCGCGCCGCCGGGTGCCGAAGCCTTCACGCGAACGCGCGCATCGAGCGCGATCACCCCGTCGCCATCGGCCAGCAGCGGGTTGACGTCGAGCTCGGTGATGCGCGGCTCGTCGGCAAGCAACTGAGACAGCGTCGTGAGCACGCCGGCAACCGCCTCGACGTCGGCCGGCGGCACGTCGCGCCAGCCCGCGAGCAGGCGCGACACCCGCGTGCGCGAGATCAGCGCATGGGCCAGCGGCGCGTTCAGCGGCGGCAGCGCCACCGCGCGATCGGACACTACCTCGACCGCGGTGCCGCCGTGCCCGAACAGCAGCACCGGGCCAAAAAGCGGGTCGATGCTCGCACCGACGATCAACTCCAGCGCCTTGGGCCGCCGCACCATCGACTGCACGGTGAAGCCTTCGATCTTGGCGCTGGGCCGCAGGCGCGCCACGCGCCGCTTCATCGCGAACACGGCCTCGCGCAGCGACGCCGGGTCCTCGAGATCGAGCGCGACGCCACCGACGTCGCTCTTGTGCGTGATCTGCGGCGACAGGATCTTCAATGCCACAGGGTAGCCGATCGCCTGCGCGGCCACCAGCGCGGCGCCCGCCTCGGGATCGACCACGCGCGTGCCCACCACCGGGATGCCGCACGCCGAGAGCAAGGCCTTGGCCTCGGGCTCGGTCAGCCACTCGCGCCCGGCACCGAGCACCACGTCGATCACCTCACGCACCCGGGCGATGTCCAGCGTGTTGGCAGCACCGCGGGCCGACGGCGCCTGCATCAGCAGGGCCTGGTTGCGCCGGTAGGTCACGAGCAGCGAGAACGCGCGCACCGCCTGCTCGGGTGTCTCGTACGTGGCGATGCCTTCGCGATGGAACAGGTCGCGGGCTTGCTGGACCGCCGGGTCGCCGAGCCAGCAGCTCAGCACGCGGCCCGGGACGTCGCGTATCACCGGAAGCAGCGCGCCCGCGATATCGGCGCTGGGCACGATCGCGGTGGGCGCATGGATGAACAGCAGGCTGCCGCTGTCGCGATCGGCCAGCAGCGTGCGCATGGTGTGCACGTAGCGCTCGACCGGCGCGTCGCCGATGATGTCCACCGGGTTCGCGCGGCTCCAGTTCGGCGGCAGTTCAGCATCGAGCGCACTACGCACTGATTGCGCCAACGGTGCGAGCGAGACGTCGGTCAGTGCCGCAGCATCGGCGGCCATCACACCCGCGCCGCCGCCATTGGTGACGATCGTCAGCCGCTCGAGCGCCGCCAGGTCGGCACCGCGCTCGGGCGCACGCAGGTGGGCAAGAGTCTCGGCGGCGACGAACAGGTCGTCGAGCGTGTCGACCCTAAGCATGCCGGCGCGTCGGATGGCCGCGTCGTAGACCAGGTCCGAACCCGCGAGCGCCCCGGTATGCGAGGCCGCCGCCGCCTGTCCCTGGGGCGATCGGCCCGCCTTGACCACCAGAACCGGCTTGTTGCGCGCCGCGGCACGCGCCGCCGACATGAACTTGCGCGGCGCCTCGATCGACTCGATGTACAGCAGGATCGAACGAGTACGTGGATCGCTCGCGAGCCAGTCGAGCATGTCACCGAAGTCGACGTCGGCGTGTTCGCCGAGCGAGACGAAATGCGAGAACCCGATCGTGCGCGCGCGCGCCCAGTCGAGCATCGCCGTCACCAGCGCGCCCGACTGCGACACGAACGCGAGGCCGCCGGCCGCGACATTGGCGTGCGCAAAGCTCGCGTTGAGCTTGGCGTGGGGCGACAGCAGGCCCAGGTTGTTGGGGCCGAGGATGCGCAGCAGATGCGGCCGGGCGGCATCGAGCATTGCCTGCTTCTGCGCCGCGTCGAGCCCCGCGGTCAGCACGATCGCCGCGCGCGTGCCGCGTTGCCCCAGCGCAGCCACCAGTGACGGCACCGTGGCCGGGGGCGTCGCGATCACCGCCAGTTCGGGGGCGGCAGGAAGCGATTCGACATCCGCATAGCAGCGCTCGCCGCCAAGCTCGGCGTACTTGGGATTGACCGCCCAGCGCGGACCCGGGAACCCCCCCTCGCGCAGGTTGCGCCACACGGTGGCCCCCACACTGGCAGGGCGCGCGCTGGCGCCGATCACCGCCACGCTCGCCGGGTCGAACAGGGAATCGAGATGACGGATGCTCACGGCGTCAAGGGTATGCCCAGCGGGCGCAAGCGACTTGGCGCTGGATCAGCCCCGGCCGCGATCAACGCGATGAACCAGTGACTGGTTCGCGCACGAGCAACACCGGCATGGGGCTTTGGCGCAGCACCAGCTCGGCGTCCGAACCGAGCAGCGCGCGTCCGATGCCGCGGCGGCCATGCGTGCCCATGACGATCAGTTCGCAGTGCCTTGAGCGGGCCTGTTCCAGGATCACGTCGGCCACGCGCGCCGCCGCCACGTCCTCCAGGATCGCCTCGCAGGCTACCTTCTGTTCGACCGCCTCGCGGTGCGCCGCGTCGAGCACGGCTCGGCCGGCCTGGCGCAGGCCATCGGCGATGCGCTCCCATGTCGTCGCCGTGGCCATTTCCATCATCATCGGGTAAGCATCGACCACATGCAGCAACACGAGGGATGCGTCGAGCCGCTTGGCCAGCGACAGTGCCTCCTGGAACCCGCGCTGCGCCGTGGGGCTTCCGTCGATCGGAACGAGGATGCGTGAGTACATGGATCACCTCCGCGTCAATGCGCCTCCATCCTGCGCCCGCCGTCACGCAGCGGATTGAGCCGACGCAAGCGCGGGTCATGCCGCCGCGTGCACGCTGCCAATCGACATCACGACAAGTCCAGACCGCCATGTTCCGCGACCGCGCCGACGCCGGGCGGCAACTCGCCGCCGCATTGCAGTCCAAGGCCCTACCCGACCCCGTCGTGCTGGCGCTGCCACGCGGCGGCGTGCCGGTCGCGGCCGAAGTGGCTCGCCAGCTGAATGCACCGCTGGATCTGCTGCTCGTGCGCAAGATCGGCGCGCCGCACCAGCCCGAGCTGGCGGTGGCTGCGGTGGCCGAGGGCGGCGCGCTCGCGATCAACGAGGACGTCCTGGCGGCCACCGGCACGACGCACGGGGATGTCGAATCGCGGGCCCGCCTCGAGGTGCGTGAGATCGAGCGCCGACGCATGCTCTACATGAAAGGGCGGCCGCCGGTGCCGGTGGCCGGGCGCAGCGCGATCGTGATCGACGACGGCATCGCCACCGGTGCGACGATGCGCGCAGCCTTGCGCCTGCTTCGCGAGCGCAGGCCCGCCCGCATCGTGCTCGCCATCCCCGTGGCGCCGGCCGATACGCTGGCCCTGATGCGTCCGCTCGTCGACGACCTGGTGTGCCTGCACACGCCGCGCTACTTCCATGCGGTCGGGGCGCATTACGTACGCTTCGATCAGGTCGAGGACGCCGAGGTCATCGACCTGATGAAACCACTGTCGCCGCCCGAACCCCACCGGCATTGAGCAGGCTCACCGAAGGCGCGAGGGTGCGCGACCACACTGGCGACATGAAACGCCACACCTCCTTGATTGCAATCTCCTGCATCGCCATCGGCCTGGCCGGCTGCGAATCGCCGCCGAGCCAGCGCGATACCGGCATGGTCATCGGCGGCGTGATCGGCGGGGTGATCGGCCAGGAAATGGGTCGCGGCAGCGGCCGCACGGCCGCCACGATCGTGGGCACGCTGATCGGCGCGGCGATCGGAGGCCAAATCGGGCGCTCGATGGACGAACAGGATCGCGTCAAGACAGCGCACACGCTCGAGTCGGTGCGCACCGGCGTGCCTTCGCAGTGGGTGAACCCGGACACCGGATACCGCTATACCGTCGTCCCGACACGCACCTTCGACAGCCAGACTGGCCCCTGTCGCGAATACACCATCGACGCAGTCATCGGCGGCAGGCCGGAGAAGGTCTACGGCACCGCCTGCCGCCAGAGCGACGGCAGTTGGCGCGCCATGCCCTGAGGAGAGCTTGATGAGCCGCATGACCGCTGGGGAGGTGTGTGTCCGCAACGTCGCCGTTGCGTTCCGCTCGACGGTGCTGGGCGACGCTGCCCGCGCGATGCGCAACGCCCACGTCGGCAGCCTGGTCGTGGTCGACGAGACGCCCCAGGGGCGCACCGTGGTGGGCATGCTCACCGACCGCGACATCGTCACCGCGGTCGTCGCGCGCGATGTCGACGCTGCCACGCTGCGCGTGGGCGACGTGATGACCGAGGACGTGGTCTGCGTGCGCGAGCGCGATTCGATCCAGGACGTCCTGGCCACGATGCAGCGGCGTCGCGTTCGCCGCGTGCCGGTGACGGGCACCCAGGACCGGCTGGTGGGCGTGATCGCGGCCGATGACCTGCTGCGAATGATCGTCGAGGAACTGCAGAGCCTGGCGCAGGTGCTCGGCGAGCAGGTCAAGGTCGAACAGATCGTGCGGCCATAGCCGGGTCGAACGGCCGGCCGCGCGCCGCGTCTCCCCGCTACAGCTGCATCTGCCCAGCGTAACCGCCAGGAAAGATGAAACCCGCCACCCCTTGCGGTGTGGCGGGTCCGGCGGAGACCCCCGATGCTGCACTCTCGTCCAGCCATCGGTCTGAGGCTTGTCTCCGTCCCTCGCAGCGACCCTGGGGCCGCTGCGCGAGCTTGTTGCCAAGCCGCTCACTTGGCACTGTCGTTTCGGACTTGACCCCTCTGCGACGGTGCAAACTAAAGATACGCGCTGCGCGCGAGCTGCGATTGATCCCGCTCAATCGCGTCGAAGTTGAACTCCCGAGATTCCCCGCCGTCGCGCGTGGAGAGGAATCTCGACGCGACCGCTGGTGCGCACCGTGTCGTTGCCCACGCTCAACGCGAACAGGCGCTGGGCGGAGCAAAAGCAATCCATGCCCAACCCGGTATCCGATCCTCGCCAGGCCCCTACGCCGGGCGGCGCGGAGCGCCTGCCGCGCAACCTGCTCATCATCCTGATCGCGACGGTCGTGGTCATGTTCCTGCGCGACACGTGGGTGCAGTTGCGTGCGGTCGAGCCGCTGCCATACAGCGAGTTCGTCTCGCAACTGAAAGCGGGCAACGTGGAAAGTATCGTCGTGAACTCCACGAGCCTGCGCGGCACGCTGCGTCGCCCGATGAACGATGGGCGCCGGCAGTTCGTCACCGTGCGCGTCGAGCCGACGCTGATGGCGCAGCTCGAGCCGCACGACGTGAAGGTCACCGGCGAGATCGAGAGCACGCTGCTGCGCGACATGCTCGGCTGGATCGTGCCGACGCTGCTGCTGGTGGGCATCTGGATGTTCGCGCTCAAGCGCATGCAGGCCAAGGGCGGCATCGGCGCCGGACTGCTGCAGATCGGCAAGAGCCACGCCAAGGTCTATGTCGAGACCGACACGAAGGTCACGTTCGACGACGTGGCCGGTGTCGACGAGGCCAAGGAGGAACTGAGGGAACTGGTGGGCTTCCTCAAGGACCCCAAGACCTACGGACGGCTGGGCGCGCGCATTCCCAAGGGGGTGCTGCTGGTGGGCCCGCCGGGCACCGGCAAGACACTGCTCGCGCGTGCGGTGGCCGGCGAGGCGGGCGTGCCCTTCCTGTCGATCAACGGCAGCGAGTTCGTCGAGATGTTCGTCGGCGTCGGCGCCGCGCGCGTGCGCGACCTGTTCGACGAGGCGCGCGCCAAGGCGCCGGCGATCATCTTCATCGACGAGATCGACGCGCTGGGCCGCGCCCGCGGTGCGTTCGGCCTCGGTGGCCACGACGAGAAGGAGCAGACGCTCAATCAGCTGCTGGCCGAGCTCGACGGCTTCGACCCGCGCTCGGGCGTGGTGCTGCTGGCGGCCACCAACCGCCCCGAGATCCTCGACCCGGCACTGCTGCGCGCCGGCCGCTTCGACCGCCAGGTTCTGGTGGACCGACCCGACCGCAAGGGCCGAGTGCAGATCCTCGCGGTGCACACGCGCAAGATCCAGATCGCGCCCGGCCTCGACCTCGACCAGATCGCGGCGCTGACACCGGGCTTCTCCGGCGCCGACCTCGCCAACCTCGCCAACGAGGCGGCATTGCAGGCCACGCGCCGCAACCATGCGGCGGTGGAACTCGCGGACTTCACGCTGGCGATCGAGCGCATCGTCGCCGGGCTGGAGAAGCGCAACCGCCTGCTCAACGAATTGGAGCGTCGCATCGTCGCGCACCACGAGATGGGCCACGCACTGGTGGCGCTGTCGATCCCGGGCAGCGACCCGGTGCACAAGGTGTCGATCATTCCGCGCGGCATCGGCACGCTGGGCTACACGCTGCAACGACCGACCGAAGACCGTTTCCTGATGACGCACGGCGAACTGAAAAACAAGATGGCGGTGCTGCTCGGTGGCCGCGCCGCCGAGCAACTGGTGTTCGGCGAGTTGTCCACCGGTGCGGCCGACGATCTCGCTAGGGCCACCGACATCGCGCGAAGCATCGTCGTGCGATACGGGATGGACGAGGCGCTGGGACCCGTTGCCTACGAGCCCGAGCGGCCCACGGTGCTCGAAGTCGAAGGCCTGGCACCGCCGCGGCGCGCCTATGCCGAGGCAACTGCGCGCGAGGTCGACATCTCGACGCGCAAGCTGGTCGATGCCGCCCTGGCGCGCAGCACCGCCATCCTCACCGAGCGCCGCGATGCGCTCGAGCGCGGCGCGCAGGCGCTGCTCGCGCGTGAGACGCTGACCGATACCGAACTGCGCGACGCGCTCGACCACGCCGCCTGAGCGCCAGCCGCAGCGTGCTTGCGCAGGCTCAACGCCATCGTGCGCCCCGCGCGCACGATGGAATCGAGGGGATATGTTTCCCCGGAAAGCAGAAGCCATGAACGAAGCCATGTGCGCCAGCGAGATCTGCAACCGCATCGTCGTCGTCGCTGAGCGCAGCACCACGGTGCTGGCGGCGGCGCACCGCATGCGCGAGCAGCATGTGGGCTGCCTGGTCATCGTCGAGGAAGCGGCGCTCGGCCGGCGCGTCGTTGGCATGCTGACCGATCGCGACATCGTCACCGCGGTGATCGCCAAGGCCGTCGACCCCGGCAAGCTTCGCGTCGAGGACGTCATGAGCGCGGAGGTGATCACCGCGGCGGAGTCGGCACCGTTTGCCGAGCTGCTGGCGACGATGCGCCGTCAGGGCCTGCGCCGACTCCCGATCGTCGACGCGAAGGGCATGCTGGTGGGCCTGGTGACGCTCGATGACCTGCTCGAGCTCATGGCCGAGCAGATGCGCACCCTGGTGCAGGCGATCGGCACCGAACAGCAGCGCGAGCGCCGGACGCGCCGCTAGGGACAGGAGACCTGCGATGAACGTCGGATCGATCTGCAAACGCCACATCGTCACGATCGACGCCAGCGACTCGTTGCAGCAGGCCGCCAGCCTGATGCGCGAGCACCATGTCGGCGCGTTGGTCGTGATCGAGACCAGCGCCGACGGACAACGCGTCGCTGGCGTCGTGACCGACCGCGACCTCGCGATCGAAGTGCTGGCGCGTGGCGGCGATGCGGCGCGCGTGCCGGTGGGTCGCGTGAGCCAGGGCCGTCTGGTCGGCATGCCCGAGGACGCCGACATCGCGGAGGCCGTGCAATCGATGCAGGCCGCGGGCGTGCGTCGCCTGCTGGTGCACGATGCCGACGGCCACCTCGTCGGCCTGGTGTCGTTTGACGACCTGCTGCCCGCCTGCGTGATGCCACTGGCGGGGCTGGCCGAGGTGCTGCGCAAGGGCCTGGAACGCGAAGTCGCCGAACGCGGCGCGATCGCCGCAGCGTCGCGTCCGGCCCTGCGCGTGCCCGCGATGGGTACCGCCGGCTGGCCCAACGGCTGAGCGCGCAGCGCCGCGTCAGCCCTTGATGCACACCAGCGGCACGAGCCGCGCCACCTTGCGCGCCAGCCCCGAGGCCTGGGCCGCATCGACCACCGCCGACACGTCCTTGTAGGCGCCGGGCGCCTCCTCGGCCACGCCGCGATGCGACGGGCTGCGCACCAGGATGCCCTGCGCCGCGAGGTCGTCGATCACCTGGCGTCCCTTCCACGTACGCAGCGCCTGGTGGCGACTCATCGCGCGCCCGGCACCATGGCAGGCCGACGAGAACGCAAGATCTTCCGACGAGGTCGTGCCCGCCAGCACGTACGAGCCCGTGCCCATCGAGCCGCCGATCAGCACCGGCTGGCCCACGCTGCGCAGCGGCTCGGGCAGTTCGGCGTGGCCCGGTCCGAACGCGCGTGTCGCGCCCTTGCGGTGCACGTACAGGCTGCGCGCGATGCCCTGCACCGCGTGCGTCTCGACCTTGCAGGTGTTGTGCGACACGTCGTACAGCAGCGCCAGCCGCGCCGCGGGCAGCAGCTCGGCGAACACCTCGCGCACCAGGTGCGTCAGGATCTGCCGGTTGGCCAGCGCGCAGTTGATCGCTGCGCGCATCGCGCCCAAGTACTCCTGGCCGAGGTCGGAATGAATCGGCGCGCAGGCCAGTTCGCGGTCGGGCAGTGACAGACCGAAGCGTGGCGCCTCGGCCGCCATGCGCAGCAGAAACTCACTGCCGATCTGGTGCCCGAGGCCGCGCGAGCCGCAGTGGATCATCACGACGATGTCGCCCTCGTGCAGGCCGTAGGCGAGCGCCGCCTCGGCGTCGAACACCGCGCCGACCTCCTGCACCTCGAGGTAATGGTTGCCGCTGCCCAGCGTGCCCAGCTCCTCGCGCTGGCGGCGCTTGGCCTGGTCCGACACGCATCGCGGCTTGGCATGAAGCATGCGGCCGCGCTCCTCGGTGCGTTCGAGGTCGGCCGCCGTGCCGTAGCCCTGCTGCACGGCCCACGCGGCGCCGCCGGTGAGCATCGCGTCCATCTGCTCGGCGTTCAGGCGCAGCGTGCCAGTGCTGCCCACGCCGGCCGGAATGCGCTCGAACAGCGCATCGGCCAGACGCCGCTTGACCGGCCCGATATCAGCGCGCCGCAGGCTGGTGAGCAGGCAGCGCACGCCGCAGGAGATGTCGAAGCCCACGCCCCCGGCGGACACAACGCCGCCCGCTTCGGCGTCGAAGGCGGCCACGCCGCCGATCGGGAAGCCGTAGCCCCAATGCGCATCGGGCATCGCGAACGAGGCGCCGACGATGCCCGGCAACGTGGCCACGTTGCGCACCTGCTCGCGCACCTTGTCGTCCATCGTGCGCATCAGCTCGCGGCTGGCGTAGACGACGCCGGGAACGCGCATCGCACCGGTGGCCGGCAGTTCCCACTCGCCGGGTGCGCGCTGCTTCCAGTCTCTCAGATCCATCGCCCGGCCCTACACATCCACCACCGTCTGCGCGAGCCATTGCTTGTCATCGGTGCGGACCACGCGCAGTGCGGTGCAGGTCGCGCCCTTGACCTCGACCGCCGGGCGGTGGCGCCGCACGTCCACCGGCTCGCCACGGGCCACCGCCTGCAGGCGCCCGCCGTCCAGCCTCACCTCGAAATGCGCGAACAGCATCCGGCGCACCGCCATCGTCGAGACGACGGCATTGAGCCAGGCCACCAGCAGCAACTCGTCGTCGGGCGCCTCGCACACGAGCTCGACGCTGTCGGACGCGTGAATGGTCGCGGGATCGGCGACCACCGCGGTCAGCGCGAGCGCGGCCTGCTCGAAGGCACCGTCCAGCGTCGGCGCGATGCCGCGCACGCCGACGTCGGCGCCATGTTCGAAGTGCTCCCAACGGGCGTCGGACATGGTCCGATTGTGGCCGCCTGCCACCGGCCGGGTTGACGCTGCTCAAGCGCGCGCCCGTGCGTTGGACAAAGCTGGCGGGTGCAATGACGAGCGCTGCCACGGCCCCCCGCGAAGTCAGCCCCGCGCCACGCGACAACGCCGCGGTCGCCGACCTGCTGCGCGAGATGGCCGCACTGCTCGAAGCGCAAGGCGAGGACAACAGCTACCGCATCGCGGCCTACCGCCGCGCTGCCGACACGGTGGCGGTGCTGCCCGAGAACGTGCACGAGCTGTTCGCGCGCGAGGGCCTCGCCGGCCTGGACGCCTTGCCGACGATCGGCCCGGGCATCGCCGCGGCGATCGCCGAGATCGTGCAGACGGGGCATTCGGGACGGCTCGATCGCCTGCGCGGCGTCGCTGGCGCCGAGGCGGTGCTGCGCACCATCCCCGGCGTGGGGCCGCAGCTGGCACTGCGGCTGCACGACGAGCTCGGCGTGGACACGTTGGAAGCCCTCGAGGTCGCGGCGCACGATGGGCGGCTGGAGAGCCTGGCCGGCATCGGCGGCCGGCGCGCCGCGTCGATCCGCGCCGCGCTGACGCAGATGCTCGACCGCACGCGCGCGCTGCGGCGCCGTCATCCCGCGGCGCCGGCTGATGACGCACCGCCGGTGGCGATGCTGCTGGACGTGGATCGCGAGTACCGCGATCGCGCCGAGGCCGGCAAGCTGCCGACGATCGCGCCGCGCCGGTTCAACGCCGAGGGCAAGGCCTGGCTGCCCGTGCTGCACACCCAACGCGACGGCTGGACCTTCACCGCGCTGTACTCGAACACCGCGCGCGCGCACGAACTTGACCGCGTGCACGACTGGGTCGTCATCTACGCGGAGGACGAATCGCACCACGAACGACAGTACACCGTGGTCACGGCCAGCCGCGGCGTGCACGCGGGACAGCGCGTGGTGCGCGGGCGCGAGGGCGAGCCCTAGGTGTGAAGTTCCAATAGGTTGTTGCGGGTGTTCACCCGGAGAGGTTTTGAGAGACTGGAAATTGCCAAACCCCCAGTCAACCAAAGCCGGAGCCCCGGATGAACATCCATAAGAATGCCCGATTGACGTACCAACGCCGCCTGGAGCTTGTTCAAGACCTCACCGCGCGCGGCATGTCGGCCTGCGAAGCGGCGGATGCTCACGGCCTCAGCGCTGTGACTGCCAGGAAGTGGCTGGGCCGCTACTTGGCCGATGGCGAGCTTGGTCTGCAAGACAAGTCCTCCAGACCTGATCGATCGCCCAGAGCTATTGATCCCGGTGTTGCGCTCACGATCGTGGAACTGCGCCGCAAGCTCTTCTTGCAGGCACGCATCGCCTCGTACCTCGGTGTGTCCAAGGCAACGGTCAGCCGCGTGCTGCACCGCGCTGGTCTGTCCAGGCTGAGCGCGCTCGCGCCAGCCGAGCCGGTACAACGCTACGAGCGCGAGGCGCCTGGCGATCTGCTGCACATTGACATCAAGAAGCTGGGTCGCTTCAGCGACGTGGGTCATCGCATCACGGGGGACTACACCAAGCGCACGCGAGGCCTGGGCTGGGAGCACCTGTTCGTGGCGGTGGACGATCACGCACGCATCGCCTTCACAGCCATGCATCCCGATGAGCGTCAGGAGAGCGCCGTGGCCTTCTTGCGCTCGGCCGTTGCCCATTACGCCAAGCTCGGCGTCACGATCCAGCGCCTCATCACCGACAACGGCCCAGCGTTCCACTCCCGGCTCTTCGGCGACGCTTGCCGCGAACTGGACATCAAACAGAAGTTCACTCGGGCGTACCGGCCTCAGACCAACGGCAAGGCCGAGCGCTTCATCCAGTCAGCCTTGCGCGAGTGGGCCTATGGACACGCCTATGCCAGTTCCGAGCAGCGCCGTCTTGCCCTGCCGCTATGGACTCACTTCTACAACTGGCACCGCCCACATCACGGCATCGGCTGCTTGCCTCCCATCTCCAGGCTCCGTTCCTCACGAAAGAACCTGTTGACTCTTCACACCTAGGCCGACGCGTCGATGTGGCGGTAGTGCTGCGGCGGCATCGAGCACACGGGGCACTTGTCGCGCGGCACCGCGTTGGTCGTCGAGCCGCAGAGCTGGCAAACGAAGTACTGGCCGGTCTTCTCGTCGATCGACCTCGCCACCTGCTCGAAGAAGTCGGGCGACCAGCGGCGGATCTTCTGGATGATGTCGCGGTGCTGCTTCTCCGAGGCCCAGGCATAGCGCACCGCGGCCATCGCGTCGGCATGCGCTTCGGGCTTCAGGCGCTCGAACAGTGCCGGGTAGAAGCGGTCGATCGACTCGAGTTCGCTGTCCACCGCCGTCAGCAGGTTGTCACGCGTCGAGGCTGGTGCATTCGTCGGCTCCTTGGCCAGCGGCGGCAGTTCGACGCCCAGCCGCGACAGGATGCGGCCGAAGTTCTGCCCGTGAATCAGCTCGGAGCTCGCGAACGCGGTGAACAGGTACGCGATGCCGCGATAGCCATCGTTGCGCGCCTGGCGGCCGAAGTCCATGTAGCGCCAGTAGGTGCGCATCTCCTTTTCGTGCGCCTGCGCCAAGGCGGCGGCGGTGTCACGGTGGTTCGACGCGACGGCAGACAGGCCGGCGCCACAAGCGACCACGATTGCGACGCCGCGCGCAGCGAAGCTGCGCCGCGTGCAACCGCCTCCGGCATGGATCACCGTGTTCAGTCGTTCCCGCCGTTGAAGGGATTGCCTTCGAACGGCGCCCGGTGCTCGGCACCGACCTCGTCGCCAGTGTCGAAGTAGAAGAAGACCTGGTGGTGATCGCCCGGGTGGATCGACGTCGTGCGCTCCTGCGCCTGGCCTTCGATCACCGCTTCGACCTGGTAACGGCCCAGCGGCAGGTCGATCATCAGCCACGGCCCGTCCAGCCGGCGGCTGAACACGACGCGCCGCTCGCTGTCGCGGATCGTCAGCAGCACGTCGGCCAGGTAGGAACCGGACCTGGACGCGGCCGTGATGACCCACAGGCTGTACGCGTCACGCCGGGCGTGCAGCACGCGCAACTCCTCGTGCGAGACGCCGCCGGAGACGAAGTTCGCGCCCTGCGGCGTCTTGCCCATTTGCAGCGCCGGCGCGGCGACTGCGCCCAGGGCCAGCGACACGACCACCGCCCACCGGCCCAAGCCATCAAGAACACGTTCCATCGCGCTGTCCTCGATGCGCACTGTGCACCCTGCGAGGCGCTCGCCATTGAGAGCGCTCAACCGATGCGCGGTTTGGCGAACGCCGTGGCCACCGCGCCCCAGGTCGCGTCGAAGGAATCACAGGCGAAGCCCGCGCGGTCTCGTGCCATGGCGCTCGACCCACTCGCGTGCCTTGGCGATCGCGATGCGGATCGCCCGACCTTCAGGCATGCCTTCTTCGAGCAGCGCGTTGGCAATCGCGATCGCCTTCGCGCGCACCGCTTCGGACAGATCGCGCATCGCGGCGGGATAACGCTGCTCGGTCCATGGCATCGGCACCTCCTGACCCGTCGCGCGCCCGTCCTCTACCTCTGCGACCCGTGCGTGTAGCGATGTTGCGCAGCCTCAGGCGGGGACCGCAGGCTGGCCGTTCTCGCGCGCCTTGCAGGCGGCTTGCTCGAAGACCCAGTCGCGCGCCTTGCGGAATTCGAGTGACTTGTCGAAGTACGCACACGCGCCACCTCGCAGAAAACCTTCGCGCATCTCGTCCCAGTCGAAGTTCGACAGCACGATCGTCTTGGACTGCGGACAGTACTGCCGCATATGGCGCAGCACGGTGTAGCCGCGATCCGTGCCGCGCAGCGCCACGTCGAGCACGACGACATCCGGGCACTGCGCATCGGCCAGGTTGATCGCCTCGGCAGCATTGTCGACGCAGCCCACCACCTGCACGTCGGTCCTGACCTGCAGCATCTCGATCAGGCGACACTGCACCTCGGGCGAGTCCTCGACGATCAGAACCTTGAGCGCGCCGCCTTCCATGGCGGCCACCTTGGCATGAGGTCGGGGCGCGCGCAATGAGCCTGCTCACGCGCAGGCGCATTACGCCGCCCTTGTGGCGCCGATCTCCACCTCCACGACGACCCCCCGACCGGGCCCGCCATCCACCCGCAGCGTCCCGCCCAGCGCTCGAACGCGCTCGGCCATGCCGCGCAGGCCGAAGGACATCGGCTTGCGCAAGTCGCCCGGCTGCAGGCCCCGGCCGTCGTCGGCGATGCGCAGGACCCAGCGACCGGGGGTCGGAGACGCGAGGCGCAAATGAACATGGCGCGCGAACGAATGCTTGGCGGCATTGTTCAGCGACTCCTGTGCCAGTCGGTACAGGCAGATCGCGATGGCCTCGGGCATCGCGTCGGGCGAACTGCAACCCTCGTCGCTGTCCACCTGCGCAGCGATGCCGGTGCGTTCGCTGAACTGGCGGCACAGCGCCTCGAGCGCAGGCCCCAGGCCGAGCTCTTCGAGCAGCAGCGGTCGCAGGTCGTTGACGATGCGGCGGCTGGACGTGATCGCCGCGGTGGCCAGGTCGTCGATACGTGCCACCAACGGCTGAAGGCGCGCAGGGTCGGCAGCCCGTTCAGCCTCGATCGAGCCGACGTCCATCTTGATCGCCGCCAGCACCTGCTGCAGGTCGTCGTGCAGCTCGCGAGCGATGCGCTTGCGCTCCTCCTCCTCGATGCGCTGCTGCGCGGTCACCAGGCGCTCGAGGTCGGCGTGCGAGGCCTTCAGCTCGGCCTGCAGGCGCCGGGGCTCGGTGACGTCGCGCAAGATCACGGTATACAAACGTTGACCGTCGACGTGCACCTGCGAGATCGCGGCTTCGATCGGGAACTCCTGGCCGCCGGCACGCAGGCCGACGACATCGGAGCGCCCGCCCATCGGCCGCGTGACCGATTCGTCGCGACCGAAGCGTTCGACATCCTCATGATGCTGGCGGCGGAAGCGCTCTGGGATCAGGCTGTCCAGCGGAGCGCCGACGAGCCGCTCGACCGGCCGACCGAAGACCTGTGCCGCCGCCGGGTTGGCCAGCACGATCGTCTGCGATGCATCGGTGGTAATGATCGCCTCGCTGGCCGACTCGAAGATGCGGCGCAGCTGCTCTTCGCGCAACTGCAGCGCGGCCGCCGCGGACTCGCGTTGCGCCAGCGTGTCGTCGATCAGTCGGCGAGCGGCGCGCACTTCATCGATTTCGTCGGTCGCCGTCCCGCGATCGAGCTCGGCAAGCGACCGAACAGCGAGCGTCAGTCGGCGCGCCGCCCACTGGCCGCCGACCACACCGACCAACGTGACACCCAACAGCGCGAACACCAGAGCCGACGCGGCGCTCCACAGGTGCTGCACATAG
>Ga0224500_10001145_pt1 | contig 16189 bp, 13 predicted proteins | sample SF_Oct11_sed_USG_FD_168126 | JGI IMG/M metagenome (GOLD analysis project Ga0224500, IMG submission 168126) | Sediment microbial communities from San Francisco Bay, California, United States - SF_Oct11_sed_USGS_4_1 | ecosystem: Environmental > Aquatic > Marine > Sediment | place: USA: California... | reverse complement strand
GGACCTGGCGCGCGGGCAGTGGCAGCTCGTGGTCACCGAATTGCCGCCGGGGGTGAGCACGGCAAAGGTGCTGGAGGAGATCGAGGAACTCACGAACCCCAAGGTCAAGGCTGGCAAGAAGGCGCTTACGCAGGAGCAGAACCAGCTCAAGCAGACGGTGCTTGCGGTGATCGATGCGGTGCGCGACGAGTCGAGCAAGGACGCGCCGGTGCGCCTCGTGTTCGAGCCACGCACGCGCACCGTCGAGCAGCAGGAGCTGATCACGACGCTGCTCGCGCACACCAGCCTGGAGACCAGTGCGCCGATCAACCTGACCGTGGTGGGCCGGGACGGCAAGCCGGTTCAGAAAAGCCTGCGCCGCATGCTCGTCGAGTGGCTGGACTTCAGGCAGGCGACGGTGTTGCGCCGCACGCACCATCGCCTGGACAGGGTGCGCGAGCGCATCCACGTGCTCGAGGGGCGGCTGCTGGTGCTGCTCAATGTCGACGAGGTGATCCGCCTGATCCGCAATGCCGACGAACCCAAGCCGGCGCTGATCGCGCGCTTCAAGCTCTCCGACCGTCAGGCCGAGGACATCCTCGAAATGCGGCTGCGTCAGTTGGCGCGGCTCGAGCACATCAAGATCGAGCAGGAGTTGAAGGACCTGCGCGCGGACGAAGCCAAGCTGGCCGAGATCGTGGCCAGCCCCACGGCGCTCAAGCGCACGCTCGTCAAGGAGATCGAAGCCGACGCGAGGCAGCATGGCGATTCGCGCCGCACCGAGATCCGCGCCGACAAGCGTGCGGTCGCCGAGGTCAAGATTGTCGATGAACCGGTCACCGTCGTCGTGAGCATGAAAGGCTGGGTGAGGGCCCTGAAGGGCCACGAGGTCGATGTCGCGACACTCGGCTTCAAGGCGGGCGATACGCTCTACGGCGCCTTCCCCTGTCGCAGCATCGACACGCTGCTGGTGTTCGGCAGCAATGGGCGCGTTTATAGCGTGGCGGCTGCCGCGCTGCCCGGCGGCCGCGGCGACGGGGCGCCGATCACGACGCTGGTCGACCTCGAGGCCGGTACACAGCCGGCGCATTACTTTGCCGGCCCCGCCGACGCGCTGCTTCTGCTCGCGAACACCGGCGGCTTCGGCCTTCTCGCCAACGCGGGCGACATGGCCAGCCGGCAGCGCGGGGGCAAGGCGTTCCTGTCGCTCGAGCCGGGCGAGCATGTGCTGCCGCCAACGACGGTGGTACCGGGGCAGGCGCGTGTGGCGTGCCTGGCGTTGTCGGGACGTCTGCTGGTGTTCCCGCTCGCCGACCTCAAGCGCCAGGCCAATGGCGGGCGCGGTCTGACGCTGATGGTCGTCGATGCCAAGGCCGACCCACTGCTGTCGGCGACGAGCTGCGGCGATCAGCTCACGGTGATCGGCAGCGGGCGCGGCGGCAAGCCGAAGGAGGAGCGCCTGGCGGCCGCGGCGCTCGCAAGCCACGAAGGCAAGCGTGCGCGCAAGGGTCACAAGGTGGCCGGATTCACGAAGACGCTGCGCGTGGTCGGCTGAGGCCTGCCGCCACAAACAGAAAGGGCGCCCCGTGGCGCCCTGTGTGTGGACCCGGCGTCGCTCGAATTGGTCAGACGCGCTTGCGGTACTCGTGCGTGCGCGTGTCGATCTCGATCTTGTCGCCGTTCTCGACGAACAGGGGTACCGCAATCTCGAACCCGGTACCGACCAGCTTCGCCGGCTTCATGACCTTGCCCGACGTGTCGCCCTTGACGGCGGGCTCGGTGATGATCTCTCGAACCACCGTGGTGGGCAGCTCGACCGAGATCGCCTTGCCGTCGTAGAAGACGACTTCGACCGGCATGTTGTCCTCGAGGTACTGGATCGCGTCGCCCATGTTCTCGGCCTCGACCTCGAACTGGTTGTACTCGCTGTCCATGAAGACGTACATCGGGTCGGCGAAATAGGTGTAGGTGCACTCCTTCTTGTCGAGCACGATCGGATCCATCTTGTCGTCGGCCTTGAAGACGACCTCGGCGCCGCCGCCGTTGAGCAGGTTCTTCATCTTCATGCGCACGGTCGCGGCATTGCGCCCGCCGCGGCTGTATTCGGTCTTGAGCACGACCATCGGGTCCTTGCCCTGCATGATCACGTTGCCGGCGCGGATTTCTTGAGCGAGTTTCATGGCGCTGTCTCTGATGGGTTCCGTCGCAATTCGTCGCGACTTCGTTGGGCGACCCGCGGGGCTGGACCCCCGGCGCGCAAAGCCCGTGATTCTACCGTTTGGACGCGACGAAGGCGATCAGCCGGCTGGTCAGGTCCGTCTGGCACAGCAGACCGTCACGCCAGCGCCCGCACAGCGCCCGCCACGGGGCGTCTTCGGGCAGCGCCGCCGGCCATGGGCCTAGGCCGTTCCAGGCCCGCCACAAGGTCCGCAGGGATTCGTCGGCGCCCAGGCGATCGAGCAGGGCTTCGAGCTTGGGAGCATGCGCGCCGTCATGCTGGCGGTAGATGTGCCACACGAACGGGCGGGCGGCCCACATGGCGCGGACGATCGAGTCCTCGCCGCGCGCGATGTTGATGTCGCAACCCGCGAGGAGCCGGTCGTAGTCGGTTTGGCTCATCCAAGGCAGCGGCTCGGCCCGCAGGCTGCCAGGCGACCGGCGCTGCCAGGCCCGAAGCGCCGGGCCCTGGCTCGCACCGGCGGCCAACACCAGCAACGTCGGGCGATCGCCCAGGCGGTCGAACAACGCGTCGAACGGCGCATCGGCGTACGCGAACAGGCTGCCCACGCGCTCACCCTCACGAAGCGCCACGCCGACGTCGGCCAGCCCGTCTCGGCGGGCCACGGGCAGCGGCCCGCGCAGCAGCCCGCCGCTCGCGGCCGTGAAGCCGGGAAAGTAGAACCACTTCGTGAGCCCAGCACCCGGGCCACGCAACACCGGCGAGGGCAGCCCGTGGTTGCGCTCGGCATGGCTCTCGGCGCTCAGGTACTCGAGGTTGATCCAGACGGGCGGCCGTGGCCGCGCCGCCATGGACGCGACGAACGCGGGCGGCGGGTCGCAGCCGAAGGCCTCGATCACGACGTCACCGGGTTCGCAGGTCTCGAAGGGCTCTCGCCAGGGCCGCACCTCGACGCCCACCGCGCCCGCGGGCGCCAGCCACACCAGCGCGTCGGGCTGGTCGACCCACAGACGCACCTGCTGGCCGCGCGAGGCCAGGTCGGCGGCCAGACGCCAGCACACGCCCAGATCGCCGTGGTTGTCGATCACGCGGCAGAAGATGTCCCAGCGCATCGGCGGATTATCGGCATCGATAATCCGTCGCGATGAGCGAGACGACGACCGTGGATCCCGCGCGCGAGAGGCTGCTGGCCGCGGTGGCGGCGCTGCCGCAGCGCCCCGGCGTCTACCGTTTCCTCGATGGCGCCGGCGCGGTGCTCTACGTCGGCAAGGCGCGCAGCCTGCGCAAGCGGGTCGCGAGCTACTTCCAGAAGGACCACGGCGGCACACGTATCGGCGTCATGGTCGAGCGCATCGCGGCCGTCGAGACGACGGTCGTGCGCAGCGAGGCCGAGGCCCTGCTGCTCGAGAACAACCTGATCAAGGCCCTCGCGCCGAAATTCAACATCCTGTTTCGGGACGACAAGAGCTACCCCTACCTCAAGCTCGTGTCGGGCGCCGCGGCCGGCGAAGCCGCACTGCCAGCGTCACGGTTCCCGCGCGTCGCTTACTACCGCGGCGCGGTCGACAAGCGGCACCGCTATTTCGGCCCGTATCCGACAGCCTGGGCGGTCAAGGAATCGATCCAGCTGATCCAGAAGGTGTTCCGGCTGCGCACCTGCGAGGACACGGTGTTCGCCAACCGCTCGCGGCCGTGCCTGCTGTACCAGATCCGCCGCTGCTCGGGGCCCTGCGTGGGGCTGGTGTCGGCCGATGACTACGCGCGCGACGTTGCCGATACCGAGCGCTTCCTGCGCGGCCAGACGCAGGAAGTGCTCGACGATCTGCAGCGCCGCATGATGGCGCATGCCCAGGCGCTGCAATACGAGCAGGCGGCGCAGCTGCGTGACCAGATCGGGTCGCTGTCGCGTGTGCTGCACCAGCAGGCGGTGGACGAGAGCAGCTTCGGCGCGACGAGCAAGGACGTCGACATCCTGGCCGTGCGCGTGAAGGGCGGACGGGCGTGCGTGAACCTTGCGATGGTGCGCGGCGGACGCCATCTGGGTGATCGCGCATATTTCCCGACCCACGTCGACGACGGTTCGGCCTGGAGCGAGGGAACCTCCCCCGAGGTGGCGGTGCTCGAGGCATTCATCGTGCAGCATTACCTCGACGGCTTCGTGCCGCCGCAGCTCGTGACGAGCCATGCGGTCGACCCGGCGCTGCTGGCGGCGGTGGGCGAGCACAGCGGCGTCAAGCTCGTTGCACAGCACCAGCCGCGCGAACAGCGCCGCACCTGGCTCGAGATGGCCGAGAGCGGCGCCGAGCTGGCGCTCGCCAGGCTGCTTGCCGAGGAAGGCTCGCAGCGCGAGCGCACCCGTGCGCTGGCCGATGTGCTGGGCCTGGACGTCCCCGATCTGGACACGCTGCGCATCGAATGTTTCGACATCAGCCATACCGCAGGTGAGGCGACTCAGGCAAGCTGCGTGGTGTTCGAGAACCACCAGATGCAATCCGCGCAATACCGCCGCTTCAACATCGATGGCATCACGGGCGGGGACGACTACGCCGCCATGCGCCAGGTGCTCACGCGCCGCTATGCCAAGCTGGCCGAAGTGCTGGCATCCGGCGGCAGCGACGCGCGCATGCCCGACCTCGTGCTCGTCGATGGCGGGCGAGGCCAGGTGGCGATGGCCCGCGAGGTGTTCGCCGAGCTGGGTCTGGACCTGTCGCTGATCGTCGGCGTCGAGAAGGGCGAGGGCCGCAAGGTCGGTCTCGAGGAGCTGGTGTTCGCCGACGGGCGTGACAAGGTGTCGCTGGCGCCGGATTCGGCGGCGCTGATGCTGGTGGCGCAGATCCGTGACGAGGCCCACCGCTTCGCGATCACGGGCATGCGGGCGCGACGCGCCAGCGCGCGCGTCGGTGGCAGCAAGCTCGAGGAGATCCCTGGCGTGGGGCCGAAGAAGCGGTCGCGCCTTTTGCAGCGATTCGGGGGCGCGCGCGGCGTCGCCCAAGCGAGCGTCGACGACTTGGCCAGTGTCGACGGCATCTCCAGACCACTGGCCGAGGAGATCTACCGTGTATTGCATTGACACACCCCGAAGCGGCTTGGCCGCCGCCTCCCCGAGGCGAAAACGCCCTTCGTCCGCTCCGGCCGGCTCGACCGCGATTGTGGGAAGGCTGGGGGCGCTCGTCGTGCTGAGTGCACTCGCGGCCTGTTCCGCGCCGCGAGGACCCTCGTCGCCTGCGCCTTCCGCGACGGGAGCTTCGGCTCGGTCCGCGCCAGCGATGTCGAGTGCGCGCTATCGCAACTGGGACGAGTTCCGAGTCCATGCGGGACGGCGCATGGTCGAGGCCAATCCCGACAAGACCTACACCGGCGTCGTGCCGGAGCCGCTGCTCGCGATCCCGGTCCTCGAGGTCGAGCTCAACGGCGACGGGTCGGTGCGCCGCGTCAGGGTCCAGCGCGAGCCCAGCCAGGCCGGCGACACGGTGCGCATCGCGATCGACGCGGTCAACCGCGCTGCGCCTTACGGCGACGTGTCGCACCTGCCGCGGCCCTGGAAGTTCAGCGAGGTCTTCCTCTTCCGCGACGACCGCAAATTCAAGCCCCGCGCACTCGATCTGTAAGGGTGAAGCGGCCCCGAGCGGCTACGATCGGGGCATGTTCTTCAATCTGCCGACGCTGTTGACCTGGGCGCGCATCGTCGCGATCCCGCTGATCATCGGCGTGTTCTACCTGCCGGCGGCGCCTGCGATGCAGAACCTGATCGCCACCGTGCTGTTCGTCGCCGTGGCGATTACCGACTGGGCCGATGGATGGCTGGCACGGCGGTTGAACCAGACTTCGTCGTTCGGCGCTTTCCTCGACCCGGTGGCCGACAAGTTCCTGATCTGCGCCGCACTGCTGGTTCTGCTGTCGCTCAGGCGGATCGATGCGATCGCGGCCTTCATCATCATCGGTCGCGAGATCGCGATCTCTGCGCTGCGCGAGTGGATGGCGCAGATCGGCGCATCGCGCAGCGTTGCGGTGCACATGTTGGGCAAGATCAAGACCGCGACGCAGATGGTCGCGATCCCGTTCCTGCTGTTTCATGGTTCTTTGTTCGGTGTCATCGACACCCTGCGCTGGGGCACGGTTCTGATCTGGATTGCCGCCGTGCTGACGATCTGGTCGATGGTGTATTACCTGCAGAAGGCCCTGCCGGAAATCCGCGCCAAGGTCCGATGAGCGCGGCCGATCCCGCCGCGCGACGCGCCACGCTGCTCGCCGCCATGCCGGCCGTCTTCGTGCTGGTCTGGAGCACGGGTTTTGTCGTGGCTCGCTACGGCATGCCGCACGCGCCGCCGCTCGGCTTCCTGACCCTGCGTTATGCCCTGTCGGTCGCCGCATTCGGCGCCTGGATCACGATCGCCCGCGCAGCCTGGCCGGTGGGGCGGGCTCAGTGGCTGCATCTCGCGGTCACCGGCGCGCTAATGCATGCGGGCTACCTGGGCGGCGTGTGGGCCGCGGTCAAGGCCGGAATCGGCGCCGGCACGGTCGCGCTGATCATCGGGCTGCAGCCGGTGCTGACGGCGATCTGGCTGTCGCTGCCCGGCGGCACCCGCGCGATCTCGCGACGCCAGTGGCTCGGCCTGCTGCTCGGCCTGGGTGGCCTGCTGCTGGTGGTAGGGCACAAGGTCGGCGTCGGTGAGGTCACGGCGTTCAACTTCGGGCTGGCGGTATTCGCGCTGCTGTCGATCACCGTCGGCACCCTCTATCAGAAGCGATTCGTCAAGCCCTGCGACGTGCGTACCGCCAACGCGATCCAGCTCGGCGCGGCGCTGCTCGTGACCGCGCCGTTGGCCGTGCTCGAAGGCGGCGCGTGGCAGATGCATCCTCAGTTGGTGGGCGCAATGGCCTGGTCGGTGCTGGTGCTGACGCTGGGCGGCAGTTCCATGCTGTACCTGCTGATCCAGCGCGGCGCCGCAGCCAAGGTGACCAGTCTCCTCTACATGGTGCCGCCATGCGCGTCACTCCTCGCGTGGTGGTTGTTCGGCGAGCCACTCTCCGCGCAGGTTCTCGCCGGGATCGCCGTTACCGCCGTGGGTGTCGCGCTGGTCGTGCGCTCACGCGGCTGAGCCCCAGCACTGCCGGCAAAGCCGCGACAATCGCGCCATGTTCTCGGGCTTCGAACGGTTCGACCTCAAGCCACATGGTGTGCGCATCCATGCGCGGCGGGGAGGCCAGGGACCGCCATTGCTGCTGCTGCACGGCCATCCGCAGACGCACGCGATGTGGCATCGCGTGGCGCCGGCACTGGCGGCGCGCTTCAGAGTCGTGATGGCCGACCTGCGAGGCTACGGAGACTCCGAGCGGGTCGCCGACGATGTCGACCACACGGCATACAGCAAGCGCACGATGGCGCGCGACATGCTCGGGCTGATTCAGGGGCTCGGCTTCGGCCGTTTCGATGTGCTCGCGCACGAGCGTGCCGCGGGACGGCGCATCGCCACGCCGACGCGTGTGCTGTGGGGTGCGCGGGGCGTGGTTGCTCGGTGTTTCGACGTGATGGCGCAATGGCGCGCCGCGGCCGACGCGGTAAGCGGCTGCGCGCTCGACTGCGGCCACTACATCGCCGAGGAAGCGCCCCAAGCGCTGCTGTCCGAGGCACTCACTTTCTTCGAAGGAGACACCCGATGAGTACGCATCGCATCGCCGTCATCGCCGGCGACGGCATCGGCCAGGAGGTCATGCCCGAGGGCTTGCGCGTGCTCGACGCGGCGGCGCGCCGCTTCGGCATCGCGCTCGAAGTGGAATCGTTCGACTTCGGCAACTGCGAGTACTACGCGCGCCACGGGGCCATGCTGCCCGAGGGTTGGAAAGACCTGCTCGGGCGTTTCGACACGATCTTCTTCGGGGCGGTGGGCTGGCCGGCGACGGTTCCCGACCACGTCTCGCTGTGGGGATCACTGCTCAAGTTCCGGCGCGAGTTCGACCAGTACGTGAACCTGCGCCCCGCCCGCCTGATGCCTGGCGTGCGTTCCCCCTTGGTGGATCGCGAAGGCGAACCGCTCGGGCCCGGCGCGATCGACATGCTGATCGTGCGCGAGAACACCGAGGGCGAGTACTCGAGCATCGGCGGGCGCATGTACGAGGGCACGCCGCGCGAGATCGTGGTCCAGGAGACCGTTATGTCGCGCACGGGGGTAGACCGGGTGCTCAAGTTCGCGTTCGAGGTGGCGATGAAGCGGCCGCGCCGCAAGCTGACGTCGGCCACCAAAAGCAACGGCATCTCGATCACGATGCCCTACTGGGACGAGCGGGTCGCAGAGATGGCCAAAGCGTATCCGGCCGTCACCGTCGACCGTTTCCACATCGACATTCTGACTGCGCACTTCGTGCAGCGCCCGCAGCAGTTCGATGTCGTCGTGGCGAGCAACCTGTTCGGTGACATCCTGTCGGATCTGGGGCCGGCATGCACAGGAACGATCGGAATTGCACCGTCGGCGAACCTGAACCCCACGCGCGAGTGGCCCAGCTTGTTCGAGCCCGTGCATGGCTCGGCCCCCGATATCGCCGGCAAGGGCGTTGCCAACCCAATCGGGCAGATCTGGTCTGCCGCGATGATGCTCGATTTTCTCGGCTACCGTGATGCGCACGACGGCGTCGTTGCTGCGATCGAGGCCGTGCTCGACCCGGCCTCGGGCGCGCCGCGTACGCCCGATCTGGGGGGACGCGCCAGCACGGGCGACGTCGGCCGTGCCGTCACCGAAGCGCTGCAATGAGGCCGGACACGGGGCGGCCTACAATCGTGCCCCTGGGATTGCTTCGCCTTGACACTGAGAAGTGCGGAGGCTGTAATCACTCTGTCACTGGGCCGGCGCGCGCGACGCGCCGATGCAGCTAGGCACACAACATCGCGAAGGCCGCCGCAAGGCGCAAACCGATCCGTTTCGAGGGGACCCCCACGTGAACAAGACCGACATGATCGAGCACATCGCCAAGCAGGCCGACATCTCCAAAGCTGCGGCCACGCGCGCATTGGAAGCGTTCGTCGGCGGTGTGAAGACCACGCTGAAGAAGGGCAACAGCGTGTCGCTGGTCGGTTTCGGCACCTTTGCCGTCAGCAAGCGCGCGGCGCGCAGCGGTCGCAATCCGCGCACTGGCGCGGCCATCAAGATCAAGGCTGCCAAGGTGCCGAAGTTTCGCCCCGGTAAGGCACTCAAGGACGCGATGTAGAACTTCTCGCTGTGCGCCCCGCTTGCGAAGACGGGGACGCGCGCGGGTGCTTAGCTCAGTTGGTAGAGCGGCGCCCTTACAAGGCGTAGGTCGGCGGTTCGAACCCGTCAGCACCCACCATCGTGTGCCCGCGATGCTCGGCTAGAATGCTGCACGCTCTGTCACGGCCGCTTCCTGCGGCCGTGATCGCTTCGCGCCGCGACAACGAGGTCTGGTTCCATGTTCGAGTTCGTCCGCACCCACAACCGGCTGCTCTTCTTTGTGCTGGTGCTTCTGATCTTTCCGTCGTTCGTGTTCTTCGGGGTCCAGGGCTACAGCCGCTACAACGACGCGAGCACTGCGGCGGTCGCGCGGGTCGATGGTCAGAAGGTCACGCGTGCGGAATGGGACGCGGCCCATCGGCGCCAGGTCGAACAGATGCGCAACCAGGCACCCGACATCGACGTCAAGCTCTTCGATTCGCCGCAGGCGCGGCGCGAGACGCTCGATCAGATCGTGCGCGAGCGCGTGCTGTTTGCCGCGACGGCGCGAGCACACCTGTCGGTGAGCGACGAGCGCCTGATGCGCGAGCTGCGGAGCATCCCTCAGCTGGCCGCGCTCAAGCGTCCGGACGGCAGCTTCGATGTGGCGGCCTACAAGGTGATGGTCGAGTCGCAGGGTCGCAGCACCGAAGCGTTTGAGGCTGGCCTGCGCCAGGACCTGGCGTTGCGCCAGGTGCTCGGCGGCATCGAAGGCAGCGCGACGCCGGCGGCCGCGTCGGGACGGGCGGCGCTCGATGCGCTGTTGCAGCAGCGCGAGGTGCAGGTGTTGCGTTTCGACGCCAAGGACCAACGCGCCGGGCTCTCGCCGACCGACGCGGAACTGGCCGCTTTCCACCAGGCCAACGAAGCCGAATTCCGAGCGCCCGAGCAGGCGACGATCGACTACGTGGTGCTCGACATCGATGCGCTCAAAGCGCAGGTCACCGCCACCGAGGAGGACCTGCGCAAGTACTACCAGGAGAATGCGGCGCGCTATACCGTTGCCGAAGAGCGGCGCGCGAGCCACATCCTCGTCAAGGCGCCCAAGGACGCGCCTGCCGATGAGCGACAGAAGGCGAAGGCGAAAGCCGAGGCCCTGCTCGCCGAACTGCGCAAGAATCCGGCCGCCTTTGCCGACCTCGCGAAAAAGAACTCCGACGACCCGGGCTCGGCCGAGCGAGGCGGCGATCTCGATTTCTTCGCGCGTGGCGCGATGGTCAAACCCTTCGAAGACGCCGCCTACGCGATGAAGCCCGGCGAGATCAGCAACGTCGTCGAAACCGACTTCGGCTACCACATCATCCGGCTCGACGCGGTGCGAGGCGGCGACAGGAAGCCGTTCGAGCAGGTTCGTGCCGAAATCGAGGCCGAGGTGAAGAAGCAGCTGGCCGCCGAGCGCTTCGCGAAGGAAGCCGAGCAGTTCACCAACCTGGTCAACGCGCAGGGCGACAGCTTGGACCCGGTCGCGGCGAAATTCGGCCTGAAGAAGCTGACCGCGACGGTGCAGCGCACGCCGCAGCCCGGTGCCAGCGGCGTGCTGGCCTCGCCCAAGCTGCTCGAGGCGGCGTTTGCCAGCGACGCGATCAAGAACAAGCTCAACACCGAGGCAATCGAGATCGGCGCCAACCAGCTCGTCTCGGCACGCGTGGTGCAGTACCAGGCCGCGCGCGTGATGCCATTGTCCGAGGTGCAGGCCCAGGTGCGCGAGCGCGTGATCACCAAGCAGGCGGCCGCGCGTGCCAGGCAGGCCGGCGAGGCCAAGCTCGCCGCTGCGCGTGCCGCAGACGACAAGACGGGCCTGCCAGCGCCGATCCTGGTATCGCGAGGTGACGCGCAGGGCCAGCCCCGCGCGGTGGTCGAGGCTGCATTGCGTGCCGACCCGGCCAAATTGCCTTCTTGGACAGGGATCGACCTCGGTGATACCGGTTATGCGGTGCTGCGAGTGGCAGCGGTCAAGCCCAAGGACCCTGCATCGCCCGAGTACGCCGCGCTGCTGCCTCGCGTGACGCAGGCCTGGGCCGCGGCCGAGACGCAGGCCTACCTCAAGGCGCTCGAAAGACGCTACAAGGCCCAGGTGGACGACGCAGCTGCGGCCGCGTTGCCGGCTTCCGCGCCCGGTTCCAACTGAGTACGCTCGCTATACTTGCGCCCTCGACGGTGGCTGTAGCTCAGTTGGTAGAGTCCCAGATTGTGATTCTGGTCGTCGTGGGTTCGAGTCCCATCAGCCACCCCAGAATCCACTGATCAACGGCCCCTTGCCTTGCGCGGGGCCGTTCTTCTTGGCTGTCCCTTCTTCGTCTTCGGCTTGAGGATCAGGCGCTCAAGCTCATCGAAGGCCTCGCCCGTGTAGACCGCGATGCGTTGCATGTGCGGCAGATTCTCGTGGCAGCCGGTGAAGCCGAAGTCCATCGTGCCCGCGTAGCTGTGGCATGTGATGTTCAGCGCCTGGCCGTGAGTGACGATCGACGCCGGAAAGGTGCCGAGCAGTTCGGCGCCTCGGAAGTACAGCGGCTTGTCGGGCCCGGGCACGTTGGAGATCGTGACGTTGAATACCGGGCGCGTGCGCCCGGACAGTCCTGTCAGCAGCGACAGGATCGTCGGCGCCATCAACGTCACCGTGTACTGCATCATTGCCTGGCGCGGCAGGCTCTGGACGTGGGCCTTGGCCGACTGTACCGAGGCGCGGATCGCGGCGAGCCGCTCGAGTGGATCCTCGATGTCGGTGCCCAGCGTGGCGATGATGAAGGTGATCGCGTTGCCGGTGTCCTCGTCGTCCTTCGGACGCACCGACACGGGGATACCCGCGGTGAGTGGGGTGTCGGGCAGGTCGCCGCTGTCCTCGAGGAAGCGCCGCAGCGCCCCGCCGCAGGTGGCCAGCACGAGGTCGTTGATCGTGCAGCCGGCCGCGGCGGCGAGCGCGCGAATGCGGTCCATCGCGATCGCCTGGGTCGCGAACCGCCGTTTTCCTCGCACGCGGCCGTTGAGGACGGAGGCCGGCGCGCCAAACGGCATGCGCAGGTTGTCGTCACGCTCGCCGGCCACGCGCATCATCTTGCCGAAGGCCAGCAGCAGTTGCGGCACGGTGCCGACCTGGCCAAGCAGGGCTTCGATCGCGACGTTGGCTGCATTGGCAAAGCTGGCGACGGTGGTGTCGCGTTCGGGCCTGGGTTTCGCGGCCTTGCGGGGCGTGCCGGTCGCGGTGAGCCCCACCGACCAGAACGGTGGCGAGGCCAGACTCTTGTCGACCTCGGTGGGCAACGCTCGCTGCAGCAGCTTCATGCCGGACACACCATCGATCAACGAGTGGTGCATCTTGATGAAGAACGCGAAGCGGCCGCCGTCGAGCCCCTCGATCAGGGTGCACTCCCAAGGCGGACGCGACAGATCGAGCGGTTGGCTGTGAAGGCGCCCGACCAGTTCGCCCAGTTCGCGTTCGCCGCCGGGCCAGGGCAGGGCGGTGTGACGCAAGTGGGCTTCGAGGTCGATGTTCGGGTCCTCGACCCAGCGGTGGACCGGGTTCTTCAGGATCGAGGACGCGAGGCGCCGGTTCCACGGCGGCGCGAATTGGCGGTGCCGGCGCAGCTCGGACATCAGCTGCCGCATGAAGTCCTTCGGCGCGCGGGCGGGCAGCTTGAAGGGCATCAGCGCGCCGACGTGCATCGGCGTCTCGCGCGACTCGGTATACAGCCACGAGGCGTCGAGCGGATTGAGGCGGTTCGAGCTCACGATCGGTCTCCCGTGAAAGAAAAAGGGCCGGTCGAGGCCGGCCCTTTGAGCGACGCCATCAGGCGTTCAGTTCGATGCGGCAGATGCCGGTGCGGGTGCTGCCGCTGGCGCCACGACGGCCGCGGCCGTCGGCGCCGCCTTGTGCGCGCCTGCGCCCGCCGGCAACAGCGGCACGATCAGCAGGGCGACGATGTTGATGATCTTGATCAGGGGGTTGACGGCCGGGCCTGCGGTGTCCTTGTAGGGGTCACCGACGGTGTCACCGGTGACCGCAGCCTTGTGTGCTTCGCTGCCCTTGCCGCCATGGTGGCCGTCCTCGATGTACTTCTTGGCGTTGTCCCAGGCGCCACCACCGGTGCACATCGAGATGGCGACGAACAGCCCGGTCACGATGGTGCCCATCAGCAGGCCGCCCAGCGCCGCCGGGCCGAGCAGAAGGCCGACCAGGACGGGCACGATGACCGGCAACAGCGACGGGATCATCATTTCCTTGATCGCCGCCTTGGTCAGCATGTCGACCGCGGTGCCGTACTCGGGCTTGGCGGTGCCCTCCATGATGCCCTTGATCTCCTTGAACTGGCGGCGCACCTCGATCACCACCGAGCCGGCGGCACGGCCGACGGCTTCCATCGCCATCGCACCGAAGAGGTAAGGAATCAGGCCGCCGATGAACAGGCCCACGATCACCTTGGGGTCGCTCAGGTCGAAGCTGGTGACGATGCCGCGGCTTTCGAGAGAGTGGGTGTAGTCGGCAAACAGCACGAGCGCCGCCAGGCCGGCCGAGCCGATGGCGTAGCCCTTCGTCACGGCCTTGGTGGTGTTGCCCACCGCGTCGAGCGGGTCGGTCACGTCGCGCACGCTCTTGGGCAACTCGGCCATCTCGGCGATGCCGCCCGCGTTGTCGGTGATCGGGCCGTAGGCGTCGAGTGCGACGACGATGCCGGCCATGCTCAGCATCGAGGTGGCGGCCACCGCGATGCCGTACAGGCCAGCCAGGTAGTAGGACACCGTGATGGCAATGCAGACGAACAGAACCGGCCACGCGGTCGAGCGCATCGACACGCCCAGGCCGGCGATGATGTTGGTGCCATGGCCGGTGGTCGAGGCTTCGGCGATGTGGCGCACCGGGCCGTACTGCGTGCCGGTGTAGAACTCGGTGATCCAGACCATCGCAGCAGTCAGCACCAGGCCGACGGCGCAGGCGCCGAACAGCTTCATGTGGGTGCCGGCACCGAGCGCATCGCCCGGGATCACCGCGACGGTGACGAAGTAGAAGGCGATGAGCGACAGCAAGCCCGAGACGGCCAGACCCTTGTAGAGCGCAGGCATCACGTTCTTCATGCCGGGGCTGGCCTTGACGAAGCTGCATCCGATGATCGAGGCGATGATCGATACGCCGCCCAGCATCAGCGGGTACATCACGGCCTGGATCGCAGCCGCGGGCACCACGAGGGCGCCCAGCGCCATGGTGGCGATCAGCGTCACCGCATAGGTCTCGAACAGGTCGGCAGCCATGCCGGCGCAGTCGCCGACGTTGTCGCCCACGTTGTCGGCGATCACCGCCGGGTTGCGCGGATCGTCCTCGGGGATGCCGGCCTCGACCTTGCCCACCAGGTCGGCACCGACGTCGGCGCCCTTGGTGAAGATGCCGCCGCCCAGGCGCGCGAAGATCGAGATCAGCGAGGCGCCGAAGGCGAAGCCGAGCATCGGCTTGAGGACCGACGCCAGGCTCTTGTCCGGGGTCCACTGACCGTTGAGCACGGTGAACCAGAAGAAGATGCCCACGCCCAGCAGGCCCAGGCCGACGACCAGCATGCCGGTGATCGCGCCGCCCTTGAAGGCGACGTCCAGCGCCGGGCCGATGCCCTTGGTGGCGGCCTGCGCGGTGCGCACGTTGGCGCGCACCGAGACGTTCATGCCGATGAAACCGCAGGCGCCCGAGAGCACGGCGCCGAGCACGAAGCCCGCGGCGGTGGTGCCGTCGAGGAACACCGCGATCAGGATCGCCAGCACGACGCCGACGATGGCAATCGTCTTGTACTGCCGCGCCAGGTAGGCCGCAGCGCCTTGCTGCACCGCGCCCGCGATCTCCTGCATGCGGGCATTGCCCGCGTCCTGCCTCAGGATCCAGCTGCGCTGGAAGAAGCCGTACAGCACTGCGGCGACACCGCAAGCCAGCGCAAAGTAGAGCGCCATCGTGGTCGACATGAGGGGTCCTCCTGGAAGTCTTCGATGAACTCATTGGGCCCCTTCGGACCCCGAACAACCCGGAATGCTAACGGACGCGGCTGACTCGATCGCCCCGTTGTTTGCGCGGCGCAACGTCAGGCGGCGGCAAGGCCCGCGCCTAGAATCGGGGTAATCCCTGAACGAGAGCCCCGCGCATGAGCCTGCACAACGTGACCCCTGGCCCGAAGGCGCCCGAGGAGTTCCACGTGATCATCGAGATCCCGATGAACGCCGACCCGATCAAGTACGAGGTCGACGAGGACAGTGGCGCCCTGTTCGTCGATCGCTTCATGGGCACGGCAATGCACTATCCATGCAACTACGGCTACATCCCACAGACGCTGGCCGACGATGGCGACCCGGTTGACGTGCTGGTGATCACGCCGGTGCCGCTGATTCCTGGCGTGGTGTGTGCCTGCCGGCCGCTGGGCATCCTCAAGATGGAAGACGAGGCCGGCGGCGACAGCAAGTTGCTGGCTGTGCCCACCGACAAGCTGCTGCCAATCTACTCGCAGTGGAAGACACACGAGGACCTGAACCCGGCGCGGCTGAAGACGATCCAGCACTTCTTCGAGCACTACAAGGACCTCGAGGAAGGCAAGTGGGTCAAGGTGCTGGGCTGGCAGGGGCCCGAGGCGGCGAAGAAGGAAGTGCGCGACGGGATGGCCGCGTGGGCGGCCAAGCACCGCTGAGCGGCCCGTTCAGCCGCGCCTGAGCGGGCTGCGCTCGTTCAACTCGTCCAGGTAGGCGTCGACGCCGGCGCCTTCGCGCGCCAGGAAGTCGTCGACCGCCGAAGCGAAGCGCGCATCGGCGATCCAATGCCCCGAACTCGTGCGCACCGGCAGCAGGCCGCGCG